>Ga0315906_10009400_pt1 | contig 11625 bp, 14 predicted proteins | sample LakEriMetagenome_4_FD_203526 | JGI IMG/M metagenome (GOLD analysis project Ga0315906, IMG submission 203526) | Freshwater fungal communities from buoy surface, Lake Erie, Ohio, United States - Buoy 2 MA122 | ecosystem: Environmental > Aquatic > Freshwater > Lake > Lake biofilm | place: USA... | reverse complement strand
CAAAAATGTTTCGTCAAAATATGCATCTTCATCGGGCAAACTTGCTGCATCAATCATAGACCCGATATGCTCTTTATCGGAAGGCAAAGAATGGTGTTTTAGATATGTTAAAATTTCGTCGGTGTCAAGTTTTGCCAGATATTCATTAAACTGATCATCAGTTTGTAAGGCAAGGCCCTGCTTTACCAAATCAACCTGACTATTAGGTTGGTATGCCTTAAGAAGAGCTAATCCTACAAGTACAACAAACGATGCAGCAATGGCAATTTTATAGGCTAATTTTCTCAGTTGAAAGTGCACTACATGAGCAGGCTTCTTCTTAGAAATTTCAGCCAAGGTTGCACTTTTCTTGTCAAAAAAATCCGAATCTACCGTATAAGTATTTTTTTGTTTAATTTGAGCCAATGCGGGTGAAAGTTGTTGTATTTCGTCTGCTGCACTTATGATTCCTTCTTCCAATCGAATCCGTGATATTATACTTTGCTCTAGTCCTTCAAAATATTTTTCGGGAACTGTAAAAGTATGTTGAACCGGTATTTCTGCAACCCGACTGCTCAAATTTTTCAACTCATTTTCGATATGTATATTTCTGTTCATTATCAGATATATAGATGAATAAATAAATAAAAAGTTTAATGGTGGAGGATAAATGCTTCAATTTTTTTAACGGCATGATGGTAACTTGCCTTTAAAGCACCTTCGGTGGTTTCAAGCACTTCACTCATGGTAGCGTAAGGCATTTCTTCGTAGTAACGCAGGTTAAAAACAATACGCTGCTTTTCAGGAAGTTGCTGTATGGCTAATTGTAATTTCCATTCCGCCTTATTTACGTCAAAATCTTTGTCGGCCATAATACAATCTGTAAGATCTACTCGATGGCCATCGATAGAAATTACTTGTCTTTTTTTCTTTTGATCAAGAAACGTCAGACTTTCGTTTGAGGCAATTTTGTAAAGCCAGGTATATAGTTGACTATCTTCACGAAACTTATCTAGGCTTCTCCATACTTTAATAAACACGTTTTGAAGTACATCATTAGCATCTTCATGTTCCACAACCATTCTCCTTACATGCCAGTATAACTTTTCCTGATATTTTCGGATTATCAAAGCAAATGCTTTTTCCCTACTTTCAGGAATACGGAACATCGTGAGTATAACTAAATCATCAGTTTGGATCATAACAGATAAGTTTCAAAGATGAAACATTTCAGAGAAATAGACCTTTTTCTGAGTAAGAAGTTTAATGTTATCATCCGAAATCACATAAAAAAATCCCCCCGACGTGTCGGGGGGATTTTTACCGTTATTATCTTTCCTTTCATTAACCTAAAGCTACACGCTTAAACTCAGTTACTTTTACATCATCAGCAGATTTGAGATATTCTCCTACTGTTTTAGAAGCATCTTTAACAAAAGCCTGGGCCACTAAAGTTTGTTCTTTGAAAAATGAATTAAGTTTCCCTTCTGCAATTTTAGCAACCATCTCTTCTGGTTTACCTGCCATCTTGGGATCTTGTTTCATCAGATCAAGTATAATATCTTTTTCTCTGGCTACTACATCTGCAGAAACGCTTTCTGCATCAATAGCTACCGGATTCATAGCCGCAATTTGCATAGCAACATCTTTACCAACTTCAGCATTTTCTTTAGATAAACCGACCAATACACCCATTCTATTTGCCCCATGTATATAAGAAGCAACAAAAGGAGCATCTACTCTTTCAAACTTGCTGACACCAATCTTCTCCCCAATAGAAGCAAGCTTATCGTTGATCAAATCAGACACTTTCACATCTCCAATAAGTACTTCATTAAGGGCTTCGGCAGACTTTACATCATTAGAAACAGCTGCATCTGCAATTGATTGAGCAAAAGCAACAAAATCAGAATTTTTTGAAACAAAATCTGTTTCACAACTAATACATACTACATAACCTGTAGTATTTGTAGTATTGGTTAAAGCGATTACAACACCTTCTTTCGCTTCTCTATCGCTTCTTTTTGCGGCAACTTTCTGCCCTTGTTTACGAAGCCAGTCTATAGCTGCTTCAAAATCACCATTGGTTTCGGTCAGGGCCTTGCGGCAATCCATCATACCCGCGCCAGTTGCCTGACGCAACTTATTAATTTCCTGAGCCGATATTGTTAATGTAGACATTGTTTGTGTCAATTTAGTGAATTAAATGTGTTACATCTCGTTAAACACACAAAGAATATATTTACTTATTTAGTAGCTCCGCGACGAGGCTGAGTACCGGGCACTCTTCTTTTAGGAGCACCGCCACCTACACCACGACTAGGGCGACGTGCACCTTTTTCAGCACCCTCTTCGACTGATTCATCAAAGCGAGGTCCTCTTTCCACGAGCTCTTCGCCAGAATCTTCATCTTCAGATTTTTCTGCCTGACGTTCTGCCAAACCTTCCGCAATAGCTGCAGCAATGAACTGCGTTACAATGGCAATAGATTTGGTGGCATCATCATTAGCAGGAATAAAATAATCTACTTTATTGGGATCGCAATTCGTATCAACCACACCGAAAGTAGTAACGCCTAAACGACGTGCTTCCGCCAAAGCAATATGTTCGTGACCGATGTCAACCAAAAATAAAGCAGCAGGAATACGGCTCATATTTGCAATACCGCCTAATACTTTTTCCATTTTATCTTTATCACGAGATAATTGCAAACGCTCTTTCTTAGTGATACTGTCGAAAGTGCCGTCATTCAGCATTTTTTCAATGCTTTGCATTTTCTTTACACTCTTGCGCACAGTATTGAAATTGGTTAACATACCACCCAACCAACGATCAGTAACATAAGGCATATTAACTTTTTGGGCACACTCTGTAACAATTTCTTTAGCCTGCTTTTTAGTAGCCACAAAAAGAATTTTCTTGCCAGCCTTTGCCATTTGCTTCATAATGGCAGCTGTTTCCTGCAAGCCTTCTACAGTCTTGTTAAGGTCGATAATATGAATCCCTTTTTTCTCTGCAAAAATGTAAGGGAGCATTTTAGGATTCCACTTCTTCTTCAGATGACCAAAATGTACACCTGCTTCCAAAAGTTGTTGTTGTAATGAAGTGTTACTTTCCATTGTAATTGTATGATACTTTTAAAAAATTCAAAATCAAGATTTCTTTCAGTTTCAGTCCAAATAATATTAACGCTTGGAGAACTGGAAACTTCTACGGGCTTTTTTCTTACCGAATTTCTTACGCTCAACCCCTCTAGGATCACGCTTGAGATAACCATCAACTTTCAATAAAGGACGATATTCAGGATTAATTTCAAGCAAAGCTCTGGAAATACCCAATTTAGCCGCTTCTGCCTGCCCTTTTATACCGCCACCTCCGGCAGTGATTTTGATATCAAATTTGTCAAGCGCTTCAATCTTTTTTAAAGGCGCTTCTATCTGATTTTGAAGATACACCAGAGTAAAGTACTCTTTATAATTTTTGTCATTAACGGTTATGTTGCCGTTTCCTTTGCTGACAAATACACGCGTAATCGCTTCTTTACGGCGGCCTACTGCATTTTTTTGTTTATCCATTGTGGGGAAATTTGAAATTTTTAAGTTATGAACCTTAGAGACTTAATGCTTTAGGTTGTTGTGCCTGATGCTTGTGATCTGTTCCGGCATAGACAAATAATTTTGTATACATCTTTCTTCCAAGTCTGTTTTTTGGAAGCATCCCTTTTACTGCACGCTCAACAATCACTTCAGGTCTGCGCGCCAGCAAGTCTTTGGCAATCTCAATTTTTTGTCCCCCAGGATAACCACTGAAATTCTGATATTCCTTTTCCTGCATTTTATTGCCGGTAAAAACAACTTTTTCAGCATTGATAACAATCACATAATCTCCGCAATCTACGTGTGGAGTATAATAGGCTTTGTTTTTGCCGCGTAATATGGCGGCAATTTTGGAACACATGCGACCTACGGTTTGATTGGTGCCGTCCACAACATACCAGGTACGTTGAACGGTAGCCTCATTCGCATGTTTAGTAGTAAAATGTAATTTGCTCATATATTTAATTTTGTGCCGCGCCATCCCGTGGCAGGATTCCCTTTTCTAAAGGGGGGCAAAGGTAGTTAAAGGTTGCATATTAAACCAAGAAAAAAGCATACTATTTTTCTTACGCCTTTACAAAACACTGATTATCAATAATATTTTTGATTAAATTAATTTGAGCCCGGACATCTATAGGAGCTGAAATTGAGCGTAATCCCAAAATTGGCAATAATAAATTGATCTTTATTGGCATTAAAGCCGCGCTGATTGCCCTCAGTACCAATTGCCGGACCCGTTTCAATACTCCTATCCTGCAATACAGCAGCAACAGAGCCAGGCTGAAAAGCCCCCACTCCTGCATAATTGCCTGATACATCGTCAATGAAATCGGTATTAGTAAACCGGTGGGTGAGCTCAAAATGAAGATTGACCTTTTTATTCATCGCCCATTTAAATCCAAAACCTATAGGAATACATAACCCTATGGTGCCATATTCTTTGCGGTCAGGGAATTGGGCAGAATTCTGTCCTTCAGTACCCAAAGCTCTTAAGAAATATTTCTCCCCCTCATAATAAGTGAAAGGATTATAATGAAACAATCCCAAACCAAAAGTCAAGAAAGGGGTAAATCTTTCGTTGGGACTTTCTGGATTAAACCTAAAAAAATTGAAATCTCCCATCAAGCTAAACTCCCAGATCGATGATTTGAAATCGAGATTTCGTCTTCTTTGAAATTCATTTCCATCCTGTAATTTATCACTGTAAGAAAGTTGTGTGAAATAAACAGCTCCCCTGAGCGCCGAGTAATTATTAATCTGTTTTCTGTAAAAAACTCCAATTGCGGGATGCGGACGTTTAAATCCGGTACGGGTATTAAGATCCCCAAAATAATGCGCCACGCCTGCCTGAATCCCAAATTCACCAATATGTGCATTGCTCTCATATTGTGCCTGAGCAACGAAAGAATTTACAAATACTAAATATAAAAACAATAGGCGTGCCCCATTATTCAAACCGAAAAGACAATCCTTAAATTTTGCATACATATTCATATGGGATAAAACGCTAAAAGACTTTAATTTCTGATTTAGCGACAAAATTAATTTCTTCTGTCGAGCCCCCAAGATAATTTATTGCGAAGCGTTTGCAGAAAACTATTTTCATTTAAACGGATTAATTGTATGTTAAACCCTTCCTTTTTTACGGCAAGCTGTACGTGCTTGCTTACGATCTCTTTTCTTGAATCCAGCGTACATAAGAAACTATCAGATCTACTTTCAATCTCAAATGAAATCACATTGGTATCTGGCACTACAATTGGGCGAACATTTAAATTATGGGGGGCGACAGGAGTAATAACAAAACTGCCTGAGTCTGGAAAAACTACAGGGCCATTACAACTTAATGAGTATCCCGTAGACCCTGTTGGGGTTGCCACAATAAGCCCGTCGGCCCAATAAGTATTTAAAAATGCTCCATTCAGATACGTGTGAATTTTTATCATCGATGAGGTATCAAGCTTTTGAATGGCCAATTCATTTAGCGCATAGGGTGTATCTCCAAAAAGCGACAAATTGCTCTCCAGATGCAATAAGGTTCGGTCTTCCTTTACGTAAGTATGATTGGTTAACGAAGCAACTGCAGAATCCAGTTCCTCGCGACCAATACTTGCCAAAAAGCCAAGACGGCCAAAATTAATTCCAAGAAGTGGAATCTTTTTATCCCGCACCAGCGTCACGGTATCCAGCAATGTACCATCGCCACCCAGACTAATTAAACATTCAAACTGATCGTTTAATTCATGAGTGGATGAAAAAACTGAGCAAGAAAAATCTTCAGGAAGCAAATGCCGTATCTGATGGTAAAAAGAATCATATAAAACCGGTTCAATTTGTTTTTCATTTAGTTGATGAAGCAATTTCAATACATCATCCTTTTGTGCTGCTTCAAATACTCTGCTATATATGGCTACTTTCATGAATGTCAGTTAATGTTTAAAGTTATTGCAGCATTTATCTGTCAGAATTCCTGTCGTAGATGTAAAAATAACCCCTTTTCTCCCAATTGGTTTGCAGATACATCAATTTGTGCCACAAAATCATAATATCCAAGGATATCCAGTCCAAAACCATAAGTATATATCAATGTGTTATTGAGCACACTTCTGTTTGGAAATGGATAATGTGCAGCTCCCACATCAGAAAAAACTTTTGCAATAACTTTAAAGGGAATCTTTTTATACTTATCACTTTTGGTAAAAAATGTGGGGATATTAAATTGTACGAGTTCCCGCCGAAGGGTAGTTTTCAGTATTCCACCCGCAATACAATCAACAACGTAATATTCTAACCCTCTCATAAAAACATCTCCGTATCCAAGGGCATTAATATTATACATAGGCTGATCAAACGGAAAAGTAATTAAGCCAAACCCTGATAGCCCTAATGAATTTTTTGCTCCGAAGCTGATATATTTCGCCAATCTTCCATTTATAGACCATGAGTGTAAGGCTGACAGTCCAAAACCTCGATGTGTAAGCGTTGCTGTTATCGCATTGCCTTTCCAGGGATATGCATTATTGTTTAAATTAAGATATTGAAAAGAATAATCAGCCTGTAAATAATTAAGTCCGGTATTATTACCCGGGAAATAAGGTCTAAACCCCTTTGTATTGGAGGTAAGTATTTGCATTATTGTATCTGCTATTGTTTCCTGCTGAAACTTTAAACGAAAACTATGGCGATAATTAACCCCTTTTCTGTAGGTATAACCGACCTCATATTGATAGGCAGATCTGACAAAAGGTATATCTGTGTTTAAATTAAGGGGGTAGAAAACTTGCTTATGCTGATCTGTTGCATAAGCTATCTGGCGCTGTCTTGTGTACCCTGCTCCAATAAAATAACCATGCTCAAGTTTTTTGCCGGAATAAGGCTTCTCATAATAAATTTTAAACTCCTGATTGTACCCGTTAATTATGTTAAACCGCAACTGATCTCTTCTTCCCGACACATTTTCCCAGGTAAATTTGATGCCATAATTAATCCGATTTAAATCTGCATTTTGTTCATATAGCCATTGATTCACATTTCTATCAATCAATTTAAAATAAGGGAAAGGGAAAATATACCATCGCTCCTTTACAATTATCCGAAGAAACAGCCCTTGTTCATTCACACTATCAATACCCGGTATGGCTTCCAGAAATAATTGGGTATTCATAAGATTATATCTTGTCTGATCAAATAGCATTAATAATGAGCCTGCTTCAAGCATACTCCCTTCATGAAATGGCAACTCTCTTCTTACAATATAATTTTTGGTGATTTTATTGCCCTCAATCCTTATTGCTGCAACCTTCCATTGTTGAGCGGGTGGATACAAGTCAATTAAAGCCTTTAATTTAAGCACTGCAGTATCATATAAAAGCGAAGGCTGCCCCTGCAAACGATATGTGCTTAAAAACAATAAAAAAAAGCATAAAATGAGACGAAACTTTTGCATGTCTGCGTCATTAACGACAATTACATTCTGAGATAATTCATCAGATTATCAAAATTACTTTTCAGGGTTTCCTCTGATAAATTCTCTCCGAAATACTGATATACATTAAACTGATATCTCTCAAATGAAGCCAAAATATCCTGAATATCAACCTTATTAACTTTCATTGACACCATTAAACTGCCTGTTGCAACATCCGTCCAGGTTGTTAAATGCAATATTTTTGCATTGTTTGATTCTACAATTCTGCCTAATTCAGAAATGGAAAACTGATGTGGAGGCATTTGAAGAATAATCACTCCACCCGGGTCTACGGCATTAAGGTATTGGGCTGCTACATCAATAATTGCCTCCTGCGTAATCATCCCCAAGTAAGCTCCGGTAAGGCTTACTACAGGCAAGTAAGCAATATGCTGCTCGCGCATTTTTCTCAAAGCAACTAGAAAAAAATCTGTATCGGCAACACAAGTTTGGGTAAAATATTCAGTAAAGGATTCTAGGGTTAATGCATCATCTGCACCATCAAAATCATCTTTGTTAAGTACACCTTTATACTGCTGATCCAACAACACAACCAGGCATGCTTCTTCCCCAATATATTCTCTGGCATTATTTACCGTATCTGTTAATTGTAAGGTAGGAAAAGACGCATCAAGTAGATTACCGCAATTCATGGAGCAATCATTTGATCATGAAAAACAGCACCGGAATTTTTTTTCAAAAAATCAGTTAGAATCAGATTAAATTCAATCGGCTGCTCCATCATAGGGGCGTGTCCGCAACGATCAATAAAATGTAAAGAAGCATTTGGTATCAGCCGCTCAAACTCTTTTCCAACAAAAGGAGGGGTGATTGTATCATTATTACCCCAAACCAGCAAGGTGGGTAATTGTATATCTTTTAGTTCTTCTCCCAGATTATTGCGTATAGCGCTTTTAGCTAATGCAATAATTTTGATCACTTTGGTACGCTGATTTACGATATCATACACCTCATCAACCAGTTCTTTTGTAGCGACAGCGGGGTCGTAAAAAGTTAATTCCGTTTTACGCTTGATATATTCATAATCGCCGCGTTTAGGATATGTATCTCCCATTCCGTTTTCAAATAAACCGGAACTTCCGGTCAGAATTAATGTTTTAATCCGTTGGGGATGTTTCAGCGCATGCACCAGTGCTACATGTCCACCAAGGGAATTTCCAAGTAAATGTATATTCTGATACCCCTTTGTTTCTATGAATTTATGTACATGTTTTTCCAAACCACTTACAGAAGTGTGTAACAAATCCAAATCAAAAAGAGGCAATATGGGTACAACAACCTGATGCGTAGTCTTGAAGTAATCAACCAAGTCTTTAAAATTACTCAGCGCCCCGAATAAACCATGCAGAAGAATCAAAGGCTCCCCTTGTCCCTCTTCGATATAACGAAATTTTCCCGTCTGCTTGATTTCATAATCCATATATGATCAATTGGTTTATCTGTCGATTGCTAAAGTAATTGATTTCAGTGAGATGAGAGCGAATTATTGCAATAAAAGCTCAATATCCTTTAGGGAAGTCTTTAGAGATGGCCATATACCGCTCCATAAATTAATCATCATCGGCATTTTATTATAAAGAATTTTATAAGTAAAAGAGCTGTTGAGATAAGCGGTCTGAAGAAAGGAAATATGAGATAACCAATAAAATAATGTTGCCAGGATGAGCGAATACAAGCCCAAATAAAAAAACACCCCTCCTATTTTATTAAGCCACCCCAACATCGCAAATTCCAATGACTTATTAAAAAGTGAAATCAAAAACTTAAACAGCAGAATGATACAGATAAAAACGATAAAAAAAGATACGGTCGGAATCCATACTGCAGCCTTCCCAACTGAATTGGTAATAAACTGCGCTAATGTGCCGCCAAATTTAATAGCCATTAGCAAAGCAATAATATACCCCACTAATGTTAAAAGCGCAGCCACCAAGCCCCTTGACAGCCCTTTATAGACTCCCATTGCATAAAAAAGAACACAAAAGATATCGAGCCCCATTATGCTGATAAAATTTCTTTTGTGAACCCACTTATAATTTTACCATCTGCCCTGCCGGCCAACTTTTTAGTGGCCACACCCATTACCTTTCCTAAATCCTGAATACCCGTAGCGCCCACTTCTGAGATTATTTCTTTGATGGCTATTTTAATTTCATCTTCTGTCATTTGCTTTGGCAAAAATTGCTCAATAATTTTAATCTCCTCTATTTCTTTCTCAGCCAAATCTGCTCGGCTTTGTTGTTGGAAGATTGCTAATGAATCTTGTCGTTGCTTTACAAGTTTTTGGAGCATCTTAAGCTCGTCCTCTTTTGTTATCTGATCATTGCCGGAAGTTTTCATAAGAAGTAAAGCTGCCTTAATCGCTCTTAAACCCCGTAATGCGGCCTCATCTTTTGCTTTCATGGCATCTTTCAGTTTTGCCATAATTTCTAATTCCAAACTCATATTTATTGATTTTGTTGTAATTGTAAAGATTTAAATTTTTTGATGAACTCAGCCGCATAGGTCTTCATTTCACCTGTAAGTTCAGTCTGATTGGTGGCTCTTTGAAAGGTATCTGCCATTGTCATAATAACCTGGTAATAAAAATCAGCCATTTCATCGACCATCATTGTCTTCGTCCATAAATCTATGCGCAAAGCTGATTTATCTGCCCCGTCCCAAAAAGCAAGCATCATGGCTTTAGCATTCTGCTTTGTATCAGCGGTGCTATCCGTTGCGCTCCAAGAAATATTTTCCGGAACTCTTCCTTCATCCAGCATTACTTCAATTGAGATATTACTTGTGTGTACCATAAAATAAAATTGTAGGCAAAGGTAAGAAACTATATATCCTTATTTCGTAAAAGTGTGTGAAATACCTTAGCGTTATCCACCCCCGGTTGTAAAGATTTTACATATTGAGCAGAAGTGACGATAATTTCATTACGCAAACTTTCATCTTTATATATCAGCATCATGTTTTCTGCCAGTTGCTGCACATCGCCTTCCTTATTAGACAAAAATAAATTGATTTCAGTGGGCTTGTACATTGCAATGTCGGCAATGACAGGAACCCCAGCGGCAAAACATGCTGAAATATCATAGGGATATATCTCGCCTGCAATAAAAATATGCGCATAACAGGCAGCTAATATCATTGGAAAATCTCTCTTTAAGCTGTCAGACAAAACAATAATATCATCTCGATATTTATACCCAGCAATCAAAGATTTGAATTGTAGCGTATCGGCTGAAATTCCTGTAAGCACTAATACAAACTGATTATTAAATCTTTTTTTAAAAATAGAAAACGCCTTTAACAACAACACAAGAGATGCTTTATTTTGAAATGCAGCAGAGCATAAAAAATAAGCACACCCCTTTGTCAATTGATATTTGATATGTTCCTTTTCGTCATCAGACCTAGGATAAAAAACAGGTGCGGCTCTATGATAAATTGAAAAAATATTAGCTGAAGTCCGTAATTCTTCACGTTCATTTATAAACTGGTTTGCTCGAATAAGACCCGAAAATTTAAATTTTTTCTTGCCGTTAAGTAAGTGTTCCGTTTCTAGCAAAGCCTTATCGGTCTTGCAAATAAAATATGCAGGTAATTGCTGAAATCTTTTCATCCACAGAGCGCTGATAGTTACAGATTGAAAAAGGACAGCCGTATCTGTATGATCAAACAAAATATGCGTTGGGCGGAATGTACGTACCCACTTAAAAATATGTAGTTGAAATACGAATGGATATAGCAAGTTGCGCATTCTTTTTTTACCATACATGCGCTTATATTCGATTTGATTATGACGTAGAACATCTTCGGCGATGTCTGTATTGGCAATAATCATCAAACGATGTTGTGGGTCATTTTTTAGCCATGAAAAAAAAGTATTTGCCAATGGGAAATCATCAATAGGATGAGGAAATGAATAATCAGGATGTAAAATGAGGAGTAATCGCATTTACTTATATCAAATTGTTTGTTAACAGATGCAAATTTCAGATTAACAGCAATGAAAATGACATTTATTTTAAGCAAAGGCGATTTAATACGACTTTATAAGACGATTAAACC
>Ga0315906_10009399_pt1 | contig 11625 bp, 15 predicted proteins | sample LakEriMetagenome_4_FD_203526 | JGI IMG/M metagenome (GOLD analysis project Ga0315906, IMG submission 203526) | Freshwater fungal communities from buoy surface, Lake Erie, Ohio, United States - Buoy 2 MA122 | ecosystem: Environmental > Aquatic > Freshwater > Lake > Lake biofilm | place: USA... | reverse complement strand
TAGCAGGTCCAGCACGATCCATGTACCCAGAGCCAGCGCCGATACTGCTCCCGCATTGAGTTTGCCGAACAGGCCCAAACCATAGGCACAGAAAACAATCGACAAAATGAGCGACTCTCCGATATACCCGCTCAGGCTCATCCTCCCCGCCGGCCTGAAGATGGCTAGACCCTGCACTCCACCTGCATGCATCGTGGCGAGCCCGCGTATTCAAAGCCAAGGGCTTTCACCTTGCGCGAACTGAAGACATCTGTGCGGAATCAGGTCTAAGCGCAGGCACCCTGTTCCGTCACTTTCCCGACAAGCGATCGATGATCGCAGCGATCGCCGATGTTGAGTTCGAGCGCTTGCGATCAGAAATCGAGCAGCTCTCGACACGAGAAGGCATCCTCTGGCTGACCCGGTTAACGGCGGAAGAACTCGCACAACTCATCGAGCCCAAGGGTTTCGAGCTTGGTACCGACAGCTGGTTAGAACTGGCTCGCGACAGCGAGGGTCGTAAACGACTGCTCGAGGTCAACCACGGATGGAGACAGATGATCTCGCGTCAACTCGAGCAGGGAAAGGCTGAGGGTTGGATCCGCAAGTCAATCGATAGCGAGGGTACCGCAACCATTTTACTGGCCCTTTTCAGCGGTCTACAGCTAGAAAGAGAGGTAGGTTTGGCAGTGGACACGAAAGCCACCGCCTGCGCGATTGCCGATCTGTTCGGTGGCTTGCTTCCCTCCTGATGCCGCGCAACGGTCAGCCAGCCATGAGCTGGTGCTTGCGGCCACAAGCCGTCCAAATGCCTAAGGGTTTCGACTACTGAATCTATTCAAGAGGCCCCTTAACAAGTGAGCGATAAGGGATTGAATTCGATGCGTATCAACATCTATTTAGATTTTTTACGCATAAAAGAATTACGTAACAGTCGTTTGAGTTTTAACGAATCAATTCCAGAATTCATCCCATCAACTTTTTGATGTCTATTTCTGGAGTGATGCCAATGAAAACCAAACGTCCTTTTCTGAAATTCGCAGCGCTTCTGGCCTTGACCTGGTCCGGTCTGACCGTGCAAGCCCAGACCTCCATCAGCCTGCTCAACGTGTCGTATGACCCAACCCGTGAGCTGTACACCGAGTTCAACCAGGCTTTTGCCAGGCACTGGAAAGCCCGCACCGGTCAGGATGTGACCATCAAGCAGTCACACGGCGGCTCGGGCAAGCAGGCACGCTCCATCATCGATGGACTGGACGCCGATGTGGCCACGCTGGCCCTGGCCGGTGACACCGACGCCCTGCACACCAACGGCAACCTGATTCCCAAAGACTGGCAAAAACGCCTGCCGCACAACAGCACACCCTACACCTCGACCATCGTGCTGGTGGTCCGGCAAGGCAACCCCAAAAACATCAAGGACTGGGACGACCTGGTACGTCCGGACATCAAGGTCATCACGCCCAACCCCAAGACCTCGGGCGGTGCCCGCTGGAATTACCTGGCCGCTTGGGAATTCGCCAAACGCAAATACGGCGGCGATGACAAGGCGCAAGAGTTTGTGAAAAAGCTCTACCAAAACGTCCCCGTGTTGGACACAGGTGCACGACGCTCTTCCATCACTTTTGCACAGCGCAACCAGGGCGATGTGTTCCTGAGCTGGGAAAACGAAGCTTATTTGTTGGAAAAAGAATTCGGCAACAAGGTGGATTTTGTTTACCCCTCGATCTCCATCCTAGCCGAGCCCGCTGTGGCCTTGATCGACAAAAACGTGGACAAAAAAGGCACCCGGGCGGTGGCCCAGGCCTACCTGGACTACCTCTACACCGAAGAGGCCCAAGACCTGATCGGCAAACACTTTTACCGCCCTCGTTCGGCCAAAGCCCAGGCCAAGTACGCCAAACAGCTTCCCAGGCTGAACCTGTTCACCATCGAAGAAGCCTTTGGCGGTTGGGACAAAGCCAGCCAAGTGCACTTTGTCGATGGCGGCAAGTTTGACCAGATCTATACCAAGAAGTGATCTGTCACTGAGTCGTGCAAAAGGAAGCCGCCATGTCTGTTTTATTGATCGCAGGCAGTCTTTGTGCGCTACGGATTCGGTAGCCCGTGATTTTGAATCTCGGCTATCTTGACTGACTAGTTTGGGTCGGGAGTGTCTTTACAGCCAGCACTAGAGCGGTCGTTCATGTTCGCTTAAGCGCGGATCGCATGCGCGGCATGTCGAGTGACCGGTATTGCAATTACAGCGGTCTTAGGAGCTACTCCCGCTTGAATGACCGGTAGTGATCATCGCAACTATGACGTCCACTTACCGCGAGTGACTGCAACCAGCCTAAAGCCGCCCCTTAGACTTCTCCACAAACACTTCTTCCATGACCAAGGGGGTTCCCCGGCACATGAACTATGGATTGGAAATCCGAAACATCGCCACAAGTAAATGCTTGCTCGTGCATGCACTAACCCACCCCGCTGAGAAAAATGCCCAGCCAACCGGTATGAACCTATATGAAACCACTGCATATAGGCATCAAGGAGCAAGGCCATGGCTACTAACAACACCTCATCCTCGAACCCACGGGCTGAAAAAATAGGTGACGTGCTGGACGCCTTGTCCAGTGGCATCGCCAAAACCGCAGCCAACGAACCCAAGTTCGAGCCCCAACACCTGGTTCCAGAGGTCCCGGCCGAACCTGCCCGCCAACTCCTGACCGAAATAATGCTCGCTGATCGTTGGGTGTGTTCAGTCGCGCGACTTCAGCGCTGGCGCACCGTCGGCGAGGGCCCGCAGTACTTGAAGATCGTGGGGAAAGTGCTGTACCGGCTCAAAGACATTGAGGCCTATGAAGAAGCCTGTCTGATCCGGAAGGTGTTCTAGCGGCGCACCCAAGGAGGCCTCGAACGGGTTGTAAATTGTTCGAACGACTTGGAATCAGTTCGAAATAGTCTTGGCGGAGAAGGTGTCAGAGACTGCACATGTAAGTTCTCAGCATGTGTTGGACAGCTTTAGCCAAACATAGAGCTGTAAAGCGAATAACCAATTCACAAAATGCAGGCATTAACTAGTTAATGTCTCGCTACAGATCTGCTAAGAAATTACAACCCTTGCTAACACCTTGTCAATTCTGCCGAGGTGTTGTTCGGTGTACCGATTGTGGTACTGACTTGAATCAACTGAAAGGCACGTAATGAAATTAACAAACATAACCATCGAAGAAGGTTTACTGAAAAAACCCGGCAGACACACTGACGACTCTTGCAAAGGACTACATCTATGGGTAAAAAACAATTACAAGAGCTCATGGGTGCTTCGCTACACCCTGTTTGGCAAAAGACGCAACATGGGATTAGGCCCATACCCAGAAATCAGCCTCAAAGAAGCACGGCAGAGAGCAATACAAGCGCGAAATAGCATCAACAAAGGGGTAGACCCAATTGAAGCGAAAAAATGCGCCAAACCAAAGCAAGAGGCAATCGTTAGGTTTGATGAGTTCGCCTTTGACTACATCGAACGAAAGTCATCAGAATGGCGCAACGCCAAGCACAGAGATCAATGGGCTTCAACTATTAAAACGTATGCTTCACCAGTTATTGGCGACATGGACATAAAGCAAATTGATACCCATCACCTCTTGTCCATCCTGCAACCAATTTGGCTAAGTAAGCCAGAGACAGCTTCAAGGCTCAGAGGACGACTTGAACGTGTATTCAGCGCCGCCATCACTTTGAATCTACGTCCAGCCATGAACCCAGCAATGTGGCGGGGGCATCTAGAAAATATTCTGGCTTACCAACGACCATCCGAAAAGCATCACGATGCTTTATCTTTCTATGAATTGCCGCAATTCATAGAAGCCCTTCGTGAAAAAGACGCGGTTTCAGCTCTTGCTCTTGAGTTCACAATTTTGACTGCTTGCAGAACAGGAGAAGTACTAGGCGGTACCAGAGAGGAGATAGATGGGGACATTTGGCTTATTCCCGCAAATCGGATGAAGGCAAATCGAGAACACCAAGTTCCCCTTAGCCCAAGGGCAATTGAAGTCCTGACAATTGCAGAGAGCCTTGACCCCGAAAGCAAGTACTTGTTTTCACGAAACGGCAAAAAACTTTGCAACATGTCCATGCTCCAAATGGTTCGCAGACTGAAGCCCGGCAAAACAGTGCACGGTTTTCGTAGTTGCTTTCGGGATTGGGTGTCTGAGTTGACAGAACACCGCCCAGAGGTCGCTGAAATGGCTTTAGCACACACCATTCAAAACAAAGTTGAGAGAGCTTATCGTCGCGGTAATTTGCTGGATCGCAGGCGAACATTGATGCGTGACTGGGCTAGCTACTGCAATGGACCTGCTACAACGAATGTAATTCCATTTCACTCGGAACAGAGCACTAACATTCAAAAATCAATCAAAATATCAGGGAGGAATGCTACTGGTTATTAAACGGCAACAGCAATTGTCAAGAAGGAGCTTCAATTGCCAAAGGTCAATCAGACAGCGACAAGTCCAGCAATGATTCGTGAAATTGACAGGCAAAGAGACTTGGTCAACCAGATTGACTTGGCGTTTGAACTCTGGCGCGGTAAACAGGAGGCAATGTCGACACTGTTCGACATAAAAAAGCAGACAAGCATGTATGCTAAAGCTCTGAAAGAACAAAAGTGGACACCTGAGGAGCTAATACATTTACTTGCTCTAACTATGACTGAGCGTCACTATGAGCGCGAACAGCGAAAGGCAAGCGAACAATTCATTCGATCAATTTACCCTAGTTGGGGAAAAATTGCAGATCATGTAATGACCCCCAAATCCGGGGGGCCCAAAGTGAAAGTCGACCGCAAACAAATCGCGATAGATTACACGGTGGTCTACATTTGCGAAAACAAAAAACTGCCAAGCAGTGACTTATTGAGCCTACGTGTCAGTGAAGAATTAGTTCGCATGGGATCAGCTCAAGAAGTTGAAGACAGGGACGGGAAACGAGCTTATAGCATTAGCTCAGCACGTGACTTATTGCAGGACTTCAACATGATGTCTGAGCCAAATGATGACAGTGACTAGTTAATGTCGTGACCACAGAGACTTCGGCTGGAAAAATACCCTACATGCCAACAGTCTCCTAGGATCGACATGACCGAACATTTCAACAACAAGCTACTTCGCCTCAAAGACGTTAGTGACCAAACCTCATTGGGTAAATCAACCGTGCGACTTTGGGTCGCACAAGGCAAGTTTCCCCAGCCAATAGCATTGTCAAAAACAATTAAGGTTTGGCGGCACCATGAAATTCATGATTGGATAAAAGCACGTGACGCCGAGCTTCGCCCTAAGCTATACGCAGTATCACCTGTTGAAATCAAACCGACAGTTGCACATCAGCAAAAATGAGCACAAGAAAATCAAGACTTCACGCAGTATTGGGGCCAAGCTCATTTGCAACAGATGGGTTTTCGGAGAAAACCAAAATAAGCAACTACGCCATACCTTGGCTGAGCAATTTAGGCGATTGGGATCTATCTGTGACGCTCACATTTTCACGAAACAAAGCAGGGCTATGTCCGCCCATTTATTCCATCGAAAAATGCTGTCGACTTTTCCTTTCAAGGCTCAATCGTCAAATATTTACGCGAAACGGCGTACGACGCAACAACTACAGAATTGCCTCTGCCGCCGTGCTTGGAAGAGGTGCATATGGCGATCACCCTCATGCACACTGGGTTCTTGCTTGCCCAAGTGGCATGTCAAAAGTTAAATTCGCAAACCTTGTCACTGAAGTTGCTGGTTCTACCAAGGGAGTGGGACTTCAAATCGATATCCAGCCCTACCGCGATGACGGGTGGCTCGATTACATGATTGATCATGGCTTTGAGGGCCTTATAGATAAGGTCTGCTTTTCTGCAAAGTGCTTGCCACACAAAATCAACTAGGTCTAAGGGGCCAGATTGATTTGCAGGTGTCAAGGAGATTTGCTCCTTGATGGCTCTACCGCACCCCAACGATCTCATAAGATACAACAATGCGCACAAAACTTAAATGCGGAGCCTATGCCCGAAGTACTGGCAACCCCTGCCAAGCAAAGGCTATGACCAACGGCAGGTGTAAGAACCATGGCGGCATGAGTACAGGCCCCAAGACCCCAGAGGGTCGTCTAGCCATTGCACAAGCAACGCGCCAGCGAATGACTTCTGAAGGGCGTATAAGGGTCTTGGAGGGGTTTTATCACTGGATTGAGGGCGGAGGTGCCCTCACCCTTTCGCGGCTTGCCAAAGCACGTGAGTTCAAGAAGCGGCTTCAGCGTCTACAAGACCATTTACCAAACGCATCGCGCACGGGCGCGTGAGCGCATCTTGGGGTTTGGAGGCTAATAAGCCTGACTTTCTGGACCAGTATTGCGCGTGTGCGCGTCATGGAGTGTTCAGACTGGTGAACTAAAGTCCAGCTCTATTGAGTCAACCTTTTGTAATTTCTTATTAAACATTAATCCAAAGTTACAACTCACTGTGGTGATACCACTCGGATTCATGCAGTGATCGCAGATAGGCGCCAATCATCCCAAGCTGATCCTGTGATCCTGCCCATTCCAAATGCTCACGAAAACGCTGTTGCTTTTGGTCAGCATCAGTTTCGTGCCAAGCCGCCAAGATCAACGGCAATGCAGGTTCCCACCCACCACTTGGTAGCTGACGTCTATTTGCAAGCATCTTGTATAGCTTATTCCAATCCCTAGGTACAACTCGCTCCTTTTGATTGCAATAAGACCACAATGAATCTAAGTCTTCAGGCTGGTCATCAACTACTTGTTTCTGCTCTGCCAAATCAGTTTGCGTTGAATTCAATTCAGCCATGTCCAAAGGTGTAAATGCGGGGCTGTCTGATTGCAAATACTCCTCTTGCATTAGGGGCTCCCAGTTCAATATTCGAGTACTCAGTTCAACTTGAGCTTTGCCAGACAACTTAGCCGCTATAAGCCCCTCTAGAACAACGGCAAGGTCTTTGTTGCCGCCATTTGGAAGTAACGCCTTGGCTAAGACTGCGTACTTCAGGGCTTCAATCAGAAGGTCATCACCGACTTCGCAATTTCCCAAGACCGAAGCCAAACCCAAATATGCTGTGGGCTCTCCCCTTTCTGCGGCTCTGGTGTACCAATAGACCGCTCCTACATCCGATTGCGGTACAACTTCACCCCGCTCATAATGATCACCAAGATTATTCTGTGCGCCAGCGAAACCCAAATCTGCCGATGCTTGGAAAAGACGGAATGCTTCTTCCGGATCAGGATTTTCGCCCCATTGCTTCAGTAATGCTTGCAGGTAAAGATCACGGGCATTTTGTGAATTTGCTGTCATTGAGATTGTGTGTATTCAACTTACTTGCTTTGCTTTTTGACCGTTAGATACTGCTCAGCTTCTTTTAAGTAAGCCTGCTTTCGATCAAAGTAATTTTTCATTTCAGCGTCCAAGTCGGCCTCTCGCTTCCGTCGCATTGAATCTGCTGTGCTCATATTCTTGTCATCAAGATTTTTTGCATGTTTGATTTGTTTATAGATTAATCCTCTCAGAGATTCGCGCTTGCCCGACCACTCCTTAAAAAAAATGGTAGCGACATTAATTACAAAGAACGTAATGAGCCCACCAATAACGGTCAAAGGCAGCAAAGCCATAAACGAAAGCCCGGTTTGTTCACGTAAAAAATCCGTAAATACTAAGGAGGCTTTGACAATCAATGTAAGAACGCCGATGCACCAAAAGAAAACACCAACAAGTACTTGCCAGCTTTGCAGAATTAGCACTGCCAAAATCATTATTAGCAAGCCACCAATCAAAGTCGTTGCTGATTCAACACTCCTGCGTAACTCCCAAATTTGCTGATTTAGCAACTCCAAATTTGGTTCGCCATTGTTATCACTCATCGACAAACTAACGTTCCGGGCGGCGCCCCATATGCTGGAGTGCAAGTTTGCACAGGTGACTGCACTGGTGCCAAAAGTCTTTGCGCATCTTGAAACAACTGGCGTTGTCTGCGGCTTTCCATCTCACCTTGAGCCGCCGAGTAGTACCTAGCTCTTTGAGCATCCATCGCGGTCTCGTTCACTATCTGTCGCATCCCGTTTTGCATGTCTTGTGGCGATGTAATTTCACCGCGGTCAAACTTAGAGAGTAAGGTGTAAATTTTCGTGACCATCGTCAGGCCGGGCGCTTTGTCAGGGTCTGAATCCGAAATGCCAGAGTTGATGCGCGAATAAAGTTGGTTTGCGCATTGAGCTTTGTTTCCCTTAGTTGTACTTTTTAAGCAATTTCCCATTTCTTCTAAAGCAAGATCAATCATGCGTTCAGGGCTTGAGCCTTGTCTACCAGCATATGAACCGCCTCTGTTGGCACAGCCTGTCAATACAAGCGTCAAGACCACAACCTGCAAAACAATTTTTATTGAAACTTTTTCCATATGAATCCTGTTATTTGAAGGGCGCTAACTCATCCCATTGATTCATCTACACACAAGAGTGCCGGGTGGTGCGCCCATGGCAGGCGAACAGATACGCGTAGGGTTGTTGATGTAGCCCGGACCTTGATTCATCGCATCTACGTTTCTTTGTGCTTCTCCTGCGGCTTGAGCAAACTCAATAAAGCCTTGCGCAAATCCCGCGCAACCAGTCAAGGCACCAGTGCTCACCAACAATGCAACCAACACAAAGCTTGTTTTAAAGTTACGCATACTCACCCTTTATAGATTTGGGTATCTTATCCCGTGGTATCTGATACGTCAAAACAAGACGATCACGGGTATGGCAAAACCATCCCCACTTCACTCTGGCGACCCGACCTTGGTCGCTCTTGGCACAGGCATCAGACTGCGTAGAAAGGAGTTGGGGTTGTCGCAAGAAGCTTTGGCACTAGCAACCGATCTCGACAGAAGTTATGTCGGTGGCGTAGAGCGTGGTGAACACAACCTGAGCTTTGTCAGTCTGTCCAGATTGAGCCTTGCACTTGAGATGAAGGTGTCCGAACTTCTAAAGAGCTGTAAGCTGTAAGCTTTAAGTTAACAATTCAAAAGTGGGGTTGTTTGAAATTAGTGGGGCACTAAGCATGTTGCTAAACCCGCTGTGGTACTCATTGTGGTAATTTGCCATCATTACTTGCCAAAGGCGCATGAAACCTATTGACTTGGCGGAGAAGGTGGGATTCGAACCCACGGTGATGTTGCCACCACGCCTGATTTCGAGTCAGGTACATTCGACCACTCTGCCACTTCTCCTGTATTCACATTTGCGGCTGGTCACTGCAGCAAATTCTATCAGTACCCTTCAAGCACGAAGCTCAGTGATGCCACCCATATAAGGCCGCAACACCTCAGGCACCGTGACAGAACCGTCTGCATTTTGATAATTCTCAAGCACTGCCACCAAAGCACGACCCACGGCTAAGCCGGAACCATTCAAGGTATGTACAAGTTCATTCTTGCCCTGCGCATTTTTAAAGCGCGCTTGCAAACGCCGTGCTTGAAAGGCTTCACAGTTAGAGCAAGAACTGATTTCACGGTAGGTGCCTTGCGCTGGCACCCACACTTCCAAGTCATAAGTTTTGGTGGCACCAAAACCCATATCGCCAGAGCACAGCAGCATGACGCGGTAAGGCAAGCCTAGCTTTTGCAAAATAGCTTCTGCATGTCCCGTCATTTCCTCCAGCGCTTCGTAGCTTTTTTCTGGATGAACAATTTGCACCATCTCTACTTTGTCAAACTGGTGCTGGCGAATGAGGCCGCGGGTATCACGCCCTGCACTGCCCGCTTCCGAACGGAAGCAAGGTGTGTGGGCCGTGAGTTTCATGGGCAAATCGGACTCTGCCAAAATTTCATCGCGCACCACGTTGGTCAAGGTTACTTCCGACGTGGGAATTAAATACAGCGCTTGGCTTTCTGCGCCTTCTTCAGACTCTTGTCCGCCTTTTTTGGCGGCAAACAAGTCGCCTTCAAATTTGGGCAATTGGCCCGTGCCGCGCAAAGTGTCTGCATTGACAATGTAAGGCGTGTAGCACTCGGTGTAGCCGTGTTGCTGTGTTTGCGTGTCCAACATGAACTGCGCCAGTGCGCGGTGCATGCGTGCAATTTGGCCGCGCATGAAGGTAAAGCGTGCGCCAGACAACTTGATGCCAATGTCAAAGTCGAGACCTAGTTTCTCACCAATGTCGACGTGGTCGCGCACTTCAAAGTCAAAGGTCTTGGGGCCTTTGCCGTCCACGCTCCACTTGCGCACTTCTAGGTTGCCATGCTCATCGGCGCCTACGGGCACGCTTTCGTGGGGCAAGTTGGGTACTGCCAACAGCATGTCTTGCAGTTCAGCTTGCAGGGCTTCTAAGCGCAATGCAGATGCGTCGAGTTCGGTTTTGATGCTGGCCACATCGGCCATCACTTGGTCGGTGCTTTCGCCCTTGGCTTTGAGCATGCCAATTTGCTTGGACAAACTATTGCGCTGGCTTTGCAGTTCTTCGGTGCGCGTTTGCAAAGTTTTGCGCTCTGTTTCTAAAGCGCGAAACTTTTCAACGTTCAAGAAAGCTTGTGGTTTTTTGCGAGTTTCCAAACGTGCCACAGCAGCGTCTAGGTCTTTTCGGAGCAGGAGAATGTCTAGCATGTTGGTAAAAATGAAACGGCCAAAAAATCAATGGCCATCGTTTAACTTAAGGCCCTTGGGCAAAGGGAATTTGATGGTTTCTGTCACGCCATCCAATTTGCGAATGGATGTAGCACCCAAGGCGCGCAAGCGGTGTATCACATCTTGCACCAAGACTTCAGGGGCTGAAGCACCAGCGGTGAGGCCCACACGGTGTTTGCCAACAAACCACTCGTTTTGCAATTCTTCGGCGCTGTCAATCATGTAGCTGTCGGCGCCCATTCGGCTGCCCAGCTCACGCAGACGGTTGCTGTTGGAACTGGTGGGGCTGCCCACCACCACCAACACATCAATTTGCGGCGCCATGAGCTTGACGGCATCTTGTCTGTTTTGAGTAGCGTAGCAAATGTCTTGTTGCTTGGGTTCACGTACTTTGGGAAAGCGCAGCTTGACAGCTTGCAAAATTTCGGCAGCGTCGTCCACACTCAAAGTGGTTTGGGTGACCACCGCCAAAAGTTCGGTTTGCTTGGGATGGGCATTGACCACATCGTGAACATCTTCCACCAAGTGAATGCCGTCGGGCAATTGGCCCATGGTGCCTTCGACTTCTGGATGGCCTTTGTGCCCAATCATGATGAACTCATAGCCTTCTTTGTGCAGCTTGGCCACTTCCACGTGCACTTTGGAGACCAAGGGGCATGTGGCATCAAAAATATTGAAGCCGCGCGCTTCTGCTTCGGCCTGCACGGCCTTGCTCACACCATGCGCGCTAAACACCAAGGTGGCGCCAGGCGGTACGTCGCTGAGTTCTTCGATAAAGATAGCGCCTTTGGTTTTGAGGTCGTTGACCACGTAGGTGTTGTGCACAATTTCATGGCGCACATAAATAGGCCGACCAAATTTGGCAATGGCTGCTTCCACAATGTCGATAGCTCGGTCGACGCCTGCACAAAAGCCGCGAGGTTCAGCCAACAATATTTCTTGTACGCCCATAGTCTCTTTCGTCTTTCTCATTTGGATTTACAAAATACCAATCACATGCACTTCAAA
>Ga0315906_10009398_pt1 | contig 11625 bp, 8 predicted proteins | sample LakEriMetagenome_4_FD_203526 | JGI IMG/M metagenome (GOLD analysis project Ga0315906, IMG submission 203526) | Freshwater fungal communities from buoy surface, Lake Erie, Ohio, United States - Buoy 2 MA122 | ecosystem: Environmental > Aquatic > Freshwater > Lake > Lake biofilm | place: USA: Lake... | reverse complement strand
AAATGCATGGAACGGGCCTGGTCGGCGGAGTCGATGCCGCTGAGGTTCGGCGCGATGTCGGAGACGATCAGGTCGAACTTGCCGTCCCCGAGCCACGCCTTGATCTGCTCGACCACGGTATCGGTGGTGAAGTCGCCTTGGAGGAAATCGACGTTGCGGATCGGGTCCATGGGCAGGATATCGGTCGCCAGCACCCGACCCTTGGCGCCGACCGCCTTGGCGGCGACCTGCGACCACCCCCCCGGGGCGGAACCGAGGTCCAGCACCCGCATCCCGGGGCGTATCAGGCGGTCCCTCTCGTCGAGCTCGATCAGCTTATAGGCGGAGCGCGATCGGTAGCCGTCGATCTGGGCCTGTTTGACGAAGGGATCGGTGACGTGACGGCGCAACCAGCTGCCGCTGCTCTTGGATCGGGCCATGATGAGGATAGACTAGCGCGATTCGAGGCCTCTGTCGGGACCACCGACCAGGAAACGGACCATGATCCGCATCACCGAACTGACGCTCCCCTGGGGCGACCCCGCCGAGGCGCGCACCCAGGACGCCCTGCGCCGCGCCGTCCTCAAGCGGCTGGCGCTGCGCGAGCCGGACCTCCTGGACTTCACCGTCTTCAAGCGCAGCCACGATGCGCGGCGCAAGGACCGTGAGATCGCCTTCGTTTATATCGTCGATGCCACGGTGCGCGACGAGGCGCGCGTGCTCGCGGCGCATCGTGAGGACCGTCACGTGATGGCGGCGCCAAACACGGCGTTCCACCCTCCGCCGACGGCGCCCGCAGCGTCCATCGAGCAGCCGCTTGTGGTTGGGTTCGGGCCCTGCGGGCTCTTCGCGGCGCTGGTGCTCGCGCAGCAGGGCTATCGACCCATCGTGCTCGAGCGCGGCCGCGATGTCCGTCGCCGCACCCAAGACACGTGGGGTCTATGGCGCAAGCGCACGCTGACCCCGGAGTCGAACGTGCAGTTCGGCGAGGGTGGCGCGGGGCTCTTCTCGGACGGCAAGCTCTACAGCCAGATCAAGGACCCGCGGCATCTCGGCCGGCAAGTGATGCGTGAGTTCGTGCGGGCGGGCGCGCCGCCCGAGATCATGTATGTCAACAAGCCGCACATCGGCACCTTCCGCCTGACCGGCGTGGTCGCACGCATGCGAGAGGAGATCATCGCCCTCGGCGGTGAGGTGCGGTTCGAGCACAAGGTCGTCGATCTGCTGATCGACGAGCGCGACGGCGTGAAAGAGGTCCGCGGCGTACAGCTCGCGGACGGGACGACCATCGCCTCACGCCATGTCGTGCTCGCGCTCGGCCACAGTTCGCGCGACACCTTCCGCATGCTCGAGCAGCGTAAGGTGTTCATGGAAGCCAAGCCCTTCGCCATCGGCTTTCGCATCGAGCATCCGCAGTCGCTCATCGACCGCGCGCGGCTCGGGCGCTTCGCCGGTCACCCGGCCATCGGTGCCGCAGACTACAAACTCGTGCATCACGCCGCCAACGGCCGCTCGGTCTACAGCTTCTGCATGTGCCCGGGCGGGACGGTCGTCGCCGCGACTTCCGAGCCACAGCGCGTGGTCACGAACGGCATGAGCCAGTATTCGCGCAACGAGCGCAACGCCAACGCGGGCATCGTCGTCGGTATCGACCCGGAGAAAGACTTCCCGGGCGGGCCGCTCGCCGGCCTCGCGCTGCAGGAGCGTCTCGAGAGCCTCGCCTTCGAGATGGGTGGCGGCGACTATTCGGCCCCCGCGCAACTGGTGGGCGATTTCGTCGCAGGCCGTGCGTCGACCGCGCTCGGCGAGGTACAGCCCTCCTACAAACCCGGCATCCGGCTCACGGACCTCGCGCCGCTGCTACCGGCCGACGCCATCGCAGCGATGCGTGAAGCGCTGCCGATGTTCGGTCGCCAGATCCGCGGATTCGACCGCGATGATGCGTTGCTCACCGGCATCGAGACCCGCACCTCCTCGCCGCTGCGCATCACGCGCGATGTCGACACGCTGCAGAGCCTCAACCTTCGCGGGCTCTTCCCCGGCGGCGAAGGCGCAGGCTACGCAGGCGGGATCCTGTCGGCAGGCGTCGACGGCATCAAGCTCGCGGAGGCGGTGGCGCGCAGCATCAACGGCGTCTCGACACGGCAGGATTGCGCATGACCTTCGACGAACTCAGGACATTGAAGGACAAGGCGCAGCGGCAAGCGCTCGGCTTCTACCTCGCCGAGGGTGAGCATCTGGTGTTGGAGCTCGGCAAGGCGCTCGCACGCCGGCCGGCGCTTGTGACCTCACGCATCCTCGTCAGCCACGAGTATCTCGCTGCGGGGCTGCCGGTCGGATTCCCCATGCACCTACCGAGGGAAACGCTCAGCGCGCGTCAGATGAGCCAGTTGAGCGATACGCGTTCACCACAGGGTGTCATGGCCGTCGTGCCGATCCTGCCTGCGCCGTCGCCCACCCCGAGCGAGCGTGCGATCTACCTGCATGAGATCCAAGACCCGGGGAACCTCGGGACCATCCTTCGCTCGCTCGCCTGGTTCGGCGGCTTCCGATGCCTGCTGTCGCCCGACAGCGTGGACCCGTACAACCCCAAGGTGGTCCGCGCCAGCATGGGCGCCGTCTTCGGTCTGCCGTTCGAGACCGAGGTCACGCTCGAGACTTTGCGTCGACGCTACGCGAGGATCGCGTTGATGGACATCGGCGGCCGGTCGATCACCGCGGAGGGAGACACCGCCCGAGGACTCGTGGCAACCGATTGCCTGATGTTCGGCAACGAAGGGCGCGGCGCCTCGGAGGAGATGCTCGCGCTCGCGGGCGATGCGGTGTTCTCCATCGCCGGGGACGGCCCGCAGGACAGCCGAGGTGGCACCTCAGGCCCGGTCGTCGAGTCGCTGAATCTCGCGACAACGGTTGCCCTTTGCACCTACGAACTCACCCGCGTTGCTAAAATCCCGTCTCGCTGAGCCCCTTCTTCCACTGCCCACCCCCCCTCCACGACCCTGCAAGGACTCCTGCCATGAAGCTCTACTACTCCCCCGGTGCCTGCTCGCTCGCCGTCCACATCGCACTCCTCGAGACCGGGCTACCGTTCGAAGCGGTCAAGGTCGAGGGCCGCGGCCAGAAGACCGCGGGTAGCGAAGAGTACGCAAAGGTCACACCCAAGAATTACGTGCCGGCGCTGCGCCTCGATGGCGGGGAGGTTTTGACGGAAGGCACGGCCATCCTCCCGTATGTCGGGGATCTCAAGCCCGATAGCGGCCTCGCGCCCGCCCATGGCACGCTCGCACGCTACCGGCTGCACGAGTGGCTGGGTTACATCAACTCCGAAGTGCACAAGAATTTCAGCCCCTTCTTCACCCCGGGCGTGACCGATGAGCAGAAGGCCGCCACGCGCGCCAACCTCGGCAAGCGCTTCGACTTTCTGACACAGTCGCTCGAGGGTCGCGAGCATCTGCTCGGCGGTGGCTTCACGGTCGCCGATGCCTATCTGTTCACCGTGCTCGGCTGGTGCCGCTACGGCGGCCTCGATCTTGCGCAGTGGCCGACGCTACAGGCCTACCACCAGCGCATCGCGCATCGTCCGTCCGTACAGGCCGCGATGCGCGCGGAAGGACTCATCGGATGAACGACACGCTCGGGGGCGTTGCGACCGCAGGCGGTCCACCCGCTTATCTGCTGGTGCAGGGCAAGATCACCGACCTGGAAGGCTTCAAGGCCTACAGCGCTGCGCTACCGCCGATCTACCGCAAGTACGGCGGGCACTACCTGACGGTCACCCCAGCCCCCAAGGTCGAGATCGCCGAGGGCGACCCTCGCGACGAGAGCATCCTGATCGCGCGGTTCCCTTCCAAGGAAGCCGCTTGGGGTTTCTGGAAGTCGGCGGAATATGAGGCGGCGAAGAGATTGCGTGAAGGCAAGGGCCGCTTCTTCGTGACCGTGCTCGAAGGCATGCCAGTGAACGACTCACCTGCCACATGATCTTCACACCGACCGCTGCCACGCACCGCTAAGCTGTCCGATCCACTGGACGAGGACGATCCGATGACCCGTAAAGCCGTCTATTTCGGCGCACTCCTCGAGCAACGATTGTCGCGGCGCGGGTTCCTCGCCGCCTCCGGTGCCGCGGCAGCGACCGGGGCCTTGCCCGCCCTCGGCGCGGGTGCGCAGACCACGCATAGCGCGAAGGCCAAGTCCTACGCGGCCCTCGCGCCATCACTGGAAGACACGCTGCGCTTGTCGCCAGGGCTGAGGTCACAGGTGGTCGTCGGCTTCGGCGACCCGCTGTTCGAAGGCGATCCGGGTCTCACCACCCGCGATCTGCGCACGCTCGAGTGGCTGGATCGCGACGCGGCGACGCGGCAGGAACGAAGATTCGGCACCAACAACGACGCGTTGGCCTTCTTCCCGATGCGCGGGCGGCGCGATGCCGGCCTGCTCTGCGTGAACCACGAATATGTGGACGAACTGGTCTTCGCAGGTCTGTCCGGATCCGAGTCGGATCAAGCACGACAGGTCGCCGCGATGATCGCGGCACGGCCGCAGACGGTCGCCTGGATGCAGGCGGCGCATGGCGTGAGCGTGCTCGAGGTACGCCGCGGAATGCGCGGCTGGCGCGTCGTACGCGGCGCATCTGCGACGCGGCGTATCACGGCCAACACCCCGATGGAGATCTCCGGCCCCGCGCGCGGCGCGGCGCTGCTGCGGACCAGTGCCGACCCCACCGGAACGCGGGTGCTCGGCACTTTCGCCAACTGCGCGGGCGGCAAGACGCCCTGGGGCACCTACCTCACCGCCGAGGAGAACATCCAGGATTATTTCGGCGGCGCACGGACCTGGGCGGGCAGCGCAGACGCCGACGAAGCGACGAAGCGCGCGCACCGCCGCTGGCCGCTTCGTGAACGCTCCGCCTACGGCTGGGACACCGTCGATCCGCGCTTCGATGTCCGTCGCGAACCGCGCGAGGCGCTTCGACACGGCTGGATCGTCGAGATCGACCCGCAGGACCCGACGATGGCACCGCGAAAGCGTACCGCGCTCGGCCGCTTTTGCCACGAAGGGGCGAATACCATCCTCACGAAGGACGGTCGGGTGGCCGCCTACATGGGCGATGACGCCAAGTTCGAGTATGTCTACAAGTTCGTCAGCCGCGACCGCTTCGACCCGAAGGACCGCGCCGCCAACCGCGACCTCCTCGATCACGGCACGCTCCATGTCGCGCGCTTCGACGCCGACGGACGCGGCGAGTGGCTGCCGCTGGTGTACGACGAGCGCGGCCCATTGAACAGCGCCACCGGCTTTGCGAGCCAAGCAGAGGTCGTGATCCGCTGCCGCGAGGCCGCAGACCTGCTCGGCGCCACGCCCATGGACCGCCCTGAAGATGTCGAACCGAGTCCGGTGACAGGACGCGTCTACATGGCGCTCACCAAGAACGACTCGCGCGCACCTGAGCGCCGCGATTTCATGGGCCGCAACATCGACCTCGGTCCGAACGCCGCGAATCCACGGCCCAAGAACGACTTCGGCCACATCGTCGAACTCATCGAAGACGGCGACGACGCGTCCAGTCTGCGGTTCGCATGGAATGTGTTCCTGCTCGCTGGCGATCCGCGTGATGGCGCGGCACGCTTCCTGACCCGCGCTGAGGATCTCGCCGCCGGACAGCTTGCCCGCGAAGATGTCTATTACGCGGGGTATGCCGATCGAGGTGCTGTAAGCCCGATCGCGTGTCCGGACAATCTCGGCTTCGACCCCTCGGGTCGCCTGTGGGTGGTGACCGATGCGGATACCCGGCTGATCGGCAACAACGGCTGCTTCGTGGTGCCGACAAGCGGGCCGGATCGAGGACGACTCACGCAAGTGCTGAGTGCACCCGTCGGCGCCGAGGTCTGCGGCTGCGAGTTCACGCTCGACGGCAAGACGCTGTTCCTCAGCATCCAACACCCCGGCGAAGGCGGCACGGTGGACGCGCCTGTGAGCCATTGGCCGGACGGCGGCGGCTTGCCCGCACGCTCGGCGGTCATCGCAGTGAGCCGCGAGGACGGTGCGCCGCTCTGACGGCGGCTGCAGCGCCCGCGATGCTGGAGTTCTTCGATCGCGAGACGGCGGCCGGACACCGGCTCGTCGCGGCATTCGTCATCGCCACGGAGGGCTCCACCTACCGCAAGCCGGGCGCATTGATGTTGCTGTCCTCGAGCGGCGCACGCTGCGGCCTGCTGAGCGGCGGCTGCCTGGAAGGCGACCTCCACGAACACGCACAGCGGTTGTTGGCCGGTGACGATCGCATCGTCGAACGCCGTTACGATGGTCGCGGCTCCGATGACCCGGTATGGGGGCTCGGCCTCGGCTGCGAGGGCGCGATGCGGATCCTGCTCTGGCGCCTCGATAAGGGGAATTCCCTGACGCTGCTGCGCGGATGGCTGTCGGCCGCGATACGCCGCGAACTGGCGCTGCTCGAGATCGACCTCTCGAACGGCGATGGCGCACTGTCGATGGGCAGCGCGCTCGGCGGCGATGCCGACAGCAGCTCGCCGAGCAGTGTGCTGCCACCTGGCCGCGCGACACTGCGCGACGGCTCGTTCGCGGTCGCTGCCACACGCGTCCCCGCGCTGCTGCTCTGCGGCGCGGGCCCCGATGCGGAGCCGGTCGTACGGATGGCGTCGCAGGTCGGCTGGCAGGTGACCGTGGTGGATCACCGACCGGCCTATGTCGAGGCCGCACGCTTCCAAGACGCGATCCGAGTCGCCACGGTCGATGCTGCTGACCCAGGCGCCGTCGTCGCCCTCGACGGGTTCGACGCAGCGGTGGTGATGAGCCACAACCTGATCGCGGATGGCCGCTACCTCGCCGCGCTCGCCGTCAGCGACATCCCATATGTCGGTCTGCTCGGTCCGGCTGCACGGCGCGAACGGTTGTACGCGGAGCTCGGACCGCTCGCCGAGCGGCTGCGACCGCGGCTGCGTGCGCCCGTGGGCCTCGATCTCGGAGGCGCCTCGCCCGAGGCGATCGCGCTCTCCATCGCCGCCGAACTGCAGGCGTCGCTGCATGGACGCAGCGGCGCGCCGTTCTCCGCGCGTCTTTAGGGGGACGGCAGTCCGGCGTCGAAGCGCCGGAACCACTCGAGGATGCGCTCGTCGCGCTCACGACCGCTGATCTGCAGACCGTGGGTGTCACCCTCGAACACCACGAGGTCATGGACCTTGCCAAGCTCGCGCAGGCGGGCCGCGAACGGCAGCGCATGTGCGGCAGCGGAGACGATGGGGTCGGCGCCACCGTGCAGGATGAGCACCGGCGCACGCAGCTCCTCGGCCCAAGCCATCGCCGAGCGCGCGCTCAACGCACCATCAGGGTCGGCGTCGAAGCCGGGGATCAGGCGACGCGCCGTCGCGAGGCTACCGGTGTCCGCCGCCGCGCGTGCGCTGCGCAGGTCGGTGGGCGCGCCCACTGTGGCGATCGCGAGGTGCGGCGCGCCTGCCCGCGCCGCGAGCAGCGCCATCATGCCACCGCGCGAATAGCCGAGCGCGAACACCCGCCGCGGATCGACATAGGGCAGCGCTTGCCCGATGCGCGTCACGGCGAGCACATCGCGCACATCGGCGCCCCCGAACTCCTCCCGACCTTCGCCACCATCGTTGCCCCGGTACTGCGTACCGATGACGACATACCCTGCGCGCACGAAGCGGTCGAATCCGAACTGGGTATTAGGCCTGAGCTTCGAGTCTTCAAGTGCACCGCCGCGGTGGAAGACGAGCAGCGGCAAACGGTCGCCGTCGCGCGCTGCGGCAGGTCGCCAAAGATAACCGACCACCTTTAGCCCATCGCTGAGATAAGTGATGCGCTCGCAGGTGATGCCAGGGGCGCCACGGGCGAGGTATTCGGCTTCCGAGAGGATCGAGGTCTCTGCGACCGTCGGCGGACTCATCGCGAGCCCCTGCGACTTCGCGGCCTTCGCTTCTTGGCGATAGTTCGCCATCTGGCGCGAACGGTAGTCGGCGTAATCCGGGTCCCGTGCCGGACAGGTCTCGCGGGCGACGATGCGATCGGCCGCGGCGGCGGTCTCGAGCGCGCTCACAGGCACGGTCGCGGCGGCGAACCAGAGCGCGACGCCGATCATCCAGGCCCTGACACGAACCGTCATCATCATCTGTCCCTCCGATCGGTACGCCATTCAGTTCCGCCGGCGGATGCCGCGCACCGGCTCGGCCTGCAGCGGATCCTCGGGCCAGTGGTGGCGAGGATACCGCCCGCGCATGTCCTTGCGTACCTCGACATAGGCGTTGCGCCAGAAGCTCGCCAGATCGGCGGTCACCTGCAGCGGTCGCTGTGCAGGCGACAGCAGCTTGAAGGTCACGGGTAAGCGCCCATCTGCGAGCCGCGGCGTGGTCGCCATGCCGAACACCTCCTGCATGCGCATCGATGCGCAAGGCGCGAGGTCGTCGAGGTAGTCGATCCGGATCCGCGAACCGGTGGGCACGGTGAGGCTCGACGGCAGCCAGTCATCGAGTCTGCGACAACGCTCGGCGCCGAGCCGCAGCCGCAGCGCGTCCAGCACGGGCAAGCGTGCGAAGTGGCTGCGCCGCGTGACCCCCTCGAGCCAGGGTTCGAGCCAGTCGTAGTCTGCAGCGAGGACGGCCGCCGCGAAGTCCGGCCAATCTCCGGTGCCCGGCAGGGCGCTGCGGCGCGCGAGTTCGATGCGCGCGCAGAACGCGCGAGCCTCGTCGGTCCAGGGCAGCGCGTCGAGTCCGAGCTGTCGCAGACCCTCCAGCATCGCCGCGCGCGCAGCCTCGGGTGGCACGCGCGGCAGCGGCTTCTCGCCGACGACGAGGCCGTCGATCCGTTCGACCTCGCGCGCCACCACAGCCTCGTCCTGGGACGACCATACGACCTCGACCGCGCGCCGCAGGCGTCCGTCGGCCGCCGCTTCCAGCGTCCCGCGATCCAGCGACGCTGCGAGCAGGATGCGCGCCTCGCGATCACGATCGTCGAGGTCGAGTGCGACGATGAACTCGCTGCGGCCGAGCCGGTCGACATGCGCAAACGCCGCGCCGCGGCCGTTCGCCAGCAGGAAGCGCGGCGCGTCGCCGGAACGGCGGCGCCCGATGCGATCCGGATAGGCACAGGCCAACAGACCTGCGGCGCCGATCGGTGCGCGTGGATCGATCGCCCGGTCATCCGCGCGAGGGGGCTCGGCCAGACGCCGCTCGAAGAGCTCGGCGTTGCGGCGCACGCGCGCCACTGCGCCCGGGTCGACGCCACCGGCAGCGCCACCGCCACGGCCCCGACCGAGTACGAGATCGAGACGAGCCAGCACATCGGCATCACGCGCATCGCCGGGTCGGCCTCGCAGCAGATCGCGCTCGCCGAGCACGGCGGCGAGTTGCGCACCGAGCCGCGACTCACCGCGACGCTGCGCCTCGAGCAGCAGGTGCGCGAGCCGCGGGTGCGCCGGCAAGCGCGCGAGCGAACGACCGTGGGCGGTGATGCGCTGCGCATCGTCCAATGCACCGAGCCGACTCAACAGGTCTCGCGCACTGTCGAGCATCGGCGCGGGCGGGGCATCCAGCCAGGGCAAGGCCGCGGCCTCATCAGCGCCCCACTCCGCGAGATCGAGCGCGAGCGGCGCGAGGTCGGCCTCGATGATCTCGGGCGGCGTCTGCGCCGCGAGGCTGCGCTGCGCGCCTTCGCTCCACAACCGGTAGCAGGTGCCCTCGGCGACGCGGCCGGCGCGGCCCGCGCGCTGGTCGGCGGCGGCGCGCGAGATTCGCCGGGTCTCTAGGCGGCTCATGCCGGTCACCGGATCGAACGCCGCGCGGCGTACCAGTCCCGAATCGACGACCGCGCGCACACCAGGCAGCGTGAGACTGGTCTCGGCGATGTTGGTGGCGAGGACCACACGGCGGCGCCCGGCAGGATCCGGCTCCAAGGCACGCGCCTGCTCGGCGGGGGCCAATTCGCCGTACAAAGGCAGCAGCACGACCGAGTCATCGACCTCGGGCATGCCCCCGAGCATCGCGAGCGTACGACGGATCTCGCCCGCGCCCGGCAAGAAGGCGAGCACGTCGCCCGCGCACTCGCGCAACGCGCGTTGCACGGCGAGTGCGAGCAGCCGCTCGGGCGATTCGTCACCGCCCGGCAAGACCGGCATCGCCCGGCCGAGGTACCGCACCACCACGGGATATAGACGACCCGCTGCCGTGACCACGGGCACCTCTGCACCCGTCGCGCGCGAGAGCAGCGCGGACACCGCTGCGCCGTCGAGCGTTGCCGACATCACGACGATCCGCAGATCGGTGTCGAGCGTGGCACGCGCATCGAGGCACAGCGCGAGTCCCGTGTCGGCCTGCAAACTGCGCTCGTGGAACTCATCGAAGAGCACGGCCGCCACGCCCTCGAGCGCCGGGTCGGATTGCAGCATGCGCGTAAGCACGCCCTCGGTGACCACCTCGATGCGGGTGTGCGGGCCGACCCGTGTGTCGAGCCGCATGCGATGGCCGACCGTCGCGCCCACCACCTCCCCCAGCGTCGCGGCCATGCGCTGCGCCACCGCACGCGCAGCCAGCCGGCGCGGCTCGAGCATCAGGATCTTGCGACCGCGCACCCACGGCTCATCGAGCAAAGCGAGCGGGACAACGGTGCTCTTGCCGGCGCCCGGTGGGGCCTCGAGCACCGCCGCCGGACCCGCAGCCAGCGCCGCCCGGAGCGCAGGCAGCGCCTCGAGGATCGGTAGAGTGGGCAGCACGGGTCTCGGCGGGGGCATGGCGATGACAGGAGATGAGGTCAGCGGATTGTATTCAATCGACCGGGTCCGCGAGCCTGATTCAAAGGGTCGAAACTGGAGCGCTCTCCCATGGCCGGGCATCCTGTGCATCGTATGATGTGCATTGTGTGGCGTAGACCGGTTGGGAGCATCAGCCCCCGCGGCCCTGCGCCTGCAGACCACCCAACGAGGGAACTTGACATGCGTCTCGACAAAATGCGCCGCAGCAGCAATGTGGAAGATGCCCGTGGACAGCGCGCCAGCGGCGGCGGCACGGGCGGCGGCCTGAAGCTCGGTCTCGGCGGCATCGTGCTCGCCCTGATGCTCGCAGGCTGCACCACCGCCCCGAAGGGCACCGCCGAGGACGTCGCACTGCAGCACGCACGTAAGCTGCTGCGCTCGACCATCCTCGTCGATGGCCACAACGATCTGCCCTACGCGATCCGCGGCTTCAAGGACGCGCCCGGCGACATCGTCGCCTACGATCTGCGCAAGCCCACATCCGGTGACACCGACCTCGCACGGCTGCGTGCCGGCGGCCTCGGCGCACAGTTCTGGTCGGTCTACATCCCGGGCGAAGGGCGTGGCCCGTTCGCGCGACCGCAGCTCGAGCAGATCGAGATCGCGCGCCGCATCATCGCTCGCTACCCCGACACCTTCCGCTTCGCGACCACCGTGGCGGAGATCCGGGCGGCCCACCGTGCCGGCAGGATCGCCTCGATGCTCGGCATGGAGGGCGGCTACGGTCTCGAGAACTCGCTCGGCACGCTGCGCGCCTACTACGATCTCGGCGTACGCTACATGGCGCTCACACACAACGCGCACACCGATTGGGCCGACGCCGCAGCGATGGTGCCCGCGCGGCATGACGGCCTCACACCCTTCGGCGAGGA
>Ga0315906_10009397_pt1 | contig 11626 bp, 9 predicted proteins | sample LakEriMetagenome_4_FD_203526 | JGI IMG/M metagenome (GOLD analysis project Ga0315906, IMG submission 203526) | Freshwater fungal communities from buoy surface, Lake Erie, Ohio, United States - Buoy 2 MA122 | ecosystem: Environmental > Aquatic > Freshwater > Lake > Lake biofilm | place: USA: Lake... | reverse complement strand
TAAGCCGACCTTCCAAATAAATTGGAAGGATCTTTCCCCCTACCTGGGCAATGGCTTCGTTGCCGGTCAGCATAAGAAGAAGACTAGCCCCAGGGTCTCCTTACTGGCAAGAGGCCCCCGCCGGGGCTTCTTGTCGTGACTCTAAGGAAACCGCACCCAGCCGCGACGGGGATCGCTCGAGGAGGTCGACTGGCCGGCCGCAGCAGAGGGCCCGGGGTAGACCGACTTTCCAGCAGCCGGTGAGGTGCTGGCTGTCGCCCCGCCACCACCCCCGCTTGCAGCGGGGCGTGCCGCAGCAGACTGAAACTGCGGATGCTGGGCGGTAAGCGCCGCATGCAGTTCTGCCGGGTGGGGCAGCGATAACTGAGCGCCAGCCTTGAGCCGATTGTGGTTGCCGCCCACAAAGGCCTCGGGGTTACGCTGCACAATGAGGCGGAAGACCGGCGCATCTTTATACGGATGGCTGCCATAGACCTGATGCACCACCTTTGCCAGTGTCTCGCCCGGCCGCACGGTATGCAAATGACCCGCCCCCGCCATAGCGTTTTTATGGCTCTGCGCCATGGCAGCGGTGCCTGCGCCCCCACCCGGCTGGGCCGCGTCGGTGCCATAGCCATTGCCGCTGCCCGCATTGCCCTCCATCAGGGTCTTTAAGGCACGGGCCGTATCGGGCATGGGCTGGGCAAGCACAGCCGATGCAGGCAGCGTGAATAATGCGGACAGGACGAGTTGGGTCGGGCGAGAGAGCTTCATGATCGGGCGATCCTTGAGAATGCGTCTGAATTAGAACGGGAGTCCAACCAGGGCGCCACTGCCTGAGGGCGCAGGCCCCGCCACGCGGCGCACGATGGCGCGGTCTTCTTGCACCGACTCGACAACGGCAAGAGACAACGAGGCGGCAACCTCTGGCTGCAGAATGCGGGCGGGCACCTGGGCTGGTGCGGCGAGCAACACCTGACCACCTACCGTGAGCCCAAGACGACGGCCGCCATTAAGAAGGTATCTGCCTTCGGGCTGCCGCTCTAGCACGGAATATTCCGGAGCCACGCATCCCATACCGGTGCGCAGGCCCTGCTGCAGAGCCGCCAGGGCGCGCTGTGCCTGGGCAATATCGGAGACCACCGCTCGGGGTGCGTCCAGATAGCCCGTACGCAGTTGCTGCATGGGCAATGCGATCGAGCGCGAGAAGACCGTGACGCCCGTCTGCCGATCACTCATCACGAGCACGATGCCCAGCGTTCCTAACTCTGGCGGCGCGGAGACAACACCTGCCTGCACCGCCACCTTTCGCAACCAGGCGGGCGGCGCCAGACCCGGGACCGACTCCTGCCCCGGCGATACCGAAGGCTCCGCGCGCTTACCCATATCCACCAGACGCACGGTGAGTTGATACGGCGCCGAATCCTCTAACCGCCCCAGCAGCCGCTGCTCATACAGGCTCTGCGGACGGGTGGCCGCGGCGGCATACGGGCTCTGGCTAAAGGCCCAGCCCGTATCGGCTGCGAAGATGGTGAGAAGTTCGGGACCCAGGGTTTCGGCTAAGACGGCAAGCTGGGCCGTGCTGAAAAAACTGCCGCCGGGCTCTGCCTGCACTGAAAAGTAGGCGTGCCGTTTGTAGGGGCTTGCCTTGGGCGCACAGTCCTCGGCAGGGCTCGATGCCTGGAGGTCATCGACCTCCACCCGCGACTCGCCCAGATAGCGATTCACCCGAATGCCTCGTACTTTGGCATCGGATCGAAATTCGTTGGCCTCATGCAGCTGCCCCTGGGTATCGATCCAGGAAACCGTCTTCACCCGCACCTGGGCCCGACTGGCGGCCTCGATGAGTTCGGTACGAATCGCCGCGAGCTGGGCCTCGTAGTCAGGCAGCCCAGCGGCAGCCCGCGGGGCACTGCCCCCGGTTGCGGGCGACTTTCCGGTGGCGGGGCTAGGCCGGTTGGCCTGCTCTACCTTACGGGCGCGCTCTCGGGCCTGGGCTTCGGCGCGCTGGGTAGTGGCCTTGGGAATCGGCGCGAGCAGCACCCGACCGGCAGGCGACACCGCAGCGTTAAAGCCCGGCAAATCCTCTGGGTCAGGCCGGGCGCCAGCGCGTGCAGCGGGCTTTTTCTCTTTACCCGGCACTGGGGCTAAGAGCACCCGCGACTCCGGCGCCATGGAGGGATTGAAGGCCTGTGGCCCTGATCGGGAAGGAGGCGCGAGCAGCACCGAGCCCGCCGGAGACACCGCAGGGTTAAGGCTCTGGGCATAGGCTGCAGGAAATCCTGCCCCCAGGCCCCAGGACAGCGACAAGGCAAGGGAGAGCGAGAGGGCCATGCCCGGGCGCAGTCTCCGGCCCGACTCCGATTCCCACCCTAAGACAGTACTGGGCAGCATGTAAAACCCGCGGCGTACTAGCTTCGTCTGCATGGTGCCTTGCCCCTAATTCCTATCACTATCGAGCAGTCGCGACCGTTGTCTGCGGCCTAGCGCATACGCGCTGAGGCAAGTTGCTGCAGATAGAGGTTACGAATATCGTCGACCACGGTGGCATCGAGTGAAAGCGTGGTCTCGTAGGTGTCATCCCCCACGGGGGTAATGCTTACCAGGCTGGCCCCGTAAATCACGCCCTCAACCCGGGCACGGAAGCTATCGCTTTGCACCACCATGTCGGCCACGGTGGTGGTTGCATCGAGGTACTGGCCATAGACCTGCTCGGTCAGCGCACGGTAGGCATCAAGCTTAGAGGCGCGAATCGCCAAGAGCCGCTGTTGGGCCGGGAGCCGATGGTTTTGTACGCTGATCACGGCATAGCCTGTGGCCGTCATCGACTGGCGGCGCTCGATCATCGACTGCACCAGGCCACTGGTGCTAGGACGAACCTTGTCCTTCTCGGCTTCGGCGGGCTTGGGCGCCTCGACCACCGGCGCAGGCGGAGGAACCGGCGCCTTAGAGGTCTTGGAGATTCCTGCACAGCCCACAAGGCTCAAGCTGGCAAGTCCGGAAATCAGGGTGAATTGCAGGCGTTTGTGCATGGTCGACCATCCTTCAATAAAGTGAACAAAACAACACGAATGCTCTGAGGTTCGGCATGGGGAACGATTGCTTTAATCCGTTTGGGTCTATTTCCCGTAAACTCAAGGCTATGACTCCCCCAAAAGGTCTACTTCACCGTGAGCCTTGACTCTCTGATCGGGCAGAGCGAATCGATCTTGAGCCTCAAGCAGCTCGTCGAGTCGGTGGCCCATTCCGATGCCACCGTCTTGGTCATCGGCGAGAGCGGCACCGGCAAAGAGCTTGTGGCCCGTGCCCTGCACGACCATTCCCCCAGAAATCAAGCACGTTTTGTGCCCGTGAACTGTGGGGCCATTCCCCGCGACCTCATCGAGAGCGAGCTCTTTGGCCATCGCCGAGGCGCCTTTACCGGCGCGATTTCCGACCGCACCGGACGATTTGAGCTCGCCCAAGGCGGGACGCTTTTTTTAGATGAGATTGGTGATCTGCCGCTAGAGATGCAGGTCAAGCTCCTGCGGGTCTTGCAGGAAAGAAGCATCGACCCAGTAGGGTCGAGCAAAGCCATTGAGATCGATGTCCGGGTGGTGGCCGCCACCCACAAAGACCTGGAAGCTGAGGTGGCCGCCAGCCGCTTCAGAGAAGATCTCTACTACCGACTCAATGTCTTGCCGCTCACCACGCCGCCGCTGCGTGATCGGCCCGAAGATATTCATGCGCTCTGCGCCCACTTTGCCCAGGTGCATGCCCATGCCCACCGGGGCGCAGTCGAGATGACTCCGGTCTTGCTCAATACCCTGCAGGGCTACCCCTGGCCAGGCAATATTCGTGAACTCTCCAACCTGATTGCCCGATTTAGTGCGCTTTTTGCGGGCCAGCGCATCTGCTACCCCGACGTGCCGCAAGGCATGCTGCCCAGAGGCCTGCGCGACCTGCAGCCCCGCGGGGCCCGGCGACAAATCGGGCAGGCAAGCAGTCCCGCCGCCGCAATCACCAAGCGCGACGCTCCGCCCGCTTCGGCTGTGCCCACCGCGGCTGCGCCGGTACGCGCCGCCGCCCCCCGTGTACCCGCTGAGGCCGCCGCCTTGGCAACCCACACGCCAGAATTGGCCCAGGCCGTTGTCGGGGGGGCAGAGCAGCCCCTCTGCGTGGAAGACTTTCTGGAGCATCCCGAGGTGGAAGATGGCAAGAGCGGGCCGATTCAGTTAAAACTCGAGGTTGATGGCGGCAAGGCCTTGCCGCTTTACCGCAGCTTTACAGGCGAGCCCAAGGGCGAGTCGTGGCCGCACTCCGGTCAGCCACCACAGCCGCCCGTAACCCGCCAGCCTGTCATTCCTTCGGCCGCTTCAGGCGCCACGTCTGTGGCCAGCCGCTATGCCGAGGGGGAGTTCAATCCGATTGAAGACCTCATCGCTCTGGCCCAAGGCACGCCACTGCCAGCCCTCGATGCCATTCCCTTGAAGAAACGGATCTCTGATTTAGAAAAGGCGCTCATTGAGCAGGCCCTCACACAGGCCGATGGCAATGTCTCGCAGACAGCGCGCATTCTCAATATTCAGCGCACGACGCTCATTGAGAAAATCAATAAGTACAACCTGAAGTACAAAGGCGACGACTCAAGCGCTTAAGGTTTGGCAACGCGCCACCCGAGCGATCTCGGGGCAGCGGGAGAAGAACCATTCGGAAAAATGATCGCTACGACACTACGGGTCGCTAACCAACATAAGCATCATGGGTTCGACCTTGCGGGTTCGACAATGTCCGTGGCCAGTATGGGTGTAAACCGAACAGGCCTGCCACAAAGATCCGATCTGGGTAGTTGATGTCCAAAAGTTTTCTACCGGAAGCCCTGGGAAGGCGTTCGTGTTGTAGGCCGGGTTTTCACAACGTGTCTCAGAGAGTGCTTTCATTTCTTCGTATTCTGGAACACGCCAGGTGCGTCCTGAGGCCTGGGAAAACTCTACGGCGTAGGCTTTTGCTTGGTTCCAGTCCAGAACCATAGGGTCTCCTACACATCGCCCTTCCACAATCGTTTGACCCGCAGCACAGCGGTACCAAAACAACCTAGTCTCTGAATCCTGAACCACATAGGGGTTTTCAAGCTTGAAACGGCCCATATCCCCGGTCTTAAAATAATCGACACACGAGGGCGTGTGGCGAAGATCGGAGCATCCTGCAAGTCCGAAAAAGGTCACAAGCCCAAGCATCGCAAAAGAAGGCGCGTTTCTTGCAAGCAGGTTATGCATCAAGTCTTCAATGGTTATGACGATTCTGTCCTTACTATACGTGATTGACCTCTGGATCTAGGAGCATTGGTAAAAAATGGATATCGCAACAATTGTCGGGCTCGGCGGTGCATTTGCCATGGTGATTATGGCTATGGGAGACCCCGGCCCATTTTACGACTTCCCCTCTATCCTTATTGTGGTGGCCGGCACAGCGTTTGTGGTCTTGGCGCGCTCATCGATTCCTGAGTTTATCGGTGCCATTACCTACGCCCTAAAGACCGTTAAGTTCAAGATCGAGACACCGGTAGAACTCATTGAAAAGCTCGTCGAACTCGGCACGATTGCCAAGAAAGACGGCCTTATTGCGCTTGAGGGCCAAGAGATCTCGAACAAGTTCATGGCCAAAGGCGTGCGCATGATGGTAGATGGCACAGACTCCAAGCTCATTCAGAAAGCCCTTGAAATAGAAGCCGCCCAGGTAAAAGACGCCGCTGGCAAAGCCAAGCTCGTCTGGGAGTCGATTAAAGAAGTGGCGCCCGCCATGGGCATGATCGGCACCCTGGTGGGCCTGGTGATCATGTTGGGCAACATGAGCGACCCAAAATCGATTGGTCCGGCGTTTGCTGTTGCCTTGCTTACGACGATGTATGGCGCAGTGATTGCCAACATGATTGCCATTCCGGTGATTCAGAAGGTGGTAAACAACGACGCTAAAATCGACACGAACCACCAACTCATCATCGAGGCCCTAATGTTTATTATCAGCGGTGGTAACCCACGTCTGCTTCCCGATGTTCTTTCTGGCTATGTGAGCCCTAGAGACCAGTCGAAACTCGAAGCCATCAAAGGCTAGTGGCCTAAGGCCGCGCCGTTAGCAACCAAGACACGGGCAAGGACCAGCGCACATGGCAGAAGACGCCGTTCAGGAAGACAAGCCGAAAGAGTCTGGAGACCCCGATACAGAGGGCCCCAAGACAACGCCACCCGCAGCACCACCCCCGCCGGCTGCAACGGAAGAAGAGCCAGAAGCTAAAGCTGAAGAGGCCGAAGAGGTTAAGTGCGAAGACTGTCCAGATTGCCCGGCCGTGGGTGCGCCCGCCTGGATGGCAACCTTTGCGGACTTGGCCACACTGCTTATGGCCTTCTTTGTTGTGTTGCTGTCATTTGCTGAGATGAACGTACCGAAGTTCAAGCAGATATCTGGTTCGATGAAGAACTCTTTTGGTGTTCAGCGGCTTATTCCAACCGTTGAACCGCCCAAGGCGCAGAGCCTTATCGCCCAGCAATTTTCTCCTGCGGTGGCGCAGCCCACAGTGATCGATACGATTCGGCAGGAGACCACCGACGATACCCAACGAGAGGTGGAGCTTAAAACCGAAACGAAGACCGAAGACCCACGGCCCGACCCACAGACTATGGCCCAGGCCAAGGCCGTAGAGAAGGCATTGGCCGAAGAAGTCGCCAAGGGCCTTGTGGAGGTGCGTGCAGAGGGCCAAAAGGTCGTGGTCCAGATGAACCCCCCGATGGGACGCGAGGCTGGGCGTGGCGGCGGCTCGGGCGATGAGGGCCAGAAATCCGCAGGCGGCGGGCCCAAAGGCGCTGCCAGTGCGGGGGCCGCAGACAAGGGCGAGAAGTCGATGGGGGCCATGAGCCAGAAAGGCGAGAGCGCGGGCGGCGTGGTCAATCAAGAGACCATCGAGCTCTTTGCAAAAATCGCTGAGGCCCAGGCGCAGGTGACAGCACAGGTTGAGGTACGTCGGGCCGGGCCCCAGACGGGTTCCCGCAGTGGCGCCACAGGGCCTGATGGCCGGTCCACCGGCTCGGGTGGCGGTGGCGCCAACGAGGCCGAAGTGGCCAACCGGTTTGAGCAGATCAAGGCCGATCTGGCCAAAGAGATTACGGCCGGGCAGGCCGAGGTCATGCGCGATGGTCTGAAGATTGTGATTCGGCTGGCAGAGCAAGGCTCGTTTGTGAGCGGTCGCGCAGACCTGCAGCCGGGATTCACGCCGCTGCTGCAAAAAGTGGGCAAGACGATCTCCAGTGGCACGGGCCAGGTAAAGATTGAGGGCCATACCGATAACGTACCGGTGATCATGAACGACCGGTTCAAGTCGAACTGGGACCTCTCCGCGGCCCGCTCCTCGGCGGTAGCAGACTACATTTCGAGCCGCGCGGGGGTGCAGATGTCACGCATCAGTGTGAGTGGACATGCCGATACCCGCCCAGTGGATACCAACAACTCGGCAGAGGGACGCGCGCGGAATCGGCGTATCGAAATCATTGTCGATGGTTGATTGAGGGTGCTTTGCGTTGGTAGCTGTAGGGCAATCTACAGCGTGACCGCTGAAATTCGGTGTGACCCTGGTGGACAATAAAAAAGCTGCGATCTACGCAGCTTTTTTATTTCCCTAAGAAATAAGCCGCCGACACGCAGGGCGACGGCGGCTCGGACAGGTCTCGCTTACAAAGCAAATGACCTCATGCTTTGCGGCTTAATTCGAGATGACAGGTCTCGTGGTCGCTTCGGGCGTACCCGCATCGCGCTTCGGAAAGGCCACCATAGCTTCTGCCTGGTTCTTTCGGGTGGATTCCTGAATGGTCTCGCGATAACGCTGCTGCTCCAGGGCGATCAGGGCCTCAAGCTGGCGTTTGAGGTTATTCACGTTGCTGCCCACGGTCTGCAGTTGCTTGACATCACCATTGACCATGGCCACCTGTTTGGTAACCCCCGAGACCTCTTTGGTGACTGTCACCAGCTTTGTTGAGGTCTCTGCTAAGGCCTTCGACTGGGCCTTAATCTGACCATCGAGAGCGCGCACCTGCTTGAGCAGCTCTTCGATCTGTGGGTTGGGCTGCACGGGCCTGGGCTTGGCGAGCTCCGCAAAGCGCACGGCATCTTCTTTGGCGCGCTTGGCCGCTGCCTCATCCTGGGCCTTAATGCTGGCAGCAAGCTCATCAACGCGGGCCGCAATCTGCTGATAGGTCTTAGCAAGCTCCTCGTTACGCTGGGCCATCACCATGAGATCTTGGTTGGCGGTGCGTACCTGGGCCAGGTTGTCGCGAAACTCAATGAGCTGCGAACCCATCTTGACCATCAACAGATCAGCCTGGTTTACCTTGCTACCCATCTGCACACTCATAGCAGCGAAGACACCGGCGGCCCCAAGAATAAAGACCGAAGAAACGCCAAGCAGCGCACCCGACATCTTGGTGCCGCGGGCCGTTCCCTTGGTGATACGCAGCGTGGCATCGCTTAAAGACTTGTGGCTTAAAGAGGCAGAACTTGCGGCCTTGTTGGCCACCTCTGCGGCATCCAAGACCGTGGAGATAATCTGCTGCAGCTGCTCTGCGGCCTGCTCGGCCTGACGACGGGCCTCAAGGTGGGCCTTTTCGGCGGCCCGAAAATCGGCCTCCGCTGCCTTTAGCTCCTCGACGAGTTCCGGGTCAATCGGCTCATGGGCAATCGCCTCCTCCAACGCATCGGCCAGGTTACCCTCTTCCTCTCGGGCCTCCCCCGCCTGCTCAGAGCGCCCTGAGGCTACTTCGGAATTTTTCTCTTCAGCCATTGGCTTACCTTTCGTGATGGATCGTCAGAGGCTGTCGCCGGTAAAGCCGGAGATAGCTTTCCTCGTATATCGGCAGTTTCGTAGCGAATTCCAGTCATTCTTTTCGATAGGCCTTGAATGTCCTTAAAGATCTCTACGGGCTGAAACAGGGGCTTGGGCACCTGCCGTAAGAGTTCATCCACCCGAAGGGGCTTTCGGCTGCCCCGATGGGGGTCTTGGGTGTGGGTCTGGATGTCTTCGGGCAGATCTAGGCGATCACGCTCAACCCTTCCATCGGGCACTTCCGCATAGCGGTCAGTCGGGGCTGCAGCCTCGCCCGCCCCCTCGTAGCGATCTGCCCGCGCCTCTGGGCCCTGCCCCCCCTGCATGCGATCTTGGTAGCCTGCCCCCGCCTGACCAGCGAGATTTCTGTCTTGCAGGCTGCTACCCGTCTTCGGGCCTTCACGAGGCGCAGTAGGCGCCTGTGACCCCGGCCCGCCAACATAAAAATCGTTAAACCCTGTGGGCTCGAGAGTGGGGCCCTCAGAGCGGCTGGCAGGGCCGCCAGGGACCCCGCCGCCCTGCATACGATCACGAATACCGGCACCGGCCGCACCCCCCGCAAAACGGTCTTTGAGTTGCTCGGCGCCGACCACAGGGCCCTGCCCCCCGCCAGAGGATGGGGTGGACGGCGCTGGGGCAGTCGCATAGCGATCGCGCTGGGCCTCGCCGGCAGCAGCCCCTTCAAACCTGTCTGCAGGGCCCGATCCGGCCTCTGGCGCGCTCTCAAATCGGTCACGGGCGCCGGGGCCTAAGGCCTGGCCCGTCTCAAAGCGGTCTCGGCTCGATACCCCCACCACCCGCTTTGGCCCATAGGCGATGCGGTCCCCGCCCGTGGTGCGTGGTTCTTCGCTCTGCGGGATAGCCACCCGGCCGGTGGCATTGCCCGTACCCTCGGCGACCGAGACCTCATGTGGGCCGTCGGAACGGATGATCTCCCCGCCTCGGGTGCTCCAGCGCAGACGGCGCTTAAGGCCTTTCGGTGCGCCGTCAGGCCCACCGGCCTCGTGTGGCTCAGCACCCGGCGGAGGAGTGTTGGGGTCATCCATAGCGTGCATCCTTTGTGCGTAGGTGGGGCATGGTAAAACCGTTGCTAGCGGGCAGGCGGCAGAAGGGGACGGATCTTTGAGGCCTCACGCACCCACATATCTTTCGGCAGGCCCGGCCGATTCATGAAGGCCCGGGCCTGATTGATTGTGGAGAAGGGGCCGGAGAGCAGCACAAAGTTCGGGCCGTCTGCACCAATGCGCGTGAGTTCTAATAGGCGCGCCTGCCGCAACGATGGGTTGCGGCGCCAGAAGCTCTCGACCACCTCGCGCTCACCCGAGGACATGTGCTGCACATAAAACCCCGCGGGAATGGACTTGATTTCGGCAAGGCTATTACCAGTAGCCGGTCGATCGGCCGCCGAGGCAGCAGGCGCAGGTGCGGGCGCAGGGGTGGGAGAGGGAGCAGGCGCAGCGCTCGGGGCCTGCGATTTTGCGGGCGCACTGCTTGCGGCGACGGACTTTGGCGAAGCAGAAGGTGCAGGAGATGGGGTAGCAGCAGGCACCACCTTTGCAGCCAGACGCGCGGCTGGGTCTGAATCTTCGGGTACCGGCACCGGGCCTACCAGCCCTTTTTGTGGGACTGAAGACGCAGGGCTAGGCGCAGAAGAGGACGATGGCGACGCTGCAGGAGACGTCGCCACAGACGCCATCGGGCCCGCGGGGCTCGCGGGCTCAGGCGTTGGCCCTGCACCAGCGGGGCCCGCGGGACCTGAGGCAACCGAGGCACCTGGGGCACCTGGGGCACCTGGGGCAGGCGCCGGATCTGCGGCCGCACTTGCTGACGGCTGCGCGGCAGGAGACGCTCCGCCAACCGCGGGCGGCGCCTTCGTCTTACTTGCCGAGTCGTCGGGAAGACGCTGCCAGATCGTGAGCAGGGCCGAGGCGGCCAGGGCCGCAAGCGCCACCAACAAAATAGTGGGCATGCGTTTCTTGGGCTGAACCGCCGCCAGGGCCGCTGCCGCTAGTGCTGGGTCCACCTGCATCGGAGACTCTGCTGCCGCAGACTCCTGAAAGGCCGGCTCGGGGCGGGCAGCACGGGCGGTGAGGGCGGCCAGGGTCGAGGCGGCCGCGGTCTGACTTGCCGCGCTCGGGTTTGGGGCTACGAATGCAGGCGGCGGCGGTGTGGCCAGGGCCTCATCGGCACGGGCGAGCACCCGCAGGGTTTCCTGCATGGTACGGCTAGCCTCGTCTTGGTCACCAAGGTAGGCGAGCAAGGCCTGGGCCTCCTGCCCCTGGCCCTGGGCTGTTGCGGTGGTGAGCAGCGCCTGCGCTTCCTCTGGGCTGGGACGCTGCACGTCCCAACGCACCATCCGCTTTCCAAAGGCATCAATCTTTTTACCAGCCTCTGCATGCGCATGCAGCAGCAGGGCCACGCGGGTATTGGCCCCGGGAAAATCTTTTAACAACCGTGCCAGCAGTTGCATCTCGCGCACCCCGGTGGCTCGGCCGTCATAGACCAACAACAGCCGGGCAGGTGCCGTAGAGCCTTGCGCCTTGAGGGCCTCGGAGACCGACATGCTTGCCAGGATGCGGTTAAACCGGTCCATCAAGGCATCGGTGCTGTCGGGTGAATAAATCTCTACGGCCACCTTAGCGGTAGACCGCAACTCTTCGGCCAGCATACGGCCATAGTGGTCAAGCACGGCATCGCTGTCTGAGACCAGGGCCACGCTACTGGCCTCCTCAGAGACGGCACGCACCAGTCGGTCAAGCCGGGCCTGATCTCCGGGGCGAAAAAAAATGTTGGCTGTCGGGG
>Ga0315906_10009396_pt1 | contig 11627 bp, 26 predicted proteins | sample LakEriMetagenome_4_FD_203526 | JGI IMG/M metagenome (GOLD analysis project Ga0315906, IMG submission 203526) | Freshwater fungal communities from buoy surface, Lake Erie, Ohio, United States - Buoy 2 MA122 | ecosystem: Environmental > Aquatic > Freshwater > Lake > Lake biofilm | place: USA... | reverse complement strand
GGGAGCAAGAATTGAGCAAGCCCGCAAAGCAAAGTCTGCTAAGTGAAATACGATCCGAAAGAACTGTCCAATCGGGACGCATCCCAAAGATTAAACGTGTGCTGGATGGGATGGACGAAGCGGATCGCAAAGAACTTGTCGAAGCGTTAGACGATTATCTTGTCCCTGCTCCCGCAATCAGCAGGGTGTTAGAGCGACGAGGAATAGACTTGGATGCAGCTTCAATAAACAAGTACCGACGAGGGGAATTCGCTCATGTCATTAAGGGATGAATTAGAAGAGCAATCTCAACCGCCGGAGAACCAACGCGCATGGGCGGAGATAACCCCTGAAGGCGGAGAGATATCCACTGGAGTGTTACCTACACCGATTACAACTGACTGGACATCTGTGCTGGTTGGTTTCGGTTTGGACCCTGCCGTGTTTGAAGTTGTTGATGACACAGTACGAATGTCTAAATGGCAAACCTCTAAGCGTTTAGAGAACGGTGACCGAGACATTGCTTGGCTGTATTCGTATCGTGCAAGGTTCCGTCGCAGAACTTCACGGGTGCTGCCGGATCAAGACATTGAGGCGTTGCGTAAGCGTGTAGCCGGCTGGAAGCAACCGAAACGTGCTGTGCCTAAACCATCCGAGGAACCACCATCCACGTTCGTAGTGAACTGGGCTGACTTGCAGCTCGGCAAATCTGCTGGCGGTGGAGTAGAGGCAACCGTTGAACGGGTATTGGAATCATTGGAGAAAACAGTTCAACAACTCCATGACCTTCGCCGTAAGGGTAGGAACATTGAGAGTGCTGCACTTGTAAACATGGGTGATCCGTTTGAGGGATGCGACGGCAACTATGCCAGCCAGTTGTTCACTGTCGAACTGACACAGCGTGAGCAGTTGTTGCTCGGTGCAGACCTGTTCAGCAAAGGGATCACCACCCTTGCGTCAATGGTTGATGTCATGGAAATCATTGGCACACTATGCAACCACGGCGAATGGATGCGACGCAACGGCAAATCCGTTACTTCAGATTCAGATAACGCTGGTGGGTTCCTGATGGATATGTTGTTCCGAATCTTGGATCACCAGATACCGAACCTTGAATGGACAATCCCACACGATGAGATGGTCACAACCAAAGTGCTATCTGATGTGAAGGTTGCGTTCGCTCACGGCCACAAGATCACCGGCAAAGAAAACGATTGGCTCAATGCACAGTCGATAATGATTTTGCGTGAAGAGGGACGCGAACCTGACCTGTGGATCACAGCACACAAACATCACCTGCAAGTCACCGATCATGGTGCATACACCCGTATCCAATGCCCGTCAATGGACGGCGGATCAAAATGGTTCGCTGACTCTAAAGGTATTTGGTCAACCCCAGGCACACTCACTCTGCTCGTTGGTCGCCATGACAAACGGAACTGGTCAGACCTAGAAGTCCTATGAAAGACGCACGTTTATGCCCATGCGTATATCGTGGGGTGATCCCCCGCCCGCCCGAATGTGGAGAAAAGCCCGATGACTTTGAAGAATAGAACCGTCGTCTACGTCCTATGGGCTGACACCCATCTGTCCGAAGGTGGCTGGTTGAACATGGAAGATTACGAGGACGATGGTGAATGTCTCGTTGACACCGTAGGCTTCCTAATCCCAATCGGGGAACCAGGTTCCAAAGAGAAGCACGTCACCGTATGGCAAACGATTTGCAAAGAAGAAGGCATCCACGCTATACATATCCCTGTCGCAATGGTTAGAGACATGAAAGCGATTGACTTGACTTTAACTATGTAACACCCATAGATTAGAAATACCTGCACAAACCATAGGAGGAATAATGCAGAAAATATATACAGTCCCAAAGGAACCACACAGCAGTCAGGCATGGCTGAACCAGCGGTTCTGGAATGAAGCATTAGAGAAACGGATCACCGGCTCACAAGCTGCAGCGATCCACGGAGAACACAAATACACCACACCGGCTGACTATGCGGTAGAACTTTTGGCAGACACACCCCCTGTACCAAAAGAACAGAACGATGCGATGCGTCGAGGCACAATCCTTGAAGCCCCACTCATGGGTTGGGCAGGAGAAATCCTTAAAGAAACCATCAGCGAACCATCAGAACTGTATTGCTATGAGGAACCTGGTGTCCGCCTGTTGGCAACGATGGACGGTCGCTCAATCAGTGGCAAGTTTTATGAACTCAAAACCTATAACAAGCGTTGGACGGGACAACTTTCCCGAACCTGGTACTGGCAGGGAGTTCACCAAGCGATATGCACAGGTAGTCACGAAATCAACTGGATCATATTTGACAGCGACCTGCAACTTCAGTTCCATACACAGACCGTGAGCAGTGACGAGAAACAAATCCACATTGAGGCAGCCCGCAAATTCTTGGGGTTCATCGACATGGGAATGATGCCTGACATAGCTGATCCCACCTATGACAACGCCGCTTCGCTCTACCCCGAAGGTTACGGAAACACAGTCGTACTCGGCCATGAGGTGTACGCGAGTCTAGAGCGTTTAGCGCAGGCTCGTGAAGACAAACGTCAAGCCGAACTGGTTGAGGATTTGATCAAGGGCGAGTTGGCAATGCTGTTGCAGGACGCTGAGTATGGCGCGATTGACGGAACACAGGTCGTATCGTGGAAGAACAGCAAGCGAACATCGTTTGATACCAAGAAGTTTGAGGCTGAACATCCTGCATTGGCAGAGAAGTTTAGGAAAACAACAACCTTCCGCACCATGCGGATCATCGCTAAGGAGGCGAAGTAATGGATGAGAAACAGTTGATAATGGCAACACTCAAATTGCATGAGTTGTCTGGTGATCTTGTCCGTGAGGCAGAGAACTTGGTGGCCCAGGCTGAGGGTTTAGATATGGCGTGTTACGAACTGTTCAGCAAACTGAATCCGCTTGACGGATCGTGGGTTGACAGCGACACATGGGATGAATTCAAACAACAAATAATCAATTACTGCGAAGGAGCAAAGTAATGAAACTAGAAGAAATCATTGGCAAGTATGGTGTGCCTGATCCGAAGATCGTGGGCAAACTACCTAAAGGTGGGATGCAGCTTGACTTCGTAGGTCACGCTGATGTCACCAAAATGTTGATCGAGATTGACGCTGAATGGACATGGGAGCCAACCGCATTTGACGCAAACGGATTGCCGGCTTACCGTGTTGAGAACGGCATGGCACACATGGCAGGCTGGCTAACCATCCTCGGCGTACGTCGCTTGGGTGTTGGCTCAGTCATGCACAACAAACCTGACCTACTCAAAGAGTTGATCTCAGACTTCATTCGTAACGCTGCGATGCGCTTCGGTGTATGTCTCGCGTTGTGGACGAAACAGGAATGGGAAGATGTATCGCACACCCCATCAACCCCTGTTGCCAAGCCTGCAATACCACTAAAAGATATGTCAATATCAATATCTAAAGCATCAGCGACACACAACGATCCGCTGGTGTCAATGGACAACATCAAGCGTTTCGTCGATGCGTGTAAGGCCATTGGTCTGGAAGCTGAAGGAGTTGCAAAGTCAGCGAAGGTTGATCTTGCCGATCTTAGAGAATCACAGATGCCAACGTTGCGTCAAGCATTTGCTGTAGCAAAAGAAACCGTGCAAACGTTTGCCAAAGAAGAAGAGCCTGAAGTGATGGACGATTTTAATCCTCAGTTCAAAACCACAGAAGAAGCCGTCGCAATGGTTATCAATATGTTCTCCGCTGAGGAAGTGGTAGCAGAATCCAAGGCAAACCATCCGGCTAACGGGACACCACAGATCAAGGAACCTGGCGCACCGGCAACAACAAAACAGATCGGTATGTTCAGGGCTTTGGCTTCCGGAAAAGGTATCTCAAGCAAAGCAGAGCAACTGTCTATGGCATCAGACTCATCGGGCCGTGTTATCGGATCGCTGGAAGAGCTGACCAAGTCAGAGATCTCTGAACTCATCACCATCTTGAAGGCGTAGTCATGGACTTCGACATCTCAATATCGGGTGATCAGGTCACCATCAAACCTAAATCTAAGGTGTTCTTCACTAACGAAGAATTCCAAAAGATGTTCGACGAGTATCAGAAGTGGCGTGAGGTAGCACTTATGTTCATGCAAGGACATCACGAGAATGACAGGGACGCAATCAAACACGCTGCGAATCTTTGCGTGTTGTATGAGGCAGATGGTCAGGACGAAGACGACCTGTACCCGCTATGACGGTCACACAGAACAGGAAGGATTACTGTGAAGGCAACAAAGAAAAATGCACAGTCGATGGATGCCCTAAGTTTGGAACTCTTGGACGTGAAGCTCGTGACGGTAAGCGACGGGTCAAAGGATGTAACGATCCTGTTGCTCGCGGAAAACGCTCACGAACTAAAGGTGATAGCAAAGCTCGACGTGCTCGGAAGAAGTTGGGCCTTAGTGCGACAGGTAATGCGGGCACTCGCCATGAAGAACATTGGGGCGGGATGTTCCGCGTCGAAGTTAAAGCCGGTGCACAGGTGGGTCCGATCGCTACACGTTTCAATCAGGCTCGTTTACAATCTGAAGAATCGAAAGCGTTGGGTGACATTAGACCTTTCGCGATGATTGCTATGCCGGATGGCAGTAGTGACGGTATCGTGTTGATGACATTGAATGAGTTTGCGGAACTGGTTTCCCTTATTTCATAAGCAATCCACAAAATTTGCTAGTCTTGGAGGACCGATGAGATTATTTATACGGCTATTTGCCGTTTCTCTAGTAGGGATTATTACCTTCGGCAGCATGGTTAAAGCTGCTGAAGCCCCTGCCAACCCTGTGAACCCGTCAGCATCGCCTCTCTCGGAGGCTCTCCGCTTGTCTGAGAAGGCTTTGGCGCTACCAGTTGAGGTGGTTCCGGAGGGTGTGCCGGCAGATAAAACGAAGCGTTGCCCCCAATGGGAGGGGCAGTTCGCAGAGTTCGGCCTGCCCGTTGAAACGTTCTCGTACATCGCATACCGCGAAAGCCGGTGCAACCCACTGGCCCACAACAAAACCCTGAACCGAAACAAAACGCAAGATAGGGGCTTGGTCCAGATAAATTCTGGGTGGAAGACCGTGACCTCTAAAGAATGTGCTTCCCAGTACGGTGATTTGTCGGTACTGTTTGATGTGCGGTGCAACCTTGCTGTTGCCCGATATCTCTACAGGAACGGCGGGCTAAGGCATTGGAATTTATAGACGAATATCAAGATGATTACGAGGGAGAAGAGATGTCAGCAGCCGAGGACTACTACAGTCTGGTCAATAAGCAGTTCGCTTTCGTGGAGGAAGCAGCGTGTCGAGGAGCAGGCCCAGACCTGTTCTTTCTTAACGAGGATGAGAGAGGTGCGAACCATATCAAGCTCGCCGAAGCACGAACCGTTTGCTTTACTTGCAAGGTGCAAAAAGAATGTCTTGACTTTGCTGTAGAAAACAACATAAAGTCAGGGATATGGGCTGGTACAACACCACTACAGAGGAAGGCATTGCGTCGTGAGCATCGAGACACCAATCGAATTTGAGTTAGAGCAATACAAGGATCGTGTAGACGCTATGCAAATAGCGAACGAAGTGTTGCGCGATGAGCGCGACCGGTTGAAGGATGCAGCTGACTCGCTTCACGTAGAACTAGAAGCTTGCCGGCTATCGCTGAAGCAAGCCGAATCAGTTATCTCCAGACTGCGAAACCATATCGCACAAGGAATAGAACTTTAATAACAACCGAGGGGAAACATGAAGCCTGTACATATTGAACTATTTATTGACCGACTATGCGGCTTGTTCCCAACAACGAACATCGCACGAAACACATTGAAATCTTCGTGGACTAAAGACGATCTACTACTAGACGCAACAGAAGAAGACGGCAAAGCCGTACTCAAAATGTGTGAAGGCTTGGACAGATTCCCAGGCTCATTGGGTGAAGTGAAACGAATGTTCCGCAGTCTGCGCGGCGTTTCCGATAGCGCTTTTGGTTGCGACTCATGTGGACTCAGTGGTTGGGACATGGGTAGAAAAGTTATTGACGGTGTCGAAACCTTCTATACGACGACATACATGGGCAGAACTTACACATATGTGAAGCCATGCAAATGTCGGCAAGCCGCATGAAAGGTGAACATTGGGCTTGCACTAGTTGCCGGCAACGAATGGTTACCCATGTCCAGCTGAAGCAACCCCCAACTTGTAGCAATAAACATAAACCGACAGAAATGGTGAAAGTAAAATGACGTTTGACGAATGGATTAAAGATGGGTACGAGCGCGGTTATTGCTCTCCTCCGGTATGCGTGATACACGATGGGATTCCAACGACGGCTTCCGAAGATGAAGAACTATTCGACGGCGAAGAGCCATGCTTCCACGGTGTCCGTCTGTACGACGATCTGCAAACCAAGAACGGTTGCGAAGCGAACTCACCGTGCGCGGTGTGGCGGGCATCAAACTTGGGTTGGTGAAAATAAAAGAGACCGCCTCAACCCGTCGGGGTAGAGCGGGGAAGCGGTCTCAGTGGTGGCAACACGGTCACGGGTAGGTACCCCGCAAGCGTTTAAGCGTTGCCTTACCTCTATTTAAGCTATCTGCTTTGGTGTGACACCAACAAATCCGGATCCGTCAATCGCTGCGCGAGCGCTCCTGACGTTAGTGAACTGATACCAGAAGCGTTGTGCGTCCGTGAATGTATGACCCTGCCAGCGATGGTACCCAGCCCAGACACGCCCGTCACAATCTCGGACAATAACCCATCGGTCGGATGAAGGTTTAACGTGGCGCTCGAATGCCGCAACCTTGACGCGCTTCACGGTAATACGTGCCAGCCTGCGCCATCTCATGAGATCCTCGCTATCGCTTGGAGGCCAGCGTCAGTTATGCGGCAACACTGCTGCATCGATCCAGTAGATGATTCCCGCATCTCTCCAGTTGGTTCAATGTATCCTGCGCGACGCAGCTCGCTGCACCGTTTCCAGTACCCAGCGTTTCGCTCAGCCAATCCTGACAGCACCCCAGCCACTTCATCAGTAATGCTATAGACGCATGACGCGTATGTCTCGAGCAGTTTGGTTCGTTGTGAGCCAGCGCGAATCGTCACATCTTTAGCACCCTCCACACTGGTATTCGAGTCCGTCCTTCTAACGTCAAGCCATCCGTTGGCGTGACCGATGGCTGACCATTCTTCATACGACATTGTCTTCGACGTCGTTCTATTCGAAGTATCAAACAGCTCGTCAGTTAATCGTTGTAAAGCTTCGATATTCATTAGTGACCCTCCATCTCAATAAGTGTTTCCATAATTTCCCAACCAATCTCTACCGATCGGTCATGTAATCCTTTGGCAATTCGATCAAGCATCTCGTAGCATTCATCTTGTGATAAGTAGGGGCGCAAAGATTGCACGTCCTCCCATGACCATTTGATTACCACGTTGTCTCTATCTTCGTTAATAACAATTTGTCCGTTCATTCTTTACCGTCCATGTAACTAGCTACTACTAGACGCTCATCCCAGCCGATTACTTTTGCATCGCTTTCGGTGGTGATGTAGTCCATCGCGGATACCCCGACGAAATTCCCGTCGTATGTCTCTATGGCTACGAGCATGGTCAGCTCGACAAGTTTTGTTGTTGCTAAAGTTTTCATTAGTTTTTCTCCTCGTTGTTGGTGTATGTATCTACTTGTATTTCGACTAACTCTTCTTCGCATGGGATTTCTGTAATGAGGTATCCAATGCGATTAACTAAATGGAATCCATTAACTAACCATGTTCCGGTATCGCCGTCGACCCACGTCCAAACGTTCTGATCCGGTTGGGATGCCACGAATTCCAGCTCTTCCCCGTACGTTTCAAACATCATGCCGTTATCGTCGTCCGTTGACCACGCGGCATCGGGGTTGATATGGTTAGCAATTGGCCTGTACTTCCGTTCCCATATTTCCAGCTGCTGATCGATCTCTAATGCTGCACCCACTACTCCCCCTCCTGATCTGTTGTGAATTCGACGCAGCTAACTAGATCGCTGTCGCCTGATTGATTCATTTCGGCATAGCATTCGCCCACTTCTATAGCGAACGATTCGGCATCCCATTCTGCGGGTACTCTGAATTTAAGTGTGATTATCTGCGCTCCCATGGTTGCCCCTATAACCACTCTGCTAAATCGCCGTCGGCAATGTCGTCGTAGTCGAGGCCGTGCGCTTCCGCGATCGCCTCCCATACGTCCCGCTCAATGTCATAGATCGGGCGACGGTTAGCCCCGTCCAATATGTTAAGTATTTCCCTATTTATCATGACCCCTCCCGAGGTTGAATTGTCTAGACGTTGTTGCCTAGATCGTGCCCGCCGTAGTCGTGAACTACGCGCCCCCTACGGGGTACGGGCTACCAGCTACCAGCCGCGGCGGTTTATCTGCTCGCGTCGTCGTAGAACGTTCGCTCGAGTGCGCGCCCGTCGTTGCTCAGGCGTTGGCCTTTTGTCGAGCCATGTTTGTAGTAGGTACGCGCCCCACATTGGAGAACATAAGAGCAACGCGCCCGCGCCTATCTGCAAAGTTTCGATAATCATTATTCACCCCCTCCTATATCGCCCGAACGAATTCGGATCGACCGATTAACGCCCGCGCTTTACCCTTGGCGGCTAGATCGACCCAAGCTCCGCGCTCGTCGAATCGATTATCTGTCGAGTCACCATCGACGACGGGTAACCCCATGAACGTAGACGGCGGCGGCGTGTTCTTCTTGCGCGTTGTCACGACGGCGGCGGTGCCACCACGAGCAATAAACGCGGCAACCTTCGCTAGATTGCTCGACTCGTTAACCGAATACACGGCGCGATAATTTGCGGCAACCATGCCCGAGCCACTGAGTACGGCGGCGTTCTTGGTGTAATCGTAGAAGAAAACATTACCGAACGTCGAACCGTCGACCAATTGCGGAAGAATTCGGTACCATCGGAGATCGGAATTAACGTTTAGACGTACGAGCACCCGTTCATAGCTTGCCGATAGTCCGCGCAATTCGTGAGCCAGTAGCCGCGTGAATTCTTGCGGGTGCTCATACAAAAATAACGTCTTCACGTTGCGGCCTTGTTGCGTGTTCGCGTAGCGGCCGTTCCCGTTGTCAAGTACACAAACACGGGCACACTCGCCGCGCCACGGGCAAGTCTCGACGCCTGAGACGGCGGCGTGTTGAAGGGTGAGCCCTACCGTGAATTCTTTAGACTTGCCGAGCTTGGCCTGACTTGCGGGGTAAGTGAGCAATTTCGGAGCGTCATACTTGAACCCGTGAGACTCGCGGAACGACGCCCAAACAATACGCGCGGCGCGTAGGGACGCTTGCTCGACGTCGTCGAGTGCTCGCCCCATATCCTCCGAGCATGATTCGAGCGCCGTCGATAAATTCGGCACCCGTTTACTGATGGTCACACTTTGCATATTTAACCCCTAACTAGTGAACGGGCAACGCCTCCGCGCCCGTGAGCTCGAGACTACCTCGAGCGTCGTGCCAGTGTCAAGCTATGACGCCTACGCCCCCGAACGGGGCAACACTGGCGAACCTTTACAAGTCGAGCGCCCGCCAAGCGTCGACCACGATGCCTATTAAGTCGAGGCATTCGCCATCGGTGTAATGAGCCCCGTCGAGGTTATGCATCATCAACACGAGCTCGAGTGCGCGCCCGTCGAGCCCCTCGCCGCTATCGATCCCGCGTTGTAGCTCATCATGAACGGATAGACGTACGTCGTCGGCGCACCATGACTCGAGCGCCATGGAATAGCTCGACTCTTGCTCGGCCTCGATCTCTTCGAATGATGCCATGACTACACCCCCTCGACGTACTCGAGCGGCGACACTTTGCGAACCGTGCCGCATCGACCGAGCTCGACACACTCGGAGCAAGTCGGCACCCATCTAAGCACGGGATGAGCTACCACGAAAGACGGGGGGCGCGGGCAACCCGACCACGAACACGAGTCGGGGAATTCTCCCGACCAATTCACGCCCTCGGCTATCTCGAATGCCAATATTTCGCGGTTCATCGAGCTACCCCATCGACTCGAGCGGCCTTCGCCGCATCCTGAAAATTGCCCCATTCAACATGAAACGCGTCGAGCGTGACCGCGTCGAATTGTCGGCGGATAGCCTTCACCGTTGCTCGAGCACTCGAGCCGAGCCCCAGCGCGGCGGGCGAATCATACTCGACCCATTCCGTCGACCAATACTCGGCGTCGTTCAACAAGTCGGCAATCTGGCGGCCTTCGAGCTCGACGAGTAAACCCTTGCCACTTGCTCGAGTGACGACATCGCCCCCGATACACCTCGAAGAATGATCGTAGAAGAACACGCGCGGCACCTTCACCGAATGCATCATGACCGAACCCCCTCGACGTCGACGGCCTTGCCCTCGTTTAAACGCCCGTAGCAATCGCACCCCATGGCATCAGGATGCCCGCAACGAACATAAACCCCCGCCGCGAACCATGCCTGATTTTTGTAATCGAACCCAAAGAGCTCGACTACTTTTGAATTTTCATTCATCGCTTACCCCTAACTAATCGCCCTACGCCTCCGCAAGGATCGAACCCCGAACGAGCTCGACGAAACGAGGATAGCACCCACACTCGACGAATGCAAGTCACCCAAAAAATCGACCCACACTCGACGAACCCCCAAGCTCGACACACAACACGAACCGACCCCCGAGAGTAGGCGACACTCGAGCGTCGTTACTTGTTGCCGGTGGGGGTGTCATTGTTGCGGGTATTGCGGGGGGTAGGGGTGTCGTTCATCGCGCGCGCACGGTAAGAGCACCCCGAATCGGCGGCGTACATCGCGCGTACGCGGTAAGCGCCACCATCGAGCACGGGGGATCTGCCTTAGCACCCCCCCATACATATACATATTAGGGTTGCTCTCGATATGTGGTTTTGTGACTACTTTGGGTGGTGGGTTGTGGTGACTGTGGGTGGTTGCCGGTTCCACCTTGGGAGGTGGGTTTGGGGTTGTGATTGATATTCACACACTGTGTGTATGTCTATTCCGGTGGGCTAAAGATTGTTAGCTCCCCCCACGGTTCGCTCCTTTGAGAGCAGGTCGCCGTAGCCAAGTATTTAGCCGACACCTTTGTTTGATGATATGTCGTTCATCACGCTGCTTGAACTAGTTAATAGTTCATCTACACAGGTTCCCCTGTTTACGCCCCGCACCATGCAACCGGTGTACAGCCTGTGATTATTGCTGGTTTGCCGTCATCCCGACGGGTGTGAGTGTTGAGTGTAGCAGGTATGTTATTGTTTGCAACGGTATACCAAACACATCTCTAGAGAGCATGGGAAAATTTTATGGCTATGAAAAAGTTGGGTCCAGATAAGAAAAAAGGCATGAAAGCTGATGCTGCTCGTAAGACCAAAGAAGCACAGTCGATGGGCATGGGCAAAGTGAAAGCTGTTAAGTCTGCTATTGCTGACACGAAGCGTAAAACTGCTGAAGCGAAATCGTTCCCTCCTGCAAAGAAAGCTCCTTCTTCATATGCTCTTGGGTTGACTCCTAAAGCGAAAAAGGGTGGCATGGGTTTCCCAACCGCTGCACAACTTAAGCCTGTTACGAAGCCGGCAATGGAGCA
>Ga0315906_10009392_pt1 | contig 11631 bp, 8 predicted proteins | sample LakEriMetagenome_4_FD_203526 | JGI IMG/M metagenome (GOLD analysis project Ga0315906, IMG submission 203526) | Freshwater fungal communities from buoy surface, Lake Erie, Ohio, United States - Buoy 2 MA122 | ecosystem: Environmental > Aquatic > Freshwater > Lake > Lake biofilm | place: USA: Lake... | reverse complement strand
ACGACATGCTGAGGGCGCACAGGCCGAGCATCAGCAGCTCGCGCAGGTAGGGGAAGGGCTTCCAGTCCGTGCCCGGGAGGGCGCGGCTCGGGTCGACGGTGGCGACCACCAGCACGACCAGCAGCAGCCAGAGGATGTTCAGCTTCCCATCGACGGTGAGTCGCCGGGCGGCGCGCTCGTCTCGGGCGATGTCCTTGCGTCGCTCGGCCTTCCACTCGTGCCGGTCCCAGAGGAAGTACAGCACCAGCAGGGTGCCGTTGACGGTCGCCCACTCCTGCCAGAGCGAGATGGTCCAGAGGAAGGGCACGCCCTTGAGGTAGCCCAGGAAGAGTGGGGGGTCCCCCAGCGGCAGGAGCAGCCCGCCGCAGTTGCTGACCATGAAGATGAAGAACACCGCGGTGTGCGCGACCTTGTGGCGCTCCTTGTTCACCGAGAGCAGGAAGCGGATGAGGACCATGCTCGCGCCGGTGGTGCCGATCGCGCTCGCGAGCACGGTGCCGATCGCGAGGATCGCCGTGTTCGTGATCGGGTGCGCCGGCAGGTTTCCGCGGATCGCGATGCCGCCCGAGATCACGTAGAGCGAGAAAAGCAGGACGATGAAGGGGATGTACTCGTCCAGCACCGCATGGCCGGTCAGGGTGGCGGCATGGCCGGCTCCCATGGTGGCAGCGATCCACGCGAGTGTGGCCACGCCGCAGGTCGCAGCGACCGCGAGCCGGCTGATGTTGCTGTGCCACCAGCCCGCGATGGCAGGGATCAACGGGAACGTGGCGATCGCCAGCAGCAGAAACGCGAAGGGCGCCGCACCGAGCGCCCACGACCCCGGCAGTTCGGGCTTGACGTGCTCACCATCGTGGTGACCGAGCAGGCCTCCCACCAAGGTGACGAGGATCACGAGGCAACCGATGACGGCGACCGAGCGGACGGCGCGCGAGGGTCCGCTGTGATGGGTGGCGTGGCTCATGGCGCGAAGATAGCGAGCGCCGTGGCGCTGCCGGGCGCTAGGCTCCGTGCATGGTGGTGGACTGTCCGCAGCATGCCCAACCCGTGGCGCAGGTCGAGGATCTTCGCGGCGCATGCAGCGTTGCGTTCGTGAAGACTTCGTTAGGTCGGTCACTCGGCTTGCCCGAAGGCACCGAGGGCATGGTCGTGCTCGAGGAAGAACGCGGTCTCCTGCGGCTCGTCACGCAGGCCGGGCCGGGCCAAGAGCTCGCCTTGGACCCTCCTCTGCGTTCGCCGTGCGCCATCACCGCCGATGACGAGGCGCTGCTCGTGGTCGAGCGAGCTCCGCCCCGCATCCGCATCGTGCACGGCGGCGTGACGCGCTACATCGGTGATGCCGTGCTCCGTGAGCCGGTGGCCGTCGCGGCACATGGCACCAAGGTGGCTGTCGCCGATGCGGCCCTGCGGCAGGTCCTCGTGTTCGATCTTGCTGCGCAAGCCAATGCCGTGGTGGCCAGAGCCGACGGCGTCGCGCCTGCCGGCGTGGCGTTCGACGACGCGGGGCGGCTGTGGTGGACCGATGCCGCCGCGCACCGGGTGCATCGATGGACGATCGATGGCCCCGGCCCGGGCCAGGCGTTCGGCGAGCGAGGTGCGTTCCCCGATCAGTTCACCGAGCCCACGGGCATCGCATGCCGTGATGGGTGCGTCTACGTGTGCGACCACCTCAATCACCGCATCGCGGTGCTGGACCAGGCGACGGGACGGATGGCAGGATGGTGGGGCATGCACGCGGTCATCCCGCGCCAGGGGAAGGGGCGCATCCACTATCCCGATGCGATCGCCTTCACGCCGGATGGTTCGCACGCGCTCGTGTGCGAGGGCTTCGAGGACCGCGTGCAGCTGCTGGCGCCCGGCGGGCCCGCACCGATCGATGACGGGCTCTCCGTCCCCCGTGATGCGGTGAGCAGCCACTTCGGACCGGATGCGAGCGCGCTCGGTCCAATCATGGCGATGACCGAGCCCGAGACCGGTTCGGTCATGGTCTTCAACTTGATGGGCGCAGCGCCTGCGCCGGCGCACATTGCCACCTTCGGCGGCAGCGCGGCGTTGCCTGGGCGCTATCCATCGATCGCCTCGGTCTGCGTGCTGCCCGGTGAGCGCGTGGCGGTCGCCGACCGCGCCAACGCACGGCTCGATGTCGTGACGGCCTCGCCTGATCGCTCGAAGCCCGTCGCGTTCGATCCATTCCTGCCGCGGCTCGTTCGATCCACGGATCTCGTGGCGATGGTCCGATCGGTTGGCGGCAAGCCGCCGCTGGTCGAAGACTTGGCGTGGGATGGATCCGAGTTGCTCGCGCTCGATGCAGCCAATCGCTGCATCTGGCGGTTCGACCGCAACGGAGTGCCGGTCCGCTATTCCACCGGGGAACCCAAGCGGACTGATCTTCCCGAGGGCGCGCGAGAGCCGGTGCAGCTGGCAGCATGGAGGGGTGAAGTGGTGGTGTCCGATCGTGCTGGCGCCGCACTCTGGCGTGGACGCGATGATGGGACGTGGGCCCGCATCGCCGAACTCGGTCGTGGCGACGCGGGTGGCCGCGCGAGTGGCAACGCGAGTGGCGACGCGAGCGTGAAGCTCGTGCGTCCCTTCGGCGTGGCCATCGCCGACGATGGCTCGCTCGCCGTCACCGATGAAGCGACCGATGGGCTGCACGTCGTGCGGTGGGGACCGGGTCAGGGCACGACGCTGGTGTCGTCGACCGTAGAGCGGGGCATCCTCGACCAGGAGTTCTGGCTGCCGCAGGGCGTGACGGCGCTGCGTGATGGCGTGCTCATGGTCGACCGAGGCAATCACCGGTTCCAGGCGTTCGGCGCCGACGGTGCCTGGCGCTTCACCGGATCGCTGGGCAAGTTCTACACCCGCAAGCGAACGCAGGTCAGACAGAACGAGTTGCCGGCAGTCGCGCCCACGCCACCGACTGGGGATGACTCATGAGTCGCTCGCGGCGAAGCGCCGTCCTGGCGATGATCGGTTCGTTCGTGCTCGCGCTTCAGGCCTGCCTGCCCCAGCCCTCGGACTCGATGTGGGTGCGCAAGGCCGTGACGGAGGATGGCGCGTTCACCGTCTGGTGGCGCGTGGCGGGAGAGCGCGACGCGCTTCCTGACAGCGATCCATTCGACCTCGAGGTCCGCGTTGACGATGCGAACGGCGTGCCGGCCGACGTGCTGCTGGAGCTTGACGCGGAGATGCCGCACCATGGCCATGGCATGAACGTCCGGCCGGTGGTCGAGCGCCTCGGGCCTGGGCGGTTCGTCGTCAAGGGCGTGCTGCTGCACATGAGCGGCCGTTGGGAACTCGCCTTCGATCTCGGCGATCCCGATGGCGTGCAGTGGCGCCGCGCGCAATGCACCGTGGAGGCTCCGTGACCGCGCAGCGCCGGCTCGGCATCGTCACGCTGGTGATCATGCTCGGCTTGGCAGCGTGGTCGTGGCGAATCCTGCGGCAGGGTGCATCCGACGATTCGTCCGTTCACCAGACGCCGACGGCACGCGCGCCCGCATCCAACCTGCCGAAGGCGCTTGCTGTGCACACGCAGGCGCGTGCACCCGTGCCGCCCGACCCGACGAACCGCTTCGCCGATGACGCCCGGGCTGTCGCGCTCGGCGAGCGCCTCTTCTTCGATGAGTCGTTCTCGTCCAGCGGCACCGTGAGCTGTGCAACGTGCCACGATCCCGAGCACGCCTTCACCGATGGGAAGCATATCGCCCAAGGCGAGGGGACTGGCTCGCGCAACACTCCGACGATCCTCGGTGCGGTGCGCCGTCGTTGGTTCACGTGGGATGGACGCGCCGACACGATCTGGTCGCAGGCCGCGGAACCCATCGAGCAGCCGATGGAGCACGCGTTCGATCGCACGCGGTTTGCAGTGGCCATTCGCGATGATCCGGGCGTGCGACGACTGTGGGAAGCTGCGTGCGGCGCGCTGCCCGCAGCACTCGATGCGGTGCCCAAGGGTCTTGCCGCGCGGCCTGCGCTCGCGGATGGTGGCGAGGGCGACGCGATGGCGCAGTCGTGGGCCCAGTTGTCCGCAGAGCAACGCGCTGCCATCGACCTTGTCTTCAGCGCCTCGATGAAAGCGCTCGGTGCGTTCCAGCGCACGCTCGACATGCCGCTGTCGGCGTTCGACCGCTGGGCCGATGCGGTCGGTCAGGGCACGGTGTCGATGGATGATGAGACGGCGGGGGGCATCATCACGCCGGCGGCCCGCCGCGGCTGGCTGCTCTTTGCGGGCAAGGCGAACTGCATCCAATGCCACGGTGGTCGGGAGTTCACCGACGGCGAGTTCCACAACCTCGGACTGCCCGGGCCCGACGGTCGACTGGGCGGCGATCCCGGTCGTCGCGGCGCGATTGCACGGCTCAAGACCGATCCGTTCTCGAGCGCCGGCGTGTTCAGCGACGACCCCGACGGCGCGGAGGCCAGGCTCGTGCGCTCCCTCAAGGACGATCCCGAGACCTGGGGCCAGTTCCGCACGCCGAGCTTGCGCGGGGTGGCGCTGACGGCGCCGTACATGCACGACGGCCGCTTCGCCACGCTGCCCGAGGTGATCGCGTTCTACGACACGCTCGAAGGAGCCATTGCGCTGGATCATCATCGCGAAGCAGTCTTGCAACCGCTCGGCCTCACGGCGCCGGAGCGCGATGACCTCGAGGCATTCCTGCGGGCCCTGAGTCCGGAGCGGCTGCCCGGAGTCCTCGAATCCGCCCGGTAATCCCCGAGCCGGATTTCCATGTCCCCTGAAACGGGCTACAGTTTGACATCCCACTGCCCGACAACGAAGGAGACATGATGCGCGCTACCACGACCGCGACCCTTGTTGCTTGCACCTTGCTCTCTGGTGTGGCGCTGACCGCGCTGGCCCACGAGGATGATGGCAAGGTCCGCGATCGCGAAGCGGCAGTCATCGCGCCCGCGTGGCGCGAGGCCGACGGTGGTCTTGCTGGCGAGACCTTCGATGCGCAGGGCATCGTGCTCAAGGCGTGGTTCCCGCTTGCCTCGATCGATGCTGGTGCGACGAGCGGCAACGACTGCTGGGGCTACGTCAGTCCATCGGGCCGCGAGTACGCCATCATGTGCGTGAGCAACGGCACCGCGGTGTACGAGGTGACCAATCCTGCGGCGCCGGTCAAGCTGGGCTTTGTTCCGGGAGCGCAGAGCCTTTGGCGCGATGCGAAGGTGTTCGGCAATCGCGCCTACGTCGTCACCGAGGGTGGCGTGGGTATCCAGACGATCAACCTGTCGCAGGTGGACAGCGGCGTGATCACCCTCGAGAGCACGGTGACGGCGGGTTCCGGTGGCCTGGCGACGCACAATGTGGCCATCAACGAGCAGAGCGGATACCTGTACCGGTGCGGCGGCGGCTCGAGCGGCCTGCGTTTCTACAACTTGAACGTGACGCCGGGTTCGCCCCAATACGTTGGCGAATGGGCTGCCTATTACGTGCATGATGCCCAGATCGTGAGCTACACGAGCGGTCCCTACGCTGGCAAGGAGATTGCGTTCTGCTGTGCAGGCCTCAACGGTGGCAATGTCGAAACAGGCCTGTACGTCGTTGATGTCACCAACAAGTCAGCGCCCGTGCTCCTGAGCCGGGTCCTGTATCCCAACGCGCGGTACAGCCACCAGGGCTGGCTCACGGAGGATCGCAAGTACTTCCTGCTTGGCGATGAGCTCGACGAGGGTGCGAGCCAGCCGTTCACCACGACGTACGTGATCGACGTGCAGAATCTGGCGTCGCTGGCCTACCTCGGCCAGTTCGGCAACAGCACCGCGGCGATCACGCACAACTGCTACACGCACAACGGCAAGATGTTCCAGGCGAATTACCGCAGCGGCATGCGCGTGTTCGACGTGAGCAACGCGGGCGTGCCGTCGAGCGTGACGGAAGTGGCGTACTTCGATACGTACCCGGGCTCGGACTCGGCGCAGTTCAATGGCCTGTGGTCGTGCTACCCGTATTTTCCGAGTGGCACCGTGATCGGCAGCGATCTCGAGCGCGGGCTGTTCGTCTGGCGCCTGGGTGAGGAGGAAATCCAGATCGCCTTCCCGGGGGGAGCGCCGCAACGCGTCTCACCGTCGGGTCAAGAGTTGGACTTTGATGTCACGATCCTGCCGGGCACGGTGGTTACGAACCGTCGGTTCTACTGGAACACGACGTCGGGAACCGTGACACTGCCCATCACCCAGGTCGATGCAGACACCTTCCGGGTGCAGCTTCCCTCATCCACGTGCGGATCAATCGTGGGCTTCGCTGTGGAGTTCGTGACCGCAGCGGATCGGTACCGATTGCCGGGAGCCGGTTTCCTCCAGGCGACCAGCGCGGATGGAAAGGGCACGGGCTTCACCGACACGATGGAGACGAACCTGGGCTGGACCGTCGGAGCCACCGGCGACAACGCCACCGCGGGTCTCTGGGTCCGTGCCGACCCGGTGGGCACCACGGCGCAGCCCGAGAACGACCACACGGTGGACGGCGTGAACTGCTGGGTCACGGGCAACGGACAGGTGGGCGGCGCCGTGGGCGCTGCCGACATCGATGGCGGCACCACGACGCTCGTGTCACCGGTCTTCGACGCCACCGTCGTCGATGAGCCCCGCCTCACGTACTTCCGCTGGTACTCGAACAACCAGGGCTCCGCCCCGAACGAGGACAGCATGCCCGTCGAGATCTCGAATGACGGCGGCACGACCTGGGTCCAACTCGAGCTGGTCACGGAGAACGCCGGAGTCTGGGTCGAGAAGACCTTCCGCATCGCGGATGTCGTGACCCCGACGTCCACCATGCGGGTGAGGTTCCGTGCGCGCGACCTGGGCAACGGCTCCGTCGTCGAGGCCGGCGTCGATGACGTCAAGGTCTTCGGCTACGACTGCACGGCGGCCCGCCCGGGTGACTTGAACGGCGACGGCGTCGTGGATGGCGCCGACCTCGGCGTGTTGCTTGGCAACTGGGGCAACCCTGGTTCCGGTGACATCGATGGCAACGGCACCGTCGACGGGGCCGACCTCGGCGCGCTGGTGGCTGACTGGGGCTGATCGGCTGGAATCGGTCGATTCCGCTTGAATGGTCGCGCACGTTCGATAGCGTGCGGGCATGATGCGTCATGTCCTCGTTGTGGCTGTGTCCGTGTGGTCCTGCTCCTGCAGCGCTGTCCGGGCGCCTGAGGCCCCATGGCGTCCCCCTGAGGGTGAGCCGATCATCGAACGCGTTGCCGTGCCGGGCACGACCGTCGAGCTGGAGTTCGTGCGATTGCGCGGCGCAGCGGACTCGGGTCGCGACCTGTGCGTGGCACGGACCGAGATGACCTGGGCCTTGGCGGAACTGTTCCACACGTCGCACATCAAGCCTGAACGCATGAAGAAGCTGCGGCTTGATGCCGTCACGCGGCCGACCGTGCCCTACGTCAGCCCGCTCCATGACACGTGGGGCCCCAGTGCGACACGCCCCGCGATGTACATCTCGTCCAAGCATGCCAAGGGATGCGCGCACTGGCTCTCGCTGGCCTGCGAGCGTCCACTGCGACTGCCGACCGAGTCGGAATGGGATCGCCTGTGCACGGCGGTTCCGCGGGTGCCGATCGGCAGATATGCCTGGACCGCGGCCAATGCCGGGGAGCGTGCCCACGATGCGGGAACGCTTGATGCGGACGGGCTTGGCCTGTTCGACCTGCAGGGCAACGTGAGTGAGTGGGTGGTCCGGTCCGGTGACGTCTGCGTCCTCAAGGGAGCCTCCTACGCCGACGCTGATGCGGATGCCAACTGCGTCCGGGCCATCGAGGACACGGCGGCGCTGTCCGACGGCGATCCACAGGATCCCAAGAGCCAGTGGTGGCGGGTCGGGGCTCCGTGGGCCGGCTTCCGCGTGGTGTTCGAGGACTGATCTCAACAGGGCCTGCTTCGCCGTACACTCGCTCGCATGCGGATCACGCTGCTTGCGTCGACGGTTCTTGCCTGTTCGTTGATCGGGTTGGGCTTCCTCTCGAACCTGTCGGTCTCGGCTGACGAAGCCGCCGCCACCTCCGCCGGACCGTCCGCCGCGCCATCCGCTGCAGCGCCCGTCACGACGCCTGAGTCACGCAAGGAACCGATCGCCGGCACGACGCTCGAGATCGAGCTCGTCAAGGTGCCCGGCAGCGCCGACGGCAGCGTGAAGTCGCTCTGGGTCGCGCGCACCGAGACGCTCTGGGATTGGCAGGACATCTGCATCTACAAGCGCGACCAGAAGGACGGCGCCTCGGGCAACGTAGCGGCGGACGCCTGCACGCGGCCGACCAAGCCCTACACCGCGGCTGACCGTGGCTTCGGCCACAGCGGCTTCCCGGCCGTCAGCATCAGCTTCAGCAGCGCCAAGGCGTTCTGCGATTGGCTGACCGCGAAGACCGGGCGCCGATACCGCCTCCCGACCGTGGCCGAGCGCAAGCACCTCTGTGCCGCCTCGGGCATCACCGCCGCCTCGATGAAGGACCATGCGTGGACCTTCGAGAATGCGAAGGACGCGACGCGCAAGGCCGGATCGCTCAAGCCCGATGCGCTTGGGCTATTCGATCTCTTCGGCAACGTTCGCGAGTGGTGCGTCGCGCCCGACGGCACCGGCGTGCTCATGGGCGGGGGCTACGAGGATCCGGCCGCTTCGATCGTCTGCGACACGGCACTCGCCGACAGCGAAGACTGGAACGCGAGCGATCCGCAGTTTCCGAAGAGCATCTGGTGGCTTGCCGACGGACCGTGGGCAGGCTTCCGCATCGTGTGCGACGAGTGACAGGACCGAATCCGACCAACCCCCAAGGAGATTGCCATGATCGAGCACGCATCCGTTGACCGTCGGACCTTCATTCAGGGCGTGGCCGCGAGCGCTGCCGTCATGGCGGCGCCGGGCGTGCTTGCCGCCGGCCGGCGCGCCGACGCGCTCCGGGTGGGCGTGATTGGGTGCGGCGGGCGCGGCACGGGCGCGGCGGTCAACGCGCTCGAGGCGGGGGATGCCACGAAGGGCGCGGTGCGCATCGTGGCCCTGGGCGACCTCTTCCCGGAGCGCGTGAACGGCGCCCGCAAGGGGCTCGCCGAGCGCGGCGAGATGGGCGCGGTGCCCGAGCAGAACTGCTTCACTGGCTTCGACGCCTACAAGGGCGTCATCGCCACTGACTGCGACATCGTCATCCTGGCCACGCCGCCCGGCTTCAGGCCGAGCCACTTCAAGGCAGCCGTGGATGCCGGGAAGCACGTCTTCATGGAGAAGCCGGTCGCCGTCGATGCCCCCGGCGTGCGCATGGTGCTGGCCGCGGCGGCCGATGCGGAGCGCCGCAAGCTCAGCGTGGTCGCGGGCACGCAGCGTCGCCATGAGCAGTGCTACCTCGAGGCGATGGAGCGCATCCACCGTGGAGACCTGGGCAAGGTCGTCGGTGCGCGGTGCTTCTGGAACCAGCAGGGGCTGTGGGACGTGGAGCCGCGTGCCGACCGCAGCGAGATGGAGAACCAGGTCCGCAACTGGCTCTACCACGCGTGGCTCTCGGGCGATCACGTCGTCGAGCAGCACGTGCACAACATCGATGTCGTGAACTGGGCCTTCCAGGCGGTGCCCGAGCGCTGCGTTGCCACCGGGGGCCGCCAGTCGCGCACGCAGCCCAAGTACGGCCATATCTACGACCACTTCGCGTGCGACTTCACCTATCCCGGCAACCGCTTCGCGCTCTCGATGGCCCGCCAGCAGGAAGGCACCGATGGTCGCGTGCAGGAGTTCATCCACGGCAGCGATGGCGTGGCGGAGCTTTCCTCGGGCAGTGCGGCGATCGTGGGGGCCAAGGCGTGGAAGTTCGCTGGCAAGCAGCGCAATCCCTACGTGCAGGAGCACATCGACCTGCAGGCGAGCATCCGCGGGGGCGCCTACCTCAACGAGGGCAAGCGCATCGCCGAGAGCACGCTCTGCGCGATCATGATCCGCATGGCGGCCTACCGCGGCAAGGAAATCACCTGGGAGCAGGCGATGAACGACACCGAGGACCTGATGCCGAAGGTGCTGCAGTTCGGGCCGAATCCGCAGGCGCCCGTCGCCATTCCCGGCGAGGAATCGTGACGCCGGCCGTCCGCTGCGTCAGCGCCGCGGCGACGGTCCATCGGGCACCGTGACGACGTCCGCTGAGCATGGCGGTCCCTCCGGGCCCGGACGGGTCGTCCAGTTCAACGGGCCGTCATCGTCCAGCGTCGTCACGCTCGCCCGGTAGCCGGGGAAGGCCCTCAGGATGCCGGGCGCGCCTTCGACGCCTGCGACGCACAGCGCCGTGGCGAGTGCGTCGCAGGTGGACCCGGCGGGGCCACGCACGCAGGCGGCGGTGCGCCGGCGAAGGGCGCGACCGCTGCGCGGATCGATGATGTGCGAGTGACGGACGCCGTCGACCATTATGGACTGCTCGAGATCCCCGCTCGTCGACACGGCCTCGCCCAGCAGCTCCATCATGATCGCTTGCTGCAGTCCATCCTCGCGCCGGACCTCCCATCCGCTGCGGCCTGGAGGTGCTTCCGGCCCACAGACGATGTCCCCGGCGACGCCGACCAGGTGGATGGGGTGACCGGCAGCGGTGAGGATGTCGCTGGCGCGCTGCGCGGCGAGTCCCTTGCCGACGCCGCCGAAGTCGAGCGCCATGCCATCGAGGTCGAACCAGGCTTCATGCGTGGTCGGCTCCAAGTGCAGGTGGCGCCATCCGGTGCGTGCCACGGCCGCGTCGAGGGCCGCATCGTCCGGCAGCTTGCCCGTGCGCCTGGCTTCGCGCCACAGCATGACCACCGGCGAGAGGGTGGGATCGAACCGGCCGTCGGTGGCGGCGGCGATTACGAGCGATCGGTCGATCGCATCACGGAGCCTGTCGGAAACCACCATGCGCTCGCCGGCCGTCGAGGGCATCCGGCTTCGCTCGCTCCAGCGGTGCCAGTCGCTCATCGCCTCCTCGCAGGCGCGCAGTTCGGCCATCGCCGCACGGGCCGCGCCGAGCCGGCCCTGGGCATCGACGCCCTCGACCATCACCACCGATTCGGTGCCCATCACGATCTCGCGGTAGACCTCGATGCCCGGTGCCGGCTCCGACTGGGATGGCGTCATGATGCAGCCGGCCAGGACGAACGCCGTCGCCGTGACGGTCGCAGGCGGCAGGCCGCGGGGGGCGGGCCCCATCGCTCAGTCCGGTTCTTCGGGGCTCGCCGCGCGGATCGCGCGCAGTTCCGCCAGGCGGTCGAAGAGGATGTCGATGAGCTCGGGGTCGAAGGCCCGGCCCCGCTCGGTGCGCATCTGGTCGAGGACGCGCTCCTCGGGCCACGCGGGCTTGTAGCAGCGCACGCTCGAGAGGGCATCGAAGACATCGCAGATCGCCACGATGCGCGCGAAGACCGGGATCTCCTCGCCGCGTCGGCCGCGTCGCTGGCCACCCTCGAGGATGCCGGGATAGCCCGTGCCGTCCCAGCGCTCGTGGTGCATGAGCGCCACTTCGCGCGCGGCCTCGTCGTAGTCGGTGGGCATGTCGTCGAAGAGATCGCCGCCGATGATCACATGGCGCTCGATCTCGCCGCGTTCCTGCTCATCGAGCAGGCCGGGCTTGCGCAGCACGCGATCGCTCACGCCGACCTTGCCCACGTCGTGCAGCTTGGCCG
>Ga0315906_10009391_pt1 | contig 11632 bp, 6 predicted proteins | sample LakEriMetagenome_4_FD_203526 | JGI IMG/M metagenome (GOLD analysis project Ga0315906, IMG submission 203526) | Freshwater fungal communities from buoy surface, Lake Erie, Ohio, United States - Buoy 2 MA122 | ecosystem: Environmental > Aquatic > Freshwater > Lake > Lake biofilm | place: USA: Lake... | reverse complement strand
AGCACTTGGTGGACGCGATCCTCGACGGAATCGCGATAGCGGAGATTGGCGATCCAGATTTCGCTTCGAGCCTGCCCAATGCGCTGGATGCGGCCTTTGCGTTGTTCGAGCCGCGTCGGGTTCCACGGAAGGTCGATATTGATGAGCGTGCCAAGGCGCTGGAGGTTGAGACCCTCCGAGGCGGCGTCCGTGCCGAGTAGGAGCTTGAGGTCGCCGCTGCGGACACGGCCTTTGAGTATATTCCGGTCACAGCGCTGGAACTTTCCGTCTCGCCAGAAACCGGAGCGGTTGCTGCCGGCATAGAGGCCGATGTCCATGTGTGCGAACTCCGCGCGTTTTGCCATTTCATCACCGATCCAGCGGACGGTGTCGTAATACTGCGAGAACAGGATGCAACCCAGATCGAGCCAGCCGCGCGTGACTCCCGGATGGGTGCCGCGAAGATAGCTGATCAGTGCTTCGAGCTTTGGATCGTTAGCGCCGCCTTGCTTGAGCAGTTCGAGGCAGCGACGCAGCGATGCGATCTCCGCGTCGGAGAAATTTTTGAACTCGCTGGCTCCCACCGGAGGCCTGCCGACCTGCGGTGGTTCCTCTTCTTCTGCGTCGTCCTCTTCTTCTTCGTCCGGGGTGTCCGGTTCTTCGCCGAGCAGTTTTCGGATCGTGCGGCGTCCTGCTTCCATTGAACTGCCGAGGCGCCGCAGAAGCAGCGTTTTGAAAAATCCGCCGCCCTTTGGCACCCTTTGCTGGAGGAGCAGCGAAAAAGCTTCCGCCTCTTGATACGCCTCGCGCAGGTATCCTCCGAGAACGAGCGCACCTTCGTTTTCCTCTCCGAACAGCTTCACTGTGACCTTCGGCAGAAAGTAGCTGCCTGTGGCCGGATTGATCGTCGCCTCCAGATAGCCACGGGTGCGGCGCACAATGCACCGGAGCAGCGGATTGAAGCGCTCGCCGTAGTGAGGCAATAGCCCGTTCTGGAGTTGCACCCGCTGGATCGCAGGCGACAGCTTTTCAAGGCTCTCCGGGTTGAGTTGCCAGCGGGTATCCGCCACTCCGAGATGATCACGGATGCGCTTTAGCGCCGGATCTTCAAACCGGGAAGGCATCGGATCGCGGACATACTGCCAACCATCGCGAACATCGTCGGTCGGCACCGTCGCGATGCCGGTCGCAATATCGAGGCAATGGCTGGGCCGATACCATGGGCTCGTCTGTGTCCAACCGCCGAGCACGCCATCGTTTCCGTGGGAGAGAATGTGCAGAAGATCCCAAGCCTCGACCGGGTGGAGTTGCACGGGCGTCGCGGTCGCCAGCAGCATGCTCTTGGTCCGCGTGCCGATCTCCCGGAGGAAGGCCATCAGCTTGTTCGGTTCACCCTTCTCGTCGATTTCACCGGCTCCGGCATCCACCTTCGGCACTTTGCGGCGGCGGGCACGGTGCGATTCGTCCACGATCACGCACGTGTAGTGTCGGCCGAGAAGTTGATTCACGGCTTCGGACAGGCCGCGCACCACCAGCCCCTGCGAAACCAGTCCGATCCGGCGCGGGCATTTGCCGAGGGACTTCGCGCCTTCGGATGGATATTCCAGATCGTTCTCGTCCACCCACGCGCGGCCATTCCAGCGGGCGGACGGCAGCAGCAACAGCTCCATCAATTCATCCTGCCATTGTTGGAGCAGTGGCTTCGGTGCGAGCACGAGAATCGGGCCACCCGCAGGATCATCGAGAGCCATGAGCATCGCAGCCATCGCGAGCTGGATGGTTTTTCCGAGACCGACCTGGTCGGCGAGAACGAGGCGCGCACCGCCGAGTCGGTGACGTTCCAGTGCGAGCCGGGCGAAATACTTTTGGTGCGGCCAAAGCCCTTGGTCCTGGCGATAGACGGGCGATTCGACCGCAGCAGCGGCAGCGGCAGCTCCGGGATCAAGGGTTGCCTTCAAGTCCTCCGGCTCGATGACCCTGCGGGAAATGATGCGTTGCACGTCCTGCGCGATGAACGGACAGCAGGCGAGATCGATGGCGCGAGGATCATTCCACAGCGCATCGAATTCCTCCTGCACCCACGCGACGGTCTCCGGGTCGTTGTCTTCCCAGAGCAGCTCGTAGTTCACCTTCCAGGCCGATGCGCTTTCATTCACGCTGCCGAGGAAAGAGGTCGCCGTGCCATCCGCACGCCGCACCACGCCCGCCTTGCCGTGGATCAGACCGAACGCGGAATCGGGCAGCACCCGCACTTCGATCTTCTTGTTCGTGAGAGCTTCGTAGAGCGCACCGTAACGCGGGAGCGCGCTGGGTGGTGCCTCTTCCGGCTTGCCGGCACACCAGCTCCGACGGAGCGCGGCTTGTGCAGCGGCGGCGGTCACGAGATCCTGCGGATCAAGGTCCGAGTTGCAGATGATTCGCACCGGTCCCGTGACTTTCGCGAGGGCTTCCCCAGCCACCTCGAACAGGCTGGAGCGGAAATAGCCAGCGATCCGGTCGTAGGAAACCGCACCGTCCAAGCGCTGTTTGAGCACCGCTTGATCGAGTCGGTTTCGACGGCTGGAATGGCGCTGCAGCATCAGGCGTGGTCGTTGCGGAGACGACCGGCGAGGATGCGGGCGGCTTCGGAGTCGGAGATCCATTCGTTCATGCCTTCGGCGTTGCCGAGGGCGGCGAGCCATTCGAGCAGGCCGACGAAGCGTTCGCGCAGTGCCCAGTAGCCCTGGCCGAATGTGTCGCGCAGGTATTGGCGGCCGGGCTCGGGGCTGTTGTCGGTGGCGGTCGTCTCGCGGATGGCGAAGAGGAGGTGGCGCAGCGGCGAGGCGGCAAAGGGATGCGGTGCTCCGGCGGACGCGCGTCCGCGGCGGGCGGGGAGCGCGTCGGTGTTGCCCTCGACTCCCACCTGGGCGAGTCCGGAGGCGGCGAAGCCGCTGGGGGTGTGCATGCGGGTGCCGTTGGCCTGGTCGCTCTTAAGCAGGGGGCGGATGTCGGTGACGCCGAAGCCGCGGGCGAGTTCCTCATACATGCCTTTGCGGCGCTCGCCGCGGCTCTCGATGTCGAGGGCGCGGAGGTAGTAGCGTTCGACGAGGGAAAGCTCCCGCCACGACGCGTCGAGGCCGCGCGGAATGAGGATGTCGCAGGCGATGGTGATGGCGCGTTCGATGACGATCTGGAAATCGCTCTTCGTGTTGCGGTCGCGCATGGCGAAGACCTCGTGCTCTACGTCCTTGCCGTCGAGAGTGGCGTATTGCGTGAGCACCTTGAGGGCGGCGGCGTAGGCGGCGAGCTGATAGTCGGCGTCGTTGAAGTTCGGCTCGCCGTCCTCGTCGAGCGCCTGCATGGAGGTGATCTGGCGGCGGACCTCGTCCTCGACCAGCGGATAGACCTCGTCGAGGAAGCCGGGCTCGGGAGAGACGCGCTTGCGCAGGACGAGGCAAACGGTGCCGGTGACGTAGTTGCCCTTCTTGATGCCGACGGCCTCGGTCTCGGTGCTGATGGTCCACGCGGCGGTGGCCTTCAATCCGGCGGCCCAGAGGATCATGCCGAGATCGGCCCAGACACCGGGGTCCTGATGGGTGAACTGCACCATCTGCAGGCCGTTGTCAGGCATGTGGCGGGCAAGGTTCTTGTAAATCTCGACCATGGAACGGCGGAAATCCTCACCGTCGCCGCGCACAGCGAGTTCGGCGCGCGCATCGGGCGTCCACCCGGGAAAAGCCACGGCAAGCTGCTTGTCATACCAAGCGAGGAAAAAATCGCCCAGTTCGTGGTAGTTCACCGCGTCAGCGTAGGGCGGGTCAGTCACCCAGAGATCGCAGATGTTTTGAAGGTCCCGGGCGTCCGATGTGGCTACAAGTCCGCGGCAAATGCCTACAGGTGAAATCCCTCCTTCAAATATCTCCCATGTCGGGCCTATCTTTGAAAGTGCCCTCCCAGAGTAACTCACCATCGGGTTCAACGCTTGGTTATTGAAAGATGAGTCCCCCTTCTCATTGGTAGCATGGTGCATCCATGCACACAGCCTTGAATCCCAATTAGCCATTCTTCCCATTCCCAGCAGACACCCGACTTTTGCCTCCTTTGACTCCATCAGCCGGTTGGAGATTTCTGCGATTAGCCCGTGTGTGAGGAGCTGGCGGGGGGTGAACATGTGATGCCAATGGGTCCAGCCACGAGTGCGGATGGGCTCCTCGGTCTTGTCCCCGCCTTCCGGAATCGGCTTCGAGGGAATGAACCCCTGACGCTGCCACTCGGCAAAACGTTCGCGGAGGAGAGTGAGGACGCGGGACTCGCGCCGGAGGTCGGCTTCCTCGGGAGCAGCGTAGCGGCGGATTTCGCGCGTTTTGCCATCTGGGCCGGTGACGGTCTTCACCCAGCGGATGCAGTAGAGGCGCTCTTGGAAGACATCGCCGGCGCGGGGCACGAGGTCGTCGTTGGTCCAGCGGCGCAACCCATCTGCCCCACGCAGCGCCTCAACGGCGCACCAGTCCTTGGGTTTGAGAGGCGGCTGCCCCTCGCGAATGAACGGGTCGAGGACGCGGCTGTTTGCTACCGTGGCATCTTTCCCAGCTTTGTAGGCTTTGACCTCGTCGTCGGAGACTGTGACGATCTCCGGCTGGAGGCGGTCAGGGCCGAGGACGAGCTGCCATTTGCAGACGACCTTCGATTTTTCGCCCACGAGCCAGCTTGGGGCGAGCGGGATGAAGTAGTCGCAGCCTTCTGGCTTGACCTCGACGCAATAGAGGAAGGCGTCGGCGCGTTCGCCAGCCGCATTGTGTTCGATGCCCCATTCGGTGACCTGCCGGTCGGCCTCGGCGAGGGCCTCGGCCTGCACGCGCATGACCTCCTCCTGCACCGCGCGTCCGCCGCCGAGCAGATGGAGGCTGGCCCATGTGAGCAGCCCGGCCACGGGATTAAGATCGGAGCCGAAGGCCTCGCACCCGATGCGGGCGGCCTCGAACGGGATGGAGCCGCCGCCGCAGAAGGCATCGCCAACGCGTGGCGTGTGACCGAAGGTGCGCTGGCCGAGTTGCTCGACGAGTTCCGGCAGGCTGCTGGCGGTGGTGCCGAGGTGATCATTGATCTCGGCCCAAGTCTCGGGCGCGGGGCCTTCGATGTTCTCCGGGCGCTCGCAGTGGACGATGCGCTCCACATAGGTCAGGGCGTCGAAGGCAGCGCGGTCGGGCACGGGACGGCGGCGCTGGTCGTCGAGGGCCTTGCGCTCACCGGCATTGAGCGATTCCCAAATGCGCGCGCAGACGGCTTCCTTTTCCTCGTCGGTGAGGCCGCGCTGGAATCCACGGGCGGTGAAATATTCTTCCTGAATCTCCGGCGAAGCGGCCTCGCGCCACGCGCCGACTGGGATTTCGCCCTTGCAGCGCTGCCACGCTCCGTCGTCGTCCATCGTGAGAATCTTGAGGAAGATTTCCCGGTCGCGCTTCGGGTCACCCGAAGCGGGCATGAGCATGCCGAGGATGGAAGCGCGGACGAGAATGAGCGGCTTGCGCCCCCACCATTTCCCCAGACGGGTGAGCGTCTGTCCGTTGTTCGCCTTCCGCTCCTTGTAGGACTCGGCGGAGAGTCGGGCGATGGGGAACTGGGTCTCGATGAAGGTGGGCATGATGAATCGGAATCAGAGCGAGAGGGAGAGTTGCGAATGCCCGAGCAGCTCGCGGCGGGCTTTGGGTGAAAGGCCTTCGCCTTTGACGAAGGGATTGTCGGCAATCGCGGCGCGGAGTGCTTTGCGCCAGCCGAGACCCTTTTGCATGGCCTGGCCGGTGGTGGCCACGGTCATGGTGTAGAGCCACCAGCGCTCCTCGGGAGCCAGCGCCTCCCAGTTGCGCAGGGCATTGGGGATGTCGTCGGGTGAGGCTTCTTCCACGGCCCAGCAGAGGATGCAGAGTTCTTTGCCGAGCGAGGGATGCACCGGCACGGGCTTGGCGGGATTTTTCTGAAGCTTGGCAGTCGGCAGGCCGTTGGCGCGAAGGCGGCGATTCGCCTCCTCCCAGAACGCCGGGGCGAGGGACAGCCAGCGCGTCCGATCGATGACGACTCGGAGCGACGGATCGCTGGGCGACGGAGCATCCACGGTGCGGGCACCAAGATGATCGAGGTCATTTCCCCGATGCTCGGTGATGCAGATCATGTCGCCGCCTCCCGCGCCCCTCGGGATGTCGATGAGGAAACCGTGACGCGCTTCTCCCGGCAGAAAGCCGAGGCCGACGACCTTGCGGGCTGGAGATGATGTGGTGCGAGGCATGGCTTACTGGATGACCTTGGCGAGGTTGAAGGGCTGGTTGGTGGCCTTGAGCCAGTCGAGCAGGCCCTGCCCGGTGGGAAAGCCGAGCGAACCCACGGCCATGCGGAGGCTGCCGCCGCTGACGATTTCCTGGAGCTTCTCGGCCACGGATTTCAACGCGGCGGCGCCATAGCCGCCGTCCAAGGCCCCGGAGTATTCGATGTTTTGCTGGCCGTCGCTGCTCTCGGCCGTGAGGCTGACGTCGTAGGCAGTGACGCCCGAGGTCTTTTCCAATCGCTGGATGAAGTCCCAGACCGCGGTGGAGTCATCGAGCTTCGTCTGCTGCGTCCAGCGGGCTGGCTTCGCCGGATCGAGGGTGCGCTCTTCCTGTCCTTTCTGCGGAATCGGGATCCGAACGATCTCGGAGTTCAAATCGTAGCCGGAGGCGACGGCCATGGCGCAGACGACGCGGGAATTGGGCGGGACACGGAATGGCCCGTCGTAAGTCGCGAAGCCCGCCGAGGTCGGCGACGAACCGTCGGTCGTGTAACGAATGGTGATGCCGTTGGCTTTCGGCAACGCCAGCAGCTCGACTTCGTAATGGTCGCCCCGGTTGTGGAGTTGGAATTTGAGCCGAAGCTTCGCGGTCCATTCTTTCACCGCGCTGACGCGCGCGAGATCGGCGGGGTCAAAGGCGAGGAAGCGGTAGCGCAATCCGGTGGCCTCAAAGCGGGCCGGGGTCGGCACGGGAGTGGAAGCGGAAGTGGGATCCGAGTCGCCGGTCTCATAGACGACGGACGGCGCGTGGAGAGGCTCGATTTTCAGGTAGGTCTGCCCGTCGCCGTCTTCTTGAACGGAGAGTTCGCGAATGGAAACCTCGGGCACCGGCGGAGGGAACGGTCCGCGGCGGATGTGATTGCCTTCTTCACGCCAGTGTCCACGGCGCAGGCACTCGGCCTTGAGGTCATCGAGTGCGGAAAGCTTGTGGAGTGGCCAGTTGGTATTGACCGCCGCGGCACGCTTGAAGTCGGACCACAGGACGACTTTCGTTTCCGCCGAGCCGAAGAGACGTGCCTCCGCGCGGGTGCGGAAGCTGTCGTCGTCGATCTTCGTCGTGAATTTCTGCGCGCCTTCGAGCGTGTGGCGAATGGTGGCCTCACCGCTCTGATTGCCGGCGAAAGCGAGATCGATGCCCGTGGAGCGAAGGGCGGAATTGATGGAGGGATAGACGATCTGGTCGAAGGCCTCCTTGAGCGCGGCGGTGAATTGCAGCCCCACGCGGTCACGCAGCGCATCGAGTGCCCGCCACTGCGGATCGTCGGATGCGGTGTTCTCGGAGCGAAGCTCGTCTTCGATGCTTTGCAGGGCGCGAGTCTGTCGCGCGGAATCGAGCACCTTCTGGAACGTATCCCGCGAGCCCGTGAGGAAGAGGACGCGGTTCTTGTATTGCTGCTGGTTCCACCACGCCTGCCAGTCGGCGGAGATGGGCAACTGATTCGCTTGTCCGCCAGGACGAACGATGACGAGCGTCGTTTTTTCCTGCTCGATCTGCACCTCGTCGGGCGGAGGAAGGACTTTGACGACCTGGTAGCAGTCGCGGAGCGAGGCGGAGAAGTAGTCCTCCAAATGGTCGCGGAGCATGCGATCCACGGTTTCGGCGTGGAGCGAGAGGGCGGTCGCGCGCAGCTTGGCCGCGAGGTTTTGCTGATTCTTGAAGAAGAGACGACCGTCGGCGGAATTGTGGAGATACCAAGCGCGGGTCGCGAGCTTGTCGAGGACGTTGGCCTTGAAGGTGGAGAGGTCTCGACCGGGACGCTGGAGACAATCGACGAGCTGATATTCCCGCAGTCCGTGAATGGCGCCGGGCGTCGTCGAAAGTGAAGCAATGAGGATGAGGCGTGCGGCGTCAGATGCGTCGGAGTTTCCGTTTGCCGTGTCGATCTGTTCGACCTCCGCATCGCCACCGTGGGCCACGTCGTGGGCGATGGCCTCGCTGAGCGACGGGTTGATGGCGCGGACTTCGGAGGCGATCTCGTCGAGATTTAAGTCGAGATCGTAGGGGTGGATCAGGTCGATGCCCGCCGCCTTCTTGGAGTTCCAAAGATTCGACACCACCATCTGCATGAGGCGAATGACGCCGCGCGTTTGCTGGAAGCCCTCGTTTTCCTTGAACTTGCCGACGAGTTCCCGGAGATCCGGATGGAACGGATACGCATCAATGACGCGAGTGTAGAGGGACTCGGGTGAAGAGGTGGTCAGGTTCATCTTCGCCGCCTCACGGAGCGCCTCGCGGTAAGCAGCCGCCACTTTTTGGACATCCGCCTCCGGCGCAACATTCGCGAAAAGGCGTTTGCGCAGAATGTGGTAAAGCTCGTCGCCGTTCGGATTGACCGGCGTGATCGGGACGGCGATTCGCTTCGATTCCGACGTGATGCCTTGGACGGCGCGGTTGAAGGCAGCTTCGAGCGCGGCTTGTCCCCCACCGTAATTCGTTCCTGCCAGATCGGAGAGGACAAGACACACGTTGTCCATCTCCGCGACGGCGATGAACAGATTCGCAAGAGCGGTCGTTGTCACGACTCCGAGATCCCCGTTGCCGACGGGAACTGCTACGGCATTCGCCAAGTAGGGCGGAAGTTCGTCGAGGAAGAGGACGAGCGGATCCCCACCGAGCATCTGCTTCCACGCCTCGGGTCCTGGTGCACTGAGCAGCGGCGAGACATACCTCGCGAATTGATCCCCTTTGCCGAGCTGCTCGGCAATCGCGCCCCAGATTCCGCCCGGCGCATCGGTGCTTCTTCCATTGAAACCAACGACGCGGCATGGGCCGAGATTTGGAGCGGGGTCTTGTTCGCCGAAGACTTTCTTTCGCAGCTTTGGATCCCGCGCGAGCAACCCGAGCGCGATCATGCTGTGCGTTTTACCTCCGCCCATCGCCTGCGAGAGCAGGAAGACCGACGAGCCCGCACCCGAGCCCCCCAGATGGCGGAACGCGCGGTCCACCAAAGTGATCATGCCGTTTGTGAAGAAGTTCTCGTCGAAAAACTCCGGGCCATTGACCTGCTCTTTGAGGAAAGTGTCGAGGCTGAGCACGGTGGCGCGTCGATCAGCGGCGAAGACAGACGGGCGTGGCTTGCAGAGGGCGTGGATGCTCATGAAGGGTCTTGTTTTTGAAAGTGATCCGGCGATACAACACTCGGGCGGAAGCTTCAGAAGAGTCTCCAGAATCTGCACCGTCGTGGTTGCCGTGCGCTGCGTCCTACCGGGTCGGCACCAATTGCGCAACGCGCCAGATTTCCGGTCGTTGTATCGATGCTGACCGCGGCGATCCTCGTTACCAAGGTCGCGGACATCGACGCGACGATTCGGTCGATGGCACCCTGAACCGCGCACATCTCAGTTCGCGACGAGATTCTTGTGGAGCACAGCGTCGTTCAGGCCGTGGTCGCACGTATCGAAAATGACCGTCTTTTCGCTGCGTCGCGTGTCCACACAGACGCGCGGCGGGACTTCCTGGCGATCGGAAATCTCGCCGCGGCCTGCTTCGTCGAACCAGTCGCGGATCGAGTCTGCGGTCACTGGCGGGAGGAAGCGAATCACGTAGGGCGAATTGGGGTCAATTCCTGCCGGGCGTCGGTCGCAGGGAAGCCTTCGACACGCCCATCACTTCCAGGAGGGTCTGCGCCATTTCGCGCGCCTGCTTGTCCGGCATCTTCGGTGGCAAAATCTCGGCGAACCGCCCTCTGAGCGTGTCGTAGCCGATGACTTCCGGCTCCCCGAAGCCAAAGAATCCACCAGCATCGGTGCGCAGGATCGGGAGGAAGCTGTGGCTCGCGTTGCCCCTCGCCTCGCCCATCAGAACAACGAACTCCCTCCGGTCCACGGATTCGGACGGTGGCGTGTCATCGGGCAGCTTGCCGTCCTTCGCGAAAACGGCCCACGATTCCAGCACCATCACGACCGCGATTGCCCCGTAGCCCGCGCAGATCAGGCGGGCCGTGTTTGCGAAGCTGTCCTTCGCGCTTGCGTCCCCGAGGCCAGCGGGCGTGTAGAGCACCGGCCCCTCGGGGGTCAACGCCAGCATCGTGGGAGGAACACAGCCGCCGTTGCGCATCGTGAACTCGGCGTATTCCTTCGCTTTGTTCATCAGGTCATCGAGTGGTTTTCGGGTGGGCATGCCGCCATTAAAGATTACGGCTGCGAGAGGCACAAGTAGGCAGAGCCGGGTAGGTGCGGAAGCCCGCTGCCATCAACCCGCCCGCCTCAATTCCTGCCGGGTTTCGGTTGTAGGGAGACCCTCGTCACACCCATCGCTTTGAGGGCAGCCTGTGCCACTTTTCGCATTTCCTTGTCCGGTTTCTGCGGGGGCAGCATCTCGGAAAACCTGCCGTGGAACCCGTCGAAGCGGCTCGAATCGAACTCGCCGAAGCCGAAGAAGCCGCCAGCACCCGTGCGGACGATCGGAAGGAAAACCTCAGGGCAATCGCATCAAAAAAACGGGTTCATTCTGAGGCGGAGCGATGCCCGGCGGGCGCAGGTGGCGGGCATCGCGCAGCCGAAGAATCCCGTGGAATGCCGGAACGATGTTCGGTCTTGTTTGATGATCTTCCGAGGACTCACGGGATCCTTCGACTCCGTGCCGCCCCGCCTTCGCCCTCGCAGCACTGCGCTCAGGATGACCGCGTTTTTTGATGCGATTGCCGTGCAATTTTCCCAATTTCTGCTGGTGCGTCCGGTCGCCGCGAATGCCCCGGATGCCTGCCACGGCAACTGGGACCAGCACTTCAACCTCAGCAACGCGCTCGAAGGCAACTGTAAGTCCGCGGACCAGCCCATCGCGGGCCTGCTCACCGACCTCAAGCAGCGCGGTCTTTTGAAGGACACGCTCGTCGTGTGGAGCGGAGAATTCGGACGCACACCGCACGCGCAGGGCGGCGACGGACGCGAGCATAATATTCAGGCGAGACGCTCGAATCGCGGGATGTCTCGCTGCGATTAGGGGCGATCGCCTTTTCCGCAGCCGCCTAGTCCCGTCGCGAGTTGAGCTTTGCGAGGAGGCGGAGGATTTCGAGGTAGAGCCACACCAGCGTGACCAGCAGGCTGAAGCCGGCATACCATTCGAGATACTTCGGGGCGCCAAGCTTCGCGCCCTGCTCGATCACGTCGAAGTCGAGCACAAGATTCAGCGCGGCGATGATCACGACGAAGACGCTGATGCCGATGCTCAGCATTCCGCTGTCATTCATGAAGCCCATGGGCACACCGAACATGCCGAGGATCCACGAGACGAGATACAGGAGGAAGATGCCGCCGGTCGCAGCGATGACGCCGGTCTTGAACTTCTCCGTGGCGCGAATCAGCCCGCTGCGATACGCGGCGAGCATCGCGAAGAGCGTACCGAAGGTGAGCATCCCG
>Ga0315906_10009390_pt1 | contig 11632 bp, 7 predicted proteins | sample LakEriMetagenome_4_FD_203526 | JGI IMG/M metagenome (GOLD analysis project Ga0315906, IMG submission 203526) | Freshwater fungal communities from buoy surface, Lake Erie, Ohio, United States - Buoy 2 MA122 | ecosystem: Environmental > Aquatic > Freshwater > Lake > Lake biofilm | place: USA: Lake... | reverse complement strand
GTTTGCACAAATAAGTTATGCAATGCTCATAAAATCCAAGAAGTAATTGCGTCATCCTTAAAGATGACAAATCCCCGACAACAAATCAAACGCCAGTTGCACACGCACGTGCTGAGCGCCATTTCACCACGCCATATCGCATTTGCAAGCGGCATTGATAAAGACGAAACGCCCAACGCGCCAGACTTAGGATCTGGTGCCTCACGGCGTGGGGGTTCGAGTCCCTCCATGCGCACGGTAAAAACGAAATCCCGACTTGGTCGGGATTTTTTGTTATCAGGATTATTGCCTTAAAGTTGACGAAATATATGAATAATGTTTTAGTTACCAGTTCGAAAATAGAGATGATGTAACTATTTATATAACGTATTTTATACCGCCTTAACAAGATACCAGTTGTTCAATAATAAGTTAATCGTAGTTCATTATCGTATAAACAATTAAAGCTATTTGCTCATCAAAATTGAACATTGATAAGTGGAAAAATCCAATAGATTCCTTTGTAGAATCGAGCACAACAGATAAACTTACAGTCTCTCCAAAAGAAACTTTGCTAAATAGCTCTATCGTGAATTTTTGCTCCTTGTAAATAAAATTCACACAAGGTTCTTCTGCTTTTTCAATAATAAATTCTGAGATTTTATCATTGTCTAAATAATCAAAAATCACTGATAAGGTCGGATGCAGGTTTGGATCATTTAACCTAGAATAATCAATCATAAAATTGTTATTAATTTTAATATAAAATGCTATTTCCTGCAGAAAACTTAGAGAAATATATAAACGATACAGTAGGAATTAATAAAACTTTTCTTGTGAATTGTATACATACGCTTATAGACAAAAGCTAGACTAAGGCAGTGTCATATAACTTGCAGACAAGAACAGCCATTGTAACATTGTTTGTTTAGCATAAACAAATAACACTTACCATAGATATACGCTAATAATTGGCGCGCAAAAGTGTTCATAATTTCAATACTCTGCAGCTGTAATTTTAAATCTTTTTGAATTATTGATTTTATCTTTCAAGAGAAAGGTTTTCGTATTCCATTTTGCTTAATGGGAATGCAGGGTCTATCACTTTTACTTCGTAATAAGTAAGCTCGTAAAGGCGATAAACTAAATTGTCTATCTGCTGCTCCAAAGCAGCAGTGTTTTTGTCGTGGAATTTCGACAAAATGATTTTATCTGCAAGCCTACCGAAGAATTTTTGTGTGCCTATATCGGCAATTTTTATTGGTATTTCCGAAAGTGGCTTGGAATATAACTCTAGGCTCTCCCCTTTTCTTTTTCCTCGATAATAAAGCCAGTGGTATATTAAACGCGAATTCAAAATTGAAAGAATGTACTTCAAATTGACATCTTTTTCCAGTGGTGTGATGAAATAAACATCTGCACTAGCATACCATGGTACTTCATTATATCCAAATGTGTTGATTTTACTCCTTTGAGGTGCAACTATTTTTGGCCCTTCAAATATTTCCAATTTTCTTGGATAGAAAAGGAGATAGTACTCGCCCCTTTCAATCCATTTACTGACAATATTCCATTGAAACTTATTAGTTTTACAAACGGAAAGTCGCTCAATCAATAATTCCTTAAAATCTTGAAAATGTTTCGCTATTGAGGGTTCTATAGATTGTTTATACTTAAGGTCTTTAAAATACAAAACATACTCCCTTGGCGTATAGGTCGTACTGTATTTATGTATATCACTGTTTTTATACCATGGTTTTACATTCGGTGATTCAAGTGATATATTTTTAATACTTAACTCATCTTTTGAAAGCACAAAAATCCCTTCACCTTTCTCCTTATTTAATCCAAACTTTTCTAAGTGCCTTTTTGAAACTCTATCAGCGCCAGAAACTATACCTTGGTTAGTATTGCAAAATTTGCCCAATTCGATACAGTTGTTTCGAATTTTAGCTAAAACTTCTATGGCCGAACTTTGCGAATAGCCTATATTATCCTCAATTCGAATATAAGCATCCACCCCTTCGTATAATTCGGATTGATCTTTTTGAATAAATTCAATTTGATTACTATTATTGAACAACAAAGTATCTAGACTAAGTTCAGATTCATAATGTGATTTGTTGAAATATAAATATTTTAAAGGATTTTTAAACTGACCCACTTTAAACACTGAAATCATATTATGCTGTCCTAACGCAGATTCAAATATTTTATATTCATTAAAATTAATTAATTTTAGTAGCGTTGTTTTACTTTTTATCCTCTGCCTTAATATCGTACCTCCAGTTGACGTCAAATAGTAATTGGTGGTAATAAATGTGCATACTGCGCCATTTTTTGAAAGGTCGATTGCAAGGTGCATAAAATAATAAAAGAGATCCATCCTCCTTTGGTAATAAGCGCCCAACCTACCTTGAACGATTTCTTGAAATGTATCTTTGTGGCCTTTTTCGCCAACATAAGGTGGATTCGCAATGATTATATCAAACCCCGCATTGGGGCTTATCAACTCATTCAATACTTCAGGAAAATCTAATTTCCAATCAAAGAAATTAAGAGGCAAATCCGGGTTAGATTTTAATCGTTGCAACTCGCGAATTGTTTTGTCAAAATCTGTCAACCTTAGTTTCCGTTCTTGATCTAATGCTTTTTCTTTTGCAGTCATCTCAAAGAAACTTCCAATTTGCGCACTGCTATTTCCATATTTGTATTTGTCAAGCTGCAATTGACTAATAAGCACATCAATTTTCAGGTTTCGAATTTCGGCTTTTAAATTCTCTTTTTTGCCATTAAAATCGAAGAATAGTTTTTGTGTATTAAATAATTTATTGAGATTTTTTTGTATTTCTTGTTGCAGTTTTTTAGCTGAATCAGAATTTGCCTTCACCTCCCAATCAATGTCTATAATGTCTGCGCCTAGTTTGCTTACCAAACTACTCCCAACTACAATTTTATAATCGAGATTAGGGAGTGCTTTGGGTTCTTCTTCATCTACAACCAGACTAAGCCAAAAGCGAAGACGAGCAATATCCACAGCGCCTTTTTCTATATCAACCCCATAAATACTGTTTTGGATGATGTTGCTTTTTACAACATTGGGTTGCCAGCCATTCATATTCCATTCCTTGCTCACTATTTTCGGATTGGCATTGTATAATTCAAAAACAGCGTGAAATATTTCCATCAGCATTCCCATGGGAAATGCGCCGGATCCTATTGCCGGGTCGCATATTTTCACTTCCCTCAGAGCAATTGCAAGAGGACTTACTAGTTTTAAAATATAATCATCTGTTTTTCTTTTTGTAATAAAAACTCGTATGGATTCACTTATTCCTTCATCTTGCTTCTCATTGACCTTTGTGTTCAAGTATTCAATTAAGCTCTCCTGGCACATATAGTGCACAATTTCCTTAGGTGTATAAAAGGCACCCTTGTCTTTATTATCCTCCAATAGATTTTCAAAAATGCTTCCCAACATTTCAGGATCAATACCTACCTCTTTTTCTGTTGGATCATTTTCATCAATCGTAAAATTATATTTCCCGAAAAACTCAAACAATCCGGTAAAATAGGTAGCCGGAAAATTCAGATTCTTAGTTTTGGCATTATCATTTTCAAAAAGACCTCCATTTAAAAAGGGGACTTTCGTTCCATATAATTCGAAAATTTCATTTTTTCTATTGGGGTTGTTTAGGCACTCAAAAAACAACTCTTCTAAATAATCACTGTAAAACTTATCCTTATTTGCAAAGCCATTAAAAGCGTTGACAAGGAATCTCACATCACCTGAATGCCAGTCTTTATTTTTTGCAGGAACTCCCAGCCATTTCTTTTTCTGAACAAATTGTAAAAACACCAAACGACCTAACAGGAGTTTTACAAAATCACGCATTTTCTTTTCATCATCACCAAAGACAGATTTTAGAATTCGTGGTTGTGATGCCAAATAACCTGCAAAATGATTGTATTGCTCCTTATACTCATTAAAGAATTGCTTTGATAATTTTTCAACCGAGAATGCATCTCTTAAATCAGTAAGAGAAATACCTGTACCCTTTTCAGCTAACTTGATAAATTGTTCTGCTGCCGTTTTACAAGTCTCCGTCTCTCCAAGGATATAGGTATATCTTTTAGAATCAGTTTCCGATTTCTCTATCCCCTCACGAGTTACCTTGGTTTCCTTAGCTGCAAAAGTGAATCTATATTCTGGGCTATCATTGTCAAAAACCGCGAGTACTCCGTGGTTTTGATATTCGTCAATCAATTTGGCAACCAGATTTCTTAGTCCAACGCGTTTGGACTGGACACTGATTCCGTCTTGAAGTACCACTTCAAATATTGCAACATCTTGATTTCCATCTAACCGGACAAGTCCACGCTGTCTAAATGATTTCACCCATTGCTCTGAAACTGCAATTTCCTTTGGTGAGGCAAATAACATCACATTGGGAAATATGCTACCGTATATTTTGTTCCAATTTTCAGGATTGTATTTTTGGTTCAGTAGGCCTTGTAATTGTTCTTTGTTCATATTAACAGTATGTCTGTGTTAAAATCACTTTAGGCGTTAATTCGCTTGCGGTCTTTATTCTATTCTGTGCTTGAGATATATTGGAGGTAACTGCATGCACAGGATATTTTTTTAAAATGCTCAATATCGATTCGGCAATGGTTTCAGGCGATACAGGCGTCTTCTTTACATTGCGCGCCAATTGAGCTAATTCCCTCTGCATTGGCGTGAAAGTTTGTTCGACAATACACTGTTGACCTAATCTAATTAGATCTATATCTTCTTGATCCAAGAATTGAGCATTAACAAATGTTGTAAGTAATGACATGGCTTGTTTCTCTTGAGGACTTTTGTTAGTATCAATGGCAATTTGTTCAACAGGAGCATCAGCCATTTTTCTTTCAAAATCTTTTATGGCTTGAGAAACTAAATCATGGTGGAATTCCGGCAAGGGCTGAACCGATACTTTATCAATATTTGATTTTAGTGTTCCTGCCATTTTAATAAATGAGGCTTCGATTACTTCATTCTCTTTAACATGCAGGAAGGCACTACCAGTTTGATTTTTCAAGTAGCAAAAAGAGGATTTGCTAAAAGATGCCTCTTCTACAGCAACACGCATGCGCATTGGCATCTTTTTGATTTCTCGGAATTCTGCAGGGAATTCTTCTTTGAATTTTCTTAGCTCCATTAAATATGCAAGCGTTTCGTCTCGTTCTTCTGCCGGTGGTGTTTCAAAAAGTCCGAAAGTATCTACCTCTTCATCGTCTGAATAAATTTGTGAATCTTCTCCAAGCGCAGAGTGAAATGCTTGTAATTTAAAAATTGCTTTTTTCTTTAATTCAATCTGATCTTCTACTTTGGAAGTTGGGTAGAAATTGAAAATGTGCACTTCATCTGCAACAGAACCGATACGGTTTATACGACCAATACGCTGCATCAGCCTCGTACTATTCCAGGGTGTATCATAATTTACAATCACATTGGCTCTATGAAGGTTTACACCTTCAGCGAGTACTTCTGTTGTTATGATTACATTAAAATCATTCTTTCTGATGGCAGCATCGGCATTGGCATCAAAATTTGCTCGAACGGTTGGCATCCTTTGATTTCTATTGCCTGCATCAACATCAATGATTCCTTTGAAGCCAGCCTCGTCTAATTTTTTAATGAGGTATGATGTCGTTTCTTTCGACTCAGAAAAGACAACTAATTTTCCTTCTGCATTGTAAGGCTCTTGTAGAATCTTTTTTAGATAACCTTTAAACTTATCGAGTTTTGGATCAGTCTTTATTTCTGACCAGCGACTATATAAGCTTGATAAATAATTATAGTCACGCTCAAGCCCTTCGAAGAATCCATCTTCAAAAGCCGAAACACCACAAACAGTTATTGTAGGATCAATTTTTTCTAACTCTGCAATAATCGCATCTAACTCGTCTTCCTGGTCATTCATTATGTATTCGCTCACTTTCCCTTTTAAATTCGGAGCGATGATGATTTTATCATTATCTCGCATTTTAATCATCGCGTGCGTGGCATCCATAAACCTTTTCAACGTATTGGTAAAAGCATAAAAGCTTGAATCAATTCTCTTAGCCAAGAGAATACGCATGATATTCGCCAATTGTTCTGATGCCAAATCAGCTGCTTTATATTTCTGTTTGTGTTCTGGTTTTAAGAAACCAATTGCCCTGTATCTATTAAATGTGAAACCATTCTTTTTATCAGTCAGTAATTTCAAGGTTTCATCATATAGTTCTTCAAGCTCAAAATCCAGTTCATACAAAACTTTATGAGGAGCTTGCACATCAGGGAATTTAATTCCTTGTTCATCTAAATCCTTTTTATACATCGGATGCTCCTTCAAATCAGTTCTGGTTCTTCTAACAGTTAGAGGCGCGATAATTTTATCCCTGATATCAGAATATAAATTTTCTATTTTGGGTTTAGCTACTCGTATTTCCTCTTTTGATATTTCTTTCCAGATTTTTATTTTATCATTGAAATAGCTTGTAAAATTAGGCACATCCAGCGTTGTTCTTTTTCCATCCTGGAAAAGCATCACCTGATTTCTAATATCTTCCGGTCGATTATTCAAGGGGGTTGCAGACAATAACAAAACCTTTTTTTGAGCTCTGGTTTCATCATCTAGTATTCTTGCAGCAGGAGCTTTACATATCTTTTGCAATTCTGCGTATGCCTCTGAGGTATTATTTCTGAATTTATGTGCTTCATCCACAATAATGAGATCGTATTTCTCCATTTTGTTGGCAATCTTGTGAAGCGATCCACCAGTAATAAAATCTACATTTGAAAGCCCAAACTTGGCAGTAGTTTCAGTCCAGTTTTCTTCAAGTGCAGGTGGCATTACGATTAATGTTCTGGATAGGTGTTCCGGAAATCCATTTTGAAAAAAGAACTTCTTTGCGATAAGTGTTGCGACTACTGTTTTACCCGTACCTACCACATCACTCAGAAACACACCATTGTGCTTCATCATCAGTCGATACCCTTGTTCAACAGCATCTACTTGGTAATTCAGTCTTTTAAAGCCTTGTGGTAAATCAGTAACGGAATTAGGATCAAAATCAATTGCTTTTCCAAAGTATTCGATCAAAAATTTATAATAAATCTGACGCGCCGTGATATCGGAACGCAAATATGTTTTTGCCTTCAACCCTTCAATATCAACTGGAAGAATTGAAATTGATTCAGCCCAGAGCTCTTCAAATTCCTCGCTAGCAAATTTGACATCGTTGTAATCACGCAGCAGCACATTAAATTCATAGTTCTTTGATGCATCATTCACACCAAGGCCTGCCTCTGTCAAATTGGATGAGCCTGTGATTACTTCGCCTACATTATATTCATTCCAATTTTCCGGTTTAAATATGTAAATCTTTGCATGAAGCTTTTTAGTAGGATGAGCTTTTATTTCTAATTTTTGATCAAGAACATCTGCAATAAATTGAATGATACCATCTTCACAATTTTTTTCGTACGGTGAGTCTTGAATGTCTTTTCTGAGGTCTTCCAAAAATTCGGATCTCGTCTTTTCAGCATCCTTCGAGAAAAGCAGTCCTTGAGCATGATATTTTGAAATTATTTCATCCACATTGATGCCCACTAGGATTCTTATTTTAGGAACCTTTTGAAGGTATGGTCTAAGCTTAAAATAACCTGATGAACGGAAATAACCAACCAAGGCGTCAAATTGATGCACATCCAAATTATCAAATGCGCCTATGAATCTATTGAGGAGAGAATTGTCTTCTTTATTTGTAAAAAATTTAGTCTGCGTCATTATCTGATTGAGAATTTTTATAAAATCATTTTTTAGTAGTACTAATTTGTTTAAATACAAAGGCGATTACGAACGTAAAGACCTAATTGTCTATTTTTAAAAAACAAAAAAACATCAACAATGTAAAAAATAAAACATAAGTACAAAACCCGTCTTAATTTTTTAGTTATAACTTTTCGCAAGGAGCAGTAGTATACCCAAAAACCGATAACCATTAAACTAATTTTCATTTTTCGGTAAGTATAGTCAAGTCCTTTATGCTGTAATTACCTTTTATCCCATCTTTTGTGATTAGGTAATCGACTATTTCATTTGTATTTAAATGGCCGTATGTTTCTTTAATTCCTTTAATTACAAGTTTTAAGTAGCTTTCACCCGGCTTATTGGCTGGGGTTATATTCTCTTGATGAGTAAAAGTAAATATAGGAATCTCATGTTTTGCACCCAAATAGACAACCATTCCATACCACGAACCATCCTCAAAGGTTAGTGAGCCATCATTTATTGCCTTTTTAAAATTAATACTTGGAGAGTGTTCGCTATTCATTTCCTGCATAACAACATCAGCAAATTGTTCTTTTGTTATTAAATACATTCTTCCTAAAGTCCGTTGCCGAGGATCAACATTTGTTCTTATGAAGCCGACCCCTCCACCCCATTGATTAGAGTTTTTAGCGAAATACAACTCTCGATTGATGTAAATGGCTTCTTTATCAATTGGCAATGATTTGTCATTGCATCCTAGATGCATTTTTAGAGAACCCTCTGGTTGCCCTCCTTGTATATAGCAGAGAAATCTCTTCTCTAAAAGGTTAGAACCATAGCTTGCATACCAAACGTATTTTTCCTTTTGTAACATTTTTTTATCTTATAAATACCCCTATTGAATGTATACAACTATTTGACATCAGGATAAAAGGGATGGTATTAGCTGGAAACAAGGTGATGAAGTTTGAAGAGATTCTCATATTTGAGTCATCTTGTAAATATAGATATAGCTTAAACCGTGCAATTTAATTAAGAGGTGTTTTTCAATTAGTTTCTATTTATGGTCATTCAAATAATTATCAATAAATGGTTGATAGCGGACTTTAGCAAATGAAATAGCTTCATCCTTATTGAGGAAATATCCATCATCATCGAAATCTGGTGCCGAAACCCAAAATATTCCATGAAATTCATGAATGTTAATTGAAAACTCACCAAAATCGCCTTTGCCGGTTAATGTTTCAACGATGTTTGAAGATACATCAAAGTCATTTGATTCAATACATTCCTGTAAAATCTCAACTATAGTATTTAACGCGCTTCTATCTGATATCATTCTAGGCATAGAAACTCTTAGGGCCTCATCTAGAGTAATTAGCTTTTTATTCATAAGCACATTGTGAAGTTTGATTTAACGTGTCGCATAGCCTCTTGTCTACAGACGATAACGCACCACTTTGTGCCTTCGATAAGAAGGTAATAGTTAATTGATTTGCACATAAGCTTTTCTTGTAATTATTTAATTTAAAACAATCTTAATTGAAAGATATATAAACATAAAATTTAAACTATTTGTCAATTTTTAAATCCTCAATTACAATGGCATGTAAACATGTCTCATAAAATAGGACACAAAAATACTGGATTAAATCGCCCAAATTATTCCATACATTTGGGTCAGCCCCAACTGGAAGTATACCATACTTTTCAAAAATCCCTTTCTGAATTTTTTGATAAAGCAAGTCTCTGTTAATAACTACATTCTTCAGCTCAGGAAACATTAAATCATCAAATGCTAAATAATCATCCTTAATATTCAAAATATCAGTATTACGAATGGCAAGCGCATTCAGAAAAACAAAAGCCTGCTTTTCAGAGTCTTTTCTTGATTCAAAATCCCATTGTGAACGTAAACTATAGCTATTAGGGCTGTAAAAGACAAGTTGATGGTACCGATGTATAGGTTGGATTATCTCAGGATCAATACCCGCGTAAAACATTTGAAGGGTATTGCTGAAAATGTGATTTTTCTTCAAGGAATCTTGATATGCAAAATTTAGAATTGGATAACTAAAAAGCGCCTTGTATAATGGCGTTAGTGAATCAATGATTGTAGAAAACAGAAATGTGGTACCATTTGTGTCGAAAGTTGTTTGCAAACAGAAATATGCGTACCCAGCCCCATAGGATCTTTGTAAGTCATATCCTGATTTATGCAAATGGTTGCCTATTACAAAAATAATGTCCTCAAATAGATTATGGCAAATATTCAGATTAAAAGCACTATTTGCATACTTCTCTTCAAGTTCTGTATCAATATCCGTTTTTAATAAAATGGATGAATGTGATTTATTAATTTCAAACGATCTAAGTTGTTTATCGATTTCATTTGGGTCTACACCGGATAGTTTGAATAAAATCACGTTATATGTGTAGATACTTTTACTAAAAACATCCACATTGAGATCACCGTAATCTGAAATATTACCGGAAGTTTGAGAATAGGCATTGATGATTTTTAAAAACGAAGCTCTTTGTAATTCAGCATTTGCCATATGTTTACTGAGATCAATAGAGCTTTTATTTATTCCTATGTTGATGGCAGCACCCAAGAAAAACAGAAATCCTTTTTGAATTTCATCCTTAAACCCGCAGTAATTCATGTCTGAGTTAAGTCGATCATATAAATATGATTCTGAAACCGGGGTCATTTTATCTTTTTTCCAATTAAATATTTTAATAACCGACCTTAATTTTTTAAAACTTTATTTTTACGACTGACTGCAGAGTCTGGATGCGGGTAAAATTTTTTACCAACAATTCCATCTTCAAATCAATAAAACAACAACCAACTTTAGGTTGCTAGCAACTTTTGGTTAAAACTCGTGTGAAGTTAAAAAATGACTCCAGATTTTCAAAATGACCTCAATACCATCGGCCCTGCCACTTGCCATAATACGGATACCCCCTAATCCCGCCAACTCCGTAAATTAGCCGCATGGTAACCATAGACCCCAAAGAAATTAAAACCGGACAGCTGCATGCCCACATGCTGAGCGCCATTGCCCCACGGCCCATTGCGTTTGCCAGCACGGTGGATAAAGACGGCACACCCAACCTGAGCCCCTATAGCTTCTTCAACGCCTTCGGCTCCAAGCCACCCACCCTCATATTCAGCCCCGCCCGCCGTGTGCGCGACAACACCATCAAACACACCCTCGAAAATGTGTACGAAACCATGGAGGTGGTGATCAACGTGGTCAACTACGATATGGTGCAGCAGATGTCGCTCTCCAGCTGCGAGTACCCCAAGGGGGTGAGCGAGTTCGAGAAGGCCGGCTTCACCCCCATCGCCTCGCAACTGGTGAAACCCTTCCGCGTGAAGGAATCGCCCGTGCAGTTCGAATGTAAAGTGAAACAGGTAATCGAAACAGGCAACGAAGGCGGCGCCGGCAACCTCATCATCTGCGAAATCCTGCTCATGCACGTAAGCGAAGCGGTAATGGATGAAAACGGTCGCATCGATCAGCACAAAATAGACCTGGTGGCACGCTGTGGCTACGATTGGTATTGCCGCGCCTCTGGCTCTGCCTTGTTTGAAGTGGCTAAACCCAACCTGAAGCTGGGCATCGGCCTCGATAACATACCCGAAGACATCCGCCTCAGCGAAGTGCTCTCCGGTAACGATCTGGGACAACTAGGAAACCTGGAAGCCATACCCGCCTACGAAGAGGTGCAAGCCTTTGCCACCATGCCCGAAATACAACGGCTGATGGAGTCGCTCGAAGAAAATCCGGGAACGCGCAAGCTGGCCCTGCACCTCGCCGCCAAGGAGCTCATTAAAG
>Ga0315906_10009389_pt1 | contig 11632 bp, 9 predicted proteins | sample LakEriMetagenome_4_FD_203526 | JGI IMG/M metagenome (GOLD analysis project Ga0315906, IMG submission 203526) | Freshwater fungal communities from buoy surface, Lake Erie, Ohio, United States - Buoy 2 MA122 | ecosystem: Environmental > Aquatic > Freshwater > Lake > Lake biofilm | place: USA: Lake... | reverse complement strand
GACGGTGTGGTTGGAGACCGCTTCCAAAGCTACTTGCGGGGTGGGGATGTCTGGCTGACCGATGTTCAGGTACAAGACTTCCGTGCCCCGTTGGGCAGCGCCTTCGGCGAAGGGAACCAATTTTCGTATGGGGGAGGCGGGCAATGCCGCGCCTTTGGCGGAGAGTTTGGGCATGTCGAAAATAAAAAACCCGCTGCCGGAACGGCAGCGGGTACAAAGGTCGGAAAGGAATTCCGGAAAATCAGAAGATTATTTGCTCACCTTGGAGCCCGTGCTCTTGTCGTTGACCGGAGTGGTTACGGGCTGAGCGGCATCGGCTACATCGCCTTTAATGGTCAAAACCTTGGTTGCAGACTTGGCGTTGGATTGAACGGTAACGGTCTTGGTGAACGCGCCCAAACGCTGGGTGTCGTACTTCACTTTGATGGATGCTTTTGCACCGGGAGCAATGGGGGTGCGGGGCCATTCTGGAACCGTGCAACCGCATGATCCGTAGCAATTGTTGATGATCAAAGGCTCTTTGCCGGTATTCTTGAACACAAATTCACGCTCGCCGTTGGCGCCTTTGGTGATTTTGCCGTAGTCGACGATTTCTTTTTCAAACGCGATTTCTGCAGCATTTGGATTGGTTGCTGGCGTGCTTTGAGCGAACGCGAAGCTCATGGAACCCAAGGCAAAAGCAGCGGTGAGGAAAACGTTTTTCATGGTGGACTTTGATTTTAATTTTTTCGAAAGCGGAACAAATGTACACAATGGCACAACATCCGCAAGTGCATTCAAAAACGATGCCAAAGCGTACTTTTGCAAACTATGGAACTCCCCAGCAAATACGCCCCCCAAGCCATTGAAGCAAAATGGTACGCCTACTGGTTGCAGAATCAACATTTTAAGTCCATTCCGGACGGTCGGCCCGCCTACACCATTGTGATTCCGCCGCCCAACGTCACGGGCGTGCTGCACATGGGGCACATGCTGAACAACACCATTCAAGACGTTTTGGTGCGTCGGGCACGGCTGCGCGGTTTCAATGCGTGCTGGGTGCCGGGAACGGACCACGCGTCCATTGCGACGGAGGCGAAGGTGGTGCAAAAGCTTCGGGCAGAAGGCATCAAGAAGTCGGACTTGACCCGCGATGCGTTCCTGGAGCACGCTTGGGACTGGACGCACAAACACGGCGGCATCATTCTGGACCAATTGAAGAAGTTGGGGGCCAGCTGCGATTGGGATCGGACTGCGTTTACCTTGGACGAGGAACGGTCGGACAGCGTTTATAAAGTATTCGTGGACCTCTACGAAAAGGGATTCATTTACCGCGGTCTGCGCATGGTGCACTGGGATCCGGAAGCCAAAACCTCGTTGTCCGATGAGGAGGTGATCCACAAGGACATCCAAGCCAAATTGTACTACGTGCGCTACGAATTGGAAGATGCGCCGGGGACCTACCTGACGGTGGCAACGTCGCGCCCGGAAACCATTATGGGCGACGTGGCCATTGCGGTCAATCCCAAGGATGAGCGGTACCGGCACCTGCACGGCAAGCGCGTGCGCGTTCCGGTGGGGGACCGACTGATCCCCATTGTGGCCGACGACTACGTGACCACGGATTTTGGAACCGGATGCTTGAAGGTGACGCCCGCCCACGATTGGAACGACTTTGCCATTGGCCAGAAGCACGGCCTGGAGACCTTGGACGTATTGAACGAGGACGGCACGTTGAGCGCTCACGGGCTGCAGTACGCCGGAATGGATCGCTTTGCGGCGCGCAAACAAGTGGCGGCGGATTTGGAGGCCCAGGGTCTGTTGGCCAAGGTGGAGGAGTACGCCTCCTCGGTGGGCACGTCCGAGCGCACCGGGGCCGTGGTGGAGCCGCGTCTTTCCCTGCAGTGGTGGATCCGCATGCCGGAATTGGCCAAGCCTGCTTTGGATGCGGTGGAGTCGGACGAAATCCGTTTGATTCCGGAGAAATTCAAGAACACGTACCGCCACTGGATGGAAAACGTGAAGGATTGGTGCATTTCCCGCCAGTTGTGGTGGGGACACCGCATCCCTGCGTACTTCTACGGCACGGGAGAGAACGATTTTGTGGTGGCCTTGAGCGCGGAGGAAGCGCTTGAAAAAGCGCGCACCGCCTCCGGAAATCCTTCCTTGGAGGCGAGCGATTTGCGTCAAGACGCAGACTGTTTGGATACCTGGTTTTCCAGCTGGCTGTGGCCCATTTCTGTGTTTGACGGCATCAACCGTCCGGACAATCCAGAGATGGCCTACTACTACCCCACGCAGGACTTGGTGACCGCCCCGGAAATTCTCTTCTTTTGGGTAGCGCGGATGGCCATGGCCGGTTACGAATACACCGGAAAGCGTCCGTTTGAGAACGTGTACCTCACCGGTATTGTGCGGGACAAACAAGGCCGTAAAATGTCCAAATCGCTGGGCAATTCGCCGGATCCCTTGGTTTTGATTGACCAGTACAGTGCCGACGGCGTGCGCATGGGCATGCTGTTGACCTCTCCCGCCGGCAACGATTTGCCCTTTGATGAGGATTTGTGCGTGACGGGCCGAAACTTCACCAACAAGGTGTGGAACGCGCTGCGTCTAGTGAAGGGATGGGAAGTGGCGGACCTACCTGCCGACGCCGCCTCCGAGTGGGCCGTGGGCTGGTTTGAGCAAGTTTTAGCCCAAGCCGTTGCGGACCTGAACGACGATTTTGACAAGTACCGCCTTTCCGAAGCGCTGATGCGCACCTACAAACTGGTTTGGGACGATTTCTGTGCCTGGTATTTGGAGGCCGTGAAGCCCGCTTACGGCGCACCCATTGCGGCTAGTACGTTGGCAGCAACCGTCGCGTTTTTTGAAGAATTGATGGTGTTGCTGCACCCGTTCATGCCGTTCATCACCGAAGAAGTGTACCACGTCTTGGCAGAGCGTCCGGAAGGAAGTACCATCAACCACGCGGAGTGGCCCGCACCAAGCACCGAAGACCGCAGCATGCTCGCGGACTTTGCGTCTTTGGAAGAGGTCGTCACCGCGCTGCGCACCCTGCGCAAGGACAAGAACGTTCCGTTCAAGGAAGCCTTGGAGGTGTACTACACCGGCGCGGAACCGGCGGGCGCTGCCTTGATTCAGAAACTCACGAACCTCTCTCGTTTTGAGTCCGCCTTGGAGGCCCCCTCGGGCACCACTGCTGTACGCGCGGGAACCCGAGAGTTTCAGGTGGTGTTGTCGGTTTCGGAGGCGGATGCCGCCGCGGAGCGCGAACAGGCAGAAAAGGACCTGGTGTACCTGCAGGGATTTGCCAAGAGCGTTCAAGCCAAGTTGAGCAACGAGCGCTTTGTGTCCAGTGCACCGGCGGCGGTCATTGACAACGAACGCAAGAAATTGGCGGACGCAGAGTCCAAAATGGCCTTGCTGCAGGAAGTGCTGAAGGGTTAATCTCTGGGGTCAAAATCACCCGTCGCTCAGTTCGGGAGTCGCTGCACCTTCAAATTGTAGAAGATTCCGTACGTGGGCGTCTGCAACCCCATGTACTGGTAGGTCCTCGGGGTTGCAGCAGGCAAGGCTTGTTGGTTGACGTTCCAACGCAAGGCCCGGCAGTAAGGCTGACTGTTGGTAACCTCCACCCAGCCTTCGTGGGGCCAGGCGGCGCCACCGGAGGCGGCGCGCCCAAAACCACGTAGGTAAACGCGCGACGGCGAACGAAAACTGTCCACGCGGTAGTGGTAGCGCACGGTGTCCAAGGGTAAATCGTCCGCAACTACGGAAAAGCGCAAGCTGTCTTCGGGGGTGAAGGTCCAAAACTGCAAGGAACCGTTGTCTGCACAGGGACGTTCGTTGGGTGTTGTTTCGCAACCGGTGGTCAAAAGAAGCGCGACGAAGGCACTTCCTGCGACCATAAGATGTTTGGCAAAACGCCGAAAGAGGTGCCAATGCATGCGGTCAAACGATTAGGCTTTAACCTCCGCCATGCGTTGCCGTTGTGCCTCGTACATCGCCATGCCTGCGGCAACGGACACGTTCAACGAAGCCACGTGGCCCATCATGGGTATTTTGGCCCGCACGTGGCAGGCACGCATTACCTCCGGAGACAAACCGTCCTCCTCAGACCCCATCACCAAAACCGACGGCAGGGTAAAATCAATTTCTGGAAGGGTTTGCGCCGCCTTTTCCGTAATGCCTACGATTTGGAGTCCGTCTTGGGCCAGTTGTTCCAGCGCTCGGACCAACGATTTTTCACGGCATACCGGCAACCGGAGCAAAGCTCCGGCAGAGGCCTTGACGGCGTCTCCGTTCATGGGGGCAGCGTTTTTCTCTCCCATGACCAGGGCATGACCGCCCACGCATTCTATGCTGCGCGCAATGGCTCCGGCATTTCGGACGTCGGTCACGCGGTCAAGCGCCAGCAACAGCGGCGTTTCGCCCCGGTCGTACACCATGGGAACAATCTCCTCCAAAAGTTGGTACTCCACTTGGGACACAAAGGCAATGATTCCTTGGTGATTCTTGCGGGTCAGCCGATTCAGTTTTTCAATGGGGACGTACTTGAACGCTAGGTTGTGCTCTTTGATGGCTCCCCACAGTTCCTGAAAGGCCGCGCCGCGCAATCCCTGTTGCACAAAAATTCGATCGATTTCTTTGCCGGCAGCTATGGCCTCCAGCACGGGGTGCATCCCGTAGATTAGTTCTTCGTTCATGCGTCCGTATCGGGTAGTTCAGTCGTTTCGTTGAGGTCTATTTCTTGGGCTAAGGCGCGGTCCAGCAAGGCCGGGTTTTGCACCTTGGAATTCTTGAGCCCCAGCAAGCGCAGTTTCTCTACGCTGGTGACTAAGTTTCCGCGCCCTTCGGTCAGTTTTTTCATGCCGTCGATGTACACATTTTTGGCTTCGTCCATTTTGCTGCCCATCTTGCGCAAATCGTCCGTGAAGCCTACGAATTTGTCGTACAAGCCGGAGGCCTGGCGGATGATTTCTTGCACGTTGGCGTTCTGTTTTTCTTGTCGCCAAACCATGGCAATGGTGCGCAGCGTGGCCCACAAGTTCGCCGTGCTCACCAGTACAATGTTTTTGTCGTAGGCCTCCTGGTACAAGGCCGGTTCCGCCTGGAGGGCGGCTGCGTAGGCCCCTTCAATGGGGACGAACAAAAACACAAAATCCAGGCTGCCTTTCTTGAGGTCTTGGTAGTTTTTGTCCGCCAGTCCTTTGATGTGGTTGCGCAGGGATTGCACGTGCTCCTTGAGCGCGGCCTTCTGCACGTCGTCGTTTTCCGCATTGACGAACCGATCAAACGCCACCAAACTCACCTTGGAATCAATGATCAACTGCTTTCCTTCGGGAAGGTGCAGCAAAACGTCCGGCTGGTAGCGCTTGCCGTCTTCCGTGGTGACGCTGTGCTGCACTTCGTACTCCACGCCCTTGGTCAGGCCGGATTTCTCCAGCATTTGCTCCAAAATCATTTCGCCCCAATTCCCCTGCATTTTAACGTCACCCCGCAGGGCTTTGGTGAGGGAGGCGGCCTCGCGGTTGAGCTTTTCGTTCTGCTCCACCAGTCTTTGCAGTTCGGTTTTCAAGGAAATGCGCTCGTTTTGTCCTTGCAAGTGGGTGTCGTCCACGCGTTTGGCAAACAGCTCCAGACGCTCTTTGAAGGGGGCCAGCACCAAATCCAGTTGGGACTTGTTCCCTTCCTTGAGTTGCTCCGTTACTTGGGCCGACGCCCGCTGCACCACTTCTTGCGCGAGCACCTTGAACTCGTTCTTCATTTGTTCCTGAACCGCAGTCTGATTTTCGGTTTTTTCGCGCAGTCGGGCCAAATCGGCTTCCGCCAGACGCAGTTCACCGTTCAATCGGCTCACCTCAGCGGTCAACTCCGCGGTGCGCTGTTTCTCGCTGGACAAGTAGGCCTGTTGGGTGGCCAGGTCCGTCTCCAGCTGGCGGTGGTCTTCGGCTCCGTTTCCTCCGCTGGCCGACGCATTTTTCCGAAACCAAAAGCTCAGCAATGCCAAGCTGGCGCCCACCAGGGCAATCAAAAGGGACACCGTCTCGTTCATGCCTTAAAGGTAGCCATTCCAATCGATGGGAGACGCTCCCCACGAGACCAAAAGCTCATTGGTTCTACTGAACGGCTTGCTGCCCCAAAAACCGCGATAGGCGCCCAAGGGAGAAGGGTGGGGGCTGGCCAAAACGGCGTGGCGATGGGCGTTGACTCCCCGCAAGCGCATTTGTGCCGGTTTTCCCCAAGCGATGAATACGATCCGATTTTCTCCTTGGTTGAGGGCGTTCAGCAGGCAGTCCACGGGTTCGTTCCAGCCCCATTTGCTGTGGGACCCGGGCAGGCCGGGAGCAACGCTCCAGGCCGTGTTCAGCAACAGAACTCCTTGAGCGGCCCAATCCGATAGATCGCCCTGTGTGCGACGCGTGCCGCCGCAGTCGGACTGCAATTCCTGAAAAATATTTCTCAGAGAGGGGGGGAGGGGGGTGTTTCCGTGCACCGAGAACGCCAAACCGTTGGCTTGTCCGGGGGCGTGGTAGGGGTCTTGTCCCAAAATCACCACTCGGGTGGACGCAAACGGGGTTGCGGAGAGCGCAGAATAGCGCAGGATTTCTGGTGGAAATACCTCATTTCCAGCAGCTTCTTTCTCATGCAGCCGGTCCAAAACGGGCCACAATCCGGCCAGGCAGGGCCAAGCGGCAACAACTTCTTTGGGAAACGACTTCATGAAGCGGCAAATTTCCTTATTTTTGGGCAAATATCTGTCTCATGAAAAAGCGCTTGATTGCTTTTGCAGTTTTGGTAGCCTTGGCCGCCGCTGCTTCCGCCTGTGGTTCGCACGATCCCTGCCCTGCATTTACCGGAAGTGCGCAGACTGCGCCTGCCGTGCGGGCATGAGTTCATGGGAATTTCTGAGCGAGGACCATTGGCCCACGCTCTCCGGGGATTCCCCAGAAGCTTTTCTCCTTTATAAACACAGCCCGCGCTGCCCCGTCAGCACGTGGGCCAAACGTGCGTTGCAGTCCAGCCAACCCCTCCATTGGCCACTTTGGGAGGTGGACGTGGTGGCCCAGCGCTCTTTTTCTCAGGAATTGGCCCGACGGTTGGACGTACACCACGAGAGTCCGCAACTGATTTTGGTGGTTCGCGGCAAAGCCGTGGCAAACGTTTCGCACGACTCCGTCAACGGCGAAACGATTCAGCGTTGGGCGGAAACATTCTGAATGCTTTCGTTGTTTAAAAAACACGCATGGAACCCGTACTGAACCCCGAAACAATCGAATCACCTTCTGCCTTGCCCGCACCGGTGCGCAAGCCCAATTGGCTGCGCGTCAAGTTGCCTACGGGCGACAACTACCGCAAGGTTCGGGGATTGGTAGACAACTACAAGCTGCACACCATCTGCGAGAGCGGACGGTGCCCCAACATGGGCGAATGCTGGGGCGAAGGAACCGCAACCTTCATGATCTTGGGCAACACCTGCACGCGGTCCTGCGGTTTCTGCAACGTGGCCACCGGACGTCCGGACGCGGTGGATTGGGACGAGCCCGAGCGCGTAGCGCGTTCCATTCGGCTGATGAAAATCAAACACGCCGTTTTGACGAGCGTGGACCGCGATGATTTGCCGGACGGTGGGTCAACCCTGTGGGCAGAAGTGGTTCGCGCCATTCGCCGCATGAGTCCCGGAACCACCATGGAGACCCTCATTCCGGATTTTAAAGGTGATCTGAAGGCTTTGGACCGCATTGCGGACGTAGCGCCTGAGGTGGTTTCTCACAACATGGAAACAGTCCGACGTCTGACCCGAAAGGTGCGCATTCAAGCACAGTTTGACCGCAGCCTGGAAGTTCTGCGTTACCTCAAGGAAGAAGGGCGGGTGCCCCGAACCAAAAGCGGAATCATGTTGGGCTTGGGCGAAACCGTCGAAGAGGTCTTGGCTACGATGGAGGAATTGGCCGCGGCCCGCGTAGACATTGTCACTTTGGGCCAGTACCTGCAGCCTTCTCCCAAGCACTTGCCCGTTGTTGAATTCATTGATCCCAAGGTATTTGAGGAACTACATGTTGCGGGTAAGAAAATGGGTTTCCGCCACGTAGAAAGTGGACCGTTGGTTCGGTCGTCGTACCACGCAGAAAAGCATATTCATTGACGTTTTTACCTTACATTTACGCACTTTCAAGTGAACAAATTGTTATTTAGTATGACCCTATTTACTAAGCGTTGGGCCGCTGCCGCGGCCGGTACTGTTGCCTTGGGAACGGCTGCCGTTGTGATGATTCAGGAGGAAGTACCTCACTATCAGCCTCGTGAAGGAGTTTTTGTGGAGCAAGGAATCCACGGTGCTTTGGCCTATTTGCATTCGCTGCGTGCGAATCAAGTAACGGGCGAAGTGGATCCGGCGTGGATTCTGGCTGCGCAAGAACAAGCAGATCGTTTGGGAGCGGGCAAAACAGCTTCCTTGGAATGGGAAAGTGTTGGTCCGGACAACGGAGGCGGGCGTACCCGTGCTTTGCTGGTGGATCGTGATTCCAGCAACGTGGTATACGTTGGAAGTGTTTCCGGTGGTTTCTTCAAGTCCCGCAACGGCGGAGCCACGTGGAAATCCATGAGCGACCCAACACACAATTTGGCGGTGGTGTCCATTTGTCAGGCAGCAAACGGCGATTTGTACTACGGCACCGGTGAATTTCCGTACATCGGTTACGGCGGTGGTGGAGCATCCTCTACTCCCGCATTCATTGGCGGTGGAATGTTCAAGTCAACGGACCGCGGTTTGACGTGGACGCGTTTGTCTTCCACCGTTCCAACGTCCACATCGCCAGGTGGCGAATGGACTTCGGTTGCGCGCATGGAAGCGCACCCCACCAATGCCAACGTTATTTACGCAGGAACTACCGGCGGATTCAAGCGCTCCAACGACGGTGGACTCACGTGGACCACAACCTTGTCTGGCTTGGTTCGGGACATGACCATCTCGTCCGGCGGCGCCTTGTGGGTGTCCAATGGGGGCAAAGTCATGTACTCCAACGACGAAGGTTTGACATGGGTTGAGAAATCCACGCCCACGCCCGGTACCACCGGTTTGCCACGCCGGACTTCCCGCACGCGCATTGCGGTTTCCCCGCAAAACAACGACATTGTGTATGTGGCTCAATTGAGCGGAGACGCTCTCAGTGCGGTTTATCGCTCTGCGGACAACGGAGCTACTTGGTCCAAGATTGGTCAAAAGAGTGCATTTTTTGACCCCATGTGCCAGTCTGGCCGTTGCCAAGGCGAGTACGACTTCTTGTTTGCGGTATCTCCCAAGGATCCCAATCAGATTTGGTTGGGCGGTATTACCGTTTGGGATTGGAGCCAAGCAGCGGGCTGGCGCCAAACGTCTACCACCTCCGGTTTTGCGGGTGCGAATCCTTTCTATTTGCACTCGGACAACCACGAAATGGTGTTTGATCCCAAGAACCCGAACGTGGCCTACATCGGAAACGACGGCGGTATTTTCAAATCTTCGGACCACGGTTTTACTTGGACCGAACGCAACTACGACTACCGTACCTACCAGTTTTATGCCTTTGGCATGGGCCGCGATCGCAAGTTGATTGGGGGAACGCAAGACAACGGAACCACGTACATCGACGGTCGGGGCAACTCATCCGCTGCAGGCAAGCGCTTGTTGATCAACAACGCCTACGCAGACGGCGGTCACGCCGATATTTCTTGGCTGCGTCCCAAGGTCATGTTTGCAGAAAATCAAAACGGCGATTTGGGCCGGTCCGACGACGACGGCGAGACGTTCCAGCGTTTCTATTCCCCCATCATGACTGCGGCGGAAAGCCGTGGATTCTCCCTGTCCAACTGGATCATGCCCTACAAATTGTGGGAGACCACCAACGATCCAGGCAGTGTTGATTCTGCTCGATTTGAACTCATCAAATCCATCCGCTCCATGGGCTTTGGCGACGGAATCAAAAAGGTGTTCAAAGGTAAAATGTCCCACCCGCAGCCTACCGCAAAATTCATTGCCGGTGGATTTAAGGTATTCGCAGGTCCTTATATGATGACCGCAGACGCGCAAGGCAATGTCTCGGGAGACGGAACGGGCAAGTTTTACCCGGATTCAGCCTACTTTGAAATTACCTTCAACAATCCTCCTTTGGCGGAGGTGATTTTGACGTGCGATGTGTACATCCCGGCGGGTTCGAAGATTGTCATGTCTTCCAACATCGGTGGTTTGCCCATTCCGTACACCACTCCAAGCCGTTTGGACGTAAGCAATGTGGTGAAGGTTCAGGACAAAATTCAGTCCATGTTCTTCGTGGGTCTGAACTCGCACAACGACGGTTCTACAGGTTTGAAGTTGGGCGGCATCTTCATGACCCGCAAGGTGCATGACTTCTCCAACACCCCACAATGGTGGCAAATTGCGCACTTGCCTGGTAAGGGTGAGCCTTTGAGTATGGAAATCTCCAAGGATGGAAACCACTTGTTTGTGGGAACCAACGGAGGATTTGTGTTCCGCATCAGCAACTTATTGGCAGCGCGCAAGCAGGCTCAGGCCCACATTGACTCCGTTTCCAAGAATGTGTTGACGGTGACGCAAATTGCCAACTTCAACGGCAGAGCCGTGACGGGTATTGCCGTGGATCCCACCAACACGGATCGTGTTGCGGTTTCGCTCGGTAACTACGGCAACAGCACGTACGTTCAGTTCTCTTCCAACGCCCTAGCAGCGTCAGGTGTGAGCTTTACCCCCAAGCAGGGCTCAGGTGCTTCTGCGCTCCCCGCAACTCCCGCTTACAGCATTACGTTTGACAAAGCCAACCCCAATACGGTCTATGTGGGAACGGAATTGGGTATGTATTCTTGTGCCAACATTTCGGCGACTCCGTCTTGGAGTGAAGAAAATACCGGTTTGGGACGCGTACCTGTATTTGGCATTCGCCAGTACCGCACCGATGATTTGTACGATGCATCTGCTCCGGGCTCGCAAGCGACCGAAGGCGAGTTGTACATTGCCACCCACGGCCGCGGTTTTTACCGCACGGGTTCCACTTCGGTGAACCGTCCGGTAGGCTTGAACGAGCGCCCTACGACCGGAAATGCAGACCGTAATGCATTGCAAGTCTACCCGAACCCAGCAACCGATAAAGTTCAAGTGCGTTTGGATTTGGCCTCTGCGAGCGATGTAGTGCTGACCTTGCGCGCCGTGGACGGACGTTTGGTGAAGCAGGTGCGTTTGGGTCGCTTGGGCTCAGAAGTTGAGAAGGTAGCTTTGGACGTTCAGGGCGTGCGCCCAGGTCACTACGTTCTCACCGTGCAAGCGGGCGAGCGCGTTCAAAGCACCTCGCTGGTCATTCAATAAATGGTTAGCGCCTTGGGCGCTACGTTGCAGCGAGCCGCTTCGGAAACGAAGCGGCTCGTTTTGTTTTGAGGTGCATGCATTCCAGGTTAAGGCGCATGCATTCCAGGTTGAGACGCGTGCCTTCCCCTTTCGTTTTGTTGCTGGGTGGCGCAGGTGGCGCAAAAAAAATCCCCGGCGGTAGCCGGGGATTGGAAAGTGGTTGTGGTATGTTTTGCGGACTATTTCCCGGTAAGTTTGCGGGCCACTTCTTCGGGGGAAGGATTGCGCAATACGATAGTACCTTTTTGATCTACG
>Ga0315906_10009385_pt1 | contig 11635 bp, 10 predicted proteins | sample LakEriMetagenome_4_FD_203526 | JGI IMG/M metagenome (GOLD analysis project Ga0315906, IMG submission 203526) | Freshwater fungal communities from buoy surface, Lake Erie, Ohio, United States - Buoy 2 MA122 | ecosystem: Environmental > Aquatic > Freshwater > Lake > Lake biofilm | place: USA... | reverse complement strand
GGCCTGGGACCCGGTAGAAAACGCTTCGTTAGTTCCTTGGATCACCCTCGTTGCCGCGGGCCACGTGATGTTCATCGCCAAAAAGAAAAAGACCTCGGGCGGACTGACCGCCATCTTGACGATGCTGACCTTCATCTTGATTTTGTATTCCACCTTCCTCACGCGAAGCGGCGTGCTGGGCGACAGCTCGGTTCACTCGTTTGTGGACCTTGGCCTCAACGGCCAGCTGATGGTTTTGCTCGGATTCTTTGCCGTGGGAAGCCTCGTGCTCCTCGTGCTTCGCTGGAGGGCTTTGCCCAAAAACCCCGCCGACGAGGCCTTTTCGTCGCGGGAATTCTGGCTGGTCATTGGCAGCCTGGTCTTGCTGCTGAGCGCCGTGCAGATCACGTTCAGCACGAGTATTCCGGTGCTCAACAAACTCGTGGGCCCCGAAGGACTTCTGCCGTTGCTGGGTGAAGCGCTGGCTCCTCCGGCCGACGTATTCCGCCACTACCACTCGATTCAAATTCCGGTGGCAATCGTGGTTTCGCTGTTTATGGCCGCGGTGCCCTTCCTTCGCTGGGACTCCACGCCCAATGCCATGCTCCGCCGCGTGCTTCCCTCGCTGGCCCTCTCGGTGGTACTGAGCGCCTTGGCCGCCTGGGGGCTTCAGTTCGATCAGCCGCTGTACACCGTGCTGCTCTTTACGGGAATTTTTGCGGCCGTAGCCAACCTCGACTACTGGCTGCGCTACCTGCGCGGATCCTGGCGCAGCGGCGGCCTAGCCCTCACCCACCTCGGTTTTGCGCTCATTTTACTCGGATCGCTCATCAGCAACGGCAAAAAACAAGCGATCAGCCAAAACCCGGTGTTTTTGCACAAGGACTTTCCGGCGAACGAACACATTCTTCTTCCGCTTCGCGACACCGTTTCAATGCACCCGTACTGGGTCGAGTGGACCGGCGAGCGCCGCGAAGGTCACTTTCAGATGTACGACGTGAATTTTTACGGAACAAGCGACGACCAAACCCCTGGTGAAAAGCTGTTCTCGTTGGCACCCTACATCCAGCTCAACCCGCGCATGGGCAACGTCCGCGAACCCTCAACCAAGCACTACTGGGACCGCGACATTTACACCTACGTCAGCTTCGCCGACATGCGCAGTACCGAAGAAAAAGAAAGCGGATGGTCTGACGAAATGGAAGCCACCATGGGGCGTGGCGAAGAGGTTTTTGTCTTTGACGAGTACTTGATGCGCTGCGACTCCATTATTGTAAACGACGCGTTGATGGTCAAGGAAACCGGCGACTTGGCGACGCTCGACATGGCTGCGCGCCTCACGCTCAAGCACATGGACGGACGCAGCGAGACCGTCGACGTTCCATACCAGGTGAGGGGCAACCAAGCGTCTCCAGGCGAGGCTGAATTCGCTAAGCTTGGGGTTAAAGCCCGATTCGACGGGGTTTCAGACGAACCCGGTCGATTTAAAATGAAGTTTTGGCGCAAGGCGGCCGAAGAGCAGGAGTTTATTTTGCTTCAAGCCTTCATCTTCCCCTACATCAATGTGCTGTGGTTGGGCGTGATATTGCTCGCCCTCGGTTCAGGCCTAGCGGTTGCCAAGCGCATCGCCGGCCCCAAACCCGCGCCCAAGGCATGAGGCACGTCGTCGGCCACGGTCGCGTTGGTACGGCGCTCACTTCGGCCCTTCCCGAAGCCCAATGGCATTCGGGGCGCAGCTTTGAAGGAATTCCCAATTTGAGCGCTGAAGACGTAGTGCTGCTCTGCGTTCCCGACGCCGCCCTACCGAGGGTTGCGGCGATGCTCGCGAAAGCTCCTGCGGCCGTACTGCATTGTGCGGGCGCCGTACCCCTTGAGGTCTTGGGGCCGGGAAGCAAAGGCGTGTTTTACCCCATGGTTTCGTTTCGAGCGGCCGTTCGCTGGACCGAGGTACCGGTGTTTGCTGAAGCTGCCCAGGACTCGGTGCGCACCGCTATACACTCGCTTGCCGCGGACCTGGGATGCCCGGAGCCCCGCTGGACCGATTCGTCGGAACGCGCACGCTACCACCTCGGGGCTGTGTTCGCCAACAACTTCAGCAACCACGTCGTGGCGCTGCTCCAGGAATACTGCCGGGCGTCCGCCCTCGACCCCTCCACCTACGCGAACATGCTCCGCACTACCGTCGAAACCGCGGCCTCGGGCGACGCCCGATTGCTCCAAACCGGGCCTGCGGCCCGGGGCGACCAGCCGACCCTCGAACACCACCTGGCGATGCTCCCTGAAGAACTCCGCCCCATTTACCGCGCGCTGAGCGAATCCATCCAGCGAACCCAAGCATGAACTACAAGACCAAACTGGCCCACATCAAGGCGCTGGCCTTTGACGTAGACGGCGTATTTACCGACGGAACCGTGCAGCTCTTGCCGGGACAGGAACCCATTCGAACGTTTCACAGTAAAGACGGCTACGCCATTCAAGTGGCGGCGCGCCAAGGCTTGCAGCTCGCTGTCATCACAGGCGGCAAGTCCGAAACCGTGAAAGAACGCCTGAAAACACTGGGAATCCAGGATGTTTGGCTGGGCGCACGCCACAAAATAGAGGCCTACGAAGAGTGGTTGGCGATGTACGACCTGCGCGACGAAGAGGTACTCTACATGGGCGACGACTTGCCCGACACCGAAGTCCTGCAGCGCGCCGGGCTGTCCTGCTGTCCCCACGATTCCGCGCCCGAAATCCGGGCCATCGTTGACTACATTTCGCCGCTCGACGGAGGCAAAGGCTGCGTGAGGGAGGTTATCGAGCAGGTGCTGCGCGCTCAGGGCAAGTGGAACCTCGAAGAATTCCGCAACTGGTGATCGCGCTACCCTACGCCCTGAACGGCCGCCTCGTGCTGGGCAGCGGTTCGCCCCGCCGCCGCGAACTGCTGGCGGTGCTGGGAATTCCCTACACGGTGCGCACAAGCGATGCCGACGAATCGGCGCCCGACCACCTCAGCGACCTCGAAACGGTGCGCTATGTAGCCCGAGCCAAAGCTGAGGCACTGCTCCCCGGCAAAGCGTCGGATGAGGTCCTCCTCACGGCTGACACCGAAGTCTGGTACCAAGGGCGTCGCTTTGGCAAACCCCGCGACCTTGACCATGCCGTAGAAATGCTTCAAACGCTTCGCGGGCAGACGCACAAAGTCATCACCGCCGTCTGTGCCACAGACGGACATACCTGGTCGCAGTACGAGTCAGTGGCCGAGGTTACGTTCCACGCCGTGGACGACGCCTTCATTCGCTACTACGTGCACACCTTCCAGCCCCTCGACAAGGCTGGGGCTTACGGCGCCCAAGAGTGGTTTGGCCAGCTCGGCATTGAACGCATTTCAGGAACCTTTGACAACGTCAAAGGGCTGCCGCTCGACACCGTCGTGTACGCACTGGAGCCCTGGCTCGCCAAGGCCTGAGGTTTTAAGCGATTATCCCGATATTGCAGCCCATGCTTCGCGCCCTTACTCCCCTCCTTTTTTTGGTCGCCGCGCTCGTCGTCAACGTTCAGGTGTACGGTGACCGCAGCCTCGAAGGCAGCAACCAACTCATTCTTTTAGCTTCGGCGGGAATTGCCGCGATGCTTGCCCCCAAGGACCGCAAAAGCCTTATTTGGCACGGTGTTCAGGGCACCATTTCGGATTCGACCAAAGCCATCTTGATTCTGCTGATGGTGGGTGCGCTGGCCGGTACCTGGATGGTGAGCGGCATCATCCCCACCCTGATTGTCTATGGCCTAAAGCTGCTTACGCCCAAAACCTTTTTGCTGGCGGCTGCCGTGCTTAGCGCCCTGGTGAGCCTGGCAACCGGATCCTCATGGTCCACGTCGGCCACCGTGGGGATCGCGTTGATGGGCATTGGGCAGTCCCTCGGACTCGCTCCGGGCTGGATCGCAGGCGCCGTGGTTTCGGGCGCCTACTTTGGCGACAAAATGTCTCCGGTCAGCGACACCACCAACATTGCAGCGGCCATGGCCGGGGCCGAACTCATGGACCACATTCGCCACATGCTGTGGACCTCTGGACCCGCGATTCTAGTTGCGTTCGCCGTATTTGGCATCAAAGGGCTCTCGGCCAGCGACGCGGGCGACCTCGATCAGGTCGGAAGCATTTCAGAACTCCTAAGCCAAAAATTCACCATAAGCCTTTGGCTGCTGCTCATTCCTGTCACAAGCATCGTGCTGATTGCGCGCCGAGTCGACGCGCTGGCCGCCATGGGCATCGGCACGCTGGCTGGGGCTTTAGCCGCCCTTTGGGTGCAGCCCCACATCGTTGCTGAAATTGCGGGCCACAGCGGACCTTCGGCGTGGTACGAGGGCATCATGCAGTCGATGTACGGAAGCACCCAAATCCAAATCGACCACCCCATGCTCGCGGAGCTCCTCAAAGGCAAAGGCATGGCCGGCATGCTCGGCACCGTGTGGCTTATTCTGTGTGCCCTCACCTTTGGCGGCATCATGGACGCCGCTGGCTTCTTGGCCACCCTGACCGAAGGCCTGTTGCGCATCGCCAAGGGCACCGCTGGCCTCATCGGTGCCACCTTGGCATCCTGTGGCCTTCTCAACCTCACCGCGTCGGACCAGTACCTCGCCATTGTGGTTCCGGGCCGCATGTTCAAGAAGGCCTATGAGGCCCGCGGACTCAAGCCCGAAAACCTCTCTCGTGCCCTAGAAGACTCCGGCACGGTTACCTCGGCGCTTGTTCCCTGGAATACCTGTGGCGCCTACCAGTCTAGCGTGCTGGGCGTGGCCACCGGCGAGTACTTTATGTACGCCATTTTCAATTGGATGAGTCCGCTCGTGAGCATGCTGCTGGCGGCCACGGGCTGGACGATTACCAGAACTTCTTCTGGCGCATCCACAGAACCATCGACCCCGCAATAAGGGCCATAAGGCCGAGTACCGTCGGGTAACCCCAGGGCCACGTGAGCTCTGGCATCCATTCAAAGTTCATTCCGTACACGCCGACGATAAAGGTCAGCGGCATAAAAACCGCCGAAAACACCGTAAGGATGCGCATTACGTCGTTGGTTCGCTGGCCTACCGACGACAGGTACAAACTCTCGAGCGATTCCAGCAAACTCCGCTGCGCGTCCAAACGCTCATAAATAGCCTGAACTTTGCTGCGCACGTCGCGCACGTACGGCCGATTTTCCCGTTTAATAAGCGGATGCGTGGAGGCCTCAAGGCTACTGAGCACGTCGCGCAGCGGGGTTACATGGCGGCGAAGCACGCTTAATTGCCGCTTCACCTTGAGGATTTTAACCACGATGCGCTGGCTTGGACGGTGGACCACTTCGGATTCCAGTTCGTCCAGCGAGGCCTCAAGCTGCTCAAAAAAAGCCTCGTAGGGCTTGAGTACCGATTCCAATAGGCGCACAAAAAGGTAGTCGGGACCCTTGCTGCGAATCAAGCCTCGGCTCGTCTCGATGCGCTCCACGACGCCGTCAAACAGTCCGCCGTGGTGCACCGACACGACCCCATGGGCATGCATTACGAGGCCCACTTGCTCAAAATGAAGTCGATCGATTTTGGTAGCAGCCAGCGCGTGAACGTCCACATAAATTTGGTCGGGATACTCTTCAAAATTGGCACGTGCCTCGGTATCGAGCAGGTCGGTCGCCACGTGGGGGTGAAAGCCCCATTCCGCAACAGCCGTGAGAATCCAGGAGTCCTGTACCGGCGTCTGGAGCAATATCCAGCGGACCGCCTCAGGACCCTGAAGGGCCGGCACGCTCGGAATTTCTGCTTCTGAAGTCCGCGCTGCTTTTGGCGCTCCATAATCAAGTACGTGGATCATGAAATGAAGGTACGCTGAAGTCCGTACTTTTGCGCCCTATGCCCGTACTCAGCATCGTCATGCCGGCTTACAACGAAGCCGCGACCATCCACCTCATCTTGGACAAAGTCCGCGACGCCCGCCTTCCCGACGGCTGGACTAAGGAACTCATCGTTGTCAACGACTGCAGCAAGGACGCCACCGAAGAAGCGATTGAGCGCTATGCTTCGGCCAACCCTTCGCTCCCGCTTACCTACCGCAAGCACGAGGTCAACAAAGGCAAAGGCGCCGCCTTGCACACGGGCATCGCCATGGCCACGGGCGACTACGTGATCATTCAGGATGCCGACCTCGAGTACGACCCCAACGAATACACGGCGCTGCTGCAGCCGGTCGTTGACGGCCATGCCGACGTGGTCTTCGGATCTCGGTTTATGGGGGGCAATGCCCACCGCATTCTGTTCTTCTGGCATTCGATTGGCAACAAGTTCTTGACCTTTCTGTCGAACATGTTCACCAACCTGAACCTGACCGACATGGAGACCTGCTACAAGCTCTTTCGCCGCGACCTCATTCAGTCGCTGAACTTGCGCGAAAACCGCTTCGGATTTGAGCCCGAGGTCACCGCCAAAATCGCCCGTGTACCCAAAGTGCGCATTTACGAGGTAGGCATCAGCTACTACGGCCGCACCTTTGAAGAAGGCAAAAAGATCGGCTGGAAGGACGGCGTGCGCGCGATTTACTGCATCCTCAAGTACGGGGCGTTTAGGAGTCGCTAGGAACTAGCAACGAGCAAAAAAAAAGCCGCCCCGAAGGGCGGCCTTTTTTTTGAACCGAGGCTTACTTCACCTCTTCAAAGTCGACGTCGGTCACGTCGTCGGCCGCATTGGCCGAACCCGCGCCTGGACCGCCGGCGTTGCCGCCGTCGGCGCCCTCTTGCTGGGCCTTGTACATCTCCTCTGAAGCGTTCTTCCAGGCCTCGTTGATCTGCTCCATCGCGGCATCGATGGCGCTGATCTCTTGGCTGGCGTGGGCCTTCTTGAGGTTGTCGAGCGAAGCCTCGATCGCCGCCTTCTTGTCGCCCAGCTTGTCGCCGAACTCGCTGAGCTGCTTTTCGGTCTGGAAGATCATTTGGTCGGCCGCGTTGAGCTTGTCGACGCGCTCCTTGGCTTGCTTGTCGGCTTCAGCGTTGGCCTCGGCCTCCTTCTTCATCTTCTCGATTTCTTCTTGGCTCAGGCCTGAAGAAGCCTCGATGCGGATCTTTTGCTCCTTGCCGGTAGCCTTGTCCTTGGCGCTTACGTTCAAAATACCGTTGGCGTCGATATCGAACGTAACCTCGACTTGCGGCACACCGCGGGGTGCGGGCGGAATTCCGTCCAAGTGGAACCGACCGATGGTCTTGTTGTCTTTAGCCATGGGGCGCTCGCCCTGCAGAATGTGGATTTCCACGCTCGGCTGGTTGTCGCTGGCCGTGCTAAACACCTCCGATTTTTTGGTCGGAATCGTCGTGTTCGACTCAATCAGGCGAGTCATCACGCCGCCCATCGTCTCAATGCCAAGTGAAAGCGGCGTAACGTCCAGCAGCAGTACGTCTTTGACGTCGCCGGCGAGCACACCGCCTTGGATAGCGGCACCGATGGCCACCACCTCGTCGGGGTTAACGCCCTTGTTGGGTTCCTTGCCGAAGAACTTCTTCACAGCGTCCTGCACCGCGGGGATGCGGGTTGAACCGCCCACCATGATCACCTCGTCGATGTCGCTGGTGCTGAGGCCGGCGTTCTTGAGTGCGCTCTTGCAAGGCTCGATGGTACGGTCCACGAGGTCGGCCACGAGGCGCTCAAACTCGGCACGGCTCAGGTTGCGCACGATGTGCTTCGGGCCGCTCGCCGTGGCCGTGATGTACGGAAGGTTGATTTCGGTCGAAGTCGTGCTCGAAAGCTCGATCTTGGCCTTTTCAGCCGCCTCTTTCAAGCGCTGAAGCGCCATGGCGTCCTGGCGAAGGTCGATTCCTTCTTCGGACTTGAAGCCGTCGGCCAACCAGTTGATGATGCGGTCGTCAAAGTCGTCGCCGCCGAGGTGCGTGTCGCCGTCGGTCGACTTCACTTCAAATACGCCGTCGCCGAGTTCGAGGATCGACACGTCGTGGGTACCGCCACCGCAGTCAAATACGACAATCTTCATGTCGCGGTTCATCTTGTCGATGCCGTAGGCCAGCGCAGCGGCCGTCGGCTCGTTGATGATGCGGCGCACCTTCAGGCCGGCGATTTCGCCCGCTTCTTTGGTGGCCTGGCGCTGGGCGTCGTTAAAGTACGCAGGTACTGTGATTACGGCCTCGTCTACGGTCGTGCCGAGGTAGTCTTCGGCGGTCTTCTTCATCTTCTGAAGGATCATGGCCGAGATCTCCTGGGGCGTGTAGGCGCGGTCGTCAATTTGAACGCGCGGCGTGTTGTTGTCGCCCTTCACTACTTCGTACGGAACACGGCCTACTTCCTTCTCGCTGTTGGAGAAGGACTCGCCCATGAATCGCTTAATGGAGAAGATCGTTTTCTTCGGATTGGTGATGGCTTGGCGCTTTGCGGGATCGCCCACCTTGCGCTCTCCGCCTTCGACGAAGCCTACAACCGACGGCGTGGTGCGCTTGCCTTCAGCGTTTGGAATTACAACGGGCTCGTTGCCCTCCATTACGGCGACACAGGAGTTCGTTGTTCCCAAGTCGATACCGATAATTTTTCCCATGATGTGGAGTTCTTTGGTGTTGATTTGCCCCCTTAAAGGCAAGCACCGTACCACCTCATAAACCGCCGCAAAAACCTGCCAAAACGCGACAATATGTCAGCGGACGCAAACGAAACGAGCCGAAATGACGCGTTTGAGCACGAGCCAGCCCAGGTCCTTGTCTGAAAATCAGCTTAGAGGCAGCGGTCCCAGGTGCGCTGGGGGCCACAAGCACAGGTGTCGCCGGCCGACGCACGTGCGAACTGAAGGTCACAGGTAAGCACCGAATTGCCCAAGGAATCGAGCGACGTCGTCGACAGCCCGAGGTAGGGCTTGAAAATGTGGGTTTTGCTGGCAAAAATCCCCGCGCCACCGGAAATGTTGGTGTAGAAGGGTGGATCCTGGTTGATGCTGTTCGACGGCTGCGAAACCGAAATGTAGGTAGCCAGGGCGTCGCTACCTGCGCTCAAGTACAGGTCCATGCCGCGGAACCAGCGAATGCGGCCAGCCTGAGCCTTTGGGATCGAATTCTTGAGAAAGGTGTAAAAACTCTGGTAGTCGATGGTCGTGGTGACCAGCGAGGTTCCGCCAGCTAAACTGCCGCCGGTAATGAACGGCAGCTTGAATCGAACCACTTTGTGGACTGAATCCGCGGCGTTTGCCGTCGGCATTTCCATGTAGTGAAAATCTACGTAGCCTTGGTAAATGCGCGCATTTTTGGTCTGGTTCCACTGAATGGAATAGCCATTTTTCGACGCGATCGACATTTTTTGAATGCCAAAGTAGGTAGGCTGCTTTAGGCGAATGCTGTCGACGCACGGCGTCGTGGCCTTAGCCAGCACGGGCGCACCGGGCGCTTCGCGCAGCGTCACTTCATAGGTGTAGTCGGTGCGGTTAGGATTCTGGGCAAACCCGGGGCGAATGAAGCGGTAGACGCGGTGTCCGAGTCCGGTAAAAAGCCCAGAATCCTTGGGCAGGTCGGTCGTTTCGGTGTAGGTCTCGGTGAAGATCAGCGCGCCGGCCGGACCAAATGCTTTGAGTTCGACGACAAGGTTGGGGTAGTACAGCGAATCGGGGTGGTTCAGCCCACCCACGGGGCCGTCGGCACCCAGGTAGCTGCGCCCAACGCGCACGTACTGCGTGTCGCTTTTCGGGTTAATGATGCCATAAACGATCGGAACGCGTTCAAAGTCAGCCGTGACGTCGAGGGTATTGTCGCAAGAGGTTAGCAGGACCAAACCCGCGAACAACAAGAGGATAGATCGGTGAAGCATAAGCCTCAAAGATAGCGATGAAGCCGCCACACCTACCTTTGCGTCATGTCGACCCAAAAAAAGTCCGGACCCGAAGCCTTCAAAAAGGTAACGACCCACAGCCTGGCGGAGCTTAAGCAATGCGGAATTAAGATCTCGATGCTCACCGCCTACGACTACACCTTTGCGCGCCTGGTGGATTCCGCTGGCGTCGACGTGATTTTGGTCGGAGACTCCGCCAGCAACGTCATGGCCGGCCACGAAACCACCCTACCCATAACCCTAGATCAAATGATTTACCACGCCTCGAGTGTGGTACGCGGCGTGGACCGCGCGCTGGTCGTGGTCGATTTGCCGTTTGGCAGCTACCAAGGCAACCCCAAAGAGGCGCTGAATTCGGCCATCCGCATCATGAAGGAGTCGGGCGGACATTCCGTGAAGCTCGAGGGCGGCAGCGAAGTGGTTTCCACGGTGCAGCGCTTGGTGCAGTCCGGGATTCCGGTGATGGGCCACTTGGGACTTACTCCCCAAAGTATTTATCAGTTCGGAACCTACGCGGTGCGCGCCAAAGAAGAGGCCGAGGCCGCCAAGCTCATCGACGACGCGCTGGCCCTTCAGGAGGCCGGTTGCTTCGCGCTCGTGCTGGAGAAAATCCCTGCCGCATTGGCTGCGAAGGTTACGGCGGCCTTGCGCATTCCGACCATCGGAATCGGAGCCGGTGCCGACGTGGACGGTCAAGTTCTCGTGCTCCACGACATGCTGGGCATGAATACCGAATTCAATCCGCGCTTCTTGCGCCGCTACGCCCAACTGGGCGAGGTTATCCCCGCAGCCATCCGGCAGTACGTTCACGACGTGCGCGAACGTGATTTTCCGAACGACCAGGAGCGCTACTGATGTCCAGTCCCCGCGTCCTTTGGGAGGACAACCACCTACTTATCGTGTTCAAGCCTGCGGGCCTACTGGTCCAGGGCGACGAAACGGGCGACCCCACCCTATTGGATTGGGCTGCAGACGACGTAGCACGCCGCTTCAACAAGCCGGGCAAAGCCTTTATCGGGCTACCCCACCGATTGGACCGCCCCACCAGCGGCATTGTGGTACTGTGCAAGACGTCCAAATCCTTGGCCCGAATGAACGCCCTTTTTGCGGACCGCGGCATCCAAAAAACCTACCAGTGCTTGGTTGAGGGCCACCCAAGCGAGGCCGAAGGGCGTCTTGAGCACATGCTCTGGCGCGACCCCGTGAAGAAAAAGAGCTTTGTGTCGACTCGCAAGGACGCCCAGCGCGCCGTGCTTCGCTACAAGGTTCTGGCCGCCGGCGACCGCTACAGCCGCGTTGAAGTCGATCTTGAAACCGGCCGCCACCACCAAATTCGCTGCCAAATGCAGGCCATCGGCCACCCCATTAAAGGCGACTTGAAGTACGGTGCCAAGCGCCCCAACGCCGACGCCGGCATTGACCTTTGTGCCCAGCGCATCCAGTTCCTGCACCCCGTCAGCAACACGCCCATCGAAGTGGCGGTCGAGCCGGAGTTTTCCATTTCTTTTTAGTCTGCGAGCGACCTGAGGAACGCCTTTGTGTGGCGTGGAATTATGGTCGGAATCCAAGCCGTATCTTGCTCGCATGTTCGGCACCTTTCCGTTCAGCCTCACACCCATGCGGCGCGAGCCTTCGCACCGCAGCGAAATGGTCAACCAAGGACTTTTTGGCGAAGTCTTTGAAGTGCTCGGCTACGACCGCGAGTGGAGCCAAGTTCGCTTGGGCCACGACGGCTACGAGGGCTGGGTCCTCACCCAGCAAACCGCCCCGTTAAGCCGAGAATCCTACCGCAGCCAACTCGACCGCCCCCAGCACGTGGTAGCCAGCGCCGTCGACCTGG
>Ga0315906_10009383_pt1 | contig 11637 bp, 14 predicted proteins | sample LakEriMetagenome_4_FD_203526 | JGI IMG/M metagenome (GOLD analysis project Ga0315906, IMG submission 203526) | Freshwater fungal communities from buoy surface, Lake Erie, Ohio, United States - Buoy 2 MA122 | ecosystem: Environmental > Aquatic > Freshwater > Lake > Lake biofilm | place: USA... | reverse complement strand
TTCTCGCTGAGGCTCAGGCAGTCGTTGATGCCGCCGAGGCAGAAGGACGTGACCTGACCGCAGACGAGGACAAGGCAATCGCTACCTCACTCCGTTCCGCCGCAGAACTGGACGACAGCATCAAGACCCACAAGGAACTTGAAGCACGTTCGGCTGACGCAAAGGAACTCCGTGCAAAGGCTGGCATTGATAACGCCACCCGAGTCACCCGTGAATCCCGTACCTACGAGCGCAACAACGGCGCATCGTTCCTCGCTGATGCTTATTCCGCACAGTTCCGCAATGACTACGCCGCCTCTGAGCGTCTCGCACGTCACATGCAGGAAGAGCGTGTTGAGCGTCGTGACGTGACCAGCGCAAACTTTGCTGGGCTTATCGTGCCGCAGTTCCTCACCGAACTCGCCGCACCGTTCGCTCGTGCAGGTCGCCCTGTTGCAAACGTTGCACGCAAGCACCAGTTGCCTGCTGAGGGTCTGACCATCAGCATCAGCAAGGTCACCACTGGTTCCAGCACCGCAGTGCAGACCGAAGGTGCCGCCGTTTCCGAAACGAACATGGACGACACCAAGTTGGACGTGTCGGTGGTTACCGTCGCAGGTCAGCAGACGGTCAGCCGTCAGGCGCTCGAGCGTGGCACCAACGTTGACAGCCTCGTGATGAACGACCTCGTTTCCTCGTACCACACAACGCTTGATGCTCAGGTTGTTGCAGAACTGCTTGCCTCGGCTGGTCAGACGGTCACCTACACCGATGCCTCGCCAACGGTTGCGGAACTGTACCCGAAGATGGTTGATGCCATTCAGAAGGTTCAGACCACGTTCTACGCTGGTCCGAACGCAATCATCATGCACCCACGCCGTCTTGCCTTCATCATGGCATCGCTTGACACCACCAACCGTCCGTTGGTTGTTCCTGCGGCACGCAACATGAACGGCATTGCCTCGGGCAACGGCGCAGTGGAATACGGCAACAGCGGCTACGAGATGTTTGGTCTGCCCATCATCACCGATGCCAACGTGTCCACCGCACAGGGCGCAGGCACCAATCAGGACACCATCTACATCGGCAACTTGCAGGAACTTCACCTGTGGGAAGATGGCAGTGGCGAACCCATGTACCTGCGCTTTGAGCAGACCAAGGGTGCTGAACTGGACGTGCTGTGCGTCGTGTACGGCTACGCCGCTTACACGGCGAACCGCTACCCGAACGCATGGGCGCAAATCAACGGAACGGGTCTGGTCACTCCGACCTTCTGATTCCAACACACGGCATTGTGAGTGGGTGGCGGTCGTTGGGGTCGCCACCCACTTCACATGAGAGGCAGACATGAACAAACACATTGAAGCACTACTGGTTGAGCGTCACGGTTACGAGATGCGCAACCTGCCTGAGCGAGTCAAGGCGGTTGATGCCGCATTGCGTGAACTCGGATACGAACACAAATACATGACGAAAGAAACCGCAACGGCTGAACCCGTTGAGGAACGTGCCGTCATTTCGCCTGCGCCGAAGCGCAAGAAAGGCTGACAGTGGCAATCAGCAACGGCTATTGCACGCTCGCTGAGGTCAAAGCAGCCCTACGGCTCACAGACAACGCTGATGATGGCTTGATTGAGAAGGCGATTGAAGGCGCATCACGTCGCATTGACGGCGTAACTGGTCGCTGGTTCTACAAGACTGCCTCCACAGCAGTGAGCCAATACCCTGTGGACTCATACAACGTGTCCGTGCAAGACATGGCAAACACAACCATCATTGTCAAAACTGATGATGACGGCGATGGAACGTTTGAGAACACATGGACACAAGGCACGGACTATCAACTAGAACCATTGGACGCAGGCTTGAATGGTCGTCCGTATCGCCGCATTGTTGCCATCGGCGGCAAAACGTTCCCGTTGCAATACAACCCTGACCCTGCGTTGGTGCAGGTGACCGCACAGTGGGGTTGGCAGGACGTTCCGCATGACGTGCGAGAAGCCGCAATCCTGTTGTCCATTCGTGGATTTGCCCGATACAACGCCGCACTCGGCGTGGTTGGTTTTGCAGACATGGCAATCCAAGTCCGTGCTGTTGACCCTGACGTGCGTGACCTTCTCGCCCCGTATCGCATCATCGGTGTTGCATGAGTACACCAGCCACCGTCAATCAAGTTGCGACAGCAATCCAAGCGAAACTGGCAACCATCTCAGGCTTGCGGACGTACAGTTACCAGCCCGAAGCAATCAATCCGCCACCTGTGGCATACCCAGAACTCACGCAGGTTGTGTATCACCGTTCCATGGGCAACGGCACTGCACTCACACAAATGGAGTGGTTGATTCACTGCATCGTCGGGCGATACACAGACAGAACGGCACATGACCTGCTAGACCAATACTTGTCGGCAACAGGCGCAAAGAGTGTGCGTGCGGCGATTGAAGCCGACACAACGCTCGGTGGTGTGGTGCAGGCAAGCCTCATCTCAACATCGGCAGACATTTCAAGTTTGACAACTGGCGATGCTGAGTTTCTGCAAATCCAGTTCACACTCACAGTTCACACATAAGGAGAAACAATGGCACAGCAGTTCAAGGTCATCAGTGACCGTTGCACGCTCGGTGAAGTTGGCGCAATCGTCACTCCCACCGACATGTCGGCTGATAACCTCGCCGCATTGGTTGATGGCGGTTTTATTGAAGCCGTAGCAACCAAGTCCACGAAGTCTGACGCAGAAGGAAGCAAGTGACATGGCTGTTTTGGTTCTCAAAGATGCCTCAATCACCATCAACTCGGTTGCATTGAGCGACCACGCAAACAGCGTGACGCTGAACTATGAGATTGATTCGGTTGAGGTGACGGCATTTGGCAGTAGCGGACATACCTTCACGGGTGGATTGCAGAACAACAGCATTGACATTGAGTTGATGCAGGATTTTGCCGCCTCAAACGTGGAAGCAACCGTGTATCCGCTTGTTGGCACGACAACCACCATTGTCATCAAGCCCACGTCCTCTGCCGTTTCGTCCACCAACCCGTCCTACACCATCAGCAATGCCTTCTTGGCGGCACATACGCCCGTTGCAGGCGCTGTTGGCGAACTCGCAATGACCTCGCTCTCCTTCACGGGCGGAACGCTCGTCAAGGCAACCTCGTAAGGAAAAACAATGGCTGTTCTCGTTCTCACCAATGCACACATTTCGGTTGGCGGCACTGTGTTGTCCGACCACTCCAACAGCGTCACGCTGAACTACGAAGTGGACTCGGTGGAAATCACGGCGTTTGGAGACTCTGGACACAAGTTCACTGGCGGACTCCAAAACAACTCGTGCGACATTGAGTTGATGCAGGACTTTGCCGTATCGCCTTCCAACAGTGTTGAAGCAGTCCTGTACCCGTTGGTTGGAACAACCACAACGCTCATCATCAAGCCAAACGGTGCAACCACCTCGGCAACGAACCCTGCCTACACACTCACTGGCACATTCCTTGCCGCCCACACTCCTGTGGCTGGTGCAGTCGGTGAACTGGCAATGACCAGCGTTTCCTTCACGGGCGGAACCATCACAAAGTCCACCACACCGTAATCAGAAAGAAAGCAGCGAATGAAAATCAGATTGACCGTTGAATGGAACGATGGCACCAAGAAAGACGTTGATGCCGTCTTTGCCGATTTTGTGGCGTTTGAGCGCACATGGAATCGCAGTGTCACCAAGTTTGAGCAGGAACTCCGCCTGACCGATTTGGCATGGCTTGCATGGCACAGCGAGAAGCGCAACAAACAGCACACGATGCAGTTTGACCCTGATTGGATTGGCACAGTCGCCACGATTGGTTTGACTGACGACGAAACTGAGGAACCAGTCCCTTTGGACAAGAATCAGCCCACTGGCTGATTGCGTGGCTGGCGTTGGAATCAGGCATTGCACCAGCAACGTTGTTGAATGAATCTGAGGAAATGCTGAACACGATGATTGCTGTTGCGCAATGGCGGCACAAGCAACCAAACAAGAGAATGTAGATTGGCACCATGATGCAGGTCGGAGTTTCCATTTATGGCTTGAAGCCAGTGCTTGAAACTCTCCGATACGTTGACCGTGACCTCTACAACCAAACAACAAAAGACATACGCAAGGTGTCTCAACCGTTGGTGCAGAAAGTCAAAGGCGATTTTCCAACGTCCGTGTTGTCAGGGTTCATGCGTCCTGCACAGAACAGCAAACGGCGTGGCGGTGCCTTCCCTCACTATGACGTGAAGAAAGCCCGACAGGGCGTTGGCGTGAAAATCGGTGGACGCAAAAACCAGATGACCAACTCATGGCCTGTTGTGCGTATTCAGCAGAAGAACGCTGGCGCAATGATTTTTGACATGGCAGGCGCAAAGAATCGTGGCGGTACGTTCGTCAAGAATCTTGAAAAAGAGAAGTACGGCAGAGCATCACGAGTCATGTGGAAATCGGTGCGTTCCAACCTTCCTCTTGTGGAGAAAAACATCAAAGACGCTGTGGAGAAGGTGGAGAAGGCAATCAACGCACAGTTGCAAACAAGCATTGAGCGACGTGAGAAACAAAGTGCGTTCACGAAAACGCAGGGACGCAACGCCCTCGGACAGTTTGGCGGTTAGTTGTGGCTATTTCAGTCCCCATCATTACGACCTTTGATTCCAAAGGCATCACAAAGGCAATCAAAGACTTCAAGAAACTGGACAGCGCCAGTGCCAAAACAGCGTCGGTCATGGGCAGTCTGGACTCTGGCGCACGCAAGTTTGCTGGTGCATTTGCCAAAGTCGGTGCGGTTGGTTCGGTTGTTGCAGGTGTTATTGGCACCAAACTTGTTGATGCCGCTGTGGAATCAGCAAAAGTCATGGCACAAACTGAGGCGATTATTGCCGCCACAGGTGGTGCGGCTGGTGTAACAGCCGAAGAAGTATCCGCACTGTCACGCACATTGTCCGAGCAGGTGGCGGTTGATGATGAACTAATCCAAAAGTCTGCCAACTTGCTGTTGACGTTCAAGCAGGTTCAGAATCAGACAGGACAGAACAACGACATTTTCAATCGTGCCGTCAAACTGTCGTTGGACTTGGGCAATGTGTTCGGTTCAACCGATGCCGCCGCAATGCAACTCGGCAAAGCATTGTCCGACCCAGTAAAAGGAATCAACGCACTGCGTCGTGCTGGAATCAACTTCACTGAGGACCAAAAGGAACTCATCAAGAAACTGGTTGACAGCAACGACACATTGGGTGCGCAAAAAGTCATTTTGCAGGAAGTGGAGTCACAGGTTGGTGGCACTGCGGCGGCAACTGCAAGCGATTTTGAGCGTATGCAAATAGCGTTGGGCAACCTTGCAGAAGATTTTGGAACGATGTTGTTGCCTGTGGTTTCAAGCATCGCTCGTTTCGTGCAAGACCAAGTCATTCCTGTGTTCCAAAACTTTGGTCAAGTTGTCGGCAGGGAAGGCGTTGGCGCAGGCATTGAGTATCTGATTGGCAAAGGTGTCGGCGCAATCATGTCGCTTGGCACATTGGGCAAGATTGTTGCTGGTGTCACGTTGGCGTTTGGTGCGTTGCGTGTTGCCACTGTGACCTACACAACGGTGCTTGGCGCATTGAAGATTGCCGCAGAAGTTCTGAACATCACGCTCAATGCCACCAAAGTTGCCTTGATGGCGGCTGGTGGTGTGACGGCATTGCTTGGTGTGGCGGCTCTCGCCTATGGCATCTATTCCAAAAGGAAGTCTGATGCCACTGACCGCACGTTGGAGTTTGCGGAAGCCTTGAAACTGGAAGGCGAGGCACAAACAGATGCGTTGGTGAAGTTGTACAAGTCGGACGAAGCGTTCAAGGAAAACATTGACACGCTCACAAAGTTCAACTTCAACCTTCAAGACTTTGAGCAATACCTTGAAACAGGCGCAGGCGGTTTGCTCGCATTGGAACAGGCGGCAGGCAAGTATCTGGACACTGGTGTGCGCATTGACAAGATTGTGCGTTCAGGCAGTGATGCCATAACCAAACAAAATGTGGCGTTGTACAACCTACGCAATGAAGTGCCACAACTCAAAAACGCTACTGATGAACAAATCTTGGAGTTCTTGCGCCTTGTGGACACGATGCGTGTCATGCGTGCCGAAACAGTGCGAACGCAAACGGCTCTCGGCTCTGTTACTAATGCTCTCGGCAATGCCAAGTCCACAGGTGTTGCACCTCTTGACGCAGAACTACAAAAGTTGTTGGACGACTTGAAGAACACCGACACGGATACAACCAAAGTTGGTAAGACGGTCAAGACAGCGGCGGAAAAGTTCAAGGAGTTCACCAGTGCCTTGAAGGGTTACGGCGCAGACCAACGTTCGTACAACTCTGCCGTCAAAGACACCACGAAAGCCAAACTGGACTTGACGAAGGCAACCGAGGAAGTCACCCGTGCGCAGGAACGCTTTGACCAAGTGGTTCGTGGATACGGCGCAGGCAGTGACCAAGCCAGAAAAGCCGAGGCAGATTTGGCTCAGGCGAAGCGTGACCAAGTGCGTGCGTCCATTGACGTGACTCGTGCCGAACAGGGCGTGATTGATGCACGACAGAAGTTGACCGACATGCAGAAGGCGGCTGACCCTGCCGCATTGGCACAGTTGGAAGATGACGTGACGTTGGCAAAGTTTGGTCAGGCTGATGCTGAGAAGGCATTGCAGGACGCTCAACGAGCCAATGACCCTCGTGCGGTGGCTGAGGCACAGATTGCGTTGCGTGACGCTATTGCTGGCGTGACGGCGGCTGAACAGGCGTTGACCACTGCACGGGCTGGTGCTGACCCTGCCGCAGTAAAGGCGGCACAGGACGAGTTGACGCTTTCGGAAATCGCTTTGACTGAGGCAAAGAACGCCGAAATAACCGCAACCAACAACATCACGATTGCTCAGACGGCGTTGAATGAGGCAATCAATGGTGCGGCTGTCGGTTCAACGGCGTACAAGGACGCTCTTGCGGAGTTGAACTCTGCCAAAGAAAGCGAAGCATCACAGGCTGACGCTGTGGCTGAGGCTGTTGACCGTGAGGCACAAGCCAAGTTGCGTTTGGCTGATGCCGAGCGTGAAGTGCGTGCCGCACGAACAGGTTTGACGGCGCAACAGGTGAAGCGTGCGCAGAAACAAACAGGCGTACAGGCACCCAAGAAGAAGAAAGGCAACAAGGCGGCTGGTGGCATGGTTGATGCTGGCTATCCGTACATTGTCGGTGAACGTGGACGTGAAATGTTTGTGCCGTCAACATCTGGCAAGATTGTGCCGAACAATCAGATTGGCGGCGGAGACGTGTACAACATCACCATCAACAGCAAGATTGCCGACGAAACATTGCCTGACCTCATCGTGACCGAGTTGCGCAAATACAACAAGCGGTCTGGTGCGTTGAACATTGTGGTGGCGTAATGGGCGGTCTTGCAGACCTCGGCACATACAAGGTTGAACTGGACGCAGGGTTTCTCCAAGATGCCTTGTACCTCGGCACGTCAACACTCGGTGGTCCTGCCGTGCTTGGTGGCACAACCACATTCTTTGACGTGACGCAATACGTTGTTGGTGTGGCAATCAAACGTGGACGTTCCAGTGCGGACGCACAGTTCGGTGCTGGCACATGCACAATCGTGATTGATGACCTGAAAGGTGAGGACAAGTTCAGCGTTGCCAATCAAGCATCGCCGTATTGGAACACAGAACGTGGACGACTCGGGTTTGAGCCACGCAGGAAAGTCCGAATCAGCCGCAACGGCGAATCATTGTTTTACGGATTCATAACTGCCTATGACACCGAGTTTTCACAGGACGACCACAACATGGTGACTGTTTCTGCCGCTGACGGATTCTTGAATCTGTCCACAACGACAATCACCGAGTTCACTCCACCTGCCGAGAAGTCGGGGGCAAGAGTTGACCGAATCTTGGCACGCCCAGAGATTGCATACCCGATTGACCCTGCGCCAATCATTGCCGAAGGCGTAGCCAATCTGTCGCCTCTGACCGTGTCATCACAGGCGGCGTTGACGTATCTGAACAAACTGATTGAGACCGCAGAACAGGGACGTTTGTACGTCAACAGGTCTGGTTCATTGGTGTGGGAAGCACGCACACCAAAAGCCACAGCAGAAACACCGTCAACGGCATTTGCTGATGATGGTGTGGGTATTCCGTACCAAACATTGGAAGTGAACTATGAGTGACGCAGTTGTTAGAGCGTTCTCCATCACGCCAATCAGCATCATCAATGACGTGACTGTTGAGGTTGAACCGACACCAACCGAACCAACACCAACGCCGCAAACCACCACGGACACAACATCGCAAGACAACTATGGCGTGCAATCAATCGTCGTGCAATCACTGCTCGCCACTGACGAGGACGCAGAACTGTTGGCGGACTACCTGATACGCCCTGAGCCAAACTTTTGGTACACGGCATTGACGGTCAACATGGCACGTTTGACCAATGCGCAACGCATCACCGTCTCACAGTTGGAAATCGGCTCATTCGTCAGCGTCACCAAGTCCTACAAATACGGCACACCATCAATCGTCCAAAAAAATCTGTATGTGGAAGGCATTGAGCATCGCCTGACACCAAGCGGTCACACCGTGGAGTTGTATTTCTCGCCCGTTGGTTTCACCCAAGAATGGCAAGAGGTCACGCCGACGCTCACATGGAACGACGTGGCAGATGGTCTGTCATGGACTAACCTCATCTGGACAATCCTGTAAGGACGCATCATGGGAACAACACCGAACTACGCCATTCCATACCCAGAGCCAACGGATTTTGTTACTGACGGCGCAACGGCAATGGAGAGTATCGCCGAGAAGGTGGACGACATTCTTTCCACAGGGGCGGCGGCACGCAACCTGTTGTACAACGGCGCAATACAAGTCTGTCAGCGTTCAACATCTGCTGTCACAAGCATTACATCAAGTGGTTACTTCACCGCAGACAGATGGAACTCGTTTATCAATACTCTCGGCACATGGACACAAACACCCGACACTGATGTTCCGTCTGGTCAAGGTTTTCGCAGGTCATTCAAGATGACTTGCACAACGGCTGATGCCTCACCAGCCGCAGGCGACTTCATTGGCATCAATCAGAAAATGGAAGGTCAAGACCTTCAAGCCATAAGGAAAGGCACCGCATCAGCACAACCTCTAACTGTTTCATTTTGGGTCAAGTCCAATAAGTCAGGCACTTACATTTGTGAGTTATTTGATGCCGATAACAACAGGTCTATTTCTCGTGCTTATGTAATCAATGCCACTGGCACGTGGGAATACAAAACGGTGACGTTCACTGCTGATACAACAGGTGTGTTGGATAATGACAGCAATCTCAGTATGGAAATCAACTGGTGGTTAGCCGCAGGAAGTACGTTTACCAGCGGCACGTTGGCAACATCTTGGGCATCATTGAATAATGCCAATCGTGCTGTTGGTCAAGTCAATCTCGCCTCTGATGTCAATAACTATTGGCAGATGACTGGTATTCAGATGACTATTGGAAGTGTGGCAACACCATTCCAGTTCAAGAGTTATCAACAAGAGTTGGCTGAATGTCAACGGTATTACTGGAAATGGGTGAGCAAAAACAATGGCGATTTGTATGTGTCCGTGTATCAACCAGCGAGCACCCCATTCTATTATTTGATTCCTATGCCTGTCACAATGAGAGCAAGACCTAACTCGGCATCATTGAGTGGTTCCGTGTCATACGTCAACACACCTGCTTATCCAAGCGTCTATGACCGTGGTGACAGTTGGTTGATACTCGTTTCAACAGTCAATAGCGGTGTTAGTGCGGCAAACCAGAGTGTATGGTACTCCGTGAGTGGAAGCACCACTCTGATTCAGGACGCTGAACTCTCATGATGTTCTTTACCAAACAAACAGATGTTATTGCTGTAAGCGACGATGCCTCGTTTCATTTTGACCCAACAGTGGACAACGCCATCAGCAGACAGTATGCGGAATGGCTTGCCGAAGGTAACGAGCCGCAAGAATGGCAAACAGAAACGGACGGTGAGTAATGGCTGGCGCAGGCATCAAACTCTTTACTGATGGCAGTATTCTCACCGCCGCACAGGTCAACACTTATTTGCAAGACCAAGTCATCATGCGTTTCGCTAACTCAGCGACTCGTGATGCGGCGTTTGGTGGTGTTGGCGAACCACTGTTGGCGGAAGGCATGTTCTGCTATCTGGACGACACGAACACGTTGCAGTCATACAACGGCAGTGCATGGGTCAATGTTGTCAACTCAACCAATCCACCAGCGGTTGAACTTGTTACAGGAATTACATGTTCATCAGGTGGCACTGCCGCAAATGGTGTTGTCACAGTAGGTTCAGCGCAAACAAGCGTTACTATCGGTAATGCATTTAGTTCCACGTATCAGGACTATCGCATTGTGTACACAGGTGGTGTTGCCAATACCAGTTTGTATCTCTCATTGACCCTTGGCTCAGCAAACACGGGCTATTACGGCAGTTTGTATGGCGCAAGTTATGGGGCAGGAACACCAATTGGTATTGGAATCAATAATGGCTCGGCATGGTTGTATGCAGGATTGGCAACAACGTCATACACACAACTTGATTGTGACGTATTCATGCCAAACTTGGCACGAAATACCAACATCAGTTCCAAGTGGTCATTCAACCTCACCAACATCGGCTATTCCACTTTCACTGGTGAACATGCTGCATTGACACAACACACTGGATTCACAATCACGTCCACAGGCGGAAACATGACAGGTGGAATCATTCGTGTGTATGGGTACAGAAACAGTTTGTGATGCGTTGGCTGGTGTTTCTGCCAGCAGCGATTTTGGCTCTCTACTCAACAACTGTTGAGGCACAACAGAACACAAGTGGCGTGACCGTCACCGTGTGGGACAATCGCACACCGTGGAATGAATACAACAATGCACCACCGTTGCCACCAACAACGTTGATTGCCGGCATTGTCACGCAGGAAAACATCGTCAACAACTTTGATTCACAACCGTTGTTTGGTTTGCGTGAGGATTTTGTTGTCAAGTACGAAGGTCATCTGACTCGTGAGACAACGGGGGCGGTGCAGTTCTACGCACCAGCCGATGACGGCACACGATTGTTTGTGAATGACGTGCAGGTGACGGACGATTGGTACGACAAGGGCGGTGGCGGTTCTGTGTCTGCGCCTGTGATGTTTGAGGCAGGCGTGTCACAGCCGTTCACGTTGTGGTTCTATGAGAACGGTGGCGGTGCGTGGGTGCAGTTGTGGTGGCTTGTGGACGGTGTGTGGGAGATTGTTCCTGCGTCGGCGTTCACAACACAGCCTGTATCAACAACCAGCACAACGAGTACCACAACCACACTGCCAGTGACCACCACAATCCAAACAACAACCACTGTGCAAGTTGTGCCAACCACTCAACCAGTTGAGCAGTCAACAACAACAGAACCCATGCCAACGAGTACAGAAACAACGTCCGTCCAAACGACGACGACCGTGGCAACAACGACAACCGATTACCAACCGAGCGTCAGCACGGCGATGCCGAGCAGTACACAACCAACCGCAACGATTGACAACACTGTTATTTCTTCCACGTCAACCAGCGTAGCAGGCACAACT
>Ga0315906_10009380_pt1 | contig 11640 bp, 10 predicted proteins | sample LakEriMetagenome_4_FD_203526 | JGI IMG/M metagenome (GOLD analysis project Ga0315906, IMG submission 203526) | Freshwater fungal communities from buoy surface, Lake Erie, Ohio, United States - Buoy 2 MA122 | ecosystem: Environmental > Aquatic > Freshwater > Lake > Lake biofilm | place: USA... | reverse complement strand
TGTTCCAGACCGATGAGGTGGAGACACACGCACTGATCGACATCCACATGGAGATTCGCCGCGGGGAGTATGTGTCGATCTCCGGGCCGTCGGGGTGCGGGAAGTCCACGTTGCTGGCGATTCTGGGCCTGCTGGATTCGCCGTCGGGCGGGGAGTACACTTTGCGCGGGCAGCCGGTGGCTTCGTTGAAAGCGGCCGAGCGGGCGCGGATCCGGAACCGCGAAATCGGGTTCATTTTCCAGGCATTCAACTTGATTGGCGATTTGACGGTATATGAGAACGTAGAGCTGCCGTTGACCTACCGGAACATGCCTTCGTCGGAGCGGCGGAAGGCGGTGCTGGATTCGTTGGAACGCGTGGGCATGAGCCATCGCGCCAAGCACTATCCGTCGCAGTTATCCGGCGGTCAACAGCAGCGGGTGGCGGTGGCGCGGGCATTGGGCGGAAGCCCGTCGATGCTGCTGGCCGACGAGCCGACGGGGAACCTGGACTCGCAGAACGGCGAGGCGGTGATGACGCTTTTGGAAGAGCTGCACGCCGGTGGCGCGACGATTTGCATGGTGACGCACGACCCGCGATTCGCGCGGTGTGCGGAGCGGAGTATCCGGCTATTCGACGGGCGGATTGTGGAAGAGAATGCGATGGCCACGGCGAGTGCGGCATCCTAGAGCCATATGGCCGCTCGGTTCTCCGGATTTCCCCAGCAGGGATTGACGTTCCTGCAAGAGTTGAAAGCGAACAATACGCGCGAGTGGTTCACGCCGCGGAAGGCTGTGTTCGACGAGAGCGTGAAGGCGCCGATGGTGGCACTGGTGGAAGCGGTGAACGCGGAGTTGGCCGACTTCGCGCCAGACTATTTGACGGAGCCAGCGAAGGCGATTTACCGCATTTACCGGGACACGCGATTCAGCCACGACAAGACGCCATACAAGACGCACATCGCCGCGAACCTGCATAAACAGGGGGCCGACAAGCACGCGGCGGCGGGGTATTACTTCAGCGTGGGCGCCGATGAGATTGAGATCGCGGCGGGCGTTTATATGCCGGGGCCGGAAGAGCTATTGCGGTTGCGCCAGCATATTTCGAGGCATTTCGATGAGTTCTCGAAGCTGGCCGGGGATAAGGCGGTGACGAAGCTGGTGGGTTCGTTGCAGGGCGATGCGTTGTCGCGGCCGCCGAAGGGGTTTTCGCCGGAGGACCCCGCGCTGGAATGGATCAAGAAGAAGCAGTGGTATTACTTCAAGACCGATCTGGATCTAGGGTTGGCGGCGACGCCGAAGCTGTTGCCGGAAATCGTGAAGCGTCTGCGGGCGATGACGCCGATGGTGACATTTTTCAACCGCGGCCTGGCGCCCCGGGACAGATCGCGAGATTTCCTTTTCTAGCCATTCCGACGGAAGATGGAGGGAGATGCGATACGCGATTTTTCTTCCGTTTCTGTTCGGCCTGATGGTTGGCGCGCAGCCGGCGAAGTACCGGCAAGGGCATTCGCACATGGGCGAATGGTTCAACGAGGGGCCCCGCCAGAAGCCCTGGGAGATTCCAGGGACGGGAACAGTGTCGTTTCCGATCACGCACAAGAACGCGGAGACGCAGAAATGGTTTAACCAGGGCGTGGTGCTGCTGCACTCGTTCTGGTATTACGAGGCGGAGCGGTCGTTCCGGTGGTGCCTGCAATTGGAACCGGACAACGCCATGGCGTGGTGGGGCTTGGCGCGGAGCCAGTCCGGCGGCAAGCGTGGGAAGGAGTTCCTGCAGGAAGCGGTGAAGCGGAAGGCTTCCGTCACTGAGCGGGAGCGGATGTACATTGAGTCGGACGCGGCGTCCGTGCTGCCGGAGGTGGGGGAGAAGGCCGACGGTAGGGCCGGGCGTTTGATCATGGAACGGCTGGTGATGAAGTATCCGGACGATTTGGAGGCGAAGGCGTTTCTGGCGTTGGACACGATGGGCGAAAACCGGATGGGGACGGAGTTGTTGATCCGCGAGATTCTGGCGAAGGCGCCGAACCATCCCGGCGCGCACCACTACCGGATTCACAACTGGGACGGCAAGGATCCGGAGTTCGCGCTGGAGAGCTGCCGGAAGTATGGCGAAGTGGCGTACGGGATTGGGCACGCGGTGCATATGCCGGGGCACGTCTATGCGGGCGCCGGGATGTGGCACGAGGCGGCGATTTCCATGGACGCGGCGACGCGGGTGGAGAAGAAGTACATGCAGGACCGCCAGACGTTCCCGTTTGAGAACTGGAACTATCCGCACAATAAGAACTACCTGGCCTATATTCAGGCGCAATTGGGGATGGAGAAGGCCGCGCTGAGTGCCGGGCGGCAGTTGCTGGCCGCGCCGCGGATGGAGAAGGTGAACCGGCGGAGCGGTGCGTTCCCGCTGCACATGGAGGCGCAGATCATCCTGTTGCGGACGTACGTGCGGTTTGGACGGTGGAAGGAGTTGCTGGAGGCGGAACAGTTTGAATGGGACGACACCAAACTGGGCAACAAGGTGCAGCGGCCGTTCGTGGAGGCTCTGGCGCATTTGGGGTTGGGCGATGTAGCGAAGGCGCGGAAGGCGATGGCGGAGCTGGAAGCACTGCAGGACGAAGTAAAGAAGAAGGACGACTACTACGTGAAGTCGTGGTACTCGCTGATGGTGCGGGAGCTGAAGGGGAAGCTGCTGTTGGCTTCGGGGAAGACGCTGGAGGGGTTGACGGAACTGGGCGAGGCGGCGATTGCGTGGGGCGCACTGCTGCAGGAGCAGAACGACCCGCCGTTCTATCCGTCGAACGTGTTCGATGACCTGGGCCGCGCCTATCTGCAGGCGAAGAGTCCGGTGCTGGCGGCGGCGGCGTTTGGACGGAGCCTGGAGTTGGTTCGGAACAACGCGTGGGCGTTGGCCGGGTTGGCCGAGGCACACAGCGCTTTAGGGGAGAAGGACAAGGCGGCGGCGTTCAACGGGCGCCTGCTGCACGTTTGGAGTGACGCGGACGTGCCGCCCACCGTGACGGGTAAAGCGACGGACGTTTCGCCGGGGCCGCAGAGGAACTATCGAAGGACGACGCTTTCGGCCTTGGGCCCGGACCTGTGGGCACCGTTCGCCGCGCCGAAGCTGGACGCGCTGGACCCGCAGAAGAAGAAGGTCTCGCTGGCGGAGTACGCGGGCCGCAACGTGGTGCTGATCTTCTATCTGGGCCAGGAGTGCGCGCACTGCCTGGAGCAGTTGCAAGCGGTGGCGAAGCGGAAAGACGATTTCGAAAAGCGCAACGTGGCCGTGCTGGCGATTTCGAGCAACAAGCCGGAGGACAATGCGGACTCCGTGAAGCTGAAACCGCTGCCGTTCCGCCTGCTGTCCGACGACCGGTTTGAGAACTCCAAACGGTTCCTGTCCTACGACGATTTCGAGCGTCTGGAACTGCATTCGACCATTCTGATCGATGCCAAGGGCCGTGTTCGCTGGGCTCAGCGCGGCGGGGATCCCTTCACCGATTTCGACTCGCTTTTAAAGGAGCTGGACCGGGTGAATAAAAGTACAGATTGACGGAACCATTTCCGAATTGAACCGTATATCCAGATAACGGTCAGTCTCCGCTAGAGAGACCCTTTCCCCAACGACAACCCCTCTAGCGGAGACCCCGATTGATCGAGTCGAAACGGGGCGCGTTTGGCAATTCAGGAGCTTGGACTGTCCAAAAATCCCAGTTACGGTCAGAATAACAGTTTCGTGAATTTTGGCAACTGAGATTTGTGGGCCGAGTTGCCGTTCTTGCAGGCGTACCCATATAGTTGTCTGCATGCGATGCGCGGCGGTACTCCTTTTCGCCTTTGGGCTGACCTGTTTCGGTGATGATAGCGGGCGCATTCTGCGCCTGGATCACTATGTGCGGGTGAAGTCCACGGTGCCGGCCATCGCGGGTCAAACAACGCAGATCTACGTTCGGGAAGTGGCTCGCGCGCGGCACGGGAAGGAAGTGGTCCTGTTCGTCCACGGCGCCGGGACTCCGGCGGAGGTCGCCTTTGACGTCCCGTATCAGGACTACAGCTGGATGGCGTATTTGGCGAAGGCCGGCTACGATGTGTTCTCCATGGACATGACGGGGTACGGCCGATCCACCCGCCCTTTAGCAATGAACGACCCTTGCAATCTGGCTGCGGAGCAGCAGAAGGCGGTCTTCGGGACGACCTGCGCGCCCAGCTACGGCCAGCAGATGACCACGATTGCCTCCGATTGGAACGATATCGGCGCCGTGGTTGATTATCTGCGCGGATTGCGGCAGGTGGAAAAAGTGAGTCTGGTCGGGTGGTCGCTGGGCGGACCTCGCGCGGGCGGCTATGCGTCGCAGCATCCGGACAAGGTGAAGAAATTGATTCTGCTGGCGCCGGCTTACCGGCGGGGTTCGGGCGACGCCGCGCAGGTGCCGGCGGCGGGAGCGGCCTTCGCGACTCAATCCCGCGCGGAGCTCGATGCCAATTGGGACCGGCAGCTCGGCTGCCCGGACCAGGTGGACCAAAAGGCGCGGGAAGCCGTATGGGCCGACATGCTGGCCTCCGATCCGCAGGCGTCCACATGGGGACCGGGCGTCCGGCGGGCGCCGCTGTTGTCCTTCTGGGGATGGAATGAAAAGGTAGTCGGCAAGATGCGGACCCCGGCCCTGTTCGTCGCCGCGGCGCACGATAAACAGGCGCTGCCGGCGAACGTCCGGGCGCTCTACGACGACTTCGGCGCGGCCGAAAAGGTATTCCTGGACCTGGGGTGCACGTCCCACAACGCGCTGTGGGAAAAGAACCATCTGCTATTGTTCCAGGCGTCGCTGGAATGGCTGCGGGATGGCGTCGTGAGCGGCAAAAAAGACGGCGTCGTGAAGCTCGGCTACTAGCCGAGCTTGGCGCGTACTTTTTCGCTCAGTGCTTTGCCGTCGACGCGTTTGCCGGCGAGTTTCGCCTTGGCTGCGTTCATCACCAGACCCATTTTCGACTTATCGGTAATCCCGGTTTCGGCCATGGCGGCGACGATAGCCGCATCAATTTCCTCATCCGACGGGGCGGCGGGCAGATAGCCCTCCACCAGCGCCAGTTCGGCGGCTTCTTTATCCGCCAGCTCGGCGCGCCCGTTGGCCCGGAACATCTCCATGGACTCGCGGCGCTGCTTGGCGATGGTGGTCAAAACCTGCATTTCCGCGGCTTCGTCGAGCGGCTTCATGCTGTCGATCTGGAACTTCTGCAGGGCCGACTTCACCATGCGAATGGCGCTCAGACGGGCCTCGTCTTTGGCCTTCATCGCGGCCACCATATCCTTCTGTATCTGATCGAGGAGAGGCATGTTTTGTTATCCTAATTGTACGCTCTAGCAGTTCTCATTTCTCCTATCCCATGCATATTAAAAAGCAACGTCTCCTGACACCGGGCCCGACGCCCCTCTATCCGCCAGCCCTCCACGCAATGATGGCTTCGGATGTCCACCACCGCACCCAGGATTTCGTAAAAATCCAGAACCAGGCGCTGGCTTCGCTGAAGGAAGTCCTCGGCACGTCCAACGATGTGTTCATTCTGGTTTCCTCCGGTTCGGGCGGGTTGGAAGCATCGGCTTCGAACTTCCTGTCGATGGGCGACAAAGTGATCATTTGCTGCGCCGGGAAGTTCGGCGAACGCTGGGTGGAGATCGCCAAGGCGTACTCTTTGAATGCGGTCGTGTTGAAGGCCGAATACGGCGACGTGGTCACTCCGGACCGCGTGGAAGCCGCGCTGGCCGAAAATCCCGATGCCAAGGCCGTCATGGTCCAGGCGTCGGAAACCTCGACGGGCGCCATGCACGACGTGGAAGCGATGGCGGCGGCGGTGAAGAAAACCGACGCGCTGTTCATCGTCGACGCCATCACCGGCATCGGCACCATGCCGCTCGACATCGACGGCTGGGGCATCGACATCTGCGTCGGCGGCAGCCAGAAGTCGTTCATGATTCCTCCGGGCCTCGCCTTCGTCACCGTCAGCGCCAAGGCCTGGAAGGCCAATGAAACGGCCACGATTCCGCGTTTCTACTTCGACCTGAAGAAGGAAAAGAAGATGATCGACAAGGGTGAGGGGTCCAGCTGGACGCCGAACACGTCGCACATCATCGCGTTGAACGCCGCGCTCGACTACATCAAGCAGTTGGGCATGGCGAAGTTGATCGAAAACGCGAAGTTGCTGGCCAAGGCCACCCGCGAAGCCGCCAAGGCGCTGGGCCTGGAGCTGTTCGCACCCACCGCGCCGGGCAACTCCGTGACGGCCATCAAGGCTCCGGCCGGCATGGATTCCGGCGTGATCGTGAAGGGCTTCCGGACCCACTTTGGCGCGATTATCGCCAATGGCCAGGGCACGATGAAGGGCCAGATCTTCCGCATGGCGCATCTCGGCTACTTCGATTTTGCCGATATGTTCGCGGTGATCGCGGCGCTCGAACTGATCCTCCAGGCCAACGGCCATAAGGTGGAACTGGGCTCCGGCGTGGCGGCGGTGCAGCGTGTGTATGCCGAGGCGGCCATGTCGCCCGCGGCCAAGGCCTAACAATACGGGAGCGGAAGCAAATCCATGAAGATTCTTGTAGCGGAACCACTGGCCGCGGCCGGTTTGGAATTATTGCGTGCGCAGGCCGGGTGGGACATCGTCGTCTCCAACCCGAAGGAATACGCCGAACACCTCGGTGACTGCGACGCCTTGCTGGTGCGCAGCGCGGTAAAGGTAAACAAGGACGTCCTGTCCAAGTCGCCGAAGTTGAAGGTCGTCGGTCGCGCCGGTGTCGGCGTGGACAACGTCGATCTGGAAGCGTCGACGGCGGCCGGCGTGCTGGTCATGAACACGCCGGGCGGCAACGCGATTTCGGTGGCCGAACACACCATCGGCCTCATGCTGTCGCTGGCTCGGGCCATCCCGGCGGCGAGCGCCTCCACCAAGAGCGGCAAGTGGGAAAAGAAGAAGTTCCAGGGCAACGAACTGCGTGGCAAGACGCTGGGCGTGATGGGCCTGGGTTCGATCGGCCGGGAAGTGGTGAAGCGCGCCTCCGGCTTTGACATGCGCATCATCGCGCACGACCCGTTCGTGAACCCGCAGACCGCGGCGGATCTGAACGTCGAACTCGTAACGTTGGACTCGCTGTACGCCCAAAGCGACTACATCTCCCTGCACATGGCGCTGACGCCGGAAACGCATGGGATGTTGAACGCGGCGGCCTTTGAAAAGATGAAGACCGGTGTGCGCATCATCAACTGCGCCCGCGGGGAACTCATCAAATCGGCCGACATCGCCGCGGCTCTCGCCAGCGGCAAAGTGGGCGGCGCCGGCCTGGACGTGTTCGAAAAAGAGCCGCCGGCCGCTGACGACCCGCTCCTCAGCGCTGAGAACCTGCTGGCGACCCCGCACATCGGCGGCTCCACCGACGAAGCGCAGGAAATCGTGGGCGTCCGCATTGCCGAACAGCTGGTGGAATATCTGGTCAACGGTATCGCGCTCAACGCCGTGAACATGCCCGCGCTTTCGCCGGACATGTACAAGGCCGTTGGCCCCTACATCGCGCTGGCCGAACGGCTGGGCAACTTCGCCGCCTTCGCTGCCGAAGGGCACCCCAAGGGCGTCAAACTCACCTATTCCGGCCGCATCGCGGACTTCAACACCACCCTGCTCCGCAACGCGGGCATGGCGGGTGTCTTGAACCGCTCGCTCGAACAGCGGGCAAATCTGGTGAACGCCATGCCTATCGCCACCGAGCGGGGGTTGAGCGTCTCTGAAACGCACGAGAAGCGCATGGGCCACATCGATTCCATTCGCTTGGAACTGGAAACCGATGCCGGCGTCACGGTCGTCGAAGGCGCTGTCATCCTCAACAAGCCGCGCTTGATCATGGTGGACGGCATCTACTGCGAAGCGACGCTGAGCGGGCACCTGCTGTACCTGAAGAACAACGACGTGCCGGGCGTTATCGGCCACGTGGGCAATTCGCTGGGCAAGGCCGGCATCAACATCGCCAACTTCTCGCTCGGGCGCCAGGAAACGCCGGCCGCCGGCCAGCACATCCAGGCCATCGCGGTGGTGGAAGTGGATGGAATCGTCACCGATGCCGTTCGCGCCGACCTGCAGTCCAATCCGGCCATTTTGACGGTGCGCCCGGTCGAATTCCTCGCGTAAACCTGTTACTAAGGCAAGAAAAAAGCCGTTCCCGGGCCGGGAACGGCTTTTTTCTTGCAATTCACTAAGTGTTGTGTTTGCGCACCCCTGCACGTGTGTTAGCATGGGAATGCTCCCCGAGGAATTTACCTCGAAAATCCCACCGCAACGGAGTGGTTAGCACCGCCGAATGAGTAATACCGTTTTCCTTGGCAACCTTCCTGCCTGGGTGACCGCCGACGACATCAAGTCCTGGCTCTCTGCTGAGAACCTGGTCGCTGATTCCATTAAGGTCATCCGTAACCCCGAAACACAAGAGTCCAAAGGGTTCGCATTCATTGAAGCTCCCAACGTGGAGGAGATGAATTCGATCATCCGCCGATTTGATCGCGCGCCTCTGGAAGATCGCCTGCTCCGTGCCAATCCAGCACAGCCGCCGAAGTCGAAAGGCGGGGTGCCTGTAAAGGCGGCCGGCCCGATGACTGGGCCTCCTGGAATGGATCGGAACAAGCGTCCGCGGCCTAACCGCGACGCCGGCGCTCCTACCGCGGCAAAGCGTAAGAGTAACAAGCCACAGCCGACGAGTGCGTTTGCCGAGGAATTGGCAAAGGCGCTGTAAACCAAGTTTCCGTCGTTTGGAAAAGGCGATCTCGCAAGAGGTCGCCTTTTCTGTTTTTGCAATAGGCTGTTAACCAATTGCAATCCGTGATATAACGGAGTCGCTCGTACCCCAGAGGACGCATGCGGGACTTTCTACTACTCCGGGCAACCTTGTTGCTGCTCTTGGCCTCGGCCGCCTGGTTTCTTCAGCCCTTCGGCCTGCAACGGCCACTAGCCGCACTGGTGGGCGTTGCCCTCTGCGGCGTCATCCTGTTCTTTGAACACCAGATCCGCGAGATCACACTGAAGCGCATCATGGGCGCCGCGGCGGGCTCCCTGCTCGGCATTGTCGGCGCGTTTCTCATCTCCCTGGTCCTCGAAAAAGCACTCGCCGGCGACCGTAGCGCGCTTCCCTTCCTGGAGCTCACCATCCTCCTCTGGATGACCTATTGCGGTCTCGTCGTCGGCGCCCACAAGGGCGAGATGCTGAATCTGTCCGCGCTCGGCGGCATCTTCGGTGGCGAGATCTCCACCAAACAGCAGTTCAAGATCCTGGACACCTCCGTCATCATCGACGGCCGCATCGCCGACATCGTCGAAACCGGCTTTCTCGACGGCGTCTTGGTCATCCCGCAATTCGTCCTGCGCGAACTCCAACTCGTGGCCGACTCGGCCGACTCCATGAAGCGCAACCGCGGCCGCCGCGGGCTCGACATCCTGCAGAAGATCCAGAAGAACCCCGACCTCCAGGTCCGCATCGTCGAAGACGACTTTCCGCAGACACGCGAAGTCGACATGAAGCTGATCGAACTGGCGAAGCTCTATAACTGCAGCGTCGTGACCAACGATTTCAACCTGAACAAAGTGGCCACGCTCCACGGCGTGCAGGTGCTCAATATCAACGAGCTCGCCAACGCGCTGAAGCCCGTCGTACTGCCCGGCGAAACGATGAAGGTCTTCATCATCAAAGAGGGCAAGGAATCGAACCAGGGCGTCGCCTACCTCGACGACGGCACCATGGTCGTCGTGGACAACGCTAAGAAGCTGATCTCAAAAACAGTCGAGATCAGCGTCACCAGCGTCCTGCAAACGACGGCGGGCAAAATGATCTTCGGCCGCTTCGACGACCGGATCCATATGGCGGAAAAGCCGGCCGAGCGCGCCGCGTCACATTGAATCGGGCTTACAATAACTAGTTAGGCTCCCTCTAACATGAAAGTCGCTGTCATTTTACCTGCCGCGGGTCTCGGGACTCGCATGGCCAAGTCGCAACCCGATGCGGGAACCCACAGCCGCAAGCAGTTCCTGCAGCTGGAAGGGGTGCCGATCCTGCTGCACACGATTCGCAAGTTCGCCCGCTGCGAGGCCGTCGGCGAAATCGTCGTCGCCCTGCGCGGGGATGATATTGCCTGGGTCCAGGATCTGCTGGACGCCGAAAACCTCGCCAAGCCCGTGCGCCTGGTCGTCGGCGGTGACTCGCGCCAACAGTCCGTCGAAAACGCTTTGAGTCATCTCGAAGCGGACACGGACCTCGTTGCCGTGCACGACGCCGTGCGCCCGTTCGTCGAACTCGACGCCGTGGAAAAGGTGATCGAGGAAGCAGCCGCCTGCGGCGCGGCCATCCTGGGCATCGTCCCGGTCGATACCGTCAAGCGCGTGCACCTCAGCCGCATCGAAACCACCATCCCGCGCGAGCGCCTGGTCATGGCCCAAACGCCGCAGGTCTTCACGCTCCCCATCATTCGTGAAGCCTTTGCGAAGGCGACCGCCGATGGCTTCGTGGGCACCGACGAAGCCAGCCTCGTCGAACGGCTCGAAAACGTCAACATCCACGTCGTCCCGGGCAGCGACCGCAACATCAAAATCACCAAGCCCACCGATCTCTATCTGGCAAAGCTCTTCCTGGCCGAAGAGCGGGAGCGCCAGCCGGCATGATCGCCATCCGCACCGGATTGGGCTGGGACAATCACCGCATTGCCGATGGCCGGCCGCTGATCCTCGGCGGCATCACCGTGCCATGCGAGTTCGGTCTCGACGGCCACTCCGACGCCGATATCCTCCTCCACGCCCTGACCGACGCCCTGCTCGGCGCCCTCGCCCTGGGCGACATCGGCATGCATTTCCCCGATACCGATCCGCAGTGGAAAGGCGCCTCCAGCGACCGGTTCCTGCTCCACGCCGCGGGGCTCGTCCGTGAGCGCGGCTGGACGATTTCCAACGTCGACACCACCGTCATCCTCCAACGCCCAAAGCTGAAGGATTTCCGTGAAGCCATCCGCGCCAACATCGCGCGCCTCCTCGAACTCGATATCGATCAAGTCGGCGTGAAGTTCAAAACCGCCGAAAAGGTCGGCCCCGTCGGCGAAGGCAAATCCGGCGAGGCCCAGGCCATCGCCACTCTGATCAAGTAAATTCCTTCTCTCCAAAGGCGCTCCACAAGCGTCCATAATGGGAGAAGCGTATGAAGCCAGTATTGTCCCTATTCGCATTGCTCGCGCTGGCGCCATTGGCGATGGCGCAGGTCACCTATACCAAAGAGGTCTCCCGTCTCTTCCAGGAAAAGTGCCAAGGCTGCCACCGCGCCGGCGACATCGCCCCCTTCGCACTCGACTCCTACGAAGCCGCCAAAACCTGGAGCACCGATATCCAGCGCGTGGTGAAAGATCGGATCATGCCGCCCTGGAAGCCTGTCGACGAGCACGGCAAGTTCAAGAACGATTTCGGCCTCACCGAAGCGGAGCGGCAGATGCTGCTCGACTGGCTCGCCGCCGGCGCTCCCGAAGGCGACCCGGCCGATACGCCCGAAGCGCTACCCGAAACCGGCGAGTGGCAACTCGGCGAACCCGACGCCATCATCAGCATGCCCGAACTCTACAACGTGCCGCGCCGCAAGGACATCTATCGCTGCTTCGTC
>Ga0315906_10009379_pt1 | contig 11641 bp, 12 predicted proteins | sample LakEriMetagenome_4_FD_203526 | JGI IMG/M metagenome (GOLD analysis project Ga0315906, IMG submission 203526) | Freshwater fungal communities from buoy surface, Lake Erie, Ohio, United States - Buoy 2 MA122 | ecosystem: Environmental > Aquatic > Freshwater > Lake > Lake biofilm | place: USA... | reverse complement strand
TTAGTTTCAGTACTGTCGATGTTATCCCAAATGAAGGCGAAAGGTTTAAGGAGGCGATTACCTTTTACTTTTTCATTGATATTCGTTAAATCAAATTCCAGCTTATTGTACACATCATAGGTATAAGTTTCCAGCCGACGCGGATCATTTAGATCTTTATGCTTCTGTACCTTTCGCAATAATATGTTCGCAGGATTTTCTCCTGCACTAATGGTCACCTCCTGCAAATCCACTTTTGTTGCTTTCAGTACCATGGTAAAAGTTTGTGGCTGATTACCTTTCACGGGCATTTTAACCGTCTGGTAACCGATCAGGGTAAAGATGATCGTATCAGCAAATGAAGGGGCAGGTAATTCAAATTTACCGTCGAAATCAGTGCTGGCTCCCTTACCATCTTTCTTTAATAAAACCGTAACAAAGGGAATTGGCTCATTGGTGAGCGCATCGGAAATTTTCCCTTTTAACAAGGCGGGTTGTGACTGCACATGCTCAACAGACAACAAGGAAACTATTGCAGCCACTAAAAAAAGCCAGATTCCCGAAAAGTTTTTCATTGAAGTTGATGCGGGGTGATCAGGATGTTTTAAGGTTCAGCAATTCCTCCCAGTATTCCATGGCACGCCGGGTATGCGGTATAACGATAGACCCGCCCACTAGGTTTGCAATCATGAAAATTTCTATCAGCTCGGGAGTTGAAACACCTGCCTCATGACATTTTTCCAGATGGTAACGAATGCAATCATCGCAGCGAAGTACCATGCTTGATATCAGTCCGAGCATTTCCTTAGTCTTCACCGGCAAATGACCTTCCTGATACGTGGAAGCATCCAATGCCCAGAAGCGTTTAAGGTTTACATCCGCATTCGCCATAATGCGTTCGTTCATTCTGGAGCGATAGTCGTTGAATTCGGATACCAGTGACATACCTTAGATTTTAGAAATTGCGCGGTTTCGTGAATTATTCACCAACCTGGAAACATGAATACTAACCTCGTACAAAAGAAACAAGGGGATTGCCACAAGCATCTGGCTAGTGATATCGGGAGAAGGTGTAATCAATGCGGCAATGATCAGATTTAAAACCATGGCATGTTTGCGGTAACTGCGCATGAACTGCGGTGTAATCACACCGAGCTTGCTCAGAAAATAAACTACCATCGGCAATTCAAATACGAATCCTGTTGACAGGGACAATACTGTTACCGTATTGATATAAGAATCCATACTGATGGTATTACTGATCTCTGCACTCACCTGGTAATTGCCAAGAAAATTTATGGAAAGCGGTGTTATGATATAATAACCAAAGAGCACGCCGGAGAGAAAAAGTAGACTTGTGAAAAATACCACACCCCTTGAATTATTCAGCTCATTACGGTTAAGTGCGGGCCGTATAAACACCCATAGCTCCCAAATGAAATATGGAAATGCTAGTATAAAACCGGTCATAAAGGCAATCCACATATGCGTGGTAAACTGACCGCTCAGATTTAAATTAATCACATTAAACGAAACCTGATCCATACACATGTCGAGTCCGAAACGATCGGACAAATTACACATCATGCGATACGTCCAGAAATCGGAATTCTTGGGGGCAAGAATGATTCCGTCGAAAATCACCTCCTTGTTGAAGAAGGCCAGTAGCGACAAAACAACGATGGCGATGGCTACGCGAACGAGATGCCAGCGTAATGCTTCGAGATGCTGCAGAAAAGACATTTCTGCCGGCTGCCCCTGCTCCTGTTTTGTCATATTCAGATTAAACCCTCCCTCAAAAGATCATGAAGGTGAACAAAGCCCAAATATTCCTTTTTATCATCGGTAACCACTACCTGAGTAATATTATGCTTCTTCATCAATTGCAATGCTTCCACGGCCATCATGGATGAATCCGCAGTTTTAGGATTGGCAGTCATCAAATCAGCCGCAGTAATATTGCTGAAATTCTCCTGCTGCTGCATCATCCGGCGTAAGTCACCATCTGTAATAATGCCCACTAGCTTATTGTTCTCAACTACAGCAGTGGCTCCCATTCGGTTGCTGCTGATTTCAAGAATCACATCGGCTACACGGGTTGAAGGGGCAACAACGGGTTTCGCGTTTTTTGAATAAAGATCAGAGAGTCGCAGATACAATTGCTTTCCAAGCGAACCACCCGGGTGATATCGGGCGAAATCTTCTCTTGTAAATCCACGTGCTTCGAGCAATGCAACAGCCAGTGCATCACCGATCACAAGCTGAGCGGTAGTACTGCTGGTTGGTGCGAGATTATGCGGGCAAGCCTCTTGCTCTACAGAAGTATCGAGTGTATAATTGGCCTGTTGCGACAATTCACTTTCGCTGTTGCCAGAAATCGCCACCAGCATATTTCCTCCGGAACGAATGAGCGAAGCGAGAACTTTTATTTCAGGAGTATTCCCGCTGTTTGAAATGATGATGACAACATCTTGCTGCTGGATCATTCCAAGGTCACCATGAATTGCATCTGCCGCATGCATAAACAATGCCGGTGTTCCGGTACTGTTAAAAGTTGCCACGAGTTTAGTTGCAATCACTGCACTTTTACCAATCCCGCTCACCACAACGCGTCCTCCACTCTGCAATATCTCTTTCGTCACGTTCACAAAATCATCAGTCAAACGAGAATGAAGTCCGCTGATTGATTCTGCTTCAATACAAATTGTGCGCTTTGCGCTTTCCAGAATTTTTTCGTCGGATATCATGCTTCCGGATTGCGCAACGTGGTGATTAAAGTCATATATCGACGGTTTGTTAAAATAATTTTGAATCCTTCAGGGTTTTTCTTATCTTTCACGGTTGTGAAGATATTCGGCAACAATTTTCATTGCAAGGCAAGAAAGCTTCGCGATTTATCGTTTTAACGATACAAAAATAAAGTAAATTTGTGGTCTAATAATTTCCATAGTACATGTTAGTGGCTGAGAATACGCTCCTGGAAGCGTTAAACCGGTTTTTTGGTTATGAAGCCTTCAAAGGCGACCAGGAGGCAATCATACGGAATGTTCTTGAAGGGAAAAACACCTTCGTTATCATGCCAACCGGCGGTGGTAAGTCGATGTGCTACCAACTACCCGCTTTAATGAGCAAGGGTACCGCGGTGGTCATCAGTCCGCTTATCGCCCTGATGAAGAATCAGGTAGATGCCATCCGGGGATTCAATACGGACGATGGAGTTGCGCATTTCATGAACAGCTCCCTCTCGAAAGCAGAAATCCTGCGGGTGAGGAAAGATATTAAAGCAGGTAAAACCAAGCTGTTATTCGTTGCTCCTGAGTCGCTTACCAAGGAAGAGAATGTAAAGTTCCTGCAGGATGTAAACATCAGCTTTTTCGCCATCGATGAAGCTCACTGTATTTCCGAATGGGGTCATGATTTCCGACCGGAATACCGTCGTCTGCGTACGATCATTGAACAAATCGGGGAAGTTCCGATCATAGCCCTTACCGCTACAGCCACAGAAAAAGTGCAGGCAGACATTCAGAAAACACTGGGAATGATGGATGCTACGGTTTTTAAGGCCTCCTTTAACCGGCCTAACCTGTATTATGAAATCCGACCGAAAATTAATGTTCTCAAGGAAATCATCAAGTACGTAAAACAGCATACCGGAAAATCAGGGATCATCTATTGCCTCAGTCGAAAAAAAGTTGAAGAGGTTGCTCAAACCCTGACTGTTAACGGTATACGGGCACTTCCCTATCATGCCGGACTGGATGCCCACACCCGTGCCACGCATCAGGACAAGTTTCTGATGGAAGAAGTGGATGTGATTGTTGCCACTATTGCTTTTGGAATGGGGATTGACAAACCGGATGTGCGTTTTGTAATCCACCATGATATACCCAAAAGTCTGGAAGGCTATTATCAGGAAACCGGTCGCTCCGGCCGTGACGGTCGTGAAGGCCGCTGTGTGACATTCTACAGCCATAAGGATATTGAAAAGCTGGAGAAATTCATGAAAGGCAAGCCGGTGGCCGAACAGGAAATAGGACGACAACTCCTGCTGGAAACTGTGGGCTACGCAGAAACTTCCGTTTGCCGACGCCGTGTTCTTCTGAATTATTTTGGCGAGCGATACGAGCAGGAAAACTGTGAAAGCTGCGACAACTGCCTGCATCCGAAACCCCAGCTTGAAGCGCAGGATGAATTGTGCCTGGTACTCGATACGGTGATCGCCGTAAAAGAGAAGCATCAGTCGGAGCACGTTGTGAATGTTCTAACCGGCAATGCCGATCAGCAGATAAAGAACTATAAACACGACAAACTCGAAGTTTATAACGAAGGTGCCGATCAAAAACCCCGTTTCTGGACCGCACTGATTCGTCAGGCCGTTTTATCTGGTTACCTGACCAAGGACATCGATAATTACGGACTATTGAAAATGAGTCCGGAAGGCCACGAGTTCCTTAAAAATCCTCAATCATTCAAGATTTCGCTGGATTCGGATTATGACAATACCGAAACGGATGACGATGATGATTTTGGTGCAGGAGGCGGTGGCGCGGCCGATGAGCAACTTTTTGCAATGCTGAAGGATTTGCGTAAAACCATTTCCAAGCAGAAGAATCTTCAGCCGTGGATTATTTTTCAGGATCCTTCGCTGGAAGAGATGGCCACTAACTATCCGATTACTCTCGATGAATTAAAAAATATCACCGGTGTAGGCTCCGGCAAAGCCATGAAGTTTGGCAAGCCATTCATCGACCTCATAAAAAAATACGTTGAGGACAATGATATTGAGCGTGCGGTTGACCTTGTTGTAAAAAGTGTGGTCAACAAAAGCGGAATGAAGGTTTATATCATTCAGAATATTGATCGTAAAATTTCGCTGGATGACATTGTGAATGCGAAAGGCATCAGCATGAAAGATCTCCTCGATGAAATTGAATCTATCGTTGCATCCGGAACTCGTGTCGACCTGCAGTATTATATCAATGAAGTGATTGATGAAGATCGTCAGGAGGAAGTATTTGATTATTTCCGTACCGCTGAAACCGATTCAGTGCAGGACGCACTCAATGAGCTCGGCGAAAATGATTATACCGAAGAAGAAATCCGCCTCATGCGTATCAAATTCATGAGCGAAGTTGGAAACTAATACCACCCGCTTCAATAAAAAACCCGCAGCCAACGCTGCGGGTTTTTTATTGAAGAACTGGTAGCTCCCTGCGTTAAAAAGATGCCGGTTGGAAAATTAATTTTAAAACAATTTGATTCTTACCAGAAGCGATTAAAATACTCGCCTCATCCAAGCAGCACAGCGCTTAATCCTAAACGCAGATAACTATTCCTGCAAAATCAGAAGCATAAAAAAACCCCGGGCTTTCCAGGGGTTTTCTATTTTTTTCAAAATGAAAGTTAGTATTCGTCCTCATTAAAAAAGAAATCGTCTTTCGTCGGATAGTCGGGCCAGATTTCTTCAATGGTTTCATAAGGCTCGCCTTCATCTTCCAGTTCCTGCAAGTTCTCAATTACTTCCATTGGCGCACCTGATCGAATGGCGTAATCAATTAACTCGTCTTTCGTGGCAGGCCACGGTGCATCTTCAAGGTGAGATGCGAGTTCCAGGGTCCAGTACATGTATTCGTTTTAATTAAATATTCGGTTGCTGTTAAACGTATTCCTCTGCCGGTTGTTGCAAAGCTTCAGAGGGCTGCAAAAGTAAAAAAATATCAATCGAAATACCGATTAATGCAAAATCCTTTTAACTGGCTGGTATCCAGGGTGTTTCAGCAGCGTTGAAATACCTTGCAAAGAAGCGTGCCAGGGTAAAAAGATAATCCGATAACCTGTTAAGGTAAGTAATGATCAAAGGATCAGTGGGTTGCTCTACATTCAGATGTACCACCAGCCTTTCGGCACGACGACAAACGCAACGGGCAATGTGTGCGAAAGAAACAACAGTATGTCCGCCGGGAAGAATAAACGTCGTTAAACCGGGCAAATCTTTGTCCATCAGGTCGATTTCATTTTCCAGGGTCACCACCTGTGCTGCGGTAAGCTGAGGCAGCTTCATCCTGCTCTTGCCCGGATCTTCCGCCAGCAGGGAGCCGATGGTGAATAACTGCTCCTGGATTTCGACCAGTATTCTCACACTGTGATCATCAATTTTCTGATCCCGCAGCAATCCAATCCAGCTGTTTAATTCATCAACGGTTCCATATGCCTCGATCCGTAAATGATGCTTGGGCACCCGCGTGCCGCCAATCAGGGATGTTTCTCCTGTATCGCCTTTCTTGGTATATATTTTCATGCTCCGTTCTGTTGTTTTATAACGGGATGCTCATTGGGAGCGTCGCTTTCAACGGTTCCATCGCGCAACCTTACAATTCTTAACGCGTGTCGCGCAATGTCTTCTTCGTGTGTAACTAAAATAACGGTATTTCCTTTATTATGAATTTCACGAAAGAGGGCCATAATCTCTTTCGATGTTTTGGAATCGAGGTTTCCGGTTGGCTCATCCGCCAAAATGATAGAGGGCTTTGTTACCAGTGCCCGGGCTATTGCAACCCGCTGACGCTGACCTCCCGACAATTCATTGGGCCGGTGCATCATACGATCGCCCAGTCCAACCTCTTCCAGCACTTTTTTCGCTCTGATTTCCCGCTCTGATTTCGGTATGCCCGCGTAAATTAATGGCAAAGCAACATTATCGAGCGCCGTATTTCGGGGCAGCAAATTGAAAGTCTGAAACACGAATCCAATCCGCTTATTCCGAATTTCAGCGAGTTCATTATCCGCCAATCCTGAAACATCTACGCCGTCCAGATAATAAGCACCTGAGGTAGGCGTATCCAGACAGCCCAGCACATTCATGAGTGTTGATTTTCCGGAACCCGAAGAACCCATGAGCGCCACGTATTCATTCCGGCCAATATCCAGATTCACCGATTGCAATGCATGAATAACCTCGGCTCCAATGCGATAAGTCCTTGCAATATTTTCGAGATGAATGACGGCGTTCTGCATAGAGGAGAAGAAGCGCAAAGTTACTAATAACGGATCGTGAAGTCCTCTTTACTGAGGCCGGGACAGATAAATAAAAGACCCAACTGGTAGAGATCAACACTCACCTGCACGCGCGGATCCTTTTTAAGCTCGCGCCAGGCGGATTGCATTTCATTGGACCAGTTAATATCATCAATCACCACCACCGATTCATTTGCCAGCGCCGGGAAGAGCTGATTAAAATATTTCAGCACCGGTTCTTTGCGGTGATTGCCATCAAGGAAAACATACTCAAACGGCTGATACAAACGGATCACTTCCTGCAACGTCTGATCAAAATTTCCTGTAACTACTTCCGCATGACTTCCTTTCAATACTTCCTTAGCAATACTGGCAAGCGCCCGATTCCCTTCAAGCGTAATCAGTTTTCCTTCAGGAAATCCTTTGCATTGATACAGCGCAGAAATACCGGCAGCGGTTCCAAGCTCCAGCATCATTGAAGGCTTCAGATATTGAGTAAGACGATAGAGCAAGCGTGCATAACGAGGCGACTTACTTGAATTGCGAACGATGTCACTTAATTTTCTTGCCGAGAAAGAACCGCTCCTACTGCCAGCTCCATAATCTTCTGAAGGAATCAAATCATTACGTTTCAATAATCCGGTTCTGATCCTTTCGATTGCATGATGGTCAGACACCTTCGGGTCATGTCGAAAAACAAACTCATTTAACTGGTACATAAAAGGAGAATGCAAGTCGTGGCGATTCCCAGCACGCAAATAATAAAGCAGAAACTGCACCGACCTGCTTAACGCATTCATTGCTTCTCTGTTTTCCCTTTGAAAATTATACTCGAGACAATACTGGCAACGAGAATGAAGAGAACAATTCCCAGGGCGATTTCGATGGGAATATGATAAAACCTGGATGCCACCATTTTCAATCCGATAAATACAAGAATCAGCGATAAGCCATACTTCAGATACCTGAAATAATCCATCGCATTGGATAGGGCGAAGAAAATACTTCTCAAACCAAGAATAGCGAAGACATTGGAGGTATAGACAATAAACGGATCAGAGCTGATACTAAGCACGGCAGGAATGGAATCAACAGCAAACATCAGATCGGTAACCTCCACAACGAGCAGCACAATAAAAAGCGGAGTGGCCATCCATTTACCTTTTTCACGCACAAAGAAACGCTTGCCGGCATACTGTTCATGTACCGGAAAATACTTCTTCCATAAGCGAACAATAAAATTCTTTTCAAGTTCTGGCGGAGCATCATCGCTATGAAACAACATTTTTACACCGGTATAAACCAGAATGGCCCCAAACAGATAATTGATCCACGAAAAATAATTGATGAGTGTAAAACCAAGTACGATAAAAATCGCCCGCAGGACCAATGCTCCGACAATCCCCCAGAATAATACCCGGTGTTTAAACTGATCGGGCACATTGAAATAGGAAAAGATCACCAGAAAGACAAAGAGATTATCCACACTCAGCGATAGTTCTATAATGTATCCGGTAAAAAATTCGAGTGCTTTTACAGGACCCTGAACAGTGTAAATCCAAACATTAAAAAGAATAGCCAATGAAACCCAGAGTGCTATCCACCCCAGCGATTCCCTGAAAGTAATATGATGCGACCGGCGATTGAAAACACCGAGATCGAGGGCGAGCATCCCAAGAATAAAAGCATTAAAGCCTACCCAAAACCAGATTTGATTCACACCGCGAAATTACTCAATAGCAGCAAGCGGTGCCCACAAGATCTGCTTGCAAAATCAGCGATAATTTGCCGGATTCAGTGCCTTTGGTGACCAATGATCATAAAACTCGAGCACTTTCTTTTCACTATAGCCTTCTCCGTCTTCAAGATAGGCCGAATTTTGAGTATGCAAACGCTTCCCCTTTCCATCCAGCACTACAAAAACCGGGAATCCAAAACGCTGGGGATATTCCATCGACTCCAGCACAACGTTGTTTTTATTCTCCTTACTGTAATTTACATGCACAAAAACAAAGTTTGACCTGGATGCGGAATCTACCACCGCACTTTCAAGCCTGAACTTTTCGTACATACGGCACCAGCGACACCAGTTTCCACCAAACATCAAAAGAACATGCTTGCCATTTTGGTCGGCCTCACGAACGGCAGTAGCAATATCAGCTTCTGCATCCGCAGTTACGTTATAAATTTCCTTTGGCTTTTCTGTCTGAGCTTGTACACCGGCACAAAGCAGGATGAATAGAAATGTGAGATACTTCATTTTTTTACTTTATCGAAGTCCTGAAATCACTATTGAGCTTTCTCAATCCGAATTCCGGCATCCATGATTCCCGGCAGCGGATCAAGGCGCATCGCCTGTATAATTTCAAAACGATATTCGCCCTTTCCGGGAAAACGCACCTGTTGTTTGAACATCACCTGGTTATCCCATATATCACCCAAACCTTTACCCAGCCACTTTCCGTCGGGAGTGGCCAGCATGATTTCAACAGTATCACGGTCAAGTTGCCCACCAGGCAGTGTGGTGTTAATAAACAGAAAAATATTGCTGAAGGGGTAAACACCGGCATTGCGGATGTTCAGGTACACGTTATGCGCACTCACAGTATCATCAATGTTCGTTTGGAACACAAGTGATTGTTTAGCACTCCACAGACTTTTAGGAATCTCCTCGTTTTCTTCAAATACACGTGAAGAATCGCAAGACTGTAAAAATACCGCTGCAATTATTACGGATATTAAGAGATGCCTGCGTTTCATTTCGGCTATGCGTTACCGTTATCTCCCTCCTGCGGACGCTTTCGTTCGGGACGATTTCCGCGCGGAGCGTTTTGTTCTCCCGACTTAGCAGGAGTCGGAGCTGGTGCAGGTGCAGTTACAGGAGGCTTTTCCTGTATTGGTTGTCCACCCGGAGCCTGTCGTGGAGGGCGTTGTGAAGGTTGCTGATTCGAATTTTGTTGCGGGCGCGGCTGTTGCGTCGACTGGCCCTGCTGTGGTCGCTGCTGCTGTTGCTGCGGTCGGGGCTGTTGTGGCTGTCCACCCGGCTTCTGTTGCTGACCAGAATTTGCAGGACGCTGTTGCGGACGCTGGCGCTGCGGCTGATTCTTTTGTGAGGGAGTTGATGCAGGAATACCTTCCACTTTCACTTCCGCAGCTGCATCATTACCTCTCGGCCTGTTCTCCGGCTTTTTCTTTTTCTTCTTCTTACGGGCACGATCCATGCGGGTCAGGCTATCCTGTCCTACCACATCGTCGTATCCAAGATCCTCTTCTTCTTCGAATTCAAGCTGACCGGCATCTTCCGGTTTTACGTTTTGTTTATTCAGCGCAATGATCTCTTTTACACGATCAGCACTTAACGGAAGCCAGTTATCAGCGCCTCCGGCAAACGGACGGTCTTCGCCTTCTTTTGGCTCAGGAATGAGAGAATACCAAAGAATTTTTTTGAAGATATCGGTCTTGCGATGCACCATCATTCCTTTGGCGGTGAATAACTTCACACTGGTTTCAGGAATATCTTTTAAGGCATCCAGATACGTATCCAGTTCGTAGTTCAGGCAGCATTTCAGTTTACCACATTGCCCTGCGAGCTTGATGGGGTTCAGTGAAAGATTCTGATAACGGGCTGCTGAAGTACTTACTATTTTAAAATCAGTAAGCCATGTAGAACAACACAATTCACGACCGCAGGAACCAATCCCGCCTAAACGTGCTGCTTCCTGACGCATTCCGATCTGGCGCATTTCAATCCGCACCTTAAACTCATCCGCAAGTTTGCGAATCAGTTCACGAAAATCTACGCGCTCATCGGCAGTATAAAAGAAAGTGGCCTTCTTGCCATCACCCTGATACTCCACATCGCTCAACTTCATTTTCAGTCCCAGTGCCAAAGCAATAGTACGCGAACGATGCATAGTAGTATGCTCAAGCGCCTTTACCTCCTGGTACTTTTCAATGTCGGTTGTACGCGCAATACGATAGAGTGCCTTTATTTCAGGGGCATCTTCTTTAACGCCTTTTTTCCGCAGCTGGAAACGAACCAGCTCGCCGGTTAAACTAACCTCCCCGATATCATGACCGGGGTTGCCTTCAACTGCCACCCAATCGCCAACCTTTACTTCAAGGTTGTTGGTGTTCCGGAAAAACTCTTTCCGGCTACCTTTAAATCGTACTTCCAGTAAATCGAAAGGCTTGTGACCTTCCGGAAGAACCATGTCTGACAACCAATTGTAGACATTTAATTTATTACATCCGCTCGTGCCGCAAGTACCATTGTTACCGCAACCCGACGGAGCAGCGTCGGTGGTGTTGGAGGTGGTTGAACAGGAACTACATCCCATAGAATTACTGATTGTTGTTCAACGTTACCTTTCGGGGACTATCCCCATTCTATTTATTTAATCTGCAGAATTCTGCTGATTTTCAGTGACAAATCTAAGAATAAGATTTTAGCGTTGGCATTTCGCTCTACATGGAAGTAGGCATCATTCAGCGCTTTGCTAAATTCGGATGAATTAACCGGATTTACAAAAGGTACAAAGCGGGTCAGCGCTTCCTTTTGCTCCGGCTGCAGTCGAACCAGGTGTTCACCCGAATTTCCCAGCAAGATACACTCTCTAAGGATAGCCATGCTGCTAAACAGAAATTG
>Ga0315906_10009358_pt1 | contig 11659 bp, 14 predicted proteins | sample LakEriMetagenome_4_FD_203526 | JGI IMG/M metagenome (GOLD analysis project Ga0315906, IMG submission 203526) | Freshwater fungal communities from buoy surface, Lake Erie, Ohio, United States - Buoy 2 MA122 | ecosystem: Environmental > Aquatic > Freshwater > Lake > Lake biofilm | place: USA... | reverse complement strand
CAATATCGCCACGTTGATCACTCCTGCAACCCCTGCTCAAGTTTTGAGCAGGGTAGTGTCCATGCGTGGCTCAAATTTCAGTGAAAACTAACCTCGAAAGTGGCTCAGTTTTGGATGGAAATCAACAATCGGACGCGCAAACGGTTTTTCAGGGGTTCAATATGGATATCGCTGGCGCCATTGCTGAGCGCATCCAGGATCATGCGGTTGACCAGTTCAACGACGGTTTCTTCGTTTGAATTATCGTTGCCCTCAGCCGGTTTTTCGGCTTTTTCCAGCGAGGCAATGGCGTCGAGGATTTCTCGGCGGCCGGCAATGCCGATGCTGATTTTGCTGCCGAACACGGATTCGGCGGATTCACGCGCGACCTTGTCCAGCGGGTCAGCCATCGCAACCAGGGTATGGTCGCCATCGCTGCGCAACGGCGCCACCAGATGCTGTTTGCACCAGTTGACGTTGACCTTGCGCATCAGTTCCCGGTCTATGGAGCCGTAGTCGGGCGTGACCTGTTCGAAACCGAGCTGTATCGACAACACCTCCATCAGACGTTGTTCGTCGATGAAACGTTGCTCGACAAGGATTTCACCGAGTTTCTTGCGCACCGGGGCACGCTTCTGCGCGTCCAGCGCAGTCTCAAGATCCGCAGGCTTGATGTAGCCGAGTTCCACCAACAGGGATCCAAGCCCGATGGAGAGGCGGTGTTCATGAAGGATTTTCCGGGATTGCTCCTCAGAGGTGAATCCGAGGTCGCGGACAATGGACAGGAAGCTGCGATCCGGCAGTTTTTCCTGGATGCGGCGGCTACGGCTGGCTTGCGCCGGAGTAATGGCCTTGGTTTTCAGCAGCAGCGACGCGACGTCGTTCTCTGCGCGGGCTGACAGCGCAGCACTGCCAGTCACCCCGGAGGGGGTTGCAGGCGCAGTTACAGGCTCAACGATGAATACGGCGGTTCTTCAGCTCAAATTTAAAAAGTAATCGGCATCATTTGCAAAACCTTTAGGGTTATCGATTTCAGAACAGTTTTGCATTCCCTGAGCACGATATCTAAATGTTCAACGCTGAATCCCCGGTGAAACGCTTGTTTTCCAGCGCTATTCGAGGTTTCAGCAACTGACGGGTGAAACGGCCCGGCAAAGAATTTGTGGGGCGGTCCAACGCAATTGCCGGACTGGGTGGAAAATTCTTCGTGAGATAATTGTTGCTTATCAACTACCCGCTGCGCCCGCATCCGCAATGCAGATCACTCTTTACGGCATACGCAACTGTGACACGATCAAGAAGGCCAGGGCCTGGCTGGACGGGCATGACATTGACCACTCATTTCATGACTACAAGACCGCCGGGATCGATCGCCGGCAACTCGAAAAGTGGTTTGCTGAACTGGGCTGGGAAAGCCTGTTGAACCGTGCCGGGACGACATTCCGCAAACTGCCCGACGCGGACAAATCCGGACTGAACGAGCGCAAAGCGGTTGAGTTGATGCTTGCGCAGCCGTCAATGATCAAGCGCCCCTTGCTGGATCTGGGCAAAAACCGCGTGGTCGGATTCAAGGCCGAGGTCTACCAGTCGGTGTTCGGGAAGATGCCTTGAGCGATATCAGCCATATGCACATGGCGCTGGACCTGGCAGCCCAGGCAGCGGCGGCGGGCGAGGTTCCGGTAGGGGCGGTGGTGGTTCAGAACGGCGTGGTGGTTGGCCGTGGTTATAACCAACCGATCAGTGGGGTTGATCCGTCGGCCCATGCCGAAATCATGGCACTGCGCGATGCCGGACGGACTTTGGGTAACTACCGGCTGCCGGGCTGTGATCTTTACGTCACCCTGGAGCCCTGCGTGATGTGCAGCGGGGCAATCCTGCATGCGCGAATTCGCCGGGTCGTGTTTGGTGCAGCTGATCCCAAAACCGGCGCCTGCGGCAGCGTGATTAACCTGTTTGCCGAGCCACGGCTGAATCACCATGCGGCTGTAACTGGTGGGGTGATGGCAGAGGAAGCTGCGGCTTTACTGCAGGGATTTTTTGCTGGCCGACGCAATAAATCTTGATTATCAACATTAATTTATCAACACAAATCATTGAATTAAATGATGATCAAGGCGAGTTGATTCTAGGCTATTCGATTTCCAGCGCCCGCAACGGCAGCGGTCAGATCAGCGGCAGTTATTGCACGCCTTTGGGTAAACACATTGTGCGCGCCAAGATCGGCGCCGGTTTGCCGGAAAACACCGTTTTTGTCGGACGCCGTCCTACCGGCGAGAGGTATACGCCGGAATTGTTGGCACATTTTCCCAAACGGGACTGGATTCTGACGCGGATACTGTGGCTGTCGGGTTGTGAGGTGGGCTTTAACCGACTCGGCAATGTCGATACGATGCGCCGCTTCATCTATATCCATGGCAGCCCTGATTCGGTGCAAATGGGCCGCCCGGGCTCCATTGGCTGTATCCGCATGCGCAATACGGATATTGTTGAATTATTTGATCGGATTGCCATCGGAACGACGGTAAATATATCAATGTAAACATATAGTTAATTACCGCAACTTGATGTTGCATGCATTGCAGAATTCGCGCGACGGGTCTTTACTTTTTCAGCTAAATAGTTATTTATATTCAATAACTTAATTGTAACCATTGCGTGCGTTGTGCAATGCGCCAAAATGGGCTAAATTGTGCACTGCAACTGCCGTAATTTAGTGCAGTCACTATAAAAGGGGCGAAGCATGCAACTCAAAGATAAGGTAGCCATCATCACTGGCGCCGGGCGGGGTATTGGTCAGGCCACCGCAATAAAATTCGCCCGCGAAGGTGCGAAAGTCATGGTCTGCGACATCAATCAGGAATGGATTGATGAGACGGTTCAGCAATGCAAGGCGGCGGGCGCCGACGCCATCGGCCAGATCGCCGATGTACGCGACATGAAATCCCTCGAAGCCATGGTCAAGACGACGGTGGACAAATGGGGCAGGGTTGATTGCCTCGTCAACAACGCGGGTATTGTCGCCGACGCCCAACTGAAGAATATGACTGAAGACCAGTTCGACCGGGTCATCGACATCAATCTGAAGGGTGTCTACAACTGCACCAAGGCCGTTGTTCACAAGATGCTGGAACAGCAATCGGGCGTGATCCTGAATGCCTCTTCAATTGTCGGTCTCTACGGCAACTTCGGCCAGACCAACTATGCCGCCGCCAAGTTTGGCGTCATCGGCATGGCCAAGACCTGGGCCCGCGAACTCGGCCGCAAGGGCATCCGCTCCAATGCAGTATGCCCGGGCTTTATCTCGACCCCGATCATCAGCACGGTGCCGGAGAAGGTCATCCATGCCCTGGAAGAACGCGTGCCGATGGGCCGTCTGGGCAAACCGGAAGAAATCGCCAACACCTTTGCCTTCCTGGCATCAGACGAAGCCAGTTACATCAACGGCGCCGTCATCGAAGTTAACGGTGGTCTGACGATCTGAAGGGTCAAGCCGGCAGCGTCAGCCGGCGAGCAACGCCTGCAGGCTCGTGCTGTCAGGTAACCGCACGACGCCTCTCTCCGTAATCAGCGCACTGACCAGTTCAGCCGGGGTTACATCAAATACCGGATTGGCGATACGGATGCCCTGAGGCGCCCAGCGCAGGTCACGATATCCGGCGACCTCATCCATGGAACGTTCCTCGATCGGGATCGATTCACCGTCGGGTGTATCAAGATCAATGGTCGACAGCGGGCAGGCGACATAAAACTGAATGCCGTGCCGTTTGGCCAGCACGGCCATCATATAAGTGCCGATCTTGTTGGCAACGTCGCCATTGGCGGCCACCCGGTCAGCACCGACAATGACCGCGTCAACATGCCGAGTGCGCATCAGATGTCCGGCGGCACTGTCTGCAATGAGCGTGACCGGAATGTCATCCTGCAGCAACTCCCATGCCGTCAGTCGTGCACCCTGCAGAAACGGCCGCGTTTCATTGGCGAAGACTTCAATGCGTTTACCGGCCTCGATCGCCGAACGAATCACGCCCAGTGCAGTGCCATGTCCGGCGGTTGCCAGGGCGCCGGCATTGCAATGAGTCATCACGCAGGCGGTTGCAGGAAGCAGCACCTGCCCATGGGCGCCCAGCATGCGGTTGATTTGCACATCATCCGCGGCAATCTGATGCGCCGCCTCCAGCAGGTTTCGCGCGCGATCAGCATTGTCCGAACCCGCCAGCGACTTCAATCTGGCGTTCATCCGCTCCAGAGCCCAATGCAAGTTGACCGCGGTAGGGCGACTGTCGGCCAGCGTAATTAACGCGGCGGCCAGTCCCTGATCAAACTGTTCCCGAGAAGCATCACGCAGTTTCTGCGCTTCAAGCGCCACGCCGTACGCCGCAGCACAGCCGATTGCGGGGGCGCCGCGCACGACCAGCGCGCTGATCGCCCTGGCTACTGTAACTGCAGAGTCGCAACGCAGGTATTCGCAACGGTCGGGCAGCCAGCGCTGGTCAAGGAGTTCCAGAGAATGATCAATCCAGCGCAGGGTGTTAAAAGCGGCCATGGTGTTTGCGTTGTAACGATTTACGAAATTTGAATCAGGCCGGTTGTTGCTCACGCACGCGTTGTTCAAAACCGCCATATTCCAGTTCGGCGCGGGCGATGTCTTCAACGGATGCGGAACGATAACGGCCGTGCGCACTGGCACGGCTGATGATGGCGATGTCGTGCAGATAGATTCCGGCAGCAATGGCGGCGTAATGATCATTGACGCCGAATGCGCACAGGCCGAACGCCGGATCGAGGACGATGCGCGGCGCCATATCGAGACCGTGAGCCGAGTCACCCAGGGTTTGCTGCAGATACATCCGGTACCGCGCCGCATAGGACTGCATGTCGCCGTCTATCAATGGCAGGCGTTTGGTATAAATCGCGTGTTGTGGCGTCGGCGGTCCCTGCAGCGCCACATCGCCAAGATCAGTCCGTCGGGCAAAGGCAAGGGTTTCAGGCGTGCTGACCAGGTGCATTGAAAGCGGGAATCCGGCCAGTGTTGACGCCTCATTGCGCATTTCCCCGGCAAGCGCTGCGTTGCTGCTGCCGGAAACAGCCGAGACCGGCAAATCCCAGGCCTTACGGCTGCGCAGCCAGTCCTCGGCCAAGGTCACCAGGCGCAGCAAATTGCCATAGGACTCCTTTGCGCTGTTACCGAAAGCCACAACACCATGAAAAGCCAGGATCAGCCCGATGGTGCGACTGGTCGCGCGGGTTTCATAAACCTGTTGGCACGCCAGCGCCAGCCCTGCGCCTGAATGCCGGTAGGGCACCACCGGCGCCAGTTCGCCGAATACTTCCGCGCAGGTGGACTCGCAGGCTTCAACATTCGCGACAGCCAGCACAGCATCGGCATGGGCATGTTCGACGTGGGAGTGTGGCAGAACTGCGTGCATCAGGGTTTCAATCGACGGCTTTGCGGAACGCGGTGTCTTTTTGCAGGCCTCAACCCCGAGCATGCGTGCGGCGTCAGACAACTGCGGATCATTGATCAATCTGCGCAACCGGTCCAAATCGAGGGGAGTGAAATGCATCTCAGTGACTGAGGCCAGATCGGCGCCGGTGCCTTTGACATGCAAGGTATCCGACGTTTTCAGCGAGGTATTGCCGCCGCCGTGCAGTACAAGATCGGGGTTGCCGCCAATCAGCCGGGAGGTGTACGCACGCAATGCCAATGGTGTGGCTTGGCGCTGTGCCGCGCTTTCATCCCAGAGGCTTTTCATGGATCGACCGGTTGGAGTGACGCAACTTTAACGTTGAAGTGCATTGAAGTACGGCCATTATAATCTTCGCCATGACATCGACTCGTGAATTCAGCGTTCGCCCGGCCTGCTGGAAAGATGACAAAAATCCGCTGCAGACCTTGCGCAAGACTGTCTTCATCATCGAGCAACAGGTGCCTGAGCCACTGGAATGGGACGAGTTCGACGCTGTTTCAATACATGCGCTGGCGCAGGACGACCGGAGCAATGCGATCGGCACCGGACGCCTGTTGCCGGACGGACATATCGGGCGAATGGCGGTAATTCCTGGATGGCGGGGCCATGGTGTCGGTGCCGCCATCCTTGAGTTTCTGATCGATTGTGCGCGCAAGCGTGGCGACCGCACGCTGCGCCTCAACGCACAGACGCAGGCCATCGGCTTCTATCAGCGCCATGGCTTTGTTGCACATGGCGACGAATTTCTGGATGCCGGCATTCCGCACCGGCAAATGACCCGCGAACTTTAGCCTTGCGTCTTCAGGCAGTTGTTTTCTGCAGCTGGAACGCACGTGCATCTTCGCCAGTCGGCATGCCGCCGGGCCCGAAGCGCTTTTCATGAAAAAACACTTCACCGCTGTCATTGACCAGAATCACAGTCGAGGTGCGGGTTCCATAGTGTTCGCCGCGGATGAAGGGCGGTGACAGTTCTTTTTCACGTTGTCGGGTAATGCCGGTATCCGGTAGTTCCGTCTCGGGTGCCGGACGGTCGTTGGCGAGCATCGCGAACATTGCTGCACCAATGGCGTCGGGGTCATCAAAATCAGCGGTACCGCCCAGTGTCTGTCGCCCGGCAGTGACCTTGGTCCAAGGAGTATTGAGCAAGTGGTTGCTCAATCCGTGAACTCCGGGTGCAATGACTTGCGGTTGATCCATGCGGTTGGAAAAAAACTGCAATTGCTGCAAATCACCCGCAATCATGGAGTACGGGTTGTAGAGCGCGTTGGCTGCAGCGGCTTTGCCGAAAAAGATTTCGGCCGGATCGTTGCCGGCAAGAAATCCACTGACAAGTTCGCCGCGTGAGCGTGGTGCAACGGCGCCCGGTTTGCCTTCCCGATAATTGGTGATCGCAGCAAATCGACCATCCGTATGCAATCCCATCCAGGTGCCGCCTTTTTCCAGGTCACGCCCGCCGTAGATGTCCGGTTGGTCAACCCAGAACGCAGCCGGTGCGGCCGGGCGGCTATGATGTTCGTCGCGGTTTGCGGCGACCACCAGCGGAAAGTGACGGTGCGCACTGAAGCTTAACAGGATCAGGCACATGCCTTTATTCGCTGAAGCATTCGGTATGGCGACCACTGCCGGGTTGCAGCATATTGCTGATGCCGCTGCCGGCAACGGCCTCGGCCAGTTCCCATTCAAAACCCGCTTCGTCAGTGACGTTCTCGTAGATTTCCATCCATAACTGCGGTTCGTTGCGTTTTTTCATGACACGTCCCTGTATGCCGGTTTTTTTATGAACGGCATCCAGCAGGTATTCAACAGCGACAGCGCAAGGGCCGGTTTTGGCGGCGTCGACGCGGTAATAAATGTAATAGCACCAGTTCATGTTCAATTCACCTGATAAGGGAGCGTGATCAGTGTCAGGGCGGCGCCCTGCAGAGAACCGCAATGATAAATGGATGACTGCGCATGCGCAGTCTGCAATACCGCAAGCACGCTGTGATGTCCGTTTGCAGTCGGGGCTGCAGCCACAATCATGCCGGCTGCCTGGTCTCCGAGTTCAGCGCAGTACAGCTTGTCGCCCGACTTTGCCGGGCCCGTAACGGTGGCGCCGTACATGCGTTGTTTGAGCTTGCCGAGGTAATGGGTGCGGGCGACGATTTCCTGTCCCGGGTAACAGCCTTTGCTGTAACTCAGCGCACCGATCAGGTCGAGGTTGACCATTTGCGGCACGAATTCTTCCTGCGTGGCGGGCAAAATGAACGGGATTCCGCAGGCGATATCGGATGCACCCCAAGCGCCATTGTCAGCCGCCGGATGCGCGGACTCCCGGGGCATCACCATCAGGCAACGGTTGCCGGACAAGGCGACCGTGGTGATGCCTTGGCCGGTTGTCACGCCATGAACGCGCTGCGGAAGCTGCCCGCCCAGTGCTGCAACCTGCTGCGCGGTATCGGACCCGGTGACGCCGATGCAGGCGAGGGGGGCTGTGATGTCCTCGGCCTTGACCTTGGAGCGCAGGATGTACATCGATAACCGTTTTCGCACGGGTTCTGCGATGGTCGCCGGCAGCAACATGCAGAAGCCGGCATCGTCCGGCCATAGCAGGAAGGTTGCCAGCAAGCGTCCTTTGGGAGTGCAATAACCGCCATAGCTGCTGGAGCCGGGCTTGAGTGCCTGCACATCGCAGGTCAATTGCCCTTGCAGAAAGGCCGCTGCGTCAGGACCGGAGAATCGCAGCAGGGAGAAATCGGTGAGTAAAGCGGCAGGCATGATCGATTCTCGTTTTCAAACAGCGGCCGATCATAGCGCCGTTGTCGTGGCGTGTAAAATAATCCATTAAAATCATGGGGTTATTTTCCGCCCCGAACATTGCAATTGGGCGTTGGATAGGCTGCAATGCACGCAATGGATAAGCCCGCTCCGCTCAGAGTCGCGTTGCAGCCCTCCCGCGGCCTTGCGTGGCTGCTGGCGGTCGCGCATGGCGGGGCGCTGGTTCTGCTGGCCTTGATGCCACTCCCATCAATTCTGCTGTTTGTCGCATCGCTGGCGCTCATCGCAAGCGCGGCTTTGACCATCAGCCGGCAGGCTTTGCGACGCGGCACCCACGCCGTGCAAGCGCTGGAGTTTTCTGATCGCGAGACACTGCAGGTTCGCACCGGTGACGGCGTGTGGCATGACGCTTGCCTGCTGGGGAGCAGTACGGTTGGAACAGGACTCACTGTACTGAATCTTCGCCTTGAAGGTCGTGCGACCCGCCACGTGGTGATCACCGGGGACGGAATCAACAGCGATGACTTCCGCCGTTTGCGGGTCTGGTTGCGCTGGGGGCCGGGCCCGACAGGAAACACCCACGAGTCACCCTGAAAAGTCCCGGTCAACGCTCTTCCGGTGGTTTGACGCCGCGGAACATGCGCAGCAGCGCGAGGTCGTAAACAATCTTCAGCGCGCCGCAAATGACCAGCGGCCAACCGAAGGAGCTCGCGGCAAGGAGTGCGCCCGCAATGGACGGGCTGAGGGCGCTGGCCAGGCTGCGCGGCACGGCCGTGACGCTGGCCGCTGCTGGACGTTCTCCGGGCGAAACCACAGCCATCACATACGAAGTCCTCGCCGGCACATCCATGGACGACAGTGCACTGCGCAGGAACAGGAACAGCAGTGCCAGTTCCAGTGTCGGCATGAATGGCACCAGGATCAGGAACACATTGGCCGGCAGGTGGGTAAACACCATGGTGTTGATCAGGCCGAAACGGGCCGCCACGCGTGCAGCGGCCAGATGCGAAAAGGCCGTCAGCAAACCCGTCCAGAAAAAGATGGTTCCTGCAGCAGTCACCGACAGGTCAAAACGCTGCAGCAGCCACAGCGCCATCAGCGACTGCACTGCGAATCCGCCGGCAAACGAGTCTATGCTGAACAGGCCTGCCAGCGTGTAGACGATGCGCCGTGACTTGCCCAAGGGCACCGGCTGCTCGTGATGTTCGGCTTCCAGAGCCGGCGACAACCGCCGGTAAAGCAGCAGGCTGGCAAAACCGAGCAGTGCATACAGCACGAACATGCCCTGCACGGCCTGCAGGCGATCCGCATCGCCGCCTGCGGCAAACAGGTCGGGAATGCCCGCGCATTGCGCGCCGATGGCGGCGACCAGCGCCCCGATCAGGCTGTAACGCGCGAACAGTGCCGTTCTCGACTTTGCCGAGGTCGCACGGGCCAGCAGCGTCTGCTCCAGCGGCGAGAACGGGGTGACATCGTTGGCCGCGGGGTTCAGGGTGCCAACAGCGGCAATTACCACAAGCGGCCAGAAGTCGGTCACGACAGCGGTGGCAAAACCGGTAACCGCCATCAAAACACTGGCAAAAAGCAACAGGCGACGTGTGGAGTGGCGGTGTGCAATGAAGCCGATGGCCAGTGTCATCAGGCCCGAGCCCAGCAGAGTGGCCGTCACCAGCAGGCCGACCTGCAGGGCGCTGTAACCGAGCAGCGTCAGATAATACGGCAGCAACAGACTGACGTATCCGTCGCCGAACGCACGCAACGCACGCGCAGCCAGGAGGATGCGTGCATCGGGTAAGGTGCCCGGCGGCAGCAGAAAATTTCGGGTTGATGACATTGCGGATGTGAAACAGATTAACAGCAAGTGCGGCGGGGCCGAAGCTGCAAAGGGATGCGTCAGGCTGCGCTATACTCGAAAGACCACTGAAGAATCCCATGCGCGGAGGAATGATGATCGAGCTTTACAGCTGGGCGACCCCGAACGGCCACAAGATCCACATCATGCTTGAAGAAACCGGTTTGCCGTACCGCGTTCATGGCGTGAACATCCGCACCGGCGACCAGTTCAAACCGGATTTCCTGAAAATCAGTCCGAACAACCGCATTCCCGCCATCGTCGATCCCGATGGTCCCGGCAACAAGCCGCTGCCGTTGTTCGAGTCCGGCGCGATCCTGCTGTACCTCTCGTCCAAGACCGGCAGGTTTTTGCCTGATGATGTTGCGCAGCGCTGGTCGTGCATGCAGTGGCTGATGTGGCAGATGGGCGGTCTGGGGCCGATGTTCGGTCAGGCCAACCATTTCCGGCGCTACGCCAAGGACAAGATCGAATACGCGATCGAACGTTATACCAACGAAGCCAACCGGCTGACGCATGTGCTGGACAAGCAGCTCGCGCAATCCCGTTTTGTCGCCTGTGATGAATACACCATAGCCGACATGGCGATTTTCCCGTGGATGCGCGGCGCCGACAGCCGCGGCATCAATATGGACGAGTACCCGCATGCCAAGCGCTGGTTCGATACCATCAATGCCCGCCCTGCGGTGCAGCGCGCACTGCAGGTACTGTCCAGTGAATCAAACAGCAATCCCGTCGATGACAAGGCTCGCGAGGTCATGTTCGGCAAGACGCAGTTCCAGAAAAGATAACCCGCGGGCGCCACTGAATTGATCAAGCAGAACCGCAACGTTGCATTGCTTTGCGCCACCCAGGCGCTGCTCTTCACCAACAACACCATCCTGATATCGATCAACGGGTTGGCGGGCTATGCGCTGGCGGACGACAAGTCGCTGGCGACCCTGCCGGTTACGGCGTACGTGATCGGCGCGGCGTTAACGACGATGCCGGTTTCACAACTGATGCGGCGGGTCGGCCGCGTCAACGGCTTCTCGATCGGCACCTTGATCGGCATCCTGGGTGCGCTGATATGCGGCCTTGCAATCTACAGCCACAGTTTCTGGACCTTGTGCGCAGGCACGCTGGTGATGGGGATCTACAACGCGTCCGGACAGTACTACCGGTTCGCCGCGGCCGATGTGGCCAGTGCAGATTTCAAAAGCAAGGCGATTTCACTGGTGATGGCGGGGGGGCTGGTGGGCGGCATCCTCGGTCCGCAGACCAGCAAGCTGACCAAGGACATCATGCCGGCGGAGTTCCTGGGTAGTTATCTGGCGCTGATCGGTTTCTGCATCCTGGCGCTGACCCTGCAGCGGATGATGGACATTCCACGCCTTACAGCCGCAGAGCAGAAAGATCAGGGAAGGCCGCTGTCCGAGATTGCCCGGCAACCGGCGTTTATCGTGGCGGTTTTGAGCGGCATGATCGGTTATGGGGTGATGAACCTGTTGATGACGGCGACACCGCTGGCGATGCAATCCTGCGCGCACCCGTTCAGCGACGCGGCGTTCGTCATACAGTGGCATGTGATTGCAATGTTTGCACCTTCGTTTTTTACCGGTGC
>Ga0315906_10009354_pt1 | contig 11661 bp, 7 predicted proteins | sample LakEriMetagenome_4_FD_203526 | JGI IMG/M metagenome (GOLD analysis project Ga0315906, IMG submission 203526) | Freshwater fungal communities from buoy surface, Lake Erie, Ohio, United States - Buoy 2 MA122 | ecosystem: Environmental > Aquatic > Freshwater > Lake > Lake biofilm | place: USA: Lake... | reverse complement strand
ATCACCGGTAAAATGATGAAGGATGCAAACACCGCTTACCGCGTACGCGCTCGTGTTGGCTTCAACAGCAACACCGACAACGCTTACGACACTGGTATCGATGATGGTTCCGGCAGCACCTTCGTTGTTGAGCAGAAGACTTCTGACATCAACGTAGACCTCGGTGTTGGTATCCAGAAGTACCGTGGAAAAGGTCGTCTGCAAGGCATCTATGGTGCTGAAGCAACGATCATGTTCAGCAGCGGTTCTGAATCTTGGGACAGCGAAACCCTTTCTGCTGAAGTAACCGGTGGCGGTTCTTTCGGTCTGGGTGTTCGTGGTTTCATCGGCGCAGAATATTTCTTCGCTCCAAAGATGTCTTTGGGTGGTGAATTCGGCTGGGGACTTGGTATCTCTTCTACCAGCGAAACCACAACCGAAGTTACTGTAGCTGGTACCACGTCTAAAACGACTGGCGGCGGCGGTTCTTCTTTCGGAATCGACACCGACAACGTTGGTGGTGCTATCAACCTGAACCTGTACTTCTAATCGAAGTCCACTTATTAAAAAACCCTGCAGTGTATACTGCAGGGTTTTTTTGTGTCCTTATTTTTGCCGCTGCATAAATTGAAATCCGATTGCTAAAGGGTCAACTACAACGTGGTTAGCCATATGGGATTTTTGGAAAATTACCCGCCGAAATTGCCTATACAGTGGCCTATAATTGCGATGAATAAATAAGTATTCCCACGCATTTTTATGCCCTGAAATCATACCTTTGGCGCCCTTATGCGTCGCATTTTTCTGCTCCTCGCTCTTTGTAGCTTTTCGTTATCCTCCTTCGCCCAGGGCTTGGGCATGATCACTCCGCCGGAGCGCAGTCGTTTCTCCATGCATGCCCGTTTCGGCTTGCTGACCAACAACCCGGATCTGAAGGCGACCATGTACCAAAAGTCGGACACCACCATCTTCCGAACCATTACCACCGGCTCGATGGCTGCACCGGAACTTATTTTAAACTTTGATATCGTTCGTTACCGTGCCATGAATATTGGCTTGCAGATTTCTGCCATCGCAGCACAACCCGGTCTGCATGTAAAAGACGGTAATAGCGTTGACTATCTGGCAGGCATTACTGATTTATACATGGCGAAAGGGACCTTGTGGTTGTCATTCAACACCAGTGGTGAGCCATATTCGTTGTTCAGCATGCCTTACCACGGACAAGGAGAATCGGTCATCGGATTTACCGGAATGTTTGCAGAAACCATGGATATTGCGCCTACCAAAGCCGCGAGCGACAGTCTGGGCATCACCAATATCAACGGAAATACCTGCCGTGCCATCGGCGTACAGCTGGGCTGGAACTGGCGGTTAGGTCAGTCGGGGTGGGTGTTTGGTATTCACGGCTCCCTCATGTGGGAGCTGGATAAAAACTACTTGATCAACTTTGAGACGAGCGAGGAAGCCGCCTACCAATCAGCTACCCTACCATTTGCGCCACGACTGATTACCGGAGGATTCGGGTATCACTTTTGATCCCTCCCCTGGATCGGCGGTTACTTTTTAAATGGTACGCAGATATAGAGAAAAATGACCCGGGAATACCGGAAAACTACCGGCGTGAGCACCAGGGCAAAACCGGTGGCCATGAACATTAAGCGCCAAAAATGTTCGAAAATTTCGCCATAAACGAGATAGTATACCGTTATTAAGCAACACAACAGTCCTACCATTAAAATATAACTGACGTAGGCCGCCCCGAAATAAAACCCCGGCTCTACACGGTTACTGTGGCCACAATGTGGACAAGTGGGGTGCATTTCAGCAATATGTTTAAGATCATAGGGGTTGGTTGTTTTGAAAAGCCCGTGCATCCTGCAAGAGGGACAATTCATCGACAACAGGGCAGGTAAAATAGCGGCCAAAATGAATGAATTTGTGGTTTTTTACTAGGCTAACAAAGTTACAGTTAAAAGGGCGCAATGGTTAGTTTATTGAACATTCAACGAACGTTAAAGGCGATTAATAAAGCAACCAAAGCGCCATTTTATTCGTTTAATTTGGAATGAAAGTTGCACGTTTATTAGGTAGCTTTTACGATGGTTCGGGTTCTCTGATCACCCTTTGCACAGTCACCGGGAACGAACGTCCATCGCCTTAAAAAGTGTAATAATAATTCAGAAATAGCCGTTTTTACGTCCTCATCAGCCCTTAAATTTGCCTACCGAACTGCCGGTACATTACTATGAAAAAAGCTCTACTGTTCTTCGCCTTCTTTACAGCTTTGCTGTTGAACAACACCTCCGCTCAAATCGTATTCAGTCAGGAATATGGTGGTGCTGCCGATGATGACGGTCGCTGGATGGAACAACTTCCTGATTCCGGTTTTATCATGGTCGGTGGCAGTGAAACGTATTCCAACGGACAAAGCGATGCGTGGATGGTGCGTGCCGACTTGTATGGAAACATTTTGTGGACACGCTCTTTCGGCGGACCGTTGTTTGATTTTGCCAACATGGTCAAGCCAACAACAGACGGTGGTTTTATCATCGCAGGATTTACGCCCGACAGTGCAGGCAGTAACGATGGTTGGATTATTAAGACCAACTCTACCGGCGGTATGATGTGGGAAAAGAAAATTGGTAATAGCGGACTTCAGGAATTCGAAGCCATTGTGCAGACCACCGACGGAGGCTATGCCGCCGTTGGTATTGATTATGACAGCACATCGCTCTATTGGGACATGTGGGTCGTTCGCTTCAATTCGGTGGGCGATACACTCTGGACGAAAAACCTGGGAGGACAATCCTATGAGATTGGTAATTCCATTCAGCAAACGCCAGATGGTGGATTCATCATCAATGGACAATCGTACAGCTACGGTCTGGCAGACGGCGACTTTGCACTTTATAAACTGGACGCTAATGGTAATACGCAATGGATGAAAAATTATACCATGGCGGGGCTTCAAGAGCCACACTACGTTCAAAATACCCGCGATGGCGGATTTGTGATTGTTGGTGACGCTGACGATTTACCGAATACGCTCGGACAGACTGATATCTGGGTAATTAAAACGGACGCTAACGGTGATACACTCTGGACCAAAGTTTTGGGCGGTACGAAAAAAGATGGCGGCAAAACCATTGAGCAAACTACGGATGGCGGTTATATCATCGGTGGAATTTCACGTTCGTTTGGATTGATCAATCCCAATTACTACCTAGGAAAATTAGACAGTCTCGGAAATGTGGAATGGGAGAACTACATCTACGGCTCATCCTATCATGACCACGCTTATCGTGCGGTACAAACATCAGACGGTGGATACGCAAACTTCGGATATTTCAGAAATGCTTCCGGCTACCAGAATTATGCATTGGTAAAGGTTGGTCCTGACGGCGGCGTGACGAAAGATATCGCCATTGACTTTTTCCTTGCGCCCAGCACTACCATTTGCAGGGGCTTCAATCTTCCCATCACACTGCAATTAACTAATTACGGCGCACGGAGTGAAACGAGGATTCCTTTAGCCGTGGTTATCAACGACGGCAGCACTCAAACAATACTTCGTGATACGTTTCCGGGGACTATAAATCCGTCTATCACCCGCTCCTTCACTTTCGGACAGACGTATGACTTCCTGCAAAGCGGTACCGTTCAGTTGACAGCGTATATTCCGCATCTTCAGAATGATATTTCGTATACCAACGATACCAGTATTCTTACTGTTGCCGTACAGGATCCTGTCGGAGACCCTACAACAGTTTCAGGTATCAGTTGCAGTGCGGGCGCTGTTACCCTTTCCGCAGCTGCGGCACTATCCACGGATTCGGTATTTTGGTTCAGCGCACCAGTCGGTGGAGAACTTGTCGGAGCCGGCTCCTCGTTAACGACCGGAACATTATCTGCCAGTACAACCTATTATGCAGAAAGTCAACGCGGACGCGGCTACCGCTGCGGTCCTGTTGATAATACCATCGGTTCAGGAAGCGCAACCTCTACCGACGGAAAAATTCTATTTGATACGCGTGTAGCTTTCAAACTAGTCTCTGTAAAAGTATACGCAGCGGTAACCGGCATTCGTATCATTGAGCTTCGCGATGTTGTTGGCAATATTCTCCAAAGTAAAACGGTTGATTTACCGATAGGCTGGAGCACTGTATATCTCAACTTTGATGTACCACAAGCTACCGATCTTAGCCTTGGACTTGGCACCGGCAGTCAACCATTATTCCGTAACACTACCGGAGTAGCTTATCCATACAGCGTTTCGCGCGTCATTGAAATTTTCGGTGCCTACCCGAGCCTTTCTCGATACTACTACTTCTACGACTGGAACATCTTTGTTCCGTTCCAGCAATGTGAAAGCAACCGGATCCCAGCAGTGGCACAGATTGGATCTGCTCCTACTACTGCTTTCGATCGCGCACGTTGCGGAGCAGGTACTCTAACCTTAACCGCTAATTCCAGCGATCCTCTCTCCTGGTACAGTGTAGCCACCGGCGGAAGTCCTGTTGCAACAGGTTCTACCTTTACAACATCTTCGCTAACTTCCAGCACTTCGTATTATCTTCAAGTTGGCAGCTGTACGAACCGGATTTCCGTACAAGCCGCTATCAACGCTGTATCAACTGCTCCAACTACCACTAATGCATCCAACTGCGGACCGGGATCTATAACGCTTACCGCGACCGCTGCAGATCCAATCAGTTGGTACGACGCTGCAACGAATGGTAACTTATACGGAACAGGAAATAGTTTCCAGACACCGTTCCTGAACACTACGACCACCTTCTACGCCATTGCAGGAACGGCATGTCCGTCAGCAGCGGTACCGGCGGTAGCAACCATCAACGCAGCTATTGCTCCCACCGCTTTAGGTGCGCAAGCCTGCGGACCAGCTTCCGTAACACTCTCTGCACAGTCGCCGAATACGATACAATGGTTTACAGCGCTTACCGGCGGTGTACAAGTAGGCACCGGACCAGTCTTCACGACTCCTATTTTGTCGGCAACCACCACCTATTATGCGCAGGCCGTCAGTACGTGTCCAAGTGTAAGAACTCCCGTTACGGCTACCATTATTATAGTTCCCGCTCCTACCGGAACGGATGCTGCTCACTGCGGTCAGGGAAGTGTCGTACTATCGGCTAGTTCATTGCAACCTGTAACCTGGTGGACAGCATCAACCGGCGGAACACAAGTCGGATCAGGATTTACCTTCACCACGCCGTCGCTGAATCAGACAACGGTGTACTATGCGCAGGCAAACGATGGTGCTTGTAATAGTTCGCGTACGGCAGTGACCGCCTCGGTGACGATCACTGCTCCGCCTGTTGTCACTAACGGATCTCGCTGCGGAGCTGGCACTGTGACCTTGTCGGCCAGCAGCAGCGATCCTATCTACTGGTACGATGCCGCTGCAGGTGGAATAAACGTCGGAGCCGGCAGTACATTCACCACTCCTTCGCTTACTTCATCTACAACTTATTGGGCTGAGGCTGCTGCTGCTTGTCCAAGTAATCGTGCAGCCGTTCAGGCAATTATCGGCTCGCCGGCAGCTAATCCATCCGTTACCAATACCAGCATCTGTGGCAGTGGAAACGCAACATTGACGGCAACCCCTGTCAATGCACAAGATCCTATCTCGTGGTATACGGCAGCTAGCGGTGGCACTTTGTTAGGTACAGGAACTTCGTTTGTGACCAGCGTAAGCAGCACCACTACTTTCTATGCTGTTGCAGGAGTCGCTGGTTGCGAAAGCAATCCTGTTCCGTTAACTGTAAACGTTAATCCATTGGCAACAGCACCAACAACGACAGGTGCGCAGAGTTGCGGCACTGGAACCATCACTTTGCAGGCAACTTCCACCTTACCGATCACCTGGTACGATAACAGCGGTGCTATCGTAGGTACGGGTTCGCAATACACCACAACACTTTCCTCTTCTGCAACGTTCTATGCGGTAACCAACAACGGAAATTGTCCAAGTGCACAAGTTCCCGCGACGGCAACTATTCTTGTACCTCCTGCGGTAAATATCGGACCAGATACAATCAGTATTGCGCCCGGCCAGTTGGTGAACCTCAATGCAGGTGCGGGTTATTCAGCTTATTTATGGAGCAATAACGCCACCACGTCCTCTATCAACGTGAGTGCAGCCGGCAGCTACAGCGTAACGGTAACCGATGCGAACGGATGTACCGGTTCCGATCAAACCGTAATAAACGTTATCACCGGCATCAATAACCCTGATGCGCAGCATGAACTTCTGGTTTATCCTAATCCTACGGAAGGTTTGCTGCATGTGACAGGGCATACCAAAGATCCGTTAACTATCCGAATCATTAGTATGACCGGACAGCAGGTTTACCAAAGTTCCATCACATCAACTGGTGGATTTAATCAGATCATCGATCTGAGTGGTTATGCTAACGGCCTCTATCAGATTCAACTGATTGACTTGGATGGTATCTTCGTAAAGACAATTATTCGCCAGTAATACACTTCATAAACCTGTAACTCTTAGTTGCAGTATGTTCAGTACACATCCTACGGGCCGCTAACCCCCGCAGGATGTCATATACCAAACCAAGCCTTGCCATGACAAGTAGAAATTTTATTGCCTTTTTTCTTCTCCTGTTCTTAGGTTCGATTACTGATTCTTTTGCATCGAGTTGGGAGAAACTATTTGTTAAAAAAAGCACGGATGCTTTCCGATCGGCGGTAGAAGTACCTTCCGGTGGTTTCATCGCCGCAGGATATACTGCCGATTTCACACCAAACGATACGGATGCCTATGTTGTTCGTCTTTCTGCACAAGGCGATACGCTTTGGACAAAAGCTTTGAACGGACCACAAAGTCGTAAAGACCTTTTTTACAAAGTCATCAATACGACGAACGGTTTTGCATTTTGCGGGTATTCTTCCAGCTTTAATGCTAACGGCGATGAAGCCTACATGGTAAGCATGGACAACAACGGAACTGTAATTTGGGAAAAAACCTATGGTGGTCCCGGACGGGATCGTGCACAGGAAATCGTTCAGACGGCTGATGGAGGTTATATCGTGTGCGGCTATGTTGCGCCCTTCGGCAATTACTCGGGATTCCTATTACGTTTGAATACCAATGGAGATACCTTATGGTCAAATCGGTACAGGGCAACCGGAGCAAGCTATAGTGACTTGAACAGCGTGAAGGAATTATCCGATGGCGGCTTCATTGCCTGCGGACAAGCTCCCAATGGCGTCAATGGCAACGACATTTTTATTATTCGTACCGATGCACTGGGTAACCTGATGTGGAGTAATCTGATTGGTACCGTAGAAAACGATAACGGAGATTATATACTACCTGTCGACAGTGGGTATGTAATTGCTGGCGGAAAAGGATTCGATGGTTACTTTGTCAAAATAGACACTTCCGGTAATAAAACGTGGGAAAAGGTATTCGGCGGCGGCACGCTGAATGACGATTTTCACCAGGTGAACACCACGTTTGATGGTGGATTTATTCTGGCCGGTACCACAAGCTCTTACGGTCCGTTTGATCCGAACATTTGGATTCTTAAAACAGATGGCAACGGCGATTCGCTGTGGGCGCGAACATTCGGTGGCGATAATCACGACCATGGATACAGCGCGGTTCAATCGGCTGACAGTGGATTCATCGTATCCGGGTACACCAGCAGCTTTGGCTTTGCCTTTGAAAACGCCTACGTCATCCGAACGGATGCGCAGGGGAATCTGGAAGATTATCTTACCTACGGCACCATCGATACGATCGTTTCACCGATTTCCGGATCGTGTGCAGCTGATAGCGTACAGATAATTGTGACGATTAGAAATTACGGCCGGGATACATTAACGAATGTGCCCGTGCATGTCACGCTTTCCGGAACGGTCAACCAAACTATTTCCGATGTTTTTCCAGGGCCACTTTATCCGCAAGACGTACTGCGTGATACGCTGCCGACGCTGGTTGACTTGCGTGGAGGTAGTTGTGCACTAAACATAAGCGGATTCTTCGATGAGCCCAACGATGTATTTCCGGCATTAAATTCTATCACAAAAGACGCGACTATCGTTCAGGCACCTAACGTAAACAGTGGTGCTCGCTGCGACCCTGGATCGGTAACATTGACCGCATCCGGGTGTGATGATATTTATTGGTATACTACTCCTAACGGACTGAATATAATCGGAGGTGGAAATAGTTTCAATACGCCGACGATAAGTACGACTACAACGTTTTATGCACAGGCCGGATTAACCTGTACGGACAACCGTGTGCCTGTATCAGCCACCATTCTTCCGGTACCGAATGCTGGACTTGGTCAGGGAGCGGATACCATTTATGTGGTTGCGCCCTATACGCTCTCTGCCAATGCAGGATTCAATGCCTACATCTGGAGCAACGGGAATAATACTTCGTCTATCACCATAAACACTTCAGGGATCTATTGCGTGACGGTTATCGATGCATCAGGATGTTTCGGCAATGATTGCATTTATGTGGAAGTAGGCAACTCGATCGATGAACTGGATGCTGTCAGCGAATTGTTTGCTTATCCGAATCCGGTCAATCAATGGCTGACGTTATCCGGAAAAAATCCAGTGGAGAACGCAACACTTGAGCTTTACAACGCCACCGGAGAGCTTGTGCTCCGGGAAAGCGGAATTACTATTTCTGCTACACGGCTTTACCAAATTGACCTGAGCCATTTATCTAAAGGACTCTACTTCGCAAGAATCTCCAGTGATGATCGTCAATTAACGGCAAGATTTATCAAAGACTAAAGAAGATTATTTTAAGAATGAAAAAAGACCGGCAGTTAGCCGGTCTTTTTTATTGATCACCGATCACGCGGTAATCGTATGAAGTATCGATTCAAAGAGTGAAATACCGTCTGTATTCCCAAGAATCGCATCGGCAGCGCGCTCAGGATGCGGCATCATACCAAATACGTTTTTGGTAGCATTGCATACCCCGGCAATGTTCTCGAGCGACCCGTTTGGATTGGCTGCTGCTGTTTCTTTTCCGTCAGCATCGCAATAGCGGAAAATAACTTGTCCGTTGGCATTCATTTGTGATAGCGTATCAGCATCGGCATAATAGCGGCCTTCACCATGTGCAATCGGAATAGTTAACGGACGGGAGGTATCAATTCTGGAAGTAAGCAAGACCTCATTGTGCTGCGCACGAAGTTGAACGTTCTTGCAGATAAAACGGGAATCTGTATTACGCAGCAAAGCTCCGGGAACTAATCCTGCCTCACATAAAATCTGGAACCCATTACAAACACCGAACACATAACCACCTTTGTCAGCGAATTCGGACACCTCTTTCATGATGGGCGAAAAACGGGCGATAGCACCGGAGCGGAGATAGTCGCCATAGGAAAAGCCGCCCGGGAGCACGATAAAATCACAGCGTTGAAGATCGTGATCTTTGTGCCATAACTTGACCACCTTTTGACGCATAACATCGCGAAGGACATAAACCATGTCCTCATCACAATTAGAACCGGGAAAAACAACAACACCGAATTTCATACGACAAAGGTACACATTTCAATAAAAAAGGCCGGTTAAAAAACCGGCCTTTATAAGTACTCCAAACGTCCGCTATCAATTCTCTGAATATTCGCGGTAAACAGATAGTTTCTGGGATAATTCTTTACGGGCATTGTGAATTCGGACTTTCACCGTACCAAGCGGCAGCTTTAATTTAGTGGCAATTTCCTCGTATTTATAGCCGGTATAGCTCATCATAAACGGCGTACGAAGATTATCGTTGAGCTGCGCCAGTGCATTGTCGATGTCTTTCATGATCAAATTGCCATCGCCATCATTACGCTGCGCCGTAGCCATATTGTTTATATAATATTGGTTTTCGGTATCGTCGTGAAATATGTTGGACTTCATGGCACGACGATATTTATTGATGAAGATGTTCTTCATGATCGTATACAACCAACCTTTCAGGTTTGTTCCCTCTGCGAATTTCTCTTCGTTGGTGAACGCCTTGAGCATGGTGTCCTGCACCAAATCATCAGCATCTTCCATGTCTTGTGTTAGCTTCAAGGCATAGTTGCGTAAAGGCTTTGACTCAATCGTTACCAGCGTACGGAAATCAAATTTCTTTTTAGGAGCAGCCATTTTGTTTAGTTTTTTATAGTAACTATTAAACAAATATAGCCGCTGATTACTTAATTAGCAACTTTGTGGAGGTTTATTTAACACTTTTTTAAACAATTTATCTAGTTTGGGGTAAAAAGGGCGGTATTCCGAACAAAAGTGGAAGAATTGTGTTTATAGAGTTAAACAAAAGGTAAATCCTTATCCCATGTTAGAAAAACCCCTTTTTACTGAAAATCAACAACTTGTGTCTTTGGAAGACCTTTTGGGTGATGACCATACCGGATCTGGACTCGATACTCCGGTACGAAAAGATGCATTTCGTTTAACGGATGACGAGAAAATAGCCTTGATCACCGGTAAGTTCCGTGAAATCCTGGATATCCTGGGAATGGACCTAAACGACGACAGTATCAAAGGAACGCCAAAGCGGGTGGCTAAGATGTATGTCAAAGAAATTTTCGGCGGACTAAATCCAGCGTTGAAACCGGAAGCGACGTTGTTTGACAACAGTTATAAGTACAGTCAGATGCTGGTGGAAAAAAACATCACCGTTCACTCTACTTGCGAGCATCACTTTGTACCTATTATTGGCAAAGCGCATGTCGCCTATATCTCCTCCGGAAAAGTCATCGGACTTTCCAAATTGAATCGTATAGTGGACTATTATTCACGCAGACCTCAAGTACAAGAGCGACTCAGTAACCAAATTGCGGAAGAGCTGAAGAACGTTCTTCAAACACGTGATGTGGCTGTCATTATTGATGCGGAACACTTGTGTGTGCAATCACGAGGCGTGAAAGATCAGCACAGTAGCACGGTGACGGCTTCTTATCATGGAAAATTTCTCAATGAATCTACGCGTCACGAACTGATGCGTTACATTGAGATGAAGTAACCCTAGTGGTGTGGTTAATGGCAACGGGCGCTACCTGAAAAGGGGCGCCTTTTGCTTTTACCTTTAGAAACAACGTTTGAGATCGTCCGGTGTGCGCACCAATTGAACATTGGACGGATACGGCTTTTCGGATTCAAGAAAATACTTTCCCGTCAAAAGGATTTGTGCAGTAGGGAATTTTACCGAGAGCTCTTGTATGATTCCTTCGGCGACTGCACGGGAATAACCTGTAGTCATTGACGTGAAAATAAAATCCGGCGAGAATCTAGAATCGATTTGTTCCAGGTTGACCAGTGGCAGATTTTGACCGAGATAAAGGGCGCGGTGGCCTGCAGCACGAACCAGATAATTGGCAAACAATAATCCGAGCTCGTGATTCTCCCCTTCTGGAAGAAATAAAAGAAAGTTACGTGCATCTTCACGAAGACGAACAGTTTGACCGTCAATAGCGACAATCAATTTCTGACGCAGCATGCTTGACATGAAATGCTCATAGGCAAGGTCCAATGTTCCGGACTGCCAAAGTACTCCCACCATCGACATAAACGGAAATACCACTTCCATCATCGTGCGCTCTAATCCTTGCTGCAATAAACAAGATGATAGTACCTTATCGAAAGAGGCTTCATCCAGATCAA
>Ga0315906_10009346_pt1 | contig 11666 bp, 10 predicted proteins | sample LakEriMetagenome_4_FD_203526 | JGI IMG/M metagenome (GOLD analysis project Ga0315906, IMG submission 203526) | Freshwater fungal communities from buoy surface, Lake Erie, Ohio, United States - Buoy 2 MA122 | ecosystem: Environmental > Aquatic > Freshwater > Lake > Lake biofilm | place: USA... | reverse complement strand
GGGCAAGGCCGTGAAGCGCAGCGGGGGCGACATCACCATCCTGGCGCATTACGGCCACGCCCAGCTTGCAGCGCAGCAGTTCGAGGCGGCGCTGGCCACCTATGACCGCATCCTCAGCGCGCAGCCGGGACATTTCGAGGCGCTGTACAATCGCGGCGTCATCCTTTCCCAGCTTCAGCGCTTTGAAGAGTCGCTGGTGGCGCTGGACCAGGCGCTGGCCCTGCAGCCGCGCGTGATCACGACCTTGTACAACCGCGCCGTGGTGCTGGTGGCGCTGGAACGCTATGCCGAAGCGCTGGAATGCTATGACCGGGTGCTGGCGGAAGACCCCGGTTACAGGCCGGCCATGGCAAACCGCGCCAATGTGGTGCTGAACCTGTGCGACTTCGCGCGCGCGGCGCAGATAACGCCGGCCAGCGTGGCCAGCACCGGCCCGGTCCTGACGCTGATGGGCTATAGCGACGACAAGCAGCTTCAATTGCAATGCGCCGCCGCCACCGCGCCGCCCGCGCATCCGCCGCTGTGGCGCGGCGAGAAATACCGTCATGACCGCATCCGCCTGGCTTACGTCTCGGCGGATTTCAACCAGCATGCGGTGGCGTCGCAGCTTGCGCCTCTGGTCGAAAAGCACGACCGCGAACGGTTCCAGGTGATCGGCATCGCCACCGGCCGCCGCGACGACAGCGCGGTGCGCCAGCGGCTGATGAAAGGTTTCGACCGCTTCCACGATTTCGCCGGACTCAACAGCGACGAGATTGCCCGCAAGCTGCGCGAGATGGAGATCGACATTGCGGTGGATCTGGGCGGCCATACCGGCCTGTCACGGCTGCAGATTTTCGCGCATCGCTTCGCGCCCGTGCAGGTAAGCTGGCTGGGCTATCCCGGCACCACCGGCGCCAGCTATATCGATTACCTGATCGGCGATGGCATCGTGACGCCGCCCAAGCATCAGCCTTTCTTCACCGAAAAGCTGGTGCAGCTTCCGGGCACCTATTTCCCTACCGATGACACGCTGCAGGCCGGTCCGCTGCCGGACCGCGCTGCCGCCGGGTTGCCGCCAACCGGCTTCGTCTTCTGCTGCTTCAATGCGGGCTGGAAAATCAACAAGCCGGTATTCGATGTCTGGATGCGGCTGCTGAAGGCGGTGCCCGGCAGCGTGCTGTGGCTGAAGGCGCTGAATGAACCGGCGCGGCACAACCTGGAACGCGAAGCGGCCAGCCATGGCGTCGATGCGAACCGGCTGGTCTTTGCCGGGGAAGCACCGCTGGCCGATCACCTGGCCCGGCACGGGCTGGCCGACCTGTTCCTCGATACCGTGCCCTACAACGCCCATGCCACCGCGGCCCACGCATTGTGGACCGGACTGCCGGTGCTGACCTTGCAGGGTGAAGACTTTGCGGCGCGGGTGTCCGCAAGCCTGCTGAATGCGGCGGAGCTGCCCGAACTGGTGACTTACACATTGGGGGATTACGAAGCGCTGGCGTTGCGCTTGGCGCGCGAGCCGGAGCTGCTCAAGCGCTTCAAGGACCGACTGAAAAACAGCCGCGCCACGGCGCCGCTGTTCGATGGCGATCTGTTCCGCCGCAATATGGAAGCGGCCTTTATCGCCATGCGCACATAGCAATAGGCCCGCACGGTGGTGCGGGCCTGTGCTCATTCAGATCCGTTTAGCGGTCGCGATACGGACGGCCGCAGCGGCGTTCATACGAGCCGCGATCGTTGCGCCAGACCGGGTCACCCAGGTTCAGGTCGCAGGGATCGGTGGCCGCGCCGACGGCGCCGCCGGCGATCGCGCCGGCCGCAGCGCCCATGGCGGGGTTGCCGGCAAGCGCGCCGATGGCGGCACCACCCGCAGCACCGATGGCGGCGCCGCTGGCAAGGCGATCACCTGTGGAGGTACCGCAACCGGCTGGCCTATGAGGCCCGGATTGTCTGGCAAAAAGCCCCCGAACTGAGCCTGCAATTCGTTCGCAGCTACCGGTTCGGCGCGGTTCCCTCGGCGGATTTGCGCAAACATCTGCAGGCCGAGGGTTGAGCGAAACCCTTGCCGGGATTGCTTTTTACGACGGTGTAAATCGTCCAAGCCCTCTGCTAAAGTAGGGGAATGACTGATAGCACCTCCCCCATCCAGCAGCGCCCCAGCGTCGTTGAACGCGCCTTCCAAATCGCCAAGAGCGGCAAGGTCGCCAATGTGTCTGCCCTCCAGGCCCAGCTCGCCGACGAAGGCTATCCCAACGGCGTTCAGGCGCTGGCGGGCCGCGCCTTGTCGAGCCAGTTGATGCGCATGATCACCGAGTCGCGCATCGCGCGTTAGCCCGCATTATGGTGCGCCGCACTTGGCGGTGCTGCATCTGCGCGGTGTACATCCTTCGGAACATGTCCCTATAACACTGGACATTAAACCGGAGAATTCATGCGCCTTGTTGCTTTGACCGCTGCCGCGTGCAGCCTGCTTGCTTCTGTTGCCATGGCGCAGCAGACCCCCGCTGCCGGCTCGCCCGCCGCCGCCGAAAGCACCGCGCCCGGCACCACCGCCTTCAGCGAGCACCAGGCCCGCACCCATGCCGAGCATCGCGGCTATACCCGCCTGCGCCGGATGTCCAAGAATGCGGACGGCTTGTGGACCGGCACCGGCAACAAGGGCGGCACGCTGGGCACGTTCACCATCGAACGGGCCGGTAACGTGAATTTCACGCCCTCCTGAACGGGCGCGACGCTTAAAGGAAAACGGCTTGCCGGGATCGTCCGGCAAGCCGTTTTTTTATTGCCCGATGATCAGATGTGTTCGAGGCGGGTGGTGGAGTCCCCGAAGCTGTCCTGCTTGATGCCGAAACGGTCCATCAGCGACAGATACAGGCTGCACATCTTGCGCTTGTCTTCGGTCTCTTTCAGGTAGTTCAGCGTGCGGCCGGTCTTGAGCGTGCCGCCCAACCCGCCCGCCAGCACCAGCGGCAGGCGCGAATTGTCATGGGTGCGGCCGACCCACATGTTCGACAGGAACATGATGCAGCTATTGTCCAGCACCGTGCCGCCGCCTTCCTTCATGCTGTCCAGCTTGGAAATTAGATAGGCGTACTGGCTGACATGGAAGTTGGTGATGCGCTCATATTCGTCATTGTTGTTGTAGTGCGAGGCCGAGTGGTGGCCTTCCTTCACATTGATGAAGGGATAGTACATCGCCGACAGGTCGCGTGAGATCAGCAGCGAGGCGACGCGGCTCTTGTTGGTCTGGAAGGCGATGGCGATGATGTCGCACATCAGCTTGGAATGTTCGCGCAGGTCTTCGGGCAACCCGTTGACGGGGCGGTCCATCTTGGCCAGCGGCACATTCTTCAGGCTGGCATTCTCGGCCGCATTGTCGGCGCCCTTGCGCATCACTTCCACGCGGCGCTCGATTTCGCGCACGCTGGTCATGAACTCGTCCAGCTTGCCGCGGTCGGTGGCGCTGATCTTGCGCGACAGGTCCTTGGCGCGGTCATTGACGCGGTCCAGCACCGAGATGTTCAGCAGGCTGCCGCGATTGTCGAACAGGCTGTCCCAGGCCAGCGCAGGATAGACCTCGACCGGCACCGGCGAGTCCTTGGTCTGCCAGGACAGGTGCGAGGAGTAAGCCAAGCTGAAATTGGTTTCGTGATAGCCGGTCATGGGCTGCTCGCAGGACAGCACGATGGACGACTGGGCCGTATCCTGGCCGACGTGATTGGCAATCATCTGGTCGACGCTGACGCCCGAATGGATCAGCGCGCCCTTGGCGATCTGCACGCCCGACAGCAGCGAGCCTGTCTGGGCGGGATGGATACCCTGCCCCATCAGCGATTTGACCTGCAGGCCGTCGATCACGTTGATTTTCTGCTTCAGCGGCTCCAGCGACTGCAGCGACTTGCTGAGCTTCATCTCGGCGCCGGCGCCCGAGGCGCTCCAGTGATCCTCGTTCACGCCGCAGCCCATGAAGACCACGCCGAACCGCTTGGGGAAATCGGCGGCCGTGGCCGGCTGCGCCATCGCGCTGACCGATTCCAGCCAGGGCAGCGCCATGGCGCAGCCGGTGCCGCGCAGAATGGCGCGGCGGGAGAAGGCACGGGATTTAAACAACGTATCGGTCGGACGGGTCATATCAATTCCCCTTTTGAGCGGTTTTGACGAATTTCACTGCGGGCTGCAAATCGGCTTTCTGAAGCGGGTCGGCAACCGGCGCGCGGCGGTTCAGGAATTGCGGGCTGAGCACGATGGCTTCGACCAGCGCGCCGAAGCGGTAGCCGTTGTTGGCCATGTGCAGGTTCAGCTTGTCGACCAGCGATTCATCCGAAAGCTGCAACGAACGGTTCAGGCCATAGGCCAGCAGCTTGCGGCTGAGATTGTCGACGAAGCGGTCCTGGCGGTGATCGCGGATGAACTGCTGCAGGCCCGGAACGCCGACGGCCTGGATCTCGCCCGGGAAGGTGGCGGAAACATCCACTGCGCGGCCCGCGCCATCCTTGGTGCGGGCGTCGCCCACCGGGCCAAAGCCTTCAAACACCAGCCCGAAGGAGTCGAACTTGGAATGACAGGCCGCGCACATCGGCACCGCGCGATGCTTGGCCAGCATTTCGCGGATCGGCAGCTCGGTCTTGGTTTCGTCGTTGGGCAGTTCGGGCACGGCCGGCGGCGGCGGCGGCACGCGGATGCCCAGCACCTTCTGCACCACCCAGTTGCCGCGCTTGACCGGGCTGGTGCGCAGGCCCGGCGAATTCTGCGTCATGAACACCGCCATGGGCAGGATGCCGCCACGGCCATACTTGTCCGCATTGTTGATGCGCACCCAGTTGTTCACGTCGCCCGGCACGTCGGGCATGCCGTAATGCTTGGCCAAGGGCGGGTTCACGAATGTATGCTTGCCGTACAGCAGGTCGAGCGCGGAACGATCATTGACGATGGTGTCCTGCACCAGGCGCACCGGCTCCTGGAACATGGATTCGCGCAGCGCGTCGTTGAAGGTGGGGAAGCGTTCGCGGTCGACCGAATTGTTGGTTTCGAACTGGCGGAACACCAGCCAGTTGCCTGTGAACTCGGTGGCCAGGCCGTTGACCTTCGGGTCCTTCAACATGCGGCGCACCTGGGCCACCAGCACCTTGGGGTTCGACAGGTCGCCCGCCGCCGCATGGCGCATCAGCTCGGCATCCGGCATCGAGGACCAGAGGAAATAGCTGAGGCGGTTGGCCAGGCTGTAGCTGGACAGCTTTTCGGCCACGAACGGCTTTGCCGGCACGTTGGTCGCCGCCTTGACCAGACCGCTGGGCGCCGCCGAGGCGCTGCGCGACAGGTCGAAGCGATAGAGGAAGTCCGGCGACATCAGCACGCTGACCACGGAATCGCGGATCGCATCATTATGCGTCAGGCGGTTCTTGGCGCGCACCGTCTTGTAATAGGCCAGCAGGCTGGTCTTTTCCGCCGCGGTCAGCGGACGGCGATAGGCGCGTTCCGCAAACGTCACCAGCGCCGCCAGATGCTTCGGCTCAGACGCCTTACGCTCGCGTTCGACATGGCGCAGCGTGTCGTCGATGCGCTTGAACTCCTGGCGCATGGCTTCGGCGGCGGCCGGATCGTTCTTCTTGTCGGCCAGCGCCTTGGCAACATACTTGTCGCGCGCGTCGTTGATGACGGAGGTTTCGGTGATCTCGCGGCCCTGCGGGCGGGGCAAGCCGGATTCCGCGCCCAGCCCGTCGACCACGCCCGCATTGTTGAAGAACCACTGGGTGTAGGTGCGGTTGGTGTGGTCGGCGATATAGTCGAACTCGTCCCACAGCCGGTTCAGCTCGCGCTGGCCCTTTTCATCCAGGATGAGCTGCATCAGCGCGGTGTCGTCGCGGTAATAGCCGCCAGAATTGTGATAGCCGGCGCTGAGGAAACGGCCCTTGTCTTCGGACTCATCGGGCCAGTAGCGGCCACGTTCCGTCACCATGAAGGTATCGGGGAAGACCGAGGCGAAACAGTCGAACGACTTCTGATACTCGGCGCGCTTGCCCGCGGGGTAGACCAGGTCGTTATCCTTGGCGCGGGCATGGGCCATGATCATGTTGTAGCGCGGCGTCGCATCCTGGTGCAGGCCGGGATATTTTCCGATCTGCGGCAGCACGGGCAGCGCTTCGTTATCAGCGCGCAGCGCCTTGGGATCGCTCTTGCGGTGATTGGCGGCATAGGTCTTCAGGCGCACATTCTGCAGCGGCTGGGTCTGGCCCGGCAGGCCTTCGATCTTCAGCGATTCAAATTGCATGGCGGTGTGCTTGCGGATGCGCACCGTGAAGTCGCGCATCTGCACCGCCCTGGCCTGCACCTGCGGCGTCAGGCGCGCTGGCTGCGCCTTGGCCGAGGGCGCGGGCATGGCCAGCCACATCTTCTGCAGCGTGGCGACGGGGCCGATGGCGTTCTTCTCGTTCAGGATGCCCCAGACCATCGGCAGATACTTGGCGCTGATCTTCATGGACGCGGCGGTGGAGGCCAGAGTGGCGCTGGGGTTGCCCAGCGCGGCGCGGTGGCGATAGCGCCAGGCTGCTTCGAAATACTTGGCGTAGTCGGTCGGCTGGGCGCGGTAGAAATCCATGATCCGGCCGACGGTGTAGCGGTCGCGGTCGCTGTCGACCTGTACCAGGTGCGGGGCGAAGTCGAAGCCGTCGGGCTTGAGCACGAGATGATTGGCGATGTCGCGCGCGGTCTGCAGATACTTGGTCAGGAGCGCCGGCGACATGGTGAGGGACTCGCCGGAATTGTCGAAGCCGGCGGGGTTGGCCGGATCGACCGGGAACTGGCGCGCGACCTTCAGATCCTGACCCGTCAGGTCGCGGATGGTGTAGCCGTATTCGGCGTTGGACAGGCGGCGGGCCAGCACGATGCCAGGATCGCCGGCGGCGCGCTTGATCTCTTCGGCGCGGACGGCTTCAACAAAGGCCATGACCTTGTCCATCTCGTCCTGCGGCGGCGCCTTCATCGGCTTGGGCGGCATTTCCTTGGCGTGCAAGCGTTCGGACACCAGCGCCCAGCGCGGGAATTCCGCCTTCACCTTGTCCAGCGTGTCGTAGGACTTGATGTCGAACTGGGCGGCGGGTGTCTTGCCGCTGTGGCAGCCGGCGCAATATTTGGCGGCGAAGGGCTGCACCGTGTCGTGAAACTGCTTCTGCAAATCGGCTTCCGCGGCGAAAGCCGGTGCAGCGACGATCGAGGCCATGACGGCAAGAACGGGCAGTCTCATACGCATGCTCTTTTGCTTTTTATGCCGCGCGCGCGGTGCTTCCTCGCGGCCGCGTTTCGCAGCCTAACCTGCCGACAAATAATCAGAATTTCGCGTTTCTGTAAATTTTGCGGGAGCGCTTTGAGGCCCGTTTTTGCAGGAACTGCGGTCCTTCCCACATCAAATTTGCCGCTTTTCTCATGCTGCGCCGCAACAAGCCGGCGGGAACCTGTTTTTCGCGCAGGTTCGAGCCGCCCAAAGAAAAACCCCCGCGCCTTGCAGCGCGGGGGTCTTTGTCGTCATCGGGCGAGGATTAATCCGCCGCGAAGTTGTGCAGGATCGGAGGACGCGGATTGAACGGAATGCGCGTCGACCAGGGCGCCGACGGATCGTTGCCGGCACGGTGCCAGCGGCCGACCGCCGCGCTCATGATGTCGCCCGGTTCGGTGGTGAAGTACGGCAGGCCTTCGATCTTAATGCCGATCTTGCCTTCCATGATGAACCAGAATTCGTTGAAGTCATTGTGGAAGTGGCCGAGCTGCGTGTCCGGCGGGACCGAAGCGGCAGCCTTGCCGCGCAGGATGTTCGAGGTGAAACCGTCATCCCAGACGAACTTGCCGCCATAGGCCTTTTCGGTGCCGTTGAACTCCTTCATGTAATCCACATAGGTCGGATTGTTGTCGTCCTTGGCCGGGCCCGGCGTGCCACGCACCTTCACAAAGGTGTGGCCGGCAACGGTGTCAGGCGTTTCGTTCAGCGCGAACAGCGGCATCATGCCGGCGCGGCGTACTTCGAAACGCAGGGCGGGCTTGTCGCCAACCGATTCCAGCGTGAAAATGTGGCGGAATGGAATGTTGACCATGAAGCCCTTCGTCGCGGTGAACGGCTCCTTGCCTTCGATGCTGACCTTCAGCGCGCCGTCCCAGACGATGAACACCAGGCGGTCGTCGCCATACATCATCTGCTTGGTCTTCTTGCCGACGCCCATCGAGATGTAGTCGGCTTCCTGGTGCTTGTTGCGCACGATCGGCTGGACCCAGTCGGTCTGGCCCTTATGCGACGCCAGGATTTCCGACAGCTTCCAGTGCGGCTTGTTCGGCGCCACATAGGGGTTCAGCTTGGTCGGCTTGGGCGACAGGAAATTCTGCGGATAGGCATTGCTGGTGGTCTTTTCCTCGTTCTTGCCGAGGAACTGCGCCGAGGCCGCGATAGGCATCAGCATTGCGATCGCCGCTGCGGCGATCATGAATTTCGACTTCATGGAGTTTCCCTTTTGTGCGTGGCGCGTCCCAGCCGGGCGGCTCAGTGCGCGAAGGTTGTAAGGGGTGCCGGGGTTTGTTGACAAGGATTGGGACGCCGCAGTGATCAGTGTGCGGCGCAACAAAACATGTATGCCTTGAAAATCGGCGGTGCGAAGCCATGATTTGTCGCTAAGTTTGTCGCCATGCTTGGCATTATCACCAACCTGACACCCTGCTTACGTTTTGCGCTGGGCGCCGCCGCGCTGGTGGCGTTGCAGATCGTGGTGCTGTGCTGGCTGGGCCAGCCCTGGATCGCGGATAGCGGCCGCGTACTGTTCTGGGCGGGCGATCCGCTCAGCCCCGATACCTCGCAGCAGATCAGCGACTGGTACAGTTTTTCGCACATCATTCATGGCTTTGCCTTTTACGGCCTGCTACATCTGGCCACCCCGCGCCTGCCGGTGATGACGCGCCTTCTGATCTCGATCGGCCTGGAAGTGGCGTGGGAGATTACCGAGAACCTGCCCATGGTGATCGAGCATTACCGCCAGCAGGCACTGGCGGTCGGCTATGTCGGCGACAGAATGCTGAATTCGCTTATGGACACGGTGATGATGGTACTAGGCTTTTTGTTCGCCCGCCGCGCGCCGGTATGGATCACGGTAGCGCTGGCCATCGTGTTCGAACTGTTCACCGGATACATGATCCGCGACGGCCTGATCCTGAACATCATCGGCTTCGCCTGGACGCCGGAGTTCATATCGGAATGGCAGTCAGGCGGACGGGCACTCACGCACTGAACGACACAGCAAGCCGAGATCATAAAGATCGTTGAAGTGTCCGCTTTGCACCAATATCGGACATGGCTTCAACAAGAGGTCGCCCTCTTCCTGTTCACGCCCTATTGCCGCGCTTTGAATATCACATAGCTCAGCGTGTTCCCCGGCGTACCGCCAAAAATGTGCCACATACCTGCGGGCAGGACCAGGTAATCGCCGGGATGCAACATGATCTTGGTTCCACCCGTCATGGTGGTTTCGCCACGGGGTTCGTTCGGATTGGTCATGTTGGGATTGGCGACCGTGCCGCCATAGGTCAAGGTACCTTCGCCTGCCAGCACGGTAATGTAATCCACCCAGTGGTTATGTGCTTCCACGCGATTGCCCGTATCGCCGCGCTTCACAAACTCAATCCAGTAGTTCTAGTGATCTGATACCACGGTGGAGTTTACGGGCCCCGGACGGTATGCCGCCTTCGTGACATCAGCCTGGGTCATAAACTTGAACTCTTCAGGCGGCCTACCACGCATTTTGGTTGGTGTAGTGGCAAGTGTCGCGGTGGGCGCGGGTTGGGCGAATGCTTCTGGCGCAAAGCAGACAGCAGTTGCGGCCAAGGTAGACGAGATAATGAATGAACGCATATAGAGAACTCCTTTGATTATTGATCTTTGCGGATGTTCTGCTAGGCCACAGGCGTTGGAGCGGGTGAAGGGAATCGAACCCTCGTATGCAGCTTGGGAAGCTGCCGTTCTACCATTGAACTACACCCGCGCCCGAGGGGCGGTTATATCGCGCATAGATCGGGTTTGGGAAGCTGCCGTTCGCCGGCCTCGCCGAACCGTTCCGAACCCATTGAACGACACTCACGCCCGGCAGAATGCCGCGCGGCGCTATCCGGCAGCTTCCAACGCCGCGTCCGCCGCATTATCCACGGCCAGCACGGTCAGCTTTTTCAGCGTGCCGCGGCGGTCGCGCCACTGGATGGACTGGCCGGTGGAAAGTCCGATCAGGGCGGCGCCGACGGGCGTGAGGATCGAGATGCGGCCCTGCTGCGCGTCGGCCTGATCGGGATAGACCAGACGCACGTTCTGCACCGTGCGGGTTTCATCGTCGCGGAATTCCACTTTGCTTCCCATGCACACCACCGGCCCGTTTGGTGCGCCCAGCGCGATATAGGCGCGGCCCAGCTCGTCCAGCAAAAACGCCGCCACTTCGGGGGCGTGGCGGCTGGCGCTTTCGGCCAGGTTGCTCAGGCGGTCGTAATCGAGGGTCGAGATGGTGATGGCGGGTTGTGCGGTCATGGGGATGCGTCCTTGCAAGAAGCGAAATGAATTGCCCCCCGCGGGGCCTTCACCGCAGCGGTTCGAAAAACGGATGGGAATGGGTCAGACGCCGGGCGCCGCGTGCGACGTCCGGTCAGGAGCCTGCGTGAATGCGGCTCGCGCGTAGCGCTTCTCTAGGTAAAGCCAAAATCGTCATGCCCCGGATATTAGGCCGACGATGGGGCTTTTCAATGGCAATTGCCCGCTGGCGCCCATTGTGCCTCTAATCCCTCGCAAAAGAGGCCGGGGAACACGCCGATGACCGCACCAAAGATTCAGGCTTTCGACAGCAATGCCATGGCGTGGAAGGAAAGCATCATTCCGGCGCTGGGCAAGGCGATCTTCGTCAAGCCGTTCGTGGAAGACCCGGAAACCGGCGTGACGGTGCGGATGGCGAAATATCCGGCCGGGTTCATGAACACCTGGCACACCCACCCCTGCGCCCATGGCATCTATGTGCTGGAAGGCACGCTGGTCACCCATGACGGCGAATATGGGCCGGGCAACTTTGTCTGGTTTCCCGAAGGCCTGCGCATGCAGCACGGCGCGACCCAGAACGCGGACGTCACCGTGCTGTTCATCACCAACAAGACGTTCGAGATCTGGCACGAGAAGCCGGCGGTTTAGAAAAAGCTGGATTCCCTTCCCTCGCCTCACGCTGGCGCGTGAGGCTCGCCGGGAATGACAGTTATTTTGCCTAGCGCATCGCCTCGCGCATCACGTGATAAATGGTGTGCTGTTCGATGGTCCCCTTGAACAGGTGCGCCATGGGGCCCGACGCGCGCACCGCCACATCCTCGCCGCCATGGGTCTCGCCGGACAGCGGGATCAGCGCCTGCTGCTTGTAATCCACCGCGCCGGTATCCTGCTTTTCCGGATCGGGGCGCACGCCTTCGACCGCGCCCGAACCGTTGGCATAACCCAGCGTGGTGAAGGCCTTGCCGTCCTTGGCCTTGGTCACCTTGCCATCGACATCGCGCACCACGCCCAAAATCGGATTGCCGCGCTGAGGATAGCCGCTGATGGTCAGCGTGTGGCTGTGGTCGGCGGTGACCAGCAGCAGCGTGTCGCGCAGGTTGACCATGCCCAGCGCCGCGGCGATCGCATCGTCCAGCGCCACGGC
>Ga0315906_10009345_pt1 | contig 11666 bp, 14 predicted proteins | sample LakEriMetagenome_4_FD_203526 | JGI IMG/M metagenome (GOLD analysis project Ga0315906, IMG submission 203526) | Freshwater fungal communities from buoy surface, Lake Erie, Ohio, United States - Buoy 2 MA122 | ecosystem: Environmental > Aquatic > Freshwater > Lake > Lake biofilm | place: USA... | reverse complement strand
GTTCTGGTTTAAATTATCCAAGATTTGTGAAAAATTTAAATGAGCTTGCTCAAATAAAAGGTATAAAAATTACGAATATTACCACAATAAATTTACTATGTTTATCCTCACTTGCAGAACACTTACAGTTAGTATTAGATTTGGAGCGTAAATATAATACTTTGTTTGACATACATGGAAACATAGTAACATATCCAAATTATTTGCATATTGATTTAATGGATACTACTATGGGTGAGTATTACGTTAATCAATGTATCTCTGTATTACAAAATAAAAATCATAGAAAATATATTAATTTTTTAGAAAGTTTAAAAAACAGTTTTAATTTTCATAAATTAAAACATTCTGAAAAACATCAAGTTTTACTTAGTGAGTTAGATAAACTAAGCACCAGAAGAAACATAAATTATAGGTCAATTTTTAATGAATACGAATATCTTTGGAACTAAGAAATTTTGGGAAATAATTGAACAACCAAAATTACAAGACGAATTAACATATCAAACAACAGAACATGTGGCTGTTCCACCATTAAAAACTTTTATGGAAGAACCTACGTTTCCTGCAAAGGTTGATCCTAGTAACGTAATTTGTAGATTTAAATGGGATTATCCAATCGTCAATTTGATGAGTGGGCATATTAGAACATGCTGTAGAGTACCTAAACAGGTAATAACAAATGAAGATTTAGATACTTACGGAATTGATGCTATACAAAATTTGCCTTATGAGCAAGATCGACGCCGAGAGAAATTATTAGGTATAACGCACGTTGATTGTGAATCATGTGTTAGGCTTGAATGGAATAATTCTTCTTCACCTCGGGGAGGATTGCGAGATTTTGTACATCGTCATATGATTACAACTAATAAAGCATATCCTTTTTTAGTTAGAGATACACAAAAGTGGTATCAAGATAAAATGCCTAAAACAGTAGATGAATTACCTTTTAATCATCCTTTCTTGCGGGCAGACAACCCTGATATGATTGAAATTATTTTAGGTAATCATTGTGATTTAAAATGTACCTATTGTTCAATGCATTATAGTACACAATGGCAAAATGAGTTAGTACAGTTTGGTGAAATTAAAAAAGAAGAACTAAAAGAACATTTTCCTGTAGCGCCAGAAAAATTAGAAAAAGTATTTTGGGAGTGGTTTTATGACGTTGGTCGCCATACAGGTAAAGTTATTAATATTCTTGGAGGTGAACCGACCTATATGCCTAAATTTTATGACGTTATTGAAAAGTTGACACATGCTTACAAGGATTTAGGTAAAAAAGACAAACACGTTGAATTAGGTGTATTATCAAACATGAATACAAAACAAATTCAAATGGATAGATTTTTAAGTCTTTTACCTGAACTTACTAAGTACATGTTTCTACGACTTCAACCTAGCATTGAAGCATTGGGTAAAAAAGCCGAGTATATACGGTATGGTTTAGATTGGAATCGTTTTGAGGGTAATATTCGCCGAATCTTAAGTGAAAGAGAAAAATACGGATTAAATGAAAATAATTTTGGTATGGGATTTCAAATGGCCTTAAATAGTTTTAGTGTATCTAGTTTACCGGAATTTATTCATTGGACTAATTCTTTAATAAATGAATTTGATTTTGAGATAGGATTAATGAAAAATGTTGTGAGTTTTCCCAGACATCATAATCCCCACGTATTAACTTGTGACTTTGGTAAATATTTAGATCAAGCTAGAGAATATATAGAAATCTGTGCTGAAAAAAATGACAAACAACTTAGGAGATTAATGTCTAGAACAGGAACCGTTGCACACGGCTCTTGGGTAAGTTATAACCGTGATTTATTAAATAATCTCACAGAATCAGTAAGTGCTGAGTATAGAAGTCAATATGATATTGAAAGTAGGACACATTGGTACAATTTTGTTGAACAAATGAAGGTTAGAAGAAACGTAGATGTATTAGATTATTATCCTGAACTTCAAAATTTTTATAATTTATGCAAAACACAAGCAAATGGTTAAAATTATTTTTCGTTTATATTGTTCCATAAGTTTGGTATATATTCACTAAGTTTCGTACCTCTGAAATTGTCATGTATATCCAAGTAATTAACTATCTTATTAAGATAATTTTCTTCTGATAAATCTAATTCAAACTCATTGTCTAAATTAATAAAGTTTATTAAAGCTTCTTTAGGGTTTTCATAACCCTTGTCTAGTAGAAAACTGTCAAAATTTAATGATTCTAAATAAGAAATTATTTTTATTTTTAATTTTATTGGTAAATTTCTTATACTTAATATTTTAGGTTCATGTATAATATTATTAAAAGTTATAGGAATGCCATAAGATGAAAGTTTATCTAGAGTTTCTCCTAAATCTGTTATATTTAAAATACTTATAGATGGATAAAATTTTACATGTATGTTATCATTTAACGCAGAATATTTTTTTAAATTGCTCTCAATTTTTGACCATTTTGCTGGCCAACGTTGATACTCAAATCTTTTATCAACATCATCAATACTTAAAAACAAATTTACTCTTTTAAATTTTTTGAATTGATCTATCAGTTCATCAGAATAAACTGTTCCGTTCGTGTTTAGAGTTAAAATAATCTGACTAGAAATTTTATTGTCTACCAAATATGTTAAATAATTTAGTACTTCTTCATTTATTAAAGGTTCTCCGCCATATAATAATAAATGTTGTAAATTAGAACTAGCTTCATGTAATGATTGAAGGTTATCTCCTGAAAATTTTTCTAATTTAATAGTTTTAAATGTATGTTCAGGTGTTAGTTCTAAATTTAGTTTGTCAAAATGATTTTGCCAAACACTACTTAAAGTAGGGTTACAAATTCTACAGGCTAAATTACACTTGTTGGATAATTTTAAACTTAAGTAAGAAATTTTAGGTTTCCGTAAATCATATACCTGATTTATAGTTTGTAGCCTTAAACTTTTTAATCCTGAACTTTCTTCAATCCAACATTTATTACAGTCAATGGGTTTTTCGTTGTTAATAAATTGTTGACGTAAATTATTTAAATCATCAGAATTCCATATTTCTTCAATTTTGTCATTTAAAACATTAAATTTGATTTTTGATGTTTTTTCAAGATCCTTATCAATTTTACAACATACTTTAACAGTTCCGTCTGGACTTACTTCAAGACTATTAAAAGGCATAGTACAAAAATTATTCATATTTTTTTGTAAACCATGGTAATAGTTCTGGGATTATATCTCCAGTGCTTTCATTTCTTATTTCATCAATTTTATGTGATTGATCTATAAAGATTTTCATTCGTGCTTCCTTTGATGAATGAGTGTAATAACTTTCTTCCAAATCTATATATTTAAGAACTTTGTCAAATTCTTCTTCCATGTAAGAGTTACATCCTAATTTTTGAAATTCTTCTTTGTATAAAGTCCAGTGTTGTTTTGCTTTTTCTTTTAATTCATCAGGTAAAGATGTTATACTATAATAATCTGGGTATTGTAAAATATTAAAATAGGTATCACTTAAACCAACTAAATCTTCAGAAACAATAAATTTATGTATCTTTTCAAGATGAAAAACATTTAAAATGCTAACAGTAGGTGTAAATGTTATAAAAATATGAGGACATTTTTTTCTTAAATATTTTAAATTATCATAAACTATATCCCAATCCGCACCGTGTCTTATAAGTTTAAGTTGCTCCCAACCTGCATCTAAACTTAAACTTATCGTAACACGCGGAAATTTTATCCAATAATCATCAACAACATTTTTTCCTTTAAAATCAAATCTTGTTCCATTGCTGCTATATCTTAATAATAAATCTGTTTTATTATTTTCTAGTAGTAAGTCTAAAATCTTATAGTGTTCTTCTAATAAGAGAGGTTCACCACCACAAAAATAAATTTCTTCTATGTTATCCAAATTTTTTATAAAAAAATCAAAAAATTCATCATGGTCTTCAAATGCTTCTCTCAACACAGGTATGTTGTTGTTTTGAGTTTTTCTTTGTTCTTCTGCAATTTTACTACTATTTACTCCATCACAGGTCCTACATTTAAGATTACACAAATTGGAAAATCTAACATCCCATGTATAAACTTTGTTGCTATTAACTCTTCCTTCCTCATCAACGTCGATTTCATCGATTAAGTGCCCATATGTTTTATTAGAGTAATATCTTAATGTATTACTTGCATAATTTTGTTCCATGTATTCACATCTATGACAACTTTTAGGCAAATTTGGACCTTGTATCATTTGCTTTCTAAAATCTAATAGTCTTTGATTATCATTGGAATAAAGGTAATCTAAACTCTGATCTTTAACACTACCAAATTCATACACGTGATTAATACAACAAGGTAACACTCTCCCGTCTGTCCAAATACAAGAATGAATAAAAGGTTGTATGCAAAAATGTTTTTTTTCTAGTAATTCTTTTTTATTCATATATTTTAGTACTCATAATATCAAAATTACAATGACACATAGTTTTCGTGCAATTTACAGGATTCATGGGTAATGATAAATCGGGATTATTAATATGACCTATCATGCCACCTTCCTTACACCATCCTCTATAAATAGAACCATCCATGTCTACTATAAGCTGCTCTACACCCGCATAACACTTCCAACCACTCCAATCATTCGTTTTGTCACTGATAAATCTATGTGCGCTAGAAACTTTTGATTCACCATCACTGTTTACCATGCGCATGGCACCTCTGTAATAATCATATGATTTTGTGAACTTAATATGTTTTGTTATTAGTTCATGTTGTTTGTCAAATACTTTCTTTTGGAAGTCATTGTAATCAAACAGTTGATCGCCAAAATCATGTATTAATGGTTGTAATGCCATAGATAAATTACCTAAATCTTTTATCTTATTAGCCACAGCATAGCAATAGTCAAATTTTTCTGGACTCATCATTATATTAACATGAGTTCTTACGTCTGTATGCACAGTTTTTACTACATCAATAAAATGTTTTTCATCTGCAAACTCTGGGTGAAAACTAATACAGATGTGATCGAAAAACTCTTTGTTCTCTTCCCAGTAACGTAATGTTCTACTACCGTTCGTTATTAAACCCACTTTAACGTCATTATCAGCACAAAATTTACAGATATCTAAGAAATGTTTGTATACAGTGACTTCACCACCTGTAAATTCAAAGTAGAATTTTTTATTAGGATGAATAGATTTAACTTTTAAAATAAAATTTTTAATTACATTTGGGTCAGGCCAGCCCTTTGATCCATCGTGTAATGCGCTTGGACAATAACTGCATTCATAATTGCATGTATTACCCAGACACCAATTGACTACGAACCATTCAGAATGGTTTAAGTTTGAATGTTCTAGTCTTATATATTTTTGTTCCATGTAGAATTACCTATAGTATTTTTCATATACTATATATTCAAAGTAAATATTCTCAAAGTAAAAGTTATGATAGAAGAATTGACATTAGAGAAAAGAGAAACGCTTTGGTCACAGGGTTATTGGGATATACCTGACGGACTTGATGTGTCCAAATTTGATTTCACTTGGAGACCATTTAAATACGACCGCCCCTACATACATGAATTTGGGACACAACATCAAAAAACAGGTGGCCCTAAGTTTATTGTGCCTAATAACGAAGGAATCAAGTATCAAGATTTTCAACATGCTATTAAACTTGAAGATAATGATAATAGATGCTGGAGACCATTAATTAATAATGCTATAATGGATTTCAGTTGGCATCCGGATGCTAATGATCCTCCCTACATTTACGTATTTGGAAATCAATGGTATGATGCAGAAACAATGCCTACTTATCAATACAGAGTTAAAGGTGCAACAGAAAAGAAATATATTAATGACGTAAGAGCTACTTTATTACCAAATAAAGATAATTGGGAAATACCTGATAATGTTGACGATAGTAATTTTGATTATAGTTGGACACCAAATCCACACGAACCACCTGTACATTGGCAATTTGGAACTCAGTGGCAAAAAACAGGTGGACCAGTATTTAAAGTGCAAAACTCAACGGGAGTAAAGTATGTTGATTTTCAAAGAGTAATGAAATTACCAACTCCTGAAAATAGATGTTGGAGACCATTAATACCTAACTCAACAATAGATTTTAGTTGGCATCCTGATGAAAATGATCCTCCCTACATTTACGTATTTGGAAATCAATGGTACGATTTTGAGTTAATGCCTACATATCAATATAAAGTTAAGGGTGCAACAGAGAAAAAGTACATGACTGATATAAAAGCTACGTTGCTTCCTGATTCAGAGAACAGATGTTGGAGACCATTAGTACCTAACGCAACTATAGATCAAAGTTGGGTTCCGCATCCTTGGGATCCACCATACATATACGTATTTGGCAATCAATGGTACGATGTTGATGTAATGCCTACATATCAATATAGAATGCAAGGTGCTACAGAGAAAAAATATGTAACTGATTTCAAAGCCACACTTTTGCCCAATAAAGATAACTGGGAAATACCTGATGATATTGAAGATAGTTTTGATTACAGTTGGGTTCCGCATCCGCATGAACCTCCAATGAATTGGCAGTTCGGAACACAACATCAAAAGACAGGTGGACCTAAATATATTTCTAACAAAACGCTAGAGGTAAAATATTGTGATCAACTAATTGCAAAAAAATTACCAAATATGCGTAATTGGAGGATAATAGAACCTATTGTAAATGATTCTTTTGATTTTAGTTGGCACCCGGATTATGCAGATGGCAAATATAATTATGTATTTGGTAATCAATATCATTGTAGTGAAAACATGCCCACTCTTATCTATAAAATGAAGAATGCAGAGCATAACAAATACATTAACAATATTAAATCAAATTTAAAAATTGATTGTATACCGTATACTGATAGTATTTTCGATGCTATATCAGCACACAAAGAGGATACAAAATATATTTGTGTCAGTAATACAGAATTAAAATATGATGATATAATAGTTGATGATTTAATACCGCATGTTCACATTATTGATAACGTAGCAGCTATTGTACCTAAAGGAACAAAAACACATGTGTATGATAAATTACACGATTACCCATATATTAAGTATCATAAATTAGGATATACAAACCGACCATTAGATATTATATTTTTAAGCAATGGTGAAAAAGGAGCTGAAGAAAACTACGAGCATTTATTATCATTAGTTAAAGGTTTACCTAACAATATAATTGGATTAAAAAATATTAAAGGCCGTGTAGCAAGCCAACATGAAGCAGCTAATATGTCTAATACTCCATGGTACTTTCTAATAAATGGTAAATGTAAAGTAAATCCTAATTTTGATTTTAGTTGGCAACCAGATCGTATTTGTACAGCGAGACATTATATATTCAGAGCAACTAATCCAGTTAATGGTCTTGAGTATGGTCATATGGCTATAGTAGCAAATAATAAGAGATTGACATTAAACACAACAGGTAAAGGATTAGACTTTACGTTAGATAGTCCTCATGCAATAGTTAATATGAATTCTGGTATAGGAATGTTTAATACTAGTGATTGGGATACATGGAGAACCGCTTTTAGAGAAGTCATTAAACTAAAATACAACGTGGAAATGTTTAATGATAAAGCTAGTAAAGAAAGATTGCATGTTTGGACTACAGTGGCAAATGGTGATTTTTCTGAATGGGCACTAAGGGGGGCAAATGATGCAGTCAAATACTATGATTCCGTTGACGGAGATTTTGATAGCTTAAAACTCAGTTATGATTGGGAGTGGTTAAAGACCAAATTTGACAGTTATAGACCCTAATTGCTTGTTTTAAACTAAATATTAGTTTAGACTGTAAAAACTTATGGGTCCAGAACAATTATATTTTATTATAGGTTTTTTATTGGGTGTCATGCTTATGGGCTGTATAACCGTGGCACTTTTCATCTTATATCATGAGTGGGTTAGAAAACCAGATCAAGATGAAAGTCTATTTGATTAACTGGAAACTTATGTGCCTACTTATGTATTCGTATTAGTAATGTTAGTTATTGCTGACGGTCAGTGGAGAAATTGGAAAACATACACTAGATTAAGCGAGTGTGAAGAAGTATTGGAAACTCTTACAAGACACAGGGAAAACGTAATAATCGGTAGGTGTGAAGCTAGAGAGGTATCAAAATGATAGCTTACTCATTAATATTAGTAGCCGCTCTGTCAGCTAATGATTTAAATACTAACGATCTTGTTAATTACTATTGGGATTGTGACACTTTGTTCATGAAAGGTGAACTTGGTGGTCAGGATACTTGGAGTTGTTTAGCAGTAACCGAAGAATTACAAAAAAGAGTTTTTAAAAACGATAACGACAAATTTAAGAGATGGTGGCATCAAAACAAATTTAAGGAATGGAAAAAACGTGGGTACATTCATAAGGAGATATAATGTTTATAAAAGCCACTATTATCGTAGTTTCGCAATTATCTTTTGCTGAGTTAGAGTCTGCATGGTGGGATTGTGATACACTTTATCAACAGGATAAATTAATTAACCAAGAGTACGTAAAATGTCAAACGATAGATGATGAATTTCGTTTATATTTTAAAAGCGTAGAGGATTTTAATGAATACTGGAACAATTATAAATTAAATCAGTGGGGAAAAAGAGGATATCAACCTGATTTAGAAAATTACCAAAAAATTTGACACACAGGGAAAAATCATGTATAAAGTAGGAGAAACAATTTATTGGAGTTTGGTAGCCATTTTCGTTGTAGCATTCTTATTGGTTATCTAAAGAATTGTTGTATGAAGTTGAATGAAAGGTGTTCTGGACGTGGGTTCGACTCCCACCATCTCCACCAAAAGCACATCGTAAAAGTATTCGATACGAAAGCTGGCCAGGCTGGTGTGCTTCTGATGGGGGTGTCATGGTTTCGACAGGGCAATGAGTAAGGATATGGACAACACGGTAGGCGATGACCGTAAATCAAGCAAAACTATAACTGCAAACGCAGCTAATGATGAGGTATTTGCCTTAGCGGCATAACTCACGGGGTTGACAACCTTGTTACCCAATAGTCACAAAAGGGACTTAGGTCCCTTTTGTTTTATTCATCCTCTTCGTATTCCTCATCCTCATCAATCCAAGAACCCTGTTGATCGTATGCTTTATAGTAACCTTCATTAGGGCTTAGTACTCTAAATTCTTCACTATAAATTAATCCAATCAATGTTAAGTCTTGTGATTTGATGATATCACAGATTACAAAACTAGTACCACATCCACCGCTTACATACTTGAATTCTGTATGCTCATAATCATTCTTTTTTAAAGCTTTATGTAAATTACTACTTTCTCTAAAGAGTAATCTATGAATTAACCTAGGATGAGGTAAACTACGATCAAGTAATCCAAGCTTGTCAAGCTTTGCACAATTATCATCATCAATGGTTAATTTGCAATTCTTAAACTTTAAACTACCTTTAGTATGATCATTATCAGGGGTCTCTTTAGTAGACCAGGGAATCGTACTGTCAACGTGGTTGACGTAGAATGTGACTCCATGTGATTTAACGACCCACATAGGAATGGTCGGATCTTCTAAGTGCTTCTTATTGAAGTGAAACACTACATCTTTGCATTGGTATTCAATCTATTTCATTTTATTTTCCTTTAAGTGAACTGCACATCATTTCAAACTCTTGCTGCTTTCTGCTCATTAATGAGTGACTAGCATTGGGATTTCTTTTACGATATTCTTCACGTTCCTTAGCTACACACTCATCATATTTACTGCTACAACCTGATAAAATCAAAAACATAAGCACCAAATATAAAATAAATCCTATCAATGCTAATTGTCTCATGTTTTATCTCCTAATCATAAATCATAGGCTTGAAAGACCTGTCAATTACAACTGGTTGTTTTGCCTTCTCTGTATTTAGTGTAGGTTTTTCAGAATGATATGTTATGGAAACCCCTGTGAACTTATTGTCTTTCACAGAGGTTTCAATTTTGCTTACAGTCTTACCGGTTCTTGTTTCTACAAACTGCTTTATAATGGCTTCAACTGTTTTTTCATCTAATGTTGAATGCATATCTATAACTATTTCATGCATTAAAATGCTCCATAATAATTGTACTGCTTCTCCTTCACTTTAGTGAGTGTGAGAGTTTGACCCTCAATGTTAGTAAACACGAATTTACCAGTTTGTGGGTCAATTTTCTTTAGGTCGGTTTGTGTAAAATACAAACGTTCCCAATCAAAATCATGAACTACTTCATCACCATTCTGCACCCCGACTTCATCATATGCACGGTAATCTATATTGATTTTGTTTTGAAGTGGGTTACCTTCCCAATGTTTGGTTTCAAGAATCTTTTCATCAAGCTCCTCACCATCAAGAATAACCTTAACTTCATAACGATTGCCACTATCAAATTCAGGTTTGATATTGAGCATACGCAATGCCTCTTCTGGGTTTTCGTTGTAGCGATTCATTTCTTCAACCAATGCTTTGAGCATATCAAAGTTAAATTGGTTGAACAACACTGCAATATTACAAATCTTTTCAATATGTTTTTTGTCATTAAGATTGTCCATACAGTATTCACGAATGAAATCACTATCCAAACCTTTAAAGTCCATCATATAGAATATACGACCAGGGCGGTTACGCATATGATGATCAATGCGCCACTTATCATTACATGTAAGAATGAAAAGTTTTTTGCTTGGAAATACGCCATCAAGCAATGTTAGAATATGCTCCTGTTGATCACTATCGTAAACTTTTTCAAACTCATCAAACATTACGATGCATGGTTGTTCTATGCTTTGCAAGAAACTACTAAACTTGTCACCTGCCCAAGGAGCATTAATAACAATAGTTGGAATCGATGATTGTTTTTTGGCTTGCATACAAACATTTTTTGCAAGCAATGTCTTACCACTGCCTTTTTCACCAGTGAGTAATACACCAGTACTTGCAGGACGATCTAAGAAAGTACTGATAATTCGGTCAGCATTACGAATATTGTCGCCATAACGCTTACCTTTAAATTCAAAATCATCAATTGATTCTAGAAACAAGTTACCGAATTGATCTTCCTTAATTACATAATTACCTGCTGGAAGATATTCGTGCATGTCCAGTGCTTCTTTAGAAGTTACACGGAAGGTATTACCAGATTTTAAAAAGTATGCTGACATAATATTTTTAATAGTTGTTAAGAAATTTGGTGCGCAGTATGGGAATCGAACCCATTAACTAGAGTTTTAGAGGCTCCTTCTCGACCGTCGAGTACACCGCGCTTGAATGTAATTATACACTGAAACGTATGTAATACAAAAACTTTGGGTAAATTATAGCAAATAACCTCGATATGTACATGAGGTCATGATACGGTTCTTTTTAAATTGACTAGCACTGTCAATCTTTTCTTTAGCTGCCAAACATTCTTCTTTTGTTTCAAAACGCAATTCTAGTGAACCGGTTGTTTTATTAACTGGATATGCCATAACAATACCTACCAGTACTAATCCCCACATAATTATCTCCTATATAACTCATTGACAAAATCCAACAATAGTTTCCCATGTGTGTCATTATGGTAATGTTTTTGCATCCAACTATAACTGTCATACCAATGCTTTTC
>Ga0315906_10009339_pt1 | contig 11672 bp, 9 predicted proteins | sample LakEriMetagenome_4_FD_203526 | JGI IMG/M metagenome (GOLD analysis project Ga0315906, IMG submission 203526) | Freshwater fungal communities from buoy surface, Lake Erie, Ohio, United States - Buoy 2 MA122 | ecosystem: Environmental > Aquatic > Freshwater > Lake > Lake biofilm | place: USA: Lake... | reverse complement strand
GACCAACTGGACCAGTCATTGGCTGAACGCCGACTAATTCGTTAGCGATAACAGTAGGCATAACACGACGGATAACCGGTAGAATTACACGGTTAAGAGTAGCGATATTACCTGCTGTTGTTGTACCTGCTGAACTTTCAGCGAGTAACTGTTTGCGAGTGTTTTCTAATAAAACACCCATAGTTGAACGACGAGTTCCTTTTAAGCCTTCCATCAGAGCTTCTTTGGCTTCGCCCCAACGGCTTTCTAAGAGTACTTGTGACATAATTATATTTCTCCTAATTTTGTATGTCTAATTTTAAAGCCCTGCCAAACGCTTAATGTCGATAACATTGTCACGGTGATGTGACTCATCCTCAACTTTTGGTTTGATTGCAGCTTTATCTCCAGTTACTTCTTTTACTGACTCATTAATCATAGCCTTTTTAGTAACAGGCTTTTCTGACCCAGTATTGAGTACTGCTGGAAGATACTTGTCGAAAGCGGACTGTAGACGCGGTGTCTGTACGCTTTCCAATAAGTTCTTCATTAAACCTGCCTTCTCCTCATTTAGAGTAGATAGCAATTCACCCATGACCTTATTACGCTCATTGGATTCTTTAATAACACGAACTTCTTGTTCCTTACTTTCAATTAAGACTTTCGCCTTATTGATTTTTTCGGCGGATTCTGACAATTGACGATCTTTTTCTTCTAACATACTTAATAATGAACGTGTATCAGCCTTCTCATTTAAATGAGTTGAACTGTATTCACTTGCATATGCTTCAAAGATTTTACGACCAAAATTGTTCTCACGTGCAATTTTGATATCTTCCTTCAATTGACCTAATTCACCCTTGAGGTGACTAGTAACAGCAGAATTTAAACGCTTAGAACTTTCTGTAACAAATTTGTTCTTCAGTAATTCTAATTGTTTGCGTCCTTCAGCAACTAACTTAACCTTTGCTTCAACTACGGCTTGCTTGTCTTGTGCGAATTCTTTAATTTCACGTGCTAATGCGTGAACAACGAATTGCTCAAGCTTTTGCTGACCTTCTACCTGTAGTTTACGATCATTACGTAGTTCTTTGATTTCTTCTGCTAACTTAGTTACCATAAAATCATTGAACTTACTTGCGTTTTCACGTAATTTGACCTGTGCTTTTACGCGGTCTTCGTTCATTGCTTGTCTTTCAGAATAAAATTCACGAATTTCTTCATCAAGATTTGCAGTTACCATTTTGTCAAGGGCTTCCACCATTACATTCTTGTCATGCTCATATCTCTGTGCGAATTCTTCATGCAATTCTGCACGTACTTGCTCACGAGCCTCATTCAATTTTGATTCCCATGCTTCGTTTATAGCTTGGCTGGTTTCTTCATTGATAATTCCGCTCTCAAGTAATGGTTTAATAGCATCAAACATGCTGTATTCCCCTATTATAACTTGAGGTCCTTGATAAGACGAACCACTTCGTCTTTCAGGTATCTCTGTACTTTTTTGTCGTTTTGTGCATCTTTTGCAATACCTAACAACTTATGACCATGCTTCATATTCATCATGCCTTCATAAATTGCTTTTGGGTATGCATTGGGCGCACTAGGCTGTGCGACAATATCCACAGTGACTATTTCAAAGTCACTAACCTTACCAGTAGCATCATCTACATTACCGCTTCCTCTACTACTAACACCTAATTTTACGCCACTCTCTAGCATGGTACTAACTAACTGTCCCATTGGAGTAGGTAATATTTTTAATTTGCCAAAACCATTAGGACCGTCCATCCACATATTTGTTATCATGTGGCTGACGCGGTCTAAATTGATTTTTAAGTCATCTGGATGATCAACTTCTCCTAAAACAGAGTTGCCTTCCATAATTTGCTCATTGAGTTGATCAACGGCTGATGCGATTTGATCAACAGGGTAAACACGCTCATTTGCGTTCTTTACCCCGCCTTGAATGAAGATCCCTTTCATGTAAAGGGACTTCTTATTTTCACCGTCACTAACGCTTTCAACGACCATGTTAGCACGGTCAAACGTTAGATTCTCTCTAAGATACAAAGCCATTTGCTTTTAGAGTCCTTACTTCTTAATTATTTTTTTAACAGACTTCTTAGATTCGGCTACAACACTGCTGTTGTTTTGACCTTCACTACCCTTGCCATGTTGTGGCTTAGGAGCTTTTTCTAAGTTCATACCTTTTTGTGCTGGACGATTTCTCCACTGACTAGCATGTTCAACATCTTTAGTATCTGGGCTTAATAAACCACCCTTTGTACCACCTGTTGAGCTTTCGCCACTGAAGTTAACTGGCTTAGCACCTGTTTGTGTTACTTTTGGCTTTGTTAATGCTGGGCTCTTTGTTTGTGCGCCATCATCACCACCAATTTTACTATCGTACAAACCAGACACTTTAGTTAATTGTACAGATTCTTCTAGGCTTTCTTCCATAGATTCTTCGTCATCATCAGATGCTTCCATCATATCTTCGTCATCCATGTCACCCATGTCATCATCCATGTCGCCCATGTCGTCATCACCCATGTCGTCATCACCCATTAATTCTTCAAACTCAGCCATTAGCATGTCTAGTTTATCTTCTAGGTCAACAACACGATCCTCTAGGTCTTCTAGGTCTTCTTCAGATTCTTCATCTCCGAAACCTTCTTCATCATCAATCTCAATGTCAGCGAATTCATCTTCATCTTCTGACATGCCTTCTTCGTCAGATTCTACGTCAGCACTAATTTCATCTAATAGGCCGCCGGACATGTCTTCAGCCATTGCTTCTTCGTCCATTATTGATTCATATATTTCTCTGGATTTTTCAACCACTATATCGTGAAATAATGCACGTGCTTGTTCTTCATTCTCATTGATTATTAATTCAATAAGTTGTTCAAATTTTCTATTATCCATTATTAATATCTCCTTTAGAAATGGCTTTGTAATATTTATTTATTGGGTATATAGGAAAACAGCACAAAATGTGCTGTTTTTTTGCGTTTTTTAGTAGAATATAGAAATTTAAGCTGCCGGAGGTGCTGCAGGAGGTTGATATTGTTTACGTATCTTTTTTAAGTTTTTAGATTTTTCAAAATTTCTTACATCAAACATCTTGCGTAGTTTTCTTATTTGTCTTAGTGTTAGCTTTGTTTTACGGCTTTCTTTCCAACGAGGTTTACTGTTATCATCACTAGTATCTTGATAACCGGGCACTGCTGGATTGAACATTTCAAAAAGTTTCATAGATATGTATTTATCTTACATCGCTGGAGCCGGCGCCGCTGCTGCTGGGACACCACCTCCCGGCATTGCTTGAGGACCAGCTACGCCCGGTGCTACTTCAGGGGGAGGAGGCATTTCACCTTGATCCATTCCTTCAGCCGTTTCCAAATCAGTGTCAATGTCGCCTGCGCTGATACCAATGCTACGTAAGTCACTTCCCTTAACATCATCAGTAACTTCGGACTCACGTTCTTCTTCCCACATACGTTCATTTTCAGTAATTTCTTCTTCAGTAAGACCTAAGAATCGTTGCAATGCAAAACGCTTACTTATATATGGGAACGCTTCCATTGTTTGGAATGTAGCAACTCTATCTTTATCTAATTCACTCTGCCGATAAGCTGCAAAGTTTTGCGGTGCATTGAATTTAATATTGAATAATCCACTATCAATATTAAAGCCTCTCCAACGTAAAAATAGCTTGAATTCGTCATCTAGTTTTTGCGCAATGTAATTCTGCAATCTTTCGCAATATTGATTAAATCTAAACTCTTGAATCATAGCTGTACCAACACGTCCATCATTTAATGGAACTTGTCCATCATCAGGTCCTGTTGGTAAATAACTACTAGGAACACGTAAACCACGTGCTAATCTATTATTAAAATATTTTAAATCGTCAATTTCACCTAAGTTTTGACCACCTTGTAACATTTCAACTGTTGATCCGCGCCCATCTGCCGTAGTTGGAAAAAAGTAATCCTCATTGATGCTTAATGGATTATATGTGGCGTCTAATACGCTTGAACCACCTTGAGTTGTTGGAATTCTTCGTTGATGGATCTCATTTTTTACTCTGTCTACAAAAGCCATTGCCATATGGCTGGGCATATTACCTACATCAATTTTGAATACTCTGCGTTCTGGGGCACGTGAAACACGATATATTAAGATAGCATCTTCTAATAATTCTTTTTGCTTATAAACTTTGAAAATACTTTCTAATATACTTTGACCAAACGGCCAATATCTGTCTAATCCCTCAGTTAAACTTAGATGAACCACATGTTTAGCATCTACTGCTGCCTCATTTTGTCCTAAACTAAATCTACTTCCTGTAGTACCATACGGCTCATTTGGTACTGTATAACTATATGGTGCGCTATACCCTGCTGTTGGTGGCTGTGCTTGAAAGTCTGTAGTTGTCTTTGCTGCAACTGTTAAATTCTGTAAGTTTACATTTATATCTTTAATTACATACTGCTCAGGAAGTTTACCCTCGCTCTCATTGACTATAACTTTTCCTACTTTAGTCGCATCAACCCAATACAACTTAAAATTTTCAGGATCCCGTACAAAAAATTGATCTCCATACTTAATAGTATTTCTAAAAATCTTAAATATACGATTGTCAAAATCGTTGAGTTTACACCATTGTTGCAGTTGTTTCTTAAGTAATTCTACTTCATGCGGGGTCGGATCGTCTTTAAACTCTAGAGTAAATGGTGTATTATTATGTTCATTTCTTTGTGTACTGAACTCAGCAATAATATCTAAACATGCATTAATCTCAGCATCTACATCCATCATTTCATACTGATTATAGCGTTCAATTCGATTTGGGTGACCTGTATATACTTCAGGTAATCTACTCATGTAGTTTTTATACCCAAACGCATCATTGTTCCAGCCACCTGTAGGTTCGTTATTGAACCCGGGGCCATTCCATGCTCCGCTGTTGCTATTGTTTCCTGAAATAGGACTTAATTGACCTGTAGTGTTTACAGTAGAAAAACGTTTTTTATATGCCATGATTACTATTTATTATTAATTGCTCATGTACAGTTTAATGTCGCTGTATATGCTGTTGCTTTCGGATATTTTTCGATTTAAATCATCTATTTTAGATAATAACACCCCAGCAAATTCATCAGATTTTGACTGCATAGGTGTGTTTGGGCTATAAATTTTAGGCTTATTGATTGATCCACGCATATTAGAAAAATCACTCATATTTCCAGATTGCTTTAGCTCAATTGGAATCGTATTGCCTTCCATCTTAACTTTAGCTTCAGTACCATGCATTTCTAACCAACCCGGGCCGAACACGCCACCGTCTTTAGCTTTTGGCATTACATGCACTGGGTCATTTTCAATAGGATAATGTCTACGTAAACCAAATTCGTCAAGATAGCCATTTTGTTCTAGCCAATCAAGTTGATCTTTATGTATATCGACTGCTGTTCCAGAACCATGTCCTCCCGGTGATTTTGCTGGCATGTATAACCAGCCATACTTTTTAGTGAATGCTTTTGGATTTGGATTCTTTTCCCAAGGATAACGTCCACCTGCAGCACGCCATTCGTTATACATGTCCTCTTGTTCTTCATTAGAACGATATGAACTAGTTATGTTGAGTTTTTTACCTGTTATCATAAAGTATTTTCTAGCCATAGTCAATACTTTTTCCTGAAAGTCAGGTTTTACTTTAGTCCAACGTTCATAGTCAGAACCTTTTCCGTCAATATAACTTTTATAAACTTCTGTTTTTCTTGAGTCAGTTTTTTCTGAATCAGTTTGACGAGTTTCTGCGACCTTCTTACGTTTAATTAAATCTTCCCGTTTTTGTTGAAGTTCTTCTGAAGTTTGCCCAAATTTTTCTTTTTCTTTTTGCTTTGATTCTTTTATTTTATCTTGATATGCTTTGGCTTCTGCGTCAACAGAGGCTAACTCACCTGACAATCTAGTTTTTTCTTGTGTTGTGCTAGCTTGAGAAATTTTATTTTCTAGTGCTTTTTTCTTTGCAATTGCGTCTTGTAATTTTTTCTCATTTTCTTTTTGTATATCTGAAAAAACTTTTTGTGATTGTATTTGAACATCTGTTTCTTTTATTGATTTATTTAAATTTTCTATATAATTTTTAATCTGTGATGTATCACCCAACGCAATTAATGATTCATCAACTTTACTACTATCTAATCTTAACAACCATGCCCCTAATCGTATTGTTCCTATTGCTGTTTGTTTTACTAAATCACCTAATCTTCTTAGTACGCTGTTTACTGGCTCTTGAATTACCGCTATCAACTTATCTTTTGCGATTCCCGTTCTTTGTGCAACTTCAAAATTTGCTATTTGTGCCTGCTTCAATGAATCTTTAACTTTATCACCATTTTTTTCACCTTTTTTGTAAGCTTCTACTTCAGCTCTTATAGTTTCTAAACTCTGTGATTCAATCAATCTTTCAGCACCGCTCATTTCTTGAACACTTGTAGATGTCTTGTCTCTAAAATCTTTACTTTGCATTAAAGCTATTCTGTTTTTTTCTTGATAGGCAAGTGAGGCTTTTGCAATATTTTTATTAAATTCATATTGAGTAATTCTACCAGCATCCAAATCTGCTTTCCATTGAGTTATTTGACCATTTGTTTTAGCGAGTAATGCTTCACCTTCTTTTGTAGTTGCTGTTCCGCTTGCTAAAAAGTCACGTACTCCTTTAGCGATTTCAGGGCCAAAAAAGCTTTGTGCTATAAGTTCAGCCTCTTCATATTTGTCTGCAAGTAGTTTACCTTGTTCCGTTTTTCTAAGCATTTTTAGGCGAACAGCAAATTGAATGTCTCTCATCTGTTCTGCCATTTTAGCAGATAATTCTGCTACATTTTCACCTGTAAGTCTAGCTAATCCAACTAATGATGTAACATAGGCTCTACTTTCATCCCTTAATTTTTCATCATTTTTTTGATATCTTGTACCTAACATTTGTGTTATTGATACATAGTCTGCTTGTAAAACCACTAACTCTGATTGACTTACCCCTAATCGCATAAACTCGCTTACAACACCGTCGCCAGTTCTTGCAATTTTACCAAATTCTTGTGCTCCTATATTAGTAGTGTTACCAAGATTTGTTAAACCAGTACCTAATTTTTCATAGGATTTAATTAAGCCTGTATTATTTTTTGTCCAAAATCCTGCTTCATTTGTTATTTTAGTAAAGCCCTCAACACTACTGCCGATACCTATACCTAATTTTGCTATCGTATCATATGTGTTTAACTGAGCATCATTGCTTTCTAAAACAGCGTTTACAAGTAGCCTTGACGCCTCAATGAGGCCCAATACCACCATTCGTGTTTTAGGTAAGCCGTTCAAAGCAAATAAAGCAGAAACCTTTAAAAACTTACTAGAATCATCTACAGTTTTTGTCCACTTAGTAAAACTAGTGTCACTTGCTAATAAAGCTGAACTGGTTGATTCAATAGTATCTTTTAAACTATCTATTGCACTCGCTAATCCACGTGATGAGTTACCTACAGAACTAGCTGCATTATTATATCGTTGTAAAGCTTTTGTAATATCTTGTACTGAATCAGAAGCGTTTTGTGCCATAAATTATCGCCTTAAATATACAAGCATATCGTTTTGTAATTGATTATTTTTTGATATATTGTCTAATAATGAATCCATTTTACTTGATACTAAATTAATGAGATTACTTTTATCATCACTACCTTGACTTACATTTACATTGTTATTAACTTGATTTACATTATTAACCATTGAAGAGGCGTATCCACTTAATAGACCTGCTATATTTTCTGATTCTAATAATGGATTTTTACGTTTGCTTAAAATTTCGCTAGGTAAATTTTTAAAACTTACGGGAATACTTTTTCCATCTGGTAAAGGAACCACTGCTTGTAATTGATCGCTAAGATTTTCATTATAACCACTCATTGGTCCTGAGGAGATTCCAAAATTTAAATTATTTGTTTGAGAAAAACCTCCTCCGCCTGATCCTGAACCGCTACTTGAATTAGTTGTTGGTGTTGGTACATTTGGTCTATCACTTCCAGTTAATGCCTTTAACCTTTTTTTAATGCCATCTATTTCTTTTTGTTGTAAATTTATTTGAGCATCGATGTATGCCTTTTTAGCTACATCAGCTGGTCCACTCAAATCGACCCCCAACGCTTCTAAATTTGTACTCTTTTCTCTTTCTTTATACAAGTCCCCAAGTTTTGCCTGTCTATCTATAAGCAGATTATTCAATTCACTTGCATCTTTAAACATAAAAGGAAAATCTGGATCTACTACACCTAGTGTAGACATAGTTTCCATAAATCCTCTAGTTAATTGATCAAGTCCTTTTAATAATCCTTCAAATGCAGGGTTAACATAATCTGCAATTAATTTTACTAATGTTTGAAATGCAGTTTGTACTTCTAATTGTGTCTCTATTAATTTAATTTGTGTTTCTTTTAGTCCACCGTCTTGAGGTAACATTGCGGCATCCGCTTGACGCTTTACTATTTCTTCTCTGTTTGCAGTTTGCTCTTTTGCTGCGCCCCTAAATGTTTCTACTGTTTGTCCAGTAAGTTCGGCAAATTCTTTACTTTTGGCTGCTGTTTCCGAATTGGCTTCGAAAAATCTGTCCTGTGCTTGACTATACCTTCTGTTAAATTCAGTAATATCAATTTCACCTGCTTTAAATTGTTTTATCCATTTATGTATATCAGCTCCGGCTACTCGCAGCATAGCTCTTGCTTCTTCGCTTTGTGCTGCTGGGCCTATACTCAAAATTTCTCTAAATCCTTTTTGTTTATCAGGACCAAACATTTCACCTACTTGAGTTACTCCATTTTTTAATCTATTAGTTACTTCGGTAGCATTTTTTCCTGCTTTTTTAGCTTCCTGTCGTAACATAATATTAAATGCATAGTCTTTTAAATCTTCATCTTGTTTTGCTTTTAATGCATCAACACTTGTGCCGGTTAATGCAGCCAACTCTACTAACTGTTTACTATAATTTAAACTTTTTTCTCTTAATGACTTTGTATCATTGGTTCTTAAAATACCTAATTTAGTTTGTTGTTTTATGAAATCAGCTTGATTCTGTGTAATTTCTTTTTGCGAATATCCTAATCTAATTTGGGCTGCTCTTTGTTCTTTTGAAATAGATGCAATGTCAAAAAAAGTCTTAACACCTTTTCCCGCTGTATCACCTAAAAATGTTAAATCAGTGCCTAACCCTGTAGTAATTGATACTAGATCACCTACCTGTTCTCCTAAATATCCTGTATTTTTTGTGATATCGAAAAGACTATCAGCGGTGCCTTCACCAGCATATCCAAACTTAGCTAGTGTGTCGTATGCACTTAAGTACTGATCATTTTGTTTAAAAACAGATTGTACTAGTCCACCCAATACTTCAGTAACACCACCTAAAGCTTTACCCAATGGCCCCATGGATCCAAATATTGAACTTAATCCACTTGTGACTTGTCCAACGGTTGTATTATATTTTGAGAAACTTACTTCACTTGTAGAAAGGGAACGATTAAATGATATTGCCCCTGAGTATATCTGTTTTATTCCAAAACCAGTTTTTGAAATTTGTTCCGATGTCATTCCCAGCGATTTACCAAGCTTTTCAAAAACACCCGCTGAGGCGCTACTCTGAAAGGCTAATCTATCTGCTGCGTCAGAAAGTTTTGCTAGTTCGGCTCTAAGTGCTGCGTCATCCAAGGAATAATTCCTCCGTATAGTATGGATCTAAATATCTTGTTAGTATTTAGTTTATTAAAAATTACACTTTTGGAGAAAGTATGGCCATTGAGAATAACCCATTAAAACAATATTTCCGTAGACCTAGCATATATTTAAAGTTACCCAGTAAGGGACAAGGCTACTCGCCGGATGTGATTGAGATGCCCGAAAACGGAGAAATACCAATTTATCCAATGACTGCAATTGATGAAATTACTAGCAAAACACCAGACAGTCTTTATAACGGTACCGCGGTAGCAGAGATTATCAGAAGTTGTGTTCCTGCTATTAGAGACCCATGGAAAATAAGCAGCACAGACCTCGACGCTATTTTAGTCGCAGTTCGTATTGCTACAAATGGTAATGATATGGATATAGAAACGCACTGTCCAAAATGTGATGAAGATTTTAAGTATGGAATTAATTTATCATTCATATTAAACAATTTTGTTGCAGGAGATTATTCTATACCAGTAAACATCAGTGATTTGAAAATAAAATTTAGACCGTTAAATTATAAAGAATTAACAGAAAATGCAGTACGCCAATTTGAAATTCAAAGAGCATTAGCTGTACTAACTGCCATGGAAGAAGGCCCTGAAAAAGATAAAAAATCAAGCGACATGTTCAAAACCATAGCATTTAGCACCCTAGAAATTATTGCTAGTACCATTGACTCAATATCAAATGATGAATTTACTGTAACTGAAAAAGCTTATATTTTAGATTTTTTACAAAATGCTGATAAAAGAGTTGCAGAAAAGATTAAAGAAAAGAGTTTAAGTTTAAGAGAAACAACTCAAATGAAACCACTAAACATTAAATGTTCAGGTTGTGGTCATGACTATGAACAGATGTTTACATTAAATGTCAGTGATTTTTTCGTCTAAAGCTTCTATACCTTGACTCCGAAGGTATCGGGAAGCTTATTGATGGGATGGAAAAGGAGTGTAAAGCTATTAAGAAAAATGCACAGAGAATAGCTTGGTATATGCGTGGCTCTATTAGTTACACAGATGTTTTAAATATGAGCCCTTCAGAGATTGCTTCAGTAAATGAGATTATTGAAGAAAATTTGGAAACTACAAAGAAAACTAATATTCCATTCTTTTAAGATGAACTTCGTTCATCTAATCCCTTCGTTATTCACTCACTTCGTTCGTTCATATACTCGGGATTATGATTATTTAGATATTGCCGATTAGAAGCCATGGTAGTGCTATTCAGCACTACCAATGGTAAAGGTACTTGCCATGACCGTCACCCATGTTGTCTATTCCCCGTATAACTAGCCCTTTTCGCTGATATACGCTACCGGTTGCTCTGTAAAGTTTATTGGGACTGTAGTGAGATTGTTCATCTCAGCAACGCATGTTACATAGTTGCAAGACAAAGTTAACTATGTACTCATTCAGGGTTCGCTCCATACGATTGCCCTGTCGGTGTTCCCTAAGATTGCTCTTAGGTATACTCCAGATCCGTCGGCACAGCACTACCTGTACTTCCTCAAGGAGGGTCAACAACTTGACCGTCGAATTGTGTTTAAATTTGAATTGTTAAGATTGAATCGCTTGACGTGGTGTCTATTGGTTTGCCTGAGTAAGATTTAACTATGTCTTTGTTTTGTGCCATAAATGTTTCAAATTCCATAATGTACCAATCACCTACTTTTTTACTTCCGTAAAAAATAAAGTTATCAGTGATCCAAGTTAGCTGACATTGAACTGCTACATATTTTCCTATACGATTAAATTTCATAAACAGTATATTTAGGTCGCCGGGATCTGCAACAGCAAGTAGTTGTTCTAACCAACTATCAAGTACTTTATGTTCTCCATTAAGTAACAAATGAAATGAAAAATCGCTGTAGAATTTACATTCTGCATTAAACTTTGGGAAACTTT
>Ga0315906_10009338_pt1 | contig 11673 bp, 4 predicted proteins | sample LakEriMetagenome_4_FD_203526 | JGI IMG/M metagenome (GOLD analysis project Ga0315906, IMG submission 203526) | Freshwater fungal communities from buoy surface, Lake Erie, Ohio, United States - Buoy 2 MA122 | ecosystem: Environmental > Aquatic > Freshwater > Lake > Lake biofilm | place: USA: Lake... | reverse complement strand
ATCGTAATATAATAAATTAAAGTTATTATTATTCATATTCATTGTATAAGAACCAGTAAGAGTGGTGAGATTAATCGCTGGATTATTATTCAAGCCAAAACCACCAACGGAAATGGAAGGATTGGTATTATTATGAAAACTAAAAACACCCAAACCATTATTATTATTGGAACTCACATTGATTCCCATTAAGAAATTGGAGGTATTACTGGTATATGGATTATTGGAATTATTGACACCAACAATCATATTCATTTGAGGATTAAAGAGATTGGAACTGGCTGATAAATTACAACTTGTGATTTGATTAAATTTCAAGTTACCTATCATAATATCATTTACAAATAGATTGGAGGTGCTTAAATTGACAATTGAGATATTACTGAAGAAACCGTTTTGTGCAATTATATTGGAACAAATATTTGAATTAAAAAAGGCTTTATTTATATTTGAAATATTACAATAACTAAAATTTATGTTATTTTTACCTGGAATACTGGAAAGATTAAAGCATTCCAAGTTATCAAGTCTCGATTTCTTATTTACATATAAATAATAATCATTTGCCGGTGCTGTATCACCTATTGCCAATCTACCTTGAGCACTTAAAGAAGCAGCAAAGATATTATTCGAAGTAGCGTAAATTAAATTAGGAGGTGGTTGATAAATATATGTAATAGTATCCGTGAAATTATTAAGCACATAATTCCCCTTTTCGATATATAACCTTTGTTTTAGATTGATGGAGAGACTATTGGCAACCAATGGGTCTAATTTAAATACAGGAACAACCGTTTCTTTTAATATAAAATTATCAGTTACATAAGGCTTCGTGGTGCCAGTTTTATATATATAATTCGTATATTCAATATTATAAGTATTAGTAGGTTCATCATAACTACCGGTTGGATTTATTCGAATATTATTTACATTAATTTGATTTATATCAAGATTTAAAAAGGTGGGTACCTGAATGCTATAATTAATGAAATAAGTGATATTATCTCTGGCAAAATCACCGAAAGGTAAATAAGATTGATTGCTATAGTTGATTATATTACTAATTCCGTAATTGGTAATATAATCATTATTAATCATATTAGACACATTAATGATTCTACTGTTGATAGATGGCGGATTTACGGAGAGAGAAGTGGCAGTAAAATTACTGGTGAATTTAAAAAAGAAGTTATCAGTTTTAATATTTGAATAGCCAATAATCCCATCATCATTATTATAAAGAGGGGTTAAATTACAACTTGCTGTATAAGTCAAATCAATTATATTCGAGGTTCTGTAATTTAAATTACTGTTATAAGTGAGAGTAAAATTAACCACAGGAGGATTAGCCACATTCCTCATATCATCTTTGATATTAATATGAATTTGGTTTCTTGGATTTATAGTACCTATTCCAACATAACCTCGATTGTTAATTGAAAATAAGTCATTGGATGTTAGATAATAATTGCTGTTTAAATTCGAGTAATTGAATATTAAGGGGGTATTAAAAGCATTTATTCGAATATCAATAGGACAAATGGAGTTACTTGAACCTATACCGATGAAACCATTTGAATTTATGGAAAAAACCAGATTACTGGTATTACAACTATTATTGCTATTATAAATTTCCATTATATTACAAGAGGTAGGAAAACGATTGATGGTAATGGAAGGTTTTTGATAAGAGGCATCATTAATAACATTCATAGAAGCTTTAGCAGTATTATCATTTACATCAAGTCTATTATATTTAACGTAATCAATAAAAACTGGTGTATTTGGAGCGAGTGATTTAATGAGATTAATAGCTATGAAGTTGTTGGAGTTGAATGTCATATTTTCATTGATTTGAATGTTATTACTTGTGATATTTATCTTATTGCTATTATTTAAATTCAATTGAATATTTGAATTATTGATAAATAGGATTTGTTGATTGTTACTGGAGATAACAGATAGATAGTCATTGGAATCATAAAATTTCATCACTAAATTTGAGTGAATAAAAGTCACGTCGTTAGAGGTATTTAAATTTGATTTAATATAAAACTCATTATTAAAATAAGACCTGTATTCATTAATATTAAAGATATTTGACCCCTTTCTATTTAAAGCAATTGTGGAATTGGAAAAGCCAAATTCATAATCATTCTTAAAATTAATAACAGCGTTGGGATGACTATCATCTCTTACATTTAAATAAACAACATTTGAATTTAAATAAGAATTGAAATTTAATCTGTTATCAGTGATTAGGTCATTGGGAAAGTTTCCAACATAAATAGACATTATCTTTATTATTATCTATTTTAATATTTAAGTCCAAAAAGTATTTAAGGATAACTTATTATAGATAAATAACGAAAAAGCTTCATTTATTTTTACTAATTATAGCGGAAGATTGCCCGAGTGGTCTAAGGGGAAAGACTTAAGATCTTTTATACTTCGGTATGCGTGGGTTCGAACCCCACATCTTCCACCTTTATGTTTAATCCGCTATAATTATTTTTCTATCTAATAATAGAAAAATGGAATATTTAGAAAATGAAATAACAGAGATTTCATTTACACCTGAAACAGTAACTATTACTTATGATAATAATCAAGTAGAGGTAGTAAATAAAACCAAGGAAGGTTATAAATTACTATATGAGGCTTGGCTTAAAGAGCAACCTATGTTCATATCAGACATCTTCAAAACTCAAATGCATGATTTAGCATTCGCAGCACGAGGATATCCAGATAAGTTAGATAATATGAATCGATATCTAACTGAGGAAAACAAAGAAGAAGCATTGAAATTCATTGTTTATATGCGAAAACGAGATTTAACTTTCGAAAGAGCCAAATGGACTAAAGTTTAACATTTTCTTCTACTATCTTTATTTCTTTTTCTGTTAATTTGAAAAATTTATAAATTTTTTCATTATTCCATATTCTATCCAATGGTGGTAATGGAATCCATATAATAGTTTTTTCACTTATATGTTGTGATATTTTTCTTATACTTAACATAAAAATAGGTAATTTACATTTTAAATAGCTTAACAATGAATTTGCTTCTTTCTCATTATTTACCTCAAAGGATATATATGATTGTGTATAAACTTCAAAAGGTTTTCCTATAAACATATTTCCAAAATATTTTGAAGCTCCATAAGATTCTGATGTAATTACTTTCCATTTATTTATTATCGAAGAATTTATAAACCTTTTATTTATAAATTTGTAATTTCCTTTTTGTTGTGATACATAACATTTAATAAAATTAGGTTTATAATAATTTATTAATCGTTGATCATTAGTTTTTATATTGTAATTTCCTTGGCCTTTATATAAATCGCTTAATTTTTTAGAGTATTTATTTAATTTATCTATTATAGAATAAAATTTATTATTATTTACTAAAATATCATATCTATTTAATTTAATCATTGAACCATTAAAATTACATAAACCTTCATAATTTTTATTTATCAAAAAATAATTTACACCACCTTTAATTTCAACATAATTTCCAAAAATTTTTTTAGCATTATCAAAATGATTTATAAATTCAATATCAGTTCTATTTAACATCATTTTTCTAAAATTATTTAAACCAATACCACCAGCAAACCATCTACTCGGAACAATAAATAATAAATATTTAGAGGTTAATAGAATTGATTTTTCAATAAATAAATTATATATTGGGCTTTTTTGTTTTTCGTCATTAAATGGTGGATTACCCATAATTATATCAAATTTCATATCTTTTGTTTTATCTTCGAAATCTTTATTACTACCCTTTTTTACTTTACCATTCATATATATATCATATCCACTGTTATCGTAAAAATTATCCTTATCGTCTTCAATAAAAGAACCTTCGAAAATATTTAATGTATATTTGTGACCACATAATATTTTTTTCATCATAAACACATTGTATTTGTCTAATTCGACCATATAAAGCATTTTTTCAAGAATGTGTTTTCTTTTCTCTTCTTCTGTTTTAAATCCCTTTAAATTTTTCATTAACCTTAAATAAACAGCTATAGGGAAATTACCCATACCTGCTGCTGGGTCAAGCCATTTTAACTCCTTATTTGTCCAAACCTCTGGTGGTAATTTATCTAACATTTCATCAACCAATTTCATTGGTGTAAAAACCTCACCTCTTTCTTTTTTTCCTGACGTAGTAGGTTTAATATGTCGGTCAATAAATTCGAGCAGTTCTTTAGGCTCATTAATGGTATAATATTTACTTTTAATTCTATGTATAATTCCACTAATTCCTGTAGCTACATCACTTGACATCCCTCCATTTTTCATTTCCTCTTTTTCTATTGAAGCAATTATATTATTTAATAAATCAAAAAGTTGATCATCATCAATATCTTTCATTTTAAATCTGTCTTTTATTGTATAAATAAATAAGTCATTTAGCTCTTCTTTACCTCGAATATCTTTTAATAGCTCATTCAAATCAGTTTTAAAATTGGTTACATCAGTATTTTTCATATCTAAAATACATCTAATTTTAGAAGTATCTATTTCAGAATTTGAAGTAACTATGGATAATATTGCTATAAAATCAGCAAACATATCCTTTATTTTTTTCAATAATACTTCATCTATATTTGCCTTTTTTTGATTACCAAAACTTCTATTACCCTCAATATCCTTATATTTATTATTTTCATTTAATTCACGTACCCCCTCGCGTAGTACCACAGTCTTTCCTTTATTTTTTTTAATTTCTTTATAATCCATAATAATTGCTTTAACATCACTATTCAATGTCTTTATGTTATATATCACACCAACCTCATCGAGTTCCCTTTTAATATTTTCTATATCATCGTCATATTTAATGGTAAGTTTATTAAAAATCTCATTACTAAAATCGCTAATAGCTTTATCATCTTTATCATATTTATTTATAAAGATATCTCTATCTATATTAAATAAATCAGTAATTAGCTCTCTTTTTTTTGTTAAATCTTTCTTATCATTATCAATAGTAATATCATTACTAATATAATCTAAAATAGTTAAAGTTCTTTGAGGATTTAAATCTACAATAAATCCATATTTTTTCTTCGGACAGTAATCAGTTCCATCACATAAAGAATTATCATTCACTTCAGTCATTGACCTAAACATTATTTGATATAAAGTATCAGCACTTTCAATAGAATTAAAGAGTGTAACAATGTCGACGTTTGGTAAAGAAATACCTAATTGAAGCCGTTTACCAGTAATTATAACCAAATTATCATAACTACTATTCTTTTTTAATTCTTCCTCACATTGATTAATAGTTTGTTTAATATTAGTATCGTGATTATATATGATATTCCCATTATTTTTATTAGTTGATTTTTTAGTAGTAGCAACTATAAATAAGGTTCTTTCAAATATTATTTTAAAATAATCCTTTAAAAATTTTAATAATACATCAGCAACCTTAATAATCTCTTGGTCAATTCCAAAAGGTAAAAACCATAATTGTGTTGTTTTATGCTTTGTTTGTAAAGTTCTGCATTTATTATTACAAATACCTTCTATTCGTGGCATAATGCCATCTTTAGTATAAAAAGGATAATGTTCATATTTAATACCTTTACGTGGATATCCAAAATAATAATGAAAGAGTTCCTTCACCTGTTCTATATTTACAAAAGCATCTTTATTAGGATTCAATGCGAACAAAGCATTCATATTAAAAGTAAAATTGGTTCCTTTCCCTAAATTAAGATTGTTATAAACCGTATTTATATCATTCCATACAGTTGTTAATAAACACGGTTCAGGGAAATTTTTATATTGTTCTAAGTAATTTAATATTTGTTCCTCATCATAATTATCTCCAAATTTTTCTTTAAGATTTTCATTATAGTATTTCTTAAATCTTTTTACCTTATCATCCTTATTTGAATTTGAAATTCGTTGAAGATTTGTGACATTACTTAGACTCCAAAACAATTTATTTTTATCTGGAATATTAAATTTTCTTAATACCTTATTATATGTAGCAGTAATATATATCTTCCAAATATCAATATTAGATATCTTATTTATTAATTCAGTTGATTTATTAGAAACCATTGCGTAATGAGCTTCGTCAATGAAAATAATGGTTGCTTTAATATAATCTCTGATTATCGATGAGAAATCGTTATCATTAGCACCGCTGCCTCTTCTTTTTTGCATCAATAATTTAGCAACTTTACCATTAATACTGATACATCTATTGGTTTTTGGATTTAATATTTGATTTGGCGGACAATCCTTCTTTTTTAAAGAGGTTTTTTTAGTGGTAACGGTATCGTTTAATTTCTGTATAGATAAGAAATACACTTTATGACATGTAGAATTATCTTTTTTGAATTTTTCAATAAATTTCTTTCTACTGATGTCAATCGTTTCAGCTTTGATATTATATAAATCAAAATCATAGAAATTAAAAGCATCTTCATATTGAGCTAATGTTTCACTTGGCGCAGGCGTAAGTATAATAAATTTATGATATTTACCATCTTTATTGTTTTTGATGTAATTTAAAATTGTCCCAGCCATTATATAAGTCTTACCACTTCGAGGAACAGCGCCAATCAAAATCTTTTTATTGTCACCATTTTCCTTAATTATCTCTCCAATTTTATTTATAAAAAGGGTTTGATGAAATCGTGGTTTAAAAACAGGTTTTATTTTATTATCATTTAAATATATTTTTTTAAATTTATTAATATCGGCATCAGTTTCTAAATAATTATAATTTTTTAAAATCATTTGTAAATCCTTGAATAATAACTCCAAATCATTCAAATCATATACATTTTCATAGTTTCCAGTTTTGTTAATATAATTAGTAATAATATAACTGGATTTATTTACCTTATCGGCAATATTGATAAATCTCTTTTTGTCTTTCACGAATAGCAATACATTAAATATATAATTATGAGATTCAATTTTATCATTTGAATTACCAATTTTATTAAAAGCATCAAAAAAATCATTAACAATAATATCTTTTTTTTCCTTATCTATAACATCAATATCATTGATATATTTACTTATTTCTTTCTCAAAAAGTATTTTATTACTTGAAAGTTTATTTTTTAAATCTTTATCATTCGATATTTGTTTTATTATTTTATCTCTAAAAGAAATATAAAATTTTTCATTTGTAATCAATAGTTTTTTATTATTTACATTATTTATAATTAAACATAAATCCTGTATATCATAAGATTTTATATTTTTAGTTTCATCTTCCTTATCATAATACTTACAAGAAGACAAATAAATATATTCTTTTTCAATTTTCCCATCTGTATTTTTAACCTCAACTTTAAATGATATATCAGAATAACCACCTGAATTGCCACTAATCACTGGTGTTTTATGTATATAATTATCGAAGCAATCTATTAGTGAAACACAATCACTTTCTTGGATAGCCTTTGTATTTACATTTATATTTATATGTTTGATATCATTTTTAAATAATCCAAATTTTACGCATATATCCCATAATCGTTCATATAAAAAGCCTTGTCTAACTAAATCATTATCTTCATTTATTTTAATGTCTTTCTTGCTTTTTTCAATAACATCTTTAGCAGTTTGAAATTTTTTCAATTGCCTAATTAAATCAATTACATTCATCTTATAAGATAAATTGAAATTAAATTTTATAAATATAAATAAAGATGGTTATTAAAGTAGCACTTGTTAATAAAGCAATTACTGATAAACTAACTAAAACCACTGTTATTTTAGACCCTGCAGGTTTATCTTATATGAAAAAGAGTTTTGTAGGTGCTGGTGGAGCATCTGGAGCTATATATAAATTATTAAATACTACCAAACCAACAGATGAGGTCATCAAACATTTCTCTAAATTTGCGAGTCAAGATGACTTATATAAAAATAATAGTGATAGTGTTGCTTGTTATGGGTCTTATGATAATATTAAAATAATTCACGCAGTGGGTCCCGATTTTAGAAGCTCGAGATATTTACAAGAAATCTTATGTGATACTCAACAAACTGATAAATTATTTTATAAGATTTATGATGATATTTATCGAGAATTTACAAAGCTCAATAATAAGAAATTAACGTTACGTTTATTACCCATTTCTTCTGGTATTTTTATAAATAATGATTTGATATCAAAAATAAAGATATTTAGGTCATTATTAGTGAATTATCAAAAGTTGAATGATAAATATAAAATTAAACCAAAGATTTATTTATATGATAAAACTGATTTTAAGATAATGAAGTTTCTATCTCAATTAATTCAGTAATACCATTCATAAAAGTAATTTCTTCTTTCCATCCCAATTCCAATAATTTATCGGCATTGATTGAATACTTGAAGTCATTATATTGTCTGTCTTCAATGAATTCAATCCAATTATTATAATCATCATTTGGCTTCATTTTTTCAATGATTATTTTTGCGATATCTAAAACAGAATATTCATTTTTACATCCAATATTATAAATATTATTTATTTTACCCTTATCCAATACCACTTGAATGGCATTACAAACGTCATAAATATGAATAAAATTTCTACGCGTTAATCCTTGACCGTGAATAGTACATTTCTTGTTTTCTTTTAGAAGATTTATAAATCGTGGTATTAGCTTTTCCTTATATTGTCTATTACCATAAACATTATTACAACGGATAATTATGACAGGTAAATGAAATGAATAATAATAAGAACGTACGATATGTTCAGCTGCTGCTTTTGTTGCTGAATAAGGAGTTGTTGGATTTAATAATTCAGCTTCAGTACATTCAAAATCAACATCACCATAAACTTCATCAGTGGATATATGTATAAATTTCTTTATTTTTCCATATTTCCTCACACAATCAATTAATATATGAGAACCAACAACATTATCATAAGTAAAATCGAGAGGTCGTATAAAAGAGTTATCAATATGAGTTTGAGCAGCAAAATGGATAATTATATCAATCTTATAATCATCTAACACAGATGAGATTAGATTACTGTCTGAAATATTACCTATAATTAACTTATCATAGGTAATATTACTTGTATCTGAACAATAATCGATTTTATCAATGGTTATAATAAAACAACTGGGGTTTTTATTTTTAAAATGATTGATAAAATTGGAACCTATAAATCCACAACCTCCAGTTACGAGGATATTCATATTTAAGAATTAATCATTATTTATTTTTAAATAAATGATAATTGGAGGTTTTTTAATAGCAATGGCATTAATAACTTACTATCTTTACTATCCCAAATTTCCACCTAAAGGCAGTCTCAGTTATTATAGATATAAATGGAGACAAATAAGCCAATAATTCTTTTTATTTCTCTATTATAAATAAAATGGAGATAAAACCAAAAGATTGGATTTTACCTAATCGAATTGGTTATAGTGAGAAAATTTTTAAAAGTTTTAGACCCGAATATTATGAAGCAACCTCAAAAGTTTCTTGTGAATGTGATGATAAAGGGAAATGCGATTTATCAGATAAATCAGTTTCTTTATTTCCACAACAAAGACTCATTAAAGATTTCATTCAATTTGACAGTCCTTATCGAGGAGCCTTATTATATCACGAACTCGGTTCAGGTAAATCAGGGGCTTCTATTGCAGCTGCTGAGGGTTATATAAATAAGAAAAAGATGTATGTATTATCACCTGCGTCATTAGCTGTCAATTATGAAAATGAAATATTTAAGATTAGTTCTATTGGATTAAATTTAAAAAAAGATTGGAAATTGGTAAAAATAGGAACAAAGGCCAGTGCTTCCAAAATCCTACTTGAGAAATATGCTATTGATGCTAAAATAATCAAAAAAGATGGGTTAGTATGGATACCTTTATATGATGATGATATTCCTAATGCCACGATTATTAAAACAACTGTCGATGACAAAGATAAGCCATCTATTGATATAATGATATCACATATCATCCGTAATCGCTATACCTTCATTAGTTATAACGGTCTTAATCAGAAATTACTTACAAGTCTGGGAAAATCCCCATTTGACAATTCCTTTGTTATTATAGATGAAACTCATAACTTTGCCAGCAGAATTGTAAATGGAAGTAAATTGGCACGTGATGTTTATATGAAATTAATGAATGCCATTGATTGTAAGATAATTTTATTATCAGGAACACCTATCATTAATAATCCATATGAAATAGCTACCATTATAAATCTAATCAGAGGTCATATGAAGGTTTATAACTTTTCATATACAAAAACCTCGAGGGATTTACAGGAGGAAGAATTAAAGGCTATTTTAGAAAAATCAACATTACAAACCTATATAGATGAATATTATATTGATAATAAAAATAAAAGATTGCTAATATCATTATTACCGAAAAATTATAAAAGAACCTCTGTGAAAGAAACAGTAATTGAAAAGAAGGAATGGGACAAAACAGAAGATAAAATCCTAAGTTCAATCATTGAAACCGTAAATGAACTTAAAGGAGTACGTTTGACTGTTAAACCTACCTCCTTATTTCTATCAGCACTTCCGACTACCATTGAAGAATTCAATAATTATTTTATGGATATGAGTGATGAAGAAAATCCTCATACGAAAAATGAGGATTTATTTATGAGACGTATTTTAGGAACCGTTAGTTATTATAGCATCAGTGGTAGTGATAAATTCCCTAAGAGATTGACAGATGTTACCAATGAACTTTATATGACTGATAATCAATTCAAGAAATATACGGAGGTGAGAGCTATTGAAAGAAAGATGGATATGAAAAAGGGTGGAGTTATGGATGATAAAACTTCTGTCTATCGTGCCTTTAGTCGAATGGTATGTAATTTTAGCTTTCCTGAAGGTATTGAACGTCTTTATCCGAATGACGTCAAGAAGGCTTTGAAAAAAGAGATGGACCAAATTGATGAAGTTAGGGGTAGAAGAGAAAGAAGTGAGAAAGCAAAGGTTGTTGATGTTTATGAGAAGAAACTCACAGAAGCGATTGATGAATTAAAAGAAAAGGACCTTTTAACTTATGAGAATGTAAAGAAAAATCTAAGTCCTAAATTTGCGAAGATGTATGATGATATTGAAGCATCGCCCGGTTCTGTCCTTATTTATTCCCAATTTAGAAATGTAGAAGGTCTCGGACTTTTAAATGAATTCTTAAATAGAAATGGATATAAAGAGATTGATATAAAGAAGGTGAATGGCGAATATCAATTGACAGACCCAACTATTTTCAATCCACGTTATGATGATAAAAGATTTGTAATTTTCAGTCAAGATAGGGAAAAAACCCGATATCTAATGAATTTATTTAATGGTGATTTTAATAACCTTCCACCAAGAGTAATTGAAGCTTTGCCTGAAGATAGAAATCAGCTTTATGGAAAATTGGTAAAAATCTTTTGTATTACAGCAAGTGGTGCTGAGGGTATATCATTGAAAAATGTTCGAAGAGTTCTAATTGCGGAGCCTTATTGGAATAATATAAGAATTGAACAAGTTATAGGAAGAGCTATTCGTTCTTGTTCTCACGAGACCTTACCATTGAAAGATAGAAATGTAACTGTATTTAGATATATAATGAAATTTACTAAAAAACAATTGGAAAAGGATTATTCGATTCAGACATTGGATAAGG
>Ga0315906_10009336_pt1 | contig 11675 bp, 8 predicted proteins | sample LakEriMetagenome_4_FD_203526 | JGI IMG/M metagenome (GOLD analysis project Ga0315906, IMG submission 203526) | Freshwater fungal communities from buoy surface, Lake Erie, Ohio, United States - Buoy 2 MA122 | ecosystem: Environmental > Aquatic > Freshwater > Lake > Lake biofilm | place: USA: Lake... | reverse complement strand
AAGGCGAGTTGCAACGCGCCCACCCCGGCGCGGGCCAGCGCCGGGTCGGTGGTGTCCACGCCCTGCTTGCGAAGCTCACCTCGAAGCCACTGCGGATCGTCGAGTGCTGCAGTCGCATAGTGCGGCGCATGTCTGGTGATCGCCTGAGCAATGGTGAGGCGCGCAAAGGGCTCGCCCAGGTTCAGGGTGCGACCCTGGTAGGTAAGGGTTGTGCTTCCGGTGGCCGCCTGGGCCGCATCGCGCAGGATCTGTTCAGTAAAGTCCATCAGCCAGCGATAGTCGGTGTATGCGGCATAGAACTCCATCATGGTGAATTCGGGGTTGTGCCGCGGCGAGATGCCTTCATTGCGAAAATTACGGTTGATCTCGTAGACCCGCTCAAACCCGCCCACGATCAGTCGCTTCAAATACAACTCGGGCGCAATCCGCAGGTACATCTGTTGATCGAGCGCATTGTGGTGGGTGATGAAGGGACGGGCACTCGCGCCCCCGGGGATGGGGTGTAGCATCGGGGTTTCGACTTCGAGAAAGCCATGCGACACCATGAAGGCCCGAATGGCGCTGATGGTGCGGCTGCGCGCGATGAAGGTATCGCGGGTTTCCTGGTTGGCAATCAGATCAACATAACGCTGTCGGTAGCGGATTTCCTGATCCGCCACCCCATGAAATTTATCGGGTAGCGGGCGCAGCGACTTGGCGAGCATCCGAAGCGCAGAGCAGCGCACCGAAAGCTCGCCTTTCATGGTTTTGAAAAGCTCGCCTTCGACACCAATGATGTCGCCGAGGTCCCAGTGCTTGAACGACTCATGGAGATCGGCGCCGATTCCCTCGTCGTTCATCCAGAGCTGCAGGCGGCCTGTGCCATCTTGAATGGTGGCAAAGCTTGCCTTGCCCTGAACGCGCTTGAGCATGATCCGACCCGCGACGCTCACGCGAATCTGGTCGGCTTGCAGTTGCTCGCGGGTTTTGAAGCCGTGATGCTCGGCCAGGTCGGTTGCACGATGAGCAGGCTGGAAATTGTTAGGGAAGGCAACGCCCTGCTCGCGTATCCGGCCAAGCTTCGCACGGCGTTCGGCGATGATGGTGTTCTCGTCGACCGGCGGGGCCTCTTGCGTATCGGAAGTAGGGGGCGTTGGGGCAGTCAAGTGCGTCTCCGCGTTCAGTCAGGTCAGACACCCTGCTTCAGGCTGGCTGCAATGAATTCGTCGAGATCACCATCGAGCACGGACCGGGTGTTGCTGATTTCGACGTTGGTGCGCAGGTCTTTGATGCGCGACTGATCGAGCACATAAGAACGGATCTGGTGGCCCCAGCCGATATCGGTTTTTGAGGCTTCGACTTTGTCCTGCTCGGCGCGGCGCTTGCGCATTTCCAGTTCAAACAGCCGCGCTCGCAGCATTTTCATCGCTTCGTCGCGGTTACGGTGCTGTGAGCGGTCGTTCTGGCACTGCACCACGATGCCGCTCGGATGGTGGGTGATCCGAACGGCTGATTCGGTCTTGTTCACGTGCTGGCCGCCCGCACCCGAGGCGCGGAACACGTCAATCCGAAGGTCCGCCGGGTTGATGTCGATCTGGATGGAGTCATCCACCTCGGGATAGACATAGACGGAGGCGAAGGAGGTGTGTCGCCCCCCGCTCGAATCGAAGGGCGATTTTCGAACCAGACGGTGAATACCGGTTTCGGTACGCAGAAAGCCGTAGGAGTATTCACCCTCCACCTTGAGTGTGGCGCCCTTGATGCCGGCCACATCGCCCGGTGACTCCTCCAGCAACTCGGCCTTTAAGCCCTTGCGCTCGCAATAACGAAGGTATTGGCGCAGCAGCATCTGTGCCCAGTCTTGCGCCTCGGTGCCTCCAGCGCCAGACTGAATTTCCAGGAAGCAATTGCTGGGGTCGGCCGGGTTGGAAAACATGCGTCGAAACTCGAGCAGTTCAACCTGCTCGCGCAGGCCCGCGATGTCGGACTCGACAGCAATCAGCGTGTCGTCGTCGTTCTCTGACCGGGCAATGTCGGTGAGTTCGCGCGCATCAGCCAGGCCCGCGTCGATCGACTGGATTCGCTCAACGACCTGATCGAGCTGCTTTTTCTCCCGACCGAGATCCTGTGCCTTTTGAGCGTCGTTCCAGACGTCGGGGGCTTCTAGCTGGCGATTGATTTCTTCGAGGCGGGAGCGTTTGACATCGAAGTCAAAGATACCCCCGAAGGTCTTGCACCCGACGTGCGAGGTCGGAGAGGAGCGATTCAAGCTGATTGAGGCGCTCAGCTTCCATAGTGGGGTCTGCCGGTTGAGGGTAACCCAGGATTATAGCCCGGTCTCCCCCTCGCAAGCCTCGATGACCAGCTGAAGCGATCGCATGCCGCGGTACTCATTGACCGATAGCCGGTAAGCGAGGAGCGGATCGGCAGGCAGGGGCTGATCGCGGCCGAAAGCAATCGCATCGAAGCGGCGACGGCCCGCCATCAGTTCCAGCTTGAGATGACGCTCGCCCACAATTCGTTGGCCCAGCACGCGGAAGCGGCAGGCAAATACCGGCTCCGGAAAGCCTTGGCCCCAGACCTGTCGGCCAAGCGCCTCCGCGATCTCAAGACTCGCCTCGCCCGGGTCAAGCTCGCCGTCAGCAACCAGTTCCGGCTGCAGGCACTCGGGGTCGGCGGTGTCGAGAAGCACCCGTTCCAGGGCCTGGGCGAACGCGTTGACCGAATCGCCTGACAGACTCAGCCCAGCGGCCATCGCATGCCCGCCGAAGCGGCTGATCAGATGCGGCACACGCTTACTCACCAGATCGAGCGCATCACGCAGGTGAATGCCGGGAACCGACCGACCTGAGCCGCGCCAGCCCGATCGGTCAGCAGTGGGGGCAAAGGCGAATGCCGGTCGCCCGAAGCGGTATTTGAGTTGTCCCGCCACGAGCCCGATCACGCCTTCATGCCAGCTCGGGTCATGAACCACGATGCTGCAGGCGTGATCCGCGGGCGCGCCGACGCTTGCGATTGCCTGTTCGCGCATGGTCTGCTCAAGCTCGCGGCGATCGCGATTGATGGCGTCGAGCGCCTGAGCTCGACGCGCGGCCTCGTCTGGATCGTCGGTGAGAAGGCAGGCAATGCCGAGCGAGATATCGGCGAGGCGGCCGGCCGCGTTGATTCGCGGACCAACCACGAAACCGAGGTCGCTGCTCGCAGCGGATCGGGGGTCACGCCCGGCCTGCGCAAACAGGGCCTTAATACCCGGGCAGGCCTGGCCGGCGCGAATCCGGCGCAGGCCCGCGTGCACCAGACGGCGGTTGTTTTCGTCAAGTCGAACGACATCGGCGATGCTGCCCAGGGCCACCAGGTCAAGCAGCGTCTGAAGCGGTGACTGGGCTTCGGGTGACTGGGGCGCACGCTTCCGATAGTGCGCGCGCAAGGCTGCAAGCACGTAAAACATCACCCCGACGCCAGCCAGATGCTTACTCGGGAACGGGCATCCCGGCTGATTCGGGTTGACGATGGCCGCAGCGCTCGGCAGCGTGTCGGCCGGCAGATGGTGGTCGGTGACCAGCACCCGAAGCCCCGCATTGTTGGCGGCCTGAATGCCCTCGTGACTGGCGATGCCGTTGTCCACGGTGACGAGTAGCGCAGGGCGGCCGAGTCGGGGGTGTTGAAGTGCGAGCTCGACAATGGGCGGCGTGAGGCCATATCCATGCACCAGGCGATTGGGCACCAGATAGTCAACCCGTGCGCCCATCATTTTCAGTCCGCGTACGGCGACGGCACAGGCGGTGGCACCGTCGCAGTCGTAGTCGGCGATGATCAGGATGGGCTGATGATGGGCAATGGCCTGGCTCAGGAGACTGACCGCCTCGCCGATACCCTTCAGAGCGGCGGGGGGAAGCATGCCGTCAAGCGTTTCCCCCAGCATCGATATATCGCTTACGCCTCGTGCGGCATAGACGCGTGCCAGAAGCGGCGGCATGCCCTGGGCGCTCAGGGCTGCCAGGTCTCGAAGCGGAACCTCGCGGTGTTTCATGATGCGATGGCGTTAAGCGGGCGGGGCCTGCTCCACGAACCAGCTTGCCGGCGCAGTACGTCGCCAGAAGCGCCAAGCCGGGAGGCTGGGAAGAGCGAGGATGTGCGCCGACGTTTCGCCCGTGAGCACCAGCATGGCGTCTTGCCACCACTTTGCGCCATGCTGATCGGTGATGGTCAGAAACCACTGTTCGAAATGACGCCAACCCTCCTCCCATGCCTGGTCGGACCCGGTGGCGGCTGCCTCCCGCCAGAACGGCACATCGAGCAAAGCGTTCTGATGGCTCGCGAAGGTTGCTGGTACGGTGTCAACCACGCCGGGCAGGCGTGTCGCGGCGCTCGCGTGTGCGAGCCCGATCAGAACGGGGTCCGCGCTGGCCACAACGTCAAAGGCGCGAGGCAATCCACCCGGAACCACGCCTTCCAACCAGAGCGCGTTGACCGGCTTGAGTCCGGCGGCCTCGCGCTCGGCATTGACCCGGTGCGTGTGCCAGAGCATTTGAACCTCGTTCATCAATCGGCGCCAGGCCCGGGCGCTGGGGCCGCGCGGTAGCCAAAGGTCGATGTTGCGCCCGCTTGCGCGCGCGGACGACGCACCGCTTAAATGTCCAAAGCCGGTGCGCTCCGGTTGGGCTTCCGTGACTTCCCACAACTGGGGCGACAGATACCGAAGCGTGATCGGCTCTGTCGCCAGCCACTCGGCTGCCGCGCTGAAGAGCGCCTGAGCATGCTCGTCACTCAGTCCCAGATGTGCGGGAGGGTCGAGCACGAGATGGTCAAGCCCAGCGTGCAAATGCACGGGTCGGAGGATCAACGTGCCGGGCCGAGCACCCGCCATGCGACCGGCGGCGGCCGCGGCGGTGTCAGGCTGGGTTACCGAAAATCGCTCTCGAAGCCAGGCCTCCTCTCCTGACTCAATCGGTAACACCTCGCCTTCGGCGACCGGCGCACGAAAGCGGGAAGGGGTGCCGGCTCGTGCGAAAGATCGCATGGCGGCGGGTGCCGGGGGCAGGCGCGCAGCCAACGAGTGGGCCGCGCGGCCGGGATCGGCCGAGGAGGGGAGCGATGCCGGCGCGAAAGAGTTGAGCGCACCGGCGCAGAGGACGGTCAATGGCACATGGCGATTCTATGGCAAACTCCCTCGCGCCGATGCAAGTCCCCTTTGAACTCTCGATTGGTCTTCGCTACACGCGCGCCGGACGTCGCTCCGGCCGGCGCAACGGATTCATATCGTTCATTTCCGCGCTGTCGGTCGCTGGCATCGCGCTAGGGGTGGCGGCGCTGATTACCGTCCTGTCGGTGATGAACGGGTTTCAGAAAGAAGTCCGTGACCGCATGTTGGGGGTGCTCTCTCACATCGAGATCCTTGCGGGACGAGCCCCCATTCTGGACTGGCGCCCGGTGCTTGCCGAGGCGCGAAAGCATCCGCAGGTGGTTGACGGTGCGCCCTTCGTGGCGGGGCAGGCCATGCTGTCCCGCGACGGCGCGATGCGCGGTGTCATGGTTCGCGGGATCGATCCCGCGCTCGAAGCGCGCGTGGCGGAGTTCGCATCGCGAATGAGTCGCGGCTCGCTTGGCCAGCTCGAAAGCGGTCAGTTCAACATTGCGGTGGGACGCGAGCTGGCGTCTCAGTGGCTTATTGCACTGGGTGATCGCATCACCCTGATCGCGCCCCAGGGAACCGCCACGCCTGCGGGCGTGATGCCGCGGCTTCGCCAGTTCACTGTGGCTGCGATTTTTGATTCTGGGCACTACGAGTACGACAGCAGTCTGGTGTTGATGCATCATGAAGATGCATCCCGATTGTTTCGGGTTGAGGGGGTCAGTGGCGTACGGCTGATCACCCGCGACATGATGGGGGCGCCCGCGGTGGCGCGCGATCTGGCGCGCACATTACCGGCCGACCTGTTGGTTCGGGATTGGTCTTCGGAGAACCGCAACTGGTTTGCAGCAGTGCAGATCGAAAAGCGCATGATGTTCGTGATCCTCACGCTCATCATCGCGGTAGCTGCCTTCAATCTGGTGTCAATGCTTGTGATGACGGTCACCGACAAGCAGGCCGATATTGCGATTTTACGAACGCTTGGCGCAACGCCCGGAGCGATCATGCGGATCTTCATGATCCAGGGCTCCACCGTTGGTTTGCTGGGCACGTTCCTTGGGCTGTCTCTGGGAACGCTGCTCGCACTCAATGTGGGACCGGTGATGGCTGCGCTCGAACGGTGGTTTGCCCTGCAGGTGCTGCCCAAGGGGGTCTACTTCATTGACTACCTGCCCAGTGACCTGCACGCTGCCGATGTGCTCACCATCGGTCTTACCTCATGCGCGATGGCGCTGATCGCGACCATTTATCCCAGCCTTCGTGCCGCAGCGGTCAAGCCGGCTGATGCATTGCGCTACGAATAGGCATGTGCCCACCATGACGCACCCGGTACTCGACTGCACGGCGGTGGGGCGCGCCTACTCCAGCGGTAGCGGCACCCTGAAGGTTCTAAGCGCTGTGGACCTCTCGGTGCAGGCGGGTGAACAGATCGCGATCGTGGGCGCATCAGGAAGCGGCAAGAGCACCTTGCTTCATCTGCTAGGAGGGCTTGATACGCCCGACGAGGGTGTCGTGCGTTGGGGCGGCGTCGCCATCGCACCGCTTTCCGCATCAGCGCTGGGGGCGCTACGCAATCGTATGCTCGGCTTTGTCTATCAGTTTCATCACCTGTTACCTGAATTTAGCGCGCTCGAGAATGTGGCGATGCCACTCAGAGTGAGGCGTATGGCGGTGCACGAAGCCGAGGACGCCGCCCGCGCAATGCTTACACGGGTTGGGCTTGTCGAGCGGCTGGCGCATCGGCCGGGTCAGCTTTCCGGGGGCGAGCGGCAGCGGGTGGCGCTCGCCCGCGCACTGGTCACGGCCCCCTCGTGTGTGCTTGCTGATGAGCCGACCGGTAATCTTGATCGCAGCACCGCTCGCCGGATGTTTGATCTGATTGGCGAGCTTCGGCAAGAGCTTGGCACCGCATTCGTGATCGTCACGCATGATGAGGAACTCGCCGCGCGGGGCCACCGGGTGCTCGCCCTGAGCGATGGGCGGCTGGTCGCAAGAAGCTGAGCGGCTGCGCATGCTCATCGACACGCATTGTCATCTCGATGCCGCAGAATTCGCCGTCGACCGCGAAGCGGTGATCCGGCAAGCGCAAGCGGCGGGCGTCAGTGTGATGGTGCTGCCCGCAGTGGAGGTGACTGCCTTCGAGCCCTTGCGTGCGCTCTGCCGCGCGCATGTTGGGCTGGTTTATGCGCTCGGTATTCACCCGATGTTGGTCGATCGGGCGCACGACGACGATCTCGAGCATTTACGCACAGCTTTAATGGCGAATCGCGACGATCCCGCGCTGGTAGCGGTGGGTGAGATCGGTCTCGATCATTTTGTTCCTGGACTCGACCGGGCCCGGCAATCCCGATTTTTCGCGGCGCAGTTGAAGCTCGCGCGGGAGTTTGATCTGCCGGTTATTCTGCATGTCCGACAGGCTCAGGACCAGGTGTTGAAGCACCTTAGGCAGGCCGGTGTGACATGCGGCATCGCCCATGCCTTCAACGGCAGCCCGCAGCAGGCCGCCGCCTTTCTGCAGCAGGGATGTGTACTCGGGTTTGGCGGGGCGATGACCTTTGAGCGCGCCCTTCGTATCCGTCGGCTGGCTCGTGAACTTCCCGCTGAGGCGCTGGTGCTGGAAACCGATGCGCCTGATATTGCGCCGGCCTGGCTGCATCCGGGACGAAACGCCCCCGTCGAGATCGTTCGAATCGCCGAAACGCTTGCCGGACTGCGCGACTGCGGCCGCGACGAAGTGGCCCGGCTGACTGCAGCCAACGCCATCCGTGCGCTACCGCGCCTTGCGCCTTGGTGCGTGGCAGGAGCGCACACCGGGGTTGCGGCCGCCCACCGTCCGGCCTAGCGCGGCGGGATGAGCGCGTTTCGCGCGCGCCCATCCTCTGGCGGCAGGATCGCGGGATGCAACGTCTTCCGCGTTTATTCGACCTGCCTACCCCCCCTCTGGCCTCGGCCTTCGTTGTCGGCTGTCTCGCACTTCAGCAGGTGAGCGTCCTGCCTTCCAGGCAGCTCATTCTCGGCGCATTCACAGGCTGCTGCGTCGTGGCCGTTCTCTGGCGTCGTATCCCTTGGGGTAGTTGGCTCGCTGTGGCGTTGATTGGGTTTTGCTGGGCGGCCTGGATGGCGACGGCTGCGCTCGACGCGCGAATCTCTCCATCGCTTGAGGGCCGCGACCTGTTGGTTGAGGGGTATGTCGACGAACTGCCACTGCGCTCCTCACAAGGGCTGAGGTTTGGCTTCCATGTCACCGGTTGTGCACAACCCGATCCTGATTGCCCGATCGGTCGCCGCATCCGGCTCGGCTGGTCGACGAGTTTTTCGCGTGGCGCCGCGCTCACCGATGAGGCGGGTCCGCCCGCAGTGCTTTCGCCCGGTGAGCGCTGGCAGCTCCATGTCCGGTTGAAGCGCCCAGTGGCCACGGTCAATCCGGGCCTGTTTGACGCCGAGTTACGCATGCTGGAGGAGGGCGTGGCCGCGCTGGGCTACGTACGAAAGCCTCGCGCTGGTGAGCCCCCGAATCAGCGCCTGGAGGGCTGGCACCTGAACCTCCGAACGCTGTTCGAGGCCGCCCGTGCGGCCGGTTTGGCGGCGCTCGATAACGCGCTGCATGGCGAGCGGGTCGATGCGAGCGGGGTGCTGCTTGCGCTTGCTTATGGCGATCAGGCGGCCATCTCCCCCAACGACTGGGACGTCTTCAACCGCACGGGCGTCGCGCATCTCATGAGCATTTCGGGTCTGCATATCACCATGCTGGCCGCGATCGCCGGTGGGCTCGCGCGTCGGTTACTGCATCGCCGCTGGGTCGCGCGCTCAGGCCTCCTGTTGCGCGTGCCCGCACCGCGTCTGCAATGGTGCATTGCCATTGCGGTTGCTTTCCTCTACTCGGGGCTTGCGGGGTGGGGCATTCCAGCTCAACGCACCTGCTGGATGCTGGCCGTTGCGGGTTGGGCGCTCGCAAGCGGCCGAAGCCGTTCGCTGCCGCGAATATTAAGTCTGGCAGCGGGGGGGGTTTGCGTGTTCGACCCCTGGGCGCCGCTCGCCGCAGGCTTCTGGCTATCGTTTGCCGCGGTCGCAGCGATCGTGCTCCATGCCAGCGTGGTCCATGCGAGCCCGCCTCGCGTAGCGAATGCCCGCGTGGCGGCGCTCCGCCGCGCGGTGCGCGAGGCGGTTCAGAGCCAGTGGGCGGCAACGCTATCGCTTCTACCGCTCGGTGCACTGTTTTTCTCAAGCCTGTCCCTGATCGGCCCACTCGCCAACGCCTGGGCGGTGCCGTTGGTGTCGGTGCTGCTCACGCCCGCTGTGCTACTCCTAAGCGCGCTCGCTGTAGCGATGCCCTGGGCAGCCGAGTGGCTCGCGCCTGTCATCGCCGCCCCCACCGGTTGGATGCTGGACGCCTTGAGGGTCATGGCGTCCTGGCCTGGCGGGGCCGTGGTACTGGCCCGTCCCGACCCCCTGTCATTGGTGGTGGCGGCGGTCGCGGTGGCGGTGTTACTTGCGCCCAGGCCGGTGCCGGCACGCGCGCTCTGGGCACTGGGCCTGCTGCCGTTGTTTGCGCGCGGTCCGGACCCGGTTCCGCACACCGGTTTCAGGCTCACCGCGCTCGATATCGGTCAGGGCATGGCGGTGCTGGTGGAGGCGGGCGGAAAGCGACTGTTATACGACACCGGCCCCGGATGGGAGGCGGGGGTGGATGCTGGCGCGCGGGTGATTGTGCCGTGGCTCCGAAGCCGCGGTATCGCGTCACTCGATGTGCTGGTGATTTCGCACGCCGATATCGATCACTCGGGAGGCGCTGCGAGCGTGCTTCGGCTCACTGGCGCAAAGCGTGTGTTCAGTTCAGTTTCACCAGGTCATCGCCTGCTGGCGGGCATTTCGCAGCACGAGCCGTGCCGCCGGGGCGATGCCTGGCAATGGGGGGAGGTTCGATTCGAGTTTCTGCATCCGGGGCCTGAGTTTCCACCCGGTGCCGCCCGCTCGCCCACCAACGCGCTCAGCTGCGTGCTGAAAATTGAATCACCCGCTGGGTCCGCCTTGCTTACGGGAGACATCGAGGCGCGCCAGGAAACCGATCTGGTCGACCGACTGGGCGCGCGCTTGAAGAGCGATCTCCTCCTGGCCCCGCACCATGGCAGCAATACCTCGTCTTCTCCCCGGTTCCTGGCAGCGGTAAGTCCCACGACGGCGATATTTCAGGTGGGCTATCGGAACCGATTTCGCCACCCCACGCCGCGCGTGTTGGGTCGTTACCAGGACGCGGGCGTTGACATTCTCAGAACCGATCATCACGGAGCGCTCACCGTGCACGCCAATGACGCAGGGCACCCCTGGCGGATCGAGCGCGCACGCGAGACGCCCGCACGCTACTGGCGGGTGCGGGCGGGCGATAGCGAATAACGCTTATTGCGCCGTCCAGCCCCCGTCGATCGACCATGCTGCGCCACGCACCTGGTCAGCGGCAGGCGAGCACAGAAACACCGCAAGCTCGCCCAGCTGTTCAGGTGTGACGAACTCGAGGCTGGGCTGCTTCTCGCCAAGTAGCGCCAGCCGGGCCGCCTCGGGTGATACGCCCGTCTGAGCCGCGCGTGCATCGATCTGTTTCTGCACCAAAGCTGTCAATACCCAGCCCGGGCAGATGGCATTGCAGGTAATGCCGGTGCGTGCGGTTTCAAGCGCCACGACCTTGGTGAGTCCGACGATGCCATGCTTGGCGGCCACATAGGCGACTTTTTCAGCCGAGGCGACCAGTCCGTGGGCCGACGCGATGTTGATGATCCGCCCCCAATTACGGGCCCGCATACCGGGAATAGCGCAGCGCGTGGTGTGAAACGCCGACGAGAGATTGAGAGCAATGACTGCGTCCCAGCGCTCTACCGGAAACGATTCGATGGGCGACACATGCTGGATGCCCGCGTTGTTGACAAGAATGTCAACGCCGCCGTGTGCTTCGCTGATGCGCGCCATCATGGCGTCAATCTCGGCGGAACGCGTGAGGTCGGCCGATTCGTAATGCACCTTCACTCCGTGATCGGCGGCGAGCTCGGCCTGCAGCCGTGCAATCTCAGAGGGGTCGCCAAATCCGTTCAGTACGAGGTCGGCGCCCTGTCTGGCGAGTGCCCGTGCAATCCCCAGTCCGATCCCACTCGTTGACCCGGTTACCAGCGCCAGCTTTCCCTTCAGCATTGCCATCTCCTCCAGACGGTAAGATTCGCGCTGGATTGTACGGCGGTGGCCTACACCGTCCAAACCCCCAATCGTCATTCCGCCTTTATGAATTCACCCATCGCACGCACCGTTACCTGCGCGAGTCCCTCTGGGCTTCATCGGATCGGATACTGGGAGTGGCCGTGTCAAAGCGGGGATACCCAGCCGGCCACTGTGCTCTGCGTTCATGGGCTCACCCGTAACGGCCGAGACTTTGATGCGCTTGCCGAGCGACTATCGGCTCACTATCGGGTGATTTGTCCGGACATGGCGGGCCGCGGACGGTCTGACTGGCTTACCAATTCGGCGCTTTATGCCATTCCCCAATATCTGGCGGACTGCGTCACGCTGGTGGCGAGGCTCAACG
>Ga0315906_10009335_pt1 | contig 11675 bp, 9 predicted proteins | sample LakEriMetagenome_4_FD_203526 | JGI IMG/M metagenome (GOLD analysis project Ga0315906, IMG submission 203526) | Freshwater fungal communities from buoy surface, Lake Erie, Ohio, United States - Buoy 2 MA122 | ecosystem: Environmental > Aquatic > Freshwater > Lake > Lake biofilm | place: USA: Lake... | reverse complement strand
TTCGCCGCCCATGTGGTTGCCTCGAAAGCTCGCGCGTGACTGTCGACAGCCCAGACCTCAAGTTCCCGATCGCGGGCCGCCAACGCGACGGCTATCACGCCGCTGCCACAGCCGATATCCAACACCCGCCGTCCCGGGATCGCGTCGACTCCTTTCAAAATCTGCCGGGCGCCGGCGTCGAGTTGACGATGGGCAAACACGCCCGGCCTGGTGCGCAATTTCAGCAGCCGATCGCGATCACGAAAGACGACCTCCGCAGAAAACTCGCGGACGCGCCGCAGCTCTGCCTCTTTTCGCAGACGAAAACAGCGCCCGCGCCGATCCCCCGCTTGCTCAACCGACTTGTTCCACTGCCGCAGCTCAGTCAGCAGGGCAGGGTGGTCTGGCGAATCGACGCCGACAAACAGTTCTCCTCCTGGGCGGAGCCTGAGGAACGCCGACTGCAGGAGATCGCGATTCAGCTCAGCCGATTCCCTGCGCCGCAGCGGAGCGAAAATCTGATCGAAAGGCTGGGGGCTCCAATCCGCAGCGCAGTGGACCTGCAGGTTTTCGGGCAGTTCTCCCGCTCCGCGAACCAATTCCGCCTGAAAGGAGTCCAACACCAGACACTCCACCCGCGATTCCGGTAATCGCGCAGCGAGTTGCCGCGCCAATTGACCTCGGCCGACGGTCAACGTCCCGACCAGCCGCCCGGGAGTAAAGCGGCATTCTGCCAGAAGCGACTCAACTGCCGGTGTTTCCAGTTGGGGATTCTCCAGCCGATCTCCAAGCGGCTCTTCGGCGGTGAAACGCCGGGCTTTGTGGCGGCGACTCATGGGCAACCGCCCCCGGTCGCTCGATTGTCCCCCAGCGGTTCCTGTCGCCGCCAATCGCCCGACTTGCCACCGGTCTTCTCCTGCAACCGCACCGCTGCAATTTCCATTTCGCGGTCGATGCCCTTGCACATGTCGTAGACAGTCAGCGCGGCCACCGAAACCGCCGTCAGCGCTTCCATTTCCACCCCAGTGCGGTCGGTCACCCGGACGGTCGCCCGGATCGAAAGCTGCCCGGGCTGTGAAAACTCGAAATCCAGTTCGACCCCGTCGAGGCGGAGCGGATGGCACAGCGGGATCAACAGGGCAGTTTGCTTGGCGGCTTGAATTCCGGCCAGACGGGCAACGGCCAGGACATCGCCTTTACCGATTTGCCCCTGCTCGATTCGAGCCTGAGTCGCCGATTTCATTCGCACCAGTGCCGTTGCCACCGCTCGCCGAGAAGACTCCATCTTCGAGCCAACATCAACCATTCGGGCTCGCCCGCCAGCATCGAAATGACTTAACTCCATCGCATTACTTTCTCGAGACCGACTGGCCCGCGCTGAGACGCCTGGCTGGTGCGGTTGGGATACGGCACATTCACAAACCTGCTCAGCCGCGGTCGCGTTGCTTCAGGTTGCGATGCAGAAAAGGCTGGACCTCCTCCACAAAGTCGCGCACGTCCTTGAACTCGCGATAGACACTGGCAAACCGGATGTACGCGACTTGATCGACTTTGAAGAGGCGTTCCATGACCATCTCGCCAATCCGGTCGCTCTCGATCTCTTCGTCTCCCAACAGATAAATGTCCTGAAGAATCTCGCAGATAATCCGCTCCACTGCTTCCGTCGGGATCGGACGCTTCCAGCAGGCCAACTCCAGGCCACGGCGGATTTTGTCGGGACTGAACGGCTGGCGACTGCCGTCTTTTTTGACTACCCGCATGTCGAGCTCAGCCACTCGCTCGTACGTGGTAAACCGCTTGTTGCAACCTTGGCATTCGCGGCGACGGCGGATGCTGAATCCGTCTTCGCTTGTCCGGGAGTCGATGACTTTGTCGTTATCAACCCGGCAAAAAGGGCACTTCATGATTAGCTCGCCAATTGAGGAACACCCCTCGGCGTCGCGGCCGGGGTGGACCCAATTATCCGGTGAAAAACCCCAAAAGGGAACCCGCTTTTCGGGACGGCAGAAAAAGCCCCCCGGCCACACCATCCTTCCGGGCTTGAAAAGTTTGCCAGCTCGCTCGTGATCTCGCCAATAAATCGGCCGCTCGGGAGAATAGCGGTGCGGCTACCGGAGGGGCGGCCGATCGGCTAATCTGATCGGGCATTCCCTTCGAGCGGCCGTGCCGTTCCACTCCGTGCGTGCAATTGAGGTTTAACATGTCAGAGCAACCCGCCCAACCGCAATCCAACCCAGGCTCCAAGCCTCAGGATGCGAAATCTCAGTATGCCCAAAACATGCGCCCCAGCGCCCCTCCCGATCAAAAGGAGATCGAGGAATCGGTGCTCTGGAAGGGTGGCTACTCTCCCAAAACCATGTTCGGATCGTGGCTCGTCGCCGCAGTCGTGACGATCGGCATGCTCATCGTGCTCCTCTGGTGGTTCAGCGGCAACCAAGTCGCCTGGTACGTCGTCCTCGGTGCGATTCTCACTATCTGGACGGCCCTCTTTGCCGCCTACGGATATCATCGGCTGTCGCATCATTACGAGCTGACCAACCAACGTCTCAAACATCGCGATGGGATTCTGGTCCAGACAACCAATCGCGTTGAGCTGATCGATGTCAGCGACGTGATGTATCGCCAGGGACCGATCCAAAACCTGCTCGGCGTCGGCCACATCACCGTGAAAAGCTCGGACATTACCCATCCCGAACTGATCCTGAAGGGGATCGCCAATGTGCGGCAGGTGGCCGATGCAATCGACGACGCCCGCCGGGCCGAGCGCCGCCGCCGCGGCGTGTTCGTGGAGAGCATTTGACGCAACCCGGATCGACGGCCATCAAGGCCACAAGGCTCGGAAAACAAAGGCCCTGAAAACAAAGGCCCAGAAAGCTGAGGCTCGGAAAACCGAGGTCGCGAAAACCGAATTCTCGCCCGCGATTGAAAACAGCGCAAGCCCTTGAATCCATCCGGCCCCGGCAGTCGGACCCGGCTCATCCCGCCTGGCGGAGTTTCTTTGTCTGGCGGACCGGCTTTTCCTTCCAACGCCGATGGAGCCACCAGTATTGGGCCGGCGCGATTGCAATCGCCTGAGCCATTCGATCGTTGTACCACTGCGTCAGCGATTTGACGTCGCGCAGCTCATCGGGCATGTCGTGGGGGTCGACGATTCCGGTACAGCCCACCTCGAAGTGAAACGGTCGGTCCGTGTGCCGGCAATAGCTGACCATCATGGGAGCCTCCGACTCCAGCGTGAACAACGCGACGGCCTTATGACAGGCGGCGGGACGACCAAGAAAGTCGACCCAGCACCCCTTGGTACCCGCGTGCTGGTCGCCGAGGATCGCAATGATCCCGCCATCGTCGAGAACCTTCTGCACCGCCGTGGCACTGCCATCTTTGGGCAAAATGAATTGCCCGTTGGTCGCTCGAAATTCGTTGATGTATCGGTCGAGGTAAGGATTGTCCAACTTGCGGGCGACCGTGTGGCTGGCGAATCCCAGCAACCCGGTGGCATAACCCGCCATCTCGAAGTTGCCGTAGTGCCCCGAAACAGCTACCAGCGGACGGTAGTCAATCAGGTAGCCGGTCATCAGCCGCTTGTCGCGAATCGTCACGTATTTCCGCCAGTTGGTGCTGTGGATTTTTCGCGGAGCAAGCACCACCTCACAACCCATCATCACGAGGTGGTACCACATCTGGCGGGTTGCCGAGCGAATTTGCTCGGGATTCGCCGCGGGGAAAACGGCTGTTAAATTCTCTTCCGTGACCCGGCGACGCACTTTGAGGACATCCGCCAGAAGCCAGGCCAGTCCGTTCGCCAGCGCCGCACATTGCCGCGGGGTCAGCAGTTGGACAAGTGAGATCACAGCCCGCGCAGCAGCATACTCCAAGCGCCACCGCCACCGCTGGCCCGCACCGACATCAGCAGTGCCCGCCTCTCCTATGCCCGTTCCTGCGCCACCCGAATCCACGCGGCTCGCCCTCCCGACGAAGTTGCTTCTTGCCTAGCTGGCCGGCGAATGCTTTCCCAACCGGCCCCGACATCCTAGCCGATCTGCCGCCTCGCCCCCAACGCCGCTTTTCGCAGTTCCCGCTGGCTAAACCGAGCCGAGGCAGATGTCAGCCTTACGCGGATTCCTTTTCAGCCGGAGTTCCGAGCGGCGGAGTCGGCTCGAACCGGGGTGGCGGCGGAGTCTCCAGCTCATCAACCGCGTCCTTGTAATGGGCAATTTTCTCGTGCCGCGAATCAAACTTTGCCGGGGCATTCGCGTCCGCGGTGAAGGAACTCTGCAGGTCGGTCAGCCCCTTGCGGAATTGCTGGTAGGAGCGGCCGAAATTCCGCGCGACTTCGGGCAACTTGGAGCCGAATAACAGCACGGCCAAGGCGCCAATGATCAACAGCTCACTCGTTCCAATCCCACCCGGAAACATCTGCTTCGCTAACGCTCCCAATGACCTGAACAAACTCGTGCTACGCGTTTTTTGCTATCCGGCTCGACTGAGAAACCCTGGCAAGCAAGCGATTCCGCTTCGAACCTACCCCGCACGTCGAACCTACCCGCACAACGCCTCGTCGCTTCCACCAGAGACCGAAAGGAGTCCAAGGGCCCGCCTACTCAAGAATTATTCGGCCGAGCAACCACGGGGAGGTACGAACAATCGACTTTAGGCACCCCGCGGGGTCGGCATCCGCCCCAGAAGCGGTTCCGCTTCCAACCAGCCCTCCGTCCGGGGACCCTACCTCAATCCGCGGGCCATGTTCAACCGCGGCCCACACTGTTCAACTGCAGCCAACACTGTTCAACCGCAGCCAACACTGACGGAGGCATTGATGAAGGCTGGCGACGAAAATTGGGGAATGACTACTCCTCGTCGTTCCCTTCGATCTTGCCTGCTGCGGGCTTGTCTTGCATACCCGCCTTGAACTCATTGATGCTCCGCCCCATGTTCCGCATCAGCGACGGCAAGCGGGCACTGCCGAACAGGAGCACGAAGATAATCGCGATCCAAATCAGTTCCGTCATGCCGATGGTCCAAGCCAACGGAGCGACAAGCAAATCATGAAACATGGAGAGACCTCGGCAAAGACCTACTGGCAATCAACTCCTTTATTCTAGGAACGCCGTGGCGAGCGTGTCAAACCGGGAGAATGCCTCACCCTTCATCCTGGCAGTGACTAGTGCCGCAGTCGCCCGTCCTGTCTTGCGAGTTGCCCGGTCGAACAGCACCAGGTTATCCAATCACCATCGGCCCCATTTCACGCAGCAAAGTGATGAAACCAGCGATTTACGACCCCGCGCTTTGGATCCCAAAAGTGTTCAGTTCTCGCGCACTCCAGATGAGCAGTCGCCAGCTTATCGCTGCTCATAAATTGGCTGGTAGCGGTAGTAGACTTCCAGGCACAACGTGCTCATCGCGGTGGAAAAAACCTTGCCGCCGTAACCGGCCCACATCCCATCCGCGGGCCAGGCTCCCGCATCTGCTCCGGCCTGAACCTGACGCCGCAGCAGAACCTCCGTCAGCCGCTGATTCCAAAGTTCCCAAGCCCGACCACCCGTGTGATAGAGCGCCAGTGTTCCGTAATACCAGTAGTACTCATTGACTGAATTCAGCGTGGGCAACGTCTGCAACAAGTAGCTGCTCGCCTCATCCGCCGTGCGAGGATCGACGCGAGGCTCCAAAAGCTGGCGACAGAGCAGCGCCTCGGCCGTCATGGTCGGGCTTTGTCCCTCGCCGGGTCGATAGCAGCCCAGCCCTCGAAAGGGCCCCCGCGTGGCTCCTTCCAAAAACCGCAGCATTCCGTCGCGGGTCGATGCGGGAGTCGTCACACCTCCCAACTGCGCGCTCCGCAGAGCGAGCACTTGCCAGCCAAACTGACTCATGTCACCCGACTCACCCGGCTGGTATCGCCATCCCCCGTCCTGACGGGACTGCGTATTGATCGTGTAGGCCACGCCGCGCTGGACAACGGACCGCAAGCCATCGTCGCCGGTCATAGCCAAAGCCTCCCCCAAGGCCAACAACGCCATTCCGTGACAATAGGTCCGCTCAAAGTTCAACGCCGGCCCCCCCAGAAACCCGTCGCGGGACTGAGTGGCAGCGAGGTATTCCAAACCTCGGGCGACCGTCTCACGATACTGGCCAGCCTGCGGCGTATGCCCTGCTCCCAAAAAGGCGAGCAGCGCGAGTCCGGTGATCCCGTTGTCCGCACGCAATCCGGCTCCCCGCCGGTCTTGTCCCAATTCCAGGCGTTCCACACCGCCGCCGGTCTTTCGCGGATCCCAGCGACCATCCGGTTGCTGCTGACTCGCCAACCACGCCAAGGCGAGTTCCACTGCTTGTTCCGTTTGGTCATTTCCTCCACGGGCTGCAACAGCTGCTCCGCGACGATCGGCTGAACGCTCGGAATACTCAGCCGGCATTGCCCGGGAAACGGCTGCCGCGGCAGGTCGCGCGGGAACTCGCGGCTCCAGCGGAACCAACCCAGATGCTGGGGCCTCGGAATTCCCAGCCGACGCGGCGGGAACAGTCTGACCAATGGGCTCCTTGGTTGGCGGCGAGGGGAGCTTCATTAGATCCGCCGCAGCGCCAGCTATCGCCTCGGCCGTTGGAGGCATCTGAACCTCGTCCGGCTCCGAGCGCGGCTCAGCGTCCGGCGGAGCGCTCACCATTTCGCTCTCCGCGGGCTCGGTTCCAGCGTTGCCAGCGGGCTCCGGCTCCGCAGGCGCCGCTTCCGGCGCGGGAGCAGTGCTCGCCATTTCAACCGGTTTTTCGCTCGGCTGCGCCGGCTCGACAACGTCGGCTACTTCGGCCACCGGCTCCGATTTCTCCGCCACCGCGGGCAACAAATCGGGAACGACCAATTCCGGCGGTTTGACCTCGGGGATGGAGTCCATCGGATTTGAAAGCGCCACGTCATCCGCCGACATCTTTTCGGCGGGCTCAGTCACCGGTTCAAACACCCGCTCAACTTCCAGCTCAGGCTCGACAATGGGCCGAGCCAGCGGTTCAACCTCGGGCATCTCCCCCAACTCGGCGAATTGCTCCCACACCGGCAACTCGGCGGGCGTCTCCCGTTCAATGGCAGTTTGATCGCTCTGCTCGATCAGGCGGACCATCATCGTGCCGCCGCCATTGCCGCTCATCCCAGAAGGCACAAAGTAGGTTCGCCAGGCATAAATCGCAAACAAGCCGTGAGCCAACAATGAAAGCACAGCGCACTTGGTCAACAGGTGAGCACGGCCCAAGCGGGTGAAGCGCAGCATCAGCCACGAGCCGACGACCATGACCAGCAACAGGCTTGTTGCCAACCACAATCCCGGCGCGTTGAGGATTCTCAACGCCTCGCTTCCGAATCCGGTTACTTGACCGCACCACCAAACCATCCGAACCTCAATTTAAATCCGAACTTGCCCCCGTTGACGTCACTCTGCTTCGCGACGGCCCGCAATTTCATCTCAAGTCCTGCGGTCGGACGGCAATACTCAAATCGTTAATCTCCGCCTGACGGCAAGTCGCCAGCACATCCGCAACGAACTGATGCAAGGCATTCCCGTCGCCACGGATGACCACGCTGGTCTGGCGATACTCGGCCCGCGCCTTGACCAACCTCTGAGCCAGTTCCGTCAAGCTTACGGCTTCCTGGTCCAGCGTTACCTTGCCATCGGCGTACACATTGATGATTCGGCTCCGCGGAGGTTGCGTCAGCGTCTCAGCGTGTTGCACGGCCGGAACGCTCAGGGAGATATCGCGCTCTGCTTCATTGATCTCCGAAAACCGGCTCCCGACCATAAAAAAAATGATCAACAGAAAGACGACGTCGATCATCGGCGTCAAATTGAGCGTCGTCTCGTCATCGCGAGTGATCTTGAATGGCATCGCCGAACTCCTCTGAACTCATGCCCCGCCCTCCGCCGCCCTCACCCGACCGGTCGGGACTTAAGCGGCTTTTGCCTTGCGACTGGTGCGGACCGGGTCCTGCCCCAGCGCCTCTGCCGATACCAGATTCACGACCTTCATTCCCAACGAATCGAGCTCCATGATTCGCCGGTCGACCATGCCGGTGATGAAAAGATGTGAAACCAACGCGGGTATGGCCACCGTCAATCCAGCGGCCGTCGTGATCAGGGCCACGCTGATGCCGGTGGCGATGAGCGCTTTCTGGTCCGCCATCGTTGAATCGACGGTGGCGATGGAATCGAACGATTGAATCATGCCCACCACCGTGCCGAAGAGCCCCAGCAGCGGGCTGACGGTCGCAATGCCGTTGATTCCGCGGAGGAAGCGCCGCAGGTCCCAGGCCGCTCGTTCGCCCGCGTCGAGAATGGCCTGCTCCACTTCCACGGCCGATCGCCCCCATTTCTGCACCCCGGCCCGGAAAATCCGGCTGACCATGGAATTGCTTTTGTCGCAGAGTGCCAATGCGGACTCCCGATTCAGTTCGCCCGAACTCAACTGATCGAGGAACCGGTTCACAAACGGGGCCGGGATGAGTTGCGACCGGCGGAGGCTGACCAGCCGCTCAAACGTGAACAACACGAGAATAAAGGAGCAGATCCCGATCGGAATCATCAGCGGACCACCGGCGATGATGATCCCAAAGAGACTTTTGCCGGGCGCCGCTGCCACGGGATTCGCCCCCGCTGCGGCACTCCCCACAGTCGACGCGGACTCGGGACTTTGCGCAATCAATGTCCCCGCCGCGAGCAGGCCCGCACTGAGCAGGATCAAGCCGAAGAGTTTACTGTCAAATTTCATCTGGGGATTCCCTTCCCGAAAAAACCAACGCCTCTGGCGCCTGATCTGCTTGTAAGGTAAGTCTGTTCGTTGCTCGCGCCGTTTTATCGTCGAATCAATTCATCATTTCGCGCCCGACGCCCCAGGGCGTCAGCCCGGCGCTGGGCTTGGACCGCGAACTCGCTGTCCGGAAAACGCTGGAGCAAGTCTCGGTAATGGCGAAGCGCGGCAACGCGATTCCCCAATCGCTCCTCGCATTTCCCAGCTTGAAGCAGCGCCGCCGCCTGCCAATGCGGATAGGCTCCGCCCTCGCTCACTTCCAAATAAGCACTTAACGCCTCGGCATGATTTTCCTGAGCCAGACGCGTCTCGCCGATTCGCCATTGAGCCTCGGCTGCCAGTTCGGTCCCAGACGCTCCCGACGCGACCTGCTCGAAACAGGCCGCTGCGTCACCAAGTTTTCCCAAGGCGAACAAGCTACGCCCCCGCAGCAGCAGCCGCTCAAATTGAAAGGTGGCCACCCCTTCTTCCGCCGCCGCGGACCGCTCGCTGGCTGCCAAGGCACCCGACCAATCCTCCAAGGCGACCAGACACTCCAGTCGCCTCAATTCGGCCCCGGCGCGATGCTTCGACGCCAATTGCAGTTGTGCTTTTGCGAGCAGTTGTTCGAAAGCAGTCAAGGCGCGGGGATAGTCTCCACTTTGGAAACGGGCTTCGGCTAACCAATAAGCGGACTTGTCCTGCAAACCCGCTTCGCTTGCCGTGTCCGCCAATGGCTCCATCGTCCTGATCACCTCGTTCCACTGTTTTCGCGACGCGGCCACCTGCCCCTGCAGAAAGACCAACCGCTCGCGAAGTTCCGCCGGCAGGTCGGCCAGCCGTACCAGTTCCAGCCGGCTTGCGGCCGCCTCAGCTTCCCCGCGCTGCAACTCCAGAGCAGCAACCCGAAACACCACATCGGGCAGCAGCGGACTCTCAGGAAACTGCTTGAGAAAAACGGTAAAGCGCTGATAGGCATCCGCATCCCGGCCGAGTTCTTCTTCCAACCAGGCGAGCCGGTAAGCCACTTGGTCAGCCGTGATAGTGGAGTCCGGTTGATGCTGCAAAGTCTCGAGCAACTCGTGAGCCTTCGACAGGGCAGTTGCTGTTCCGATTTTTTGCAAGGCGAGGCTGGCCTTGAAGCGCGCGACCGCACCAACCTGCTCACTGTTCGCCCCGTCGATCGCACGCTCGTACATCGCGACCGCCTCGCTCGTCTCTCCTGCATCTTCCAAAAGAGTTCCCAACGGCAGGTAGGCCTCCGCCTTTCGCTCCTCCGAAACGGGTAACCCCACCAGCGATTCAAACGCCTCCCGCGCCGCGCCCGGTCGTTGCTCAGCCCAAGCTGTCCAAGCCAATCCGGCCCAGCCAACCGCCTGTGTCTCCACGCCCCAATCCGATCGTGCCAGTTCCCGATAACAATCTGTAGCCAAGGCCCAGTCTCGATTGCGATAAGCAAGATCTCCAACCCGCTGGACCAGACTGAGGTCTGCGCTCGTCAAGCTGCCCAGCGCGCGAAATCCAGGCCAAAAGGCCGCGACTGCTTCCAGTTGCTCGAGCTTGATGGCCAATTGCAAGGCTTGTCGCAACAGGTAACGCTGAGCCTCGTCGCCACCCGGTGCAACCCGAGTCGACAATTCTCTCAAACATTCCATCGACTCCCGCGCCCGGCCTTCGCCTTCCAGTGCGACCGCTTCCAAGCGCTTGGCGTGCCAGGCACCTTCAGCCGCGAGCAGCCGCGCGTCGAGTTCCGCCAGCGTCGCCAGCGCGGCCGCAAATTGCTTGCTCGCAACTTGCTGACATGCCAACTGGTACTGGTATGTCGCCCGCTCGCGAACTTCCAAATCGGGAGTCCGCAGCAGCTCCGCAAACATTTCAGCTGCGCTTTCGTACTTGCCTTGCGCGTAGGCTGCCCGTCCGGCAATCTCAGTGACCTGTCGATAGTCGTGGCCCGTTGGGAAGCTGACCCGATAAGTCTCGGCCCCCTGGGCCGCCTCGTCCCACTGTCCCGCTTCGAAGGCCAACCGGACCTCCAATGCGAGGACCAACGCGCGGTGCGAGCGCGTCCAGTTTTGGGCTTCTGAGGCTTGTTGCAACTTTTTCAAGTCGCTGGCGGCCTCATTCGCTTCCCCCATTTGCAGGCGGAGCGAGGTCCACTCCCTGATTGCGATCGTGAACTGGGGAATCCCCAGCCCGGACTCAAGGGCTTGCCAGTAGAGCGTCGCGGCGGTGGCCGAGTCTCCTTCCTGGACCAGAATGCGAGCGAGCCAAAAGCGAGATTCCGCGATTTGACGGGCGTCGACCGCGTTGCTGGCGAGGACCGACTCTAATCGTTTCCGGGCCGCCGTCCGATCGCCGGCCTCCAGTTCGCGAAGAGCCAAGAGCAGGCGCGCCCGCTGGCCCACTCCGTCGTTCCGTCGTTGCTCCAGATCTTTAAGGAGTTTGTCGGCTGAGTCCCCGTCGCCCAGCTTGAATTGAGCGGATGCCAAGCCCAGGCGATTTTCATCAGCCAGAGGATGTTCCGGAAAACGTTTCAAAGCGGTCCCCAGGACCTCCGCGGCGAGTTGAGCCTCACCTCGCTGCAAGCGAAGTTGCCCGAGGTAGGCCAGCATTTCAGCTTGCCAGACGGAACGGGGATAAGCCTGCAGAAACCCTTCGCACTGCTGGACGGCATCTGCCGAACCGGACAAATACGCTTGCTCGGCGAGGCGAAATCTGGCCTTTTCGCGATGCGGATGGCTCCCGACGAGGAGCAGAAAGTTGCGGTAAGCGGCGGTGGCTGCCTCGCTTTCACCCAACTGGGTGCGGGCCTCGCCGAGGTAAAACCACGCCTCGCGGCTCTCAGCACCCCCCGGTTGGTTGGCAATCAGCGAAGAAAACTGGCGCGCGGCCTCGGCCCAGTCTCTCGCTTGGTAGGCCTCGGATGCCTGTCGGAA
>Ga0315906_10009334_pt1 | contig 11675 bp, 8 predicted proteins | sample LakEriMetagenome_4_FD_203526 | JGI IMG/M metagenome (GOLD analysis project Ga0315906, IMG submission 203526) | Freshwater fungal communities from buoy surface, Lake Erie, Ohio, United States - Buoy 2 MA122 | ecosystem: Environmental > Aquatic > Freshwater > Lake > Lake biofilm | place: USA: Lake... | reverse complement strand
GGACAAGTTGCTTCAGGTTGATAATATAAATTTCTCCTTCTTTTTCGATGGTTTTTACCTCCGAATAATTGAAGGGAGCTATAAGTTGTTTTGAAATGCAGTAGCGGGTGAAGGTCTTCAGGCACTTAACATATTTGGCTACTGTATTGTCCTCCATGTTCAGCTCCTTAATCAGGAATTGCTTAAAGGAGTTTAGGAAGGCCAGGTCAATGTCATCGATACTCAGTTTTGCTCTTCTTTTGGTGGCGTAGGCATTCAGATGAACGTGCAGGGTATTGTATTTCTGAATGGTTCGGTTTTTCTTGGAGTATCCGTCTGCTGTTTTGTGTTCACTCAGGAATTTGTCGAAATGGTCTTTGAAAGTAAATTCACTTCTTTGAGAGTAAGAAGGGGAGATACTTTCCATAATGGCTTTCAGATCCGCGCAACCATTAGATTTATCTTACACGTTAGAACCTTCACTTTTATTGAAATCACCCCCGGTAAACATTCATGATTCGTGTATGTCGGAAAATTAAATACCTTTGATTTTAGATGGATGTCATAAAACCAGGGGGTCCTGTTTTAAATGGCTTAGCTATTTAGATCTTTACCACATGCCAAAATATGTAATAGAACGGGAAATTCCCGGGGCTGGAAGTCTCACTGCAGATGAACTAAAGGCCATTACCCAATTGTCCTGCGAAGTTTTAAATAATATGGGTCCTCAGATTCAGTGGATTCATAGTTATGTTACTGCGGATAAAGTCTATTGTATATATCAGGCCCCGAATGAAGACATGATTCGGGAGCATGCAGCCTTATGCGGATATCCTGCCAACACTGTCAGTGCGGTTAAAATCATAATTGACCCGGCTATTGGGGATAATTAGGGTGGGTTAATCATGGCAAAGACAGGCCAAATTTTCCTGCTAATCAATTTTGTTGCCTTCAGCCATAATGCAATAGTTGAGTTTCGAGTCAATTGTATTCTAAAGCCTTTCACTGACAAGAACCACTTGATGTCCTTGGCAGCGACGACATGATTAGCGGAATATCATTGCCAAATCGTTTGGTTAATTTTTTTTCTAGCGCATCTTGAGATTATTTCCGAAATTGCGTTTGAAAAACAAGCGAAAAATCCTTCAGTCCTTCGGGAAACAGATTAAGGGTCTTTGCTCATTAAAAGCTTCATTTTAAAAGCACTAACTTCTCTGAAAGTAACTCTACAATCCTTTAAATTTTCTTTCTATGCTCTCATTTTACTCATCCAGTGCGCGTATTGTCAACACCCGACGTGGTGTAGCCGAGCTCTTAGAAGTCGCTTTAGGCCAAAATGTAAGCGACTGTGACTTGCTTATTTTTCATGCCTCTATTGGTCATAACTTCCAAGAACTCGTGGACGAAGCTCACAAGCTTGCCCCGCGTGCTCGGATTGTAGCAACTTCTTGTTGCGGTGTTATTGGCCGCGAAGGAGTGAGCGAATCTACCAAAGACATGGCCCTCATGGCCGTTAAAGGTACCGAGTTCGTTATGGCTAATTGCGATGGTATTTTCGGTAATAACTCCTATGAGAAATCATTACAGATGGCAGAGGAGATGAAGAAATCCGGTAAGCCAATTAATATGATTTATTTCCTGGCTTCAGGCATTGACATTGCCAATGACCTTTGTATTGCCGCCTTTGAGAAAGTCTTTGGTCCGGAGGTAACCATCTTTGGCGCTACTTCGGCCGATAATATGAAAGGCGTTGTGAGTTATCAGGCTGTTGACGCTAACGTAACCGAACATGGCGCTTTTGCTATCGGATTTGCCGACCCAACCTTAATTGTAGATACACAAGCAACCCATGGTTTTGTAGCTATTGGCGAGCCGCTGGTAGTTACCAAAGCCACAGGTCACATTATTCATGAATTCAACGGTAAACCAGCGTGGGAAGAATACACTTTCCGCTTGGGACTCCCAGCTACATCTACCTGCGGAGATACTATACCGGTTGGCGCCTTGGGAGAGAAGTTATCTCCGGAACTAGCCAAAGAATACGGCAATAACCACCTCCTTCGCGTAGTGACGAAACATGTAGGGAACGACATGTATTATGCGACTACTATAAAAGAAGGTACCGAGTTGTTCTTGACCACTCGCGACGAGGAATTGATTTTTGACGAGATGAACCGAATGAGCAAAGAAATGATAGCCCGAAGCAATGGACGGAAGGCCGTAGCGGTGTTCCACGCGGATTGTCTGGCGCGAGGTCGTTTCCTATTCAATCGCATTATGAAGGAGGAGTTGGTAAATGTGATGCAAAACCCATTCTATGTAAACGGCGAATGTCCTCCATGGTTGGGAATGTATGGTTTCGGTGAGATTGCCCGATTGGGTGGCAACAATGAATACCACAACTACACCACTGCCTTATATGTCATTTATCGTAAATAGCACTTCTCATTTCAGGCACTGTAAATGAATCCAGTCGCCTACGAGGTTTTACTAAAGGAATACCGGGACCTACAGCTGAGAGTAACTAAATTCTCAGCTGTAGAGCAGGAGCTTATTAATATCCGTGACCGTCTTGACAACGAGCTCGAGATGTACAAGCGGCTGCACCAATTCAGCTCCAAGGCGCTTCAACAGGAAAGCAAGAAAGAATTGCTGCGCTTAATAACAGAAGCCATCGTGGATATTTTCGAAACAGAAGGATCCTTGGTGTTGTTTGAACGCGCTGGAGAATATCCCATTTCTTATCTAATCACTGAAGGTCTTGAGTTTCAAGCGAACGAAGACGAACTGAAAAATTCGATCCGTCTGATTTCCGATGAGGTCAGAAAAATGCAGAAACCTATCCTGTATTCTAATACGCTTAGCAAATCCCAATTCTTTGAGTCTTTTAGGGAAGCAATCTGGTACACCTACCAAGATGATGAGTTGGGATATACCATTCATATGGCGGGGGTTATATCGCAGAGCCGTGGAGCTCTATATAATCCTTTGCTCGATAGACAAAGTACGATCTTCAGTGTTTTCGGGCAGCAGGCGATATCATTACTGGGAAATCTTCAAAGAAGTATCCTTATCCGGCGTCAGGTGGACACCATCAGCGCCGCTACTATTGAATTAAAGAAACTGTCCCTGATTGCGACCAAAACCAAAAGTGGTGTAATTATAACGGATAAATTTGGAAGAATAGAGTGGGTGAATAACTCATTCTCTGAAACCACAGGATATGCCTTGGAGGAGGTGAAAGGACGTAAGCCCAAAGAGTTCCTGCAACGAGACGATGGTGCCAACCAAGATGCCCGTCAATTACTTTCGCAATCGCTCGCCAAAAAAGAAACGGTGGAAGTTACTATATTGAACTATAACAAATGGGGTGAGCCGTATCACAACCAATTGGAGATAACCCCCGTATTCGATGAAGGTGGCAGCCATGTGAACTTCATCGCGTTGCAGAAAGACATAAGTGCAGAAATGAGCTTCCAGGAGGAAATAGTCAGGAAGAACGAGGAGCTTAATAAGATAAATTCAGAGCTGGACAATTTCGTATACAGCATTTCGCATGATTTGCGCGCGCCCTTGTTGTCTATCAAAGGCATAATCAAGCTCATTCATATGAAAGAGCGACTAAGCGAGCAGACTTCTAAATATCTCAAGATGGCCGATGAGTCAGTAAATCGACTTGATGGAACGATACAAGAAATTCTTGACTATTCGCGAAATGCGCGGTTCAACCTCCAAGTTTCCGAATTTGATTTACGGACATTGATCGACCAGCTCTTCGATGATTTGAGGTTTGGGACTGATCCCCAATTTCTTTTCGAATCCACATTTGAAGGAAGTTCTATCGTGATGTCCGATCGTTACCGGGTTAATACCTTGCTGAAAAACGTTATCAGCAATGCAGTCAAGTACAGGAGCCGTTTAGCAACGCCTTCGTTTGTTAAAGTTCATGTGGCCCGACAAAATAGATTCATTAAAATCATAGTAAGCGATAACGGAATTGGTATCGGTCCTCAAAATGTGGGTCGTGTATTCGATATGTTCTATCGGGCCTCTAGTGAAGTGATAGGCACGGGTTTGGGATTGTATATTTGCAAGGAAATAATCTCCCGACTAGGAGGAACTATCGATATTAATTCGGAGTTAGGCGTAGGGACAACATTGAACATTACCATTCCGGATATGAACTTGAACCCTCGTCCCCTATGAGAACCATTCTGCTGGTCGACGATGACCAACTATTCAACTTCATTAGCTCGGAAATGATTGGCGCTAAAGATCCTGATAGCCAAATCATAACTTTTCTATCGAGCATTGAAGCATTGGATTGGCTAAATACTACGATAATAAGTGGTTCGCCATTACCCGATATTTTGTTTCTGGATGTCCGTATGCCTGAGCTTACCGGATTTGAATTGTTGGATAGATTAATGACATCGCACCCAATAGAAGTGTTAAAGAAAATGGAGGTTTACATGCTCACGTCTTCATTGGATGAGCAGGATAGCCAAAAGGCATCCATAAATCCATTGGTAAAAGGATTCCTTAGTAAGCCATTGGATATGGATTTGATTTAATTCCTGGATTGATTTTTGGCCCAATACAGCGTATACGTCTCAAGATTGTCTGTAAGTTAGTTAATTAATGGCTGTATAAACGGTTGACCTAGCTATAAGTTAGATTGTCCGACTTTTGTATTTGGGTTGACTTTTGCATTGGTGCCAGCAAAAAGGGAAGAGTTTAACTCGATCTATATTTTTTACAGAAAATATACTCCTATGACAAAGTCGGCAATTGTTACATCGCTGAATCGTAGGATAATGGTGCATTTGAAATAATTTAAAATCAAGGGAGTATTTCTTTTTTCTGGTTTCGGGTAATCGTTCCTGGGCTGTATGGTCATTTTTGGTTCTTTAAGATCCTTGTGCCTTGGACGCGTGTCTTTTGAGGTGGGCGAAGCACTAATTATTTCGAATCCAAAATAAGGGCGGCTTGTTTTTTGCCATTTCATGATAAATTGAAAGATCCCTCTTGTGAGCGACGTCTAATCTTTAGAAAGAAACTTTCTTTTCGGTTGAACCCGAAATCGCCTCCGAGAAAAATCCGGGTTCACCCGGAAGGAAAAGAGGAAGTATCGAGCCCTGCCTTGTTTTGGCTGTTGCAAATTAAGCTTTCAATAAGAATGTTGGTCTATGCTTCAAGCCGCCTTCAAGCGAAGTATATCTGGGGATTTTAAATTCGATTATTCCTTCGGTTAACCAATCATCTTGAAAAAATTACCATCTTTCCGCCTTACGTTTTACCATAACTATGAAAAACCAATCATCATCTGAAGTGCCCGAAAGCCTTCGTAATTCCTCGTTGTACGGGGACGATATCGCCCCATTGCCACTTGAAGCGCGCACCTGGTCGCGGTGGAATCTCGCTGCCCTTTGGGTGGGGATGGCCGTTTGCATACCAACTTATTTGCTCGCGTCGTACATGATTAAGTCGGGATTGAATTGGTATGAAGCCCTAATCATCATTGGTCTGGCGAATGTGGTAATTACTCTTCCCATGGTGCTCAATGGGCATGCCGGTGTAAAATACGGTATACCCTTTCCTGTGCAGGGAAGATCTGCGTTTGGCACACAAGGGGTGCATATTCCTTCCATGCTTCGAGCCCTGGTAGCTTGTGGATGGTTCGGGGTGCAGACATGGATTGGCGGTTTGGCGCTGTATTCTATCTGGCATGCCATTATGGGTACAGAGGCTATTTCCGGACTTGACATGGGTAAGTTTATTGCTTTTGCCGTGTTTTGGGTTATCAATATTTATTTCATTTGGAAAGGAACCGAAAGCATAAAATGGCTGGAAGATTACTCGGCTCCTTTACTCATTGGGATAGGCGTGGTATTGGTGGTGTGGGGTTACCGGCAGGCTGGAGGATTTACCTCCGTTTTGGCAAAAAGCGATACGCTCGGAAAGCCTAGTCTGGTTATGAGTCCGGATGGAATTTTGCAGATAAAGCCGCTAATTGATGAAAACGGCGTTTATCGAGCCGAAGAAATGTGCTTTTGGATTTCTTCTTCAGGGAGTGCTGAAGCCCAGCAATGGCAGCCTATTCGAACCAGTATTCCGCTTAGTGAGGTAGCTGGAATTGATCAGGTAGAAGGAATAAAGTTTCGCAAGAAGAGGGAAAATGGCTCGTACAGTTATTCATCGCTAGTGGCATTGCCATCTGGTCCGGCGGATGAAGGGAAAAGTATCTGGAGTTATTTGATTTGGTTTACGGCTATGGTGGGATTTTGGGCTACTATGGCCATCAGTATCTCTGATATTACTCGCTTTTCAAAGTCTCAGAAGGAGCAGATGGCCGGGCAGTTTATTGGGTTGCCGGGAACCATGCTGTTTTATTCCTTTGTGGGCATATTTGTAACCAGTGCAGCGGTTATTGCCTTTCCGGTAATACTGATCGCAGAGGATGCTCCATGGGACCCTGTTAGTCTTATGAATAATTTCGGCTCTCCGGGGGTAATAATTTTTGCACAGGTATGCATGTTAATCGCAACGCTAAGTACCAATATCGCCGCGAACGTAATAGCTCCTGCGTATGCCATTACTAACCTTTTTCCAAGAGGTCTCTCATTCCGGAGCAGTGGTGTAATTGCCGGCCTTATCGGCATAGCAGTTTGCCCTTGGTGGCTACTCGATGAGGTGAGTGGTGTTCTTATTTTGGTTAGTGGACTGCTCGGGCCGGTGCTAGCGGTATTGCTGTGCGATTATTTCCTGATCCGGAACAGCCGGTTGTCTGTTCAAGATTTGTATAATCCCACTGGCATCTATTGCTTCTCCAATGGCTACAACTGGCGGGCAATTGCAGCGCTTTTTTTGGGTGCAATTGCAGCTGTAATTGGCAAGTGGGTAGATGCTCTGAGTTACTTATACAGTATCTCCTGGTTTACGGGGTTTATTGTCGCTTTCATCGTGTATTTCTTGCTCATGAAGCCTAAATCGGCAGCCTCATCATGATTTTTGGATGAACCCAGGCTTTCGGGGTCGCCATGGTTATGAATTTTATGATGTTTTACTTTTCTTATTTAGAGTGATTTTAAATAAGATAATCCGCCCATGGCAAAGGGCTATGAAAGGGCCGAATGTGTAAATTTGTTACTTAATCGTTTTTTTACGTACTATGAATAGTATTCTAATCCGAAACGGCCGGATAGTTACGGCCGCAGAAGATTACATCGCAGATATTTACACCGAAGGAGAGAAAATTATTGAAATCGGTAAAAATCTAAACCGCCAGGCGGATACGGTAATAGATGCCGAGGGTATGCTTGTGATGCCCGGTGGAATTGACCCGCACGTGCACCTGGACATGCCTTTTATGGGGACTTTTTCCAGCGATAATTATGAAACCGGAACCCGTGCTGCCCTGCATGGTGGTACTACCATGGTAATCGATTTTGTGCTTCAAACCCAGGGTAAGTCTCTCCATCATGCCCTGGAACAATGGAAGGGGCGCTCCGAAGGAAACGCGGTGGGCGATTATAGCTTTCATATGGCGGTTACGGACTTCAATCCGGAGACGAAAAAAGAAATTCGTCAGATGATTGAACAAGAGGGAATAGTATCCTTCAAGACCTTTATGGCTTATAAGGGAGCCCTCATGATTGATGATGCCCAGATGGTGGGATTAATGCAGGAGGTTAAGGCACAAGGGGGCTTGGTAACGGTGCATGCCACTAACGGAGATATGATCGATTATCTTATCGCTAAGCATCTGGAAGAGGGAAAAACATCTCCCTTGTACCACTATCTTTCCCAGCCTGAGGTTACAGAAGCCGAGGCTTCGGGAAGGTTTGCCGATCTTGCGCGTTATACCGGAGTTCCGGGATACATCGTTCATCTTACCTGCGAAGGCGCTCTTAATGCGGTTCGCCGTTCTACGCAGCGAAACCAAAAGGTTTTTGTGGAAACTTGCATTCAGTACCTGGTACTTGATGCTTCGCTCTATGACAAAGGCTTTGAGTCAGCCAAATGGGTTATGAGCCCACCCCTTAGGGAAAAGAAAGACCAGGAAACCTTGTGGGCGGGAATTAATCAGGGTGTGGTGCAGGTCGTAGCAACAGACCATTGTCCATTTATGTGGGAGCAGAAAAAACTAGGTGAGAATAATTTTGCGAAAATCCCCAACGGCCACCCGGCCATCGAACACCGCATGGAATTGTTGTTTTCAGAGGGAGTTAACAAAGGTCGAATTAGCCTGAACAAATTTGTGGAGGTAGCGTCTACCAATGCGGCCAAAATTTTTGGAATGTACCCCGAAAAGGGCACGTTGGCGGTGGGAACAGACGCGGACATCATAATTTTCGATCCAAACCGAAAGCACACCATATCTGCTTCGAGTCATCATATGAACGTAGACTACAGCTCCTACGAGGGTTGGGAGCTTACAGGAAAGTGCATGACTACGATTTTGCGCGGAAAAGTTGCTGTAGACAATGGCAAAACTCTCGTGGAAAAAGGCTACGGGAAGTTCATCAAGCGTAAAAAAGTCAACGGTATAATCTGATAATTTAAAAATATCTAAAAAATAAAAAACCGATAGTATGCCAAGGATGATTAAATCCGGACTCATTCAAATGAGTCTGCCCATGACCGAAGGAGAAGGCACGATTCAGCAGATCGTGGAGGCCATGCTCAACAAGCACATACCTTACATTGAAGAGGCTGGAAAGAAAGGGGTACAGATACTCTGCCTTCAGGAGATTTTTAACACACCATATTTTTGTCCCGGACAGGATAAGGCCTGGTATGCCAGTGCTGAAACCGTGCCAGGCCCCACAACTGAAATTATGCAAAGCCTTGCCAAGAAATACGGCATGGTGATTGTCGTTCCAATTTATGAAAGGGAGCAGGCAGGATTTCTCTACAATACGGCCGCAGTAATCGATGCTGATGGCACGTATCTCGGTAAGTACCGTAAAAATCATATCCCTCACACTTCGGGTTTTTGGGAGAAATTTTTCTTCCGCCCCGGAAATTTGGGCTACCCTGTTTTCCAAACGCAATATGCCAAAGTAGGGGTCTACATTTGTTATGACCGCCATTTTCCGGAAGGAGCTCGTATTTTCGGCTTGAACGGTGCAGAAATCGTTTACAATCCATCAGCAACCGTGGCCGGATTATCCCAGTATCTTTGGAAGCTGGAGCAGCCTGCACATGCCGCTGCTAACGGGTATTTTATGGGTTGCATTAACCGGGTAGGTACTGAAAAGCCTTGGAACCTCGGTAAGTTTTACGGAAACTCCTATTTCGTAGATCCACGCGGGCAGATTATTGCCTGCGCATCGGAAGATAAGGATGAGTTGCTGGTAGCCGATTTCGACCTCGATATGATTGAAGAGGTTCGTAATACCTGGCAGTTTTTCCGCGACCGTCGTCCGGAAACCTATGATCGGATCGTTCAACTCTGATAATCAAGCGAAAAACACATTATGAGTATACAAGCCAACCGGCTCGATGAGAAGTCGTACGAAGAGAATTTCAGTGACATTCATCCGCTGTTCGAAACTGCTGAAGGGGCATTACTGGAAGCTAACCGCTGCCTGTTCTGCTACGACGCGCCATGCACCAAATCTTGTCCCACAAGTATCGATGTACCCCGTTTTATAAAGCAGATTGCTTCCGGGAACATCAAGGGTTCAGCCAAAACCATTTTCTCCTCGAATATTATGGGGGGTGGATGTTCTCGTGTTTGTCCCGTAGAAAAACTTTGTGAAGGAGCCTGCGTGTACAACCTCATGCACGAAAAGCCCATTTCCATTGCTCTTCTTCAGCGTTATGCCACAGAAGATGCTATTAAGGAAAAGTGGCCCTTGTTCCAGCGCAAGGCCGATAATGGGAAGAAAATTGCCGTTATAGGCGCGGGCCCCGCAGGATTAGCCTGTGCCCACGCACTTTCCGCCGAAGGTTGCAGGGTGGACATTTTCGAAAAAGAAGAAAAGGGTGGTGGCTTAATGACCTATGGTATTGCTGCCTACAAGGTGACACCGGAATTCTGCCAGGATGAGGTGGATTGGGTACTTTCTCTCGGAGGTATCGACGTTCATTATGGGAAAGCCCTTGGCAGGGATGTAAAGTTGGAAGATCTTAGGAAACAATACGATGCCGTTTTTCTTGGCATTGGCGTGGGTATTGCCCGTTCCTTGGATATTCCCGGCGAAGAGCTGGAAGGGGTAGAAGATGCCATCTCCTTCATCTACCGCCTCAGAACGAATTCTTATTCCAACGTTCCTGTTGGCGACAAGGTTGCCGTTATAGGAATGGGTATGACAGCCATAGACGCAGCAACCCAGTCGAAAAGACTTGGAGCGAAGGAGGTTACGCTTATTTATCGCCGTACCGAGAACGAGAAGCCTTGCACTGACAAAGAGGTTGATATTGCCAAACTAGATGGTTGTGGTTTTATTTGGCTTGCTGCGCCTAAGGAAATTCTTGGTAACAATGGAAAAGTAAGCCAACTGGTTTGCAGCAAAATGCGTTTGGGTGAACCCGATGCTTCGGGCCGAAGAGCGCCGGTAGATACCGGGGAAACCTTTACCCTTGAGGTAGACATGGTTATTAAAGCGGCCGGTCAGATTCCTTTTGAAGACGTCGTTTCAGGTTCAGGCTTGGAGAGCGATAAAGGAAAAATCAAACTTAGCGCTGCCAACACAACAAATATTGCCGGAGTTTTTGCCGGTGGCGATTGTGTAAATGGCGGAAAAGAAGTAGTAGATGCCGTACAGGCGGGAAAAGACGGAGCAAAAGCTGTTCTCGCCTTCCTGGGTATTAATTCTAACAAAGCGTAAACCAATGGCAAATTTAAAATCAGATTTCCTCGGTATAAAATCGCCCAATCCGTTTTGGCTGGCTTCAGCTCCCCCGACGGATAAAAAGATAAACGTAATGCGTGCCTTCGAAGCCGGATGGGGTGGAGTAGTTTGGAAGACGCTGGGTAGTCAGGTAAAAAATGTTTCTTCCCGTTACTCGGCGGTGGATTACTTCGGTCAAAAGGTGATGGGGCTGAATAACATTGAGTTGATATCAGACCGTCCTCTTGAGCTGAATCTCCGCGAGATTCGCGAGGTGGTGCGAGAGTTTCCGGATCGCGCGATGATCGTTTCCCTTATGGCTGACAACAACCGTCAGGCTTGGCACGAAATGATTAAGAAAGTGGAAGATACGGGGGCCCATGGCTTTGAACTAAATTTCGGATGCCCACATGGAATGACAGAACGAGGCATGGGAGCTGCCGTAGGACAAGACCCCTCTATCGCTAAGATGGTAGTGGAATGGGTTATGGAAGCGGCTACGATTCCTGTGATTACCAAGCTTACCCCCAATGTTCATTCGGTGGTTCCTACCGGTAGGGCTGTGGTGGAGGCCGGAACCCACGCGCTATCTCTTATCAATACGATTCAGTCAGTTACAGGGGTGGATCTGGACACCCTGGTGCCGAATCCCAATGTTGGCGGCCAGTCAGTTTTTGGCGGTTATTGCGGCCCGGCTGTAAAGCCTATCGCATTAAAAATGCTCACGACGATAACCCAGGATCCCGTAACCAGCAGGGTGCCCGTTAGCGGTATTGGAGGAGTTACTACCTGGAAAGATGCTGCAGAGTTTATGCTCCTGGGAGCATCCAATGTGCAGGTATGCACTGCGGCCAT
>Ga0315906_10009333_pt1 | contig 11675 bp, 5 predicted proteins | sample LakEriMetagenome_4_FD_203526 | JGI IMG/M metagenome (GOLD analysis project Ga0315906, IMG submission 203526) | Freshwater fungal communities from buoy surface, Lake Erie, Ohio, United States - Buoy 2 MA122 | ecosystem: Environmental > Aquatic > Freshwater > Lake > Lake biofilm | place: USA: Lake... | reverse complement strand
CGGTACAGAGTACTGTCTACCTTTGGCTGTCCCGATTTCCAGAGTTTTCGGATATGTACACGAAGGCAAGGGAGGATCAGGCCGATACCCTTGCTGATGAGATTCATGCCATAGCGGATCAGATGCCTATGGAGAAGACAGACAAGGAGGGCAATACCTCTTTTGATTCTGCCTACATCAACTGGATGCGCCTGAGGATAGATGCCCGGAAGTGGACTGCATCGAAGCTCAAGCCCAGGAAATACGGCGACCGGATGGAGCTGGCCGGGGATAAGGACAACCCGTTGAAGGTAGAGGCTTCCATAGAGGCCAAGGGATTGTTTGACAGCTTGCTGCAAAACCTAGAGCTGAAAAAACAGGCGGCCCAATGACCGACCAAGAGATCGAGGATGCGATCCATGAGATCCACCCCGACATCAAGGTTGGGGGGTTTGAGCTCCTAGTTGGTAGGCTCATCGCCATGAGGCAGAGGGAGAAGTGCGCTGAGGTGGCAGAGATTCCCCATATGACACCCGTCGACATAGCCCGCGTGATCAGGAATGGATGAAGTTCTTGAGATCCTTAAAGACCCGGACACTCAGGCCAAATTCTCTCAACTCAAGCCTGAGGATCAGGTCGCCTGGGCTTGGAGGGCTAACTGGGTATCTAAGGCGCATAGGCACCAGGTTATCCCGGCTGGGGATTGGTGGACGATATGGCTTATGCTCGCCGGCCGCGGTGCCGGCAAGACCAGGACGGCTGCGGAGCAAGTGGGGTGGTGGGCATGGCAGGAGGAAGGCACTCGCTGGCTGGTGGGCGCACCAACCTCCTCCGATGTCAGAGCAACTTGTTTTGAAGGGGACTCAGGGCTTTTATCAGTTATACCCAGTTCACTTGTGGCAGATTACAACCGCGCCTTCCATGAGCTTAAATTGATTAACGGCTCCCTGATCAAAGGCATCCCAGCTTCGGAGCCAGAGCGGTTCCGGGGGCCACAGTTCCACGGGGCATGGCTGGATGAGTTGGCCGCTTGGGACTACCTCGATGAGGCCTGGGATCAGATCATGTTCGGGGTGCGACTAGGCAAGAAGACCCGGATTATCTGTACGACAACCCCAAAGCCTAAAGACCTGATCGTGGATCTAGTAGGGCGGGAGGGCAATGATGTGGTGCTGACTACCGCCTCAACCTATGACAATCTCGCCAATCTGGCTCCCTCCTTCCAAAAGCAGATCCTCCAATATGAGGGAACGAAGCTGGGAAGGCAGGAGATCTACGCTGAGATCATCGACCCGGAGGAGTCCGGGATCGTCAAGCGGGAGATGTTCAAGCTCTGGCCGGCTCAGAAAGCCTTTCCCAAATTTGAGTACATCGTTCAGTCCTATGACTGCGCCTATACGGAAAAGACCATCAACGACCCAACCGCCTGCATTACTTGGGGGGTGTTCAAGCCCGTGGATGGCCCGATGTCGGTCATGGTGATTGACTGCTGGCAAGACCGCCTGCAATACCCCGACCTGCGGCCAAAGGTCATTGAGGAGTACGACACCATCTTCGGTGAGGGCAGGGAAAAGAAGCGGGTTGACCTGATCTTGGTTGAGGACAAGTCGGCTGGCATTAGCCTGATCCAGGACTTGCAGCGGGCCCACCTGCCGGTCAGGGCATATAACCCAGGGAATGCGGACAAGGTTCAGCGCCTCAATATCGTGTCCAACATCATTGCTCGAGGGAGGGTGTGGATACCGGAGAGCACGGTCAAGGAAGGCTATGTCCGGGATTGGGCTGAGCCTTTTGTCTCACAGATATGCTCCTTCCCTGAGTCCACTCATGATGACTTTGTGGATGCCTGCACCCAGGCGCTGCGGTTCCTGCGGGATGCCGGCTGGCTTGAGATCGACCCGCCGCCTCAGGAAGACTATGACGAGGAAGACTACATCGACTCAGGCGCATGGAAGAAGAGGGAGAATCCATATGCATCCTGAGTGGCAAGCAATTGATGAAGGCGGGACAATCTCGCTTATCACTTTATCGGTGCATCAATGAAGCCTGATCTCAAACTCAAAGCCTGGTACGAAAGCCAAATGGCAGGCGGCGGTATTGCTAAGAAGACAGCCAAGGCTGCCACGAAGGCAAGCGAGAAGGCGGTCAGCGCGGCGCGGGACATGGCCAAGAAGTCTAAGTACAAGACTCTTGAGCCGCAGGTCAGAGAGCGCGAGGGTCAATACGGGGTTCAACGGCTAGAGCGAATCTTTGATGAAGTGCCAAATATCTATCGGCAATATGATGATGAGGCTTTGCTCAGCGCCCTTAGAGGGGATAACGCCCAAACCCTAATGATCATGCGGCCGGGAGACTTTGAGAATTTTGCCTCCCCGCTCAATGTGTCGGGTTCGGACATGAGCAAGGGAAACAAGTCCCTCGATGAATATGTCAGAGAGTTAGGGGTCATTGCCCGCGATAAGGGGTTTGAGGATGTGCCATTCCTTGAGCTAGGCAAACCAAAAGGCTCCGCATACCTAAACATCCCAGGCCATGAAGGTCGCCATCGTATGAGGGCGTTAGAAGAGTTAGGTGATGAATCAACCTTGGTTCGCACTCTGCCAAGAGGGTCTGTGCGCGAGGCTTTGCCACGCCGCTCCCGGCAGGAGTACTTGGAAGCCTTGTCGCGTGAGCATGGCAACCCCCTGCTTGTGAACCCAGAGGATATTACAAGCGACATCATTGACCTGCGCCGTGCCCTACCCGAGCAATTTGCTGAGGGCGGCGAAGTTGCCCCTGAGGTATGGGGTGGCGGTACGGGCATCCCTTATGCCAAAGGCGGCGCAATTGATAAGAACCTCAAAGATTGGTACGCCGCTTCCGGTGGTGCTGCCTCCTATACGCAGAGCCAACAAGCCCAGGCGAAAAGATCATCCGATATACAGTCGTTTAAGGAGGGCAAGATTGGAGCGGATGAGCTGGTCAAGTACTACCCAGGGATGAACGCTGCGATGGTTGAGGCTCAACTGAACCCTGAAGGCATGAAGGCCGGGGGCGAGGTTCGGATGCAGTCCGGGGGCGAGATCGATGCCATGCTTGAGGCGCTCTCCGGTGACCGGGAGTCGAGGACAGATCCGCGGGCTGAGGCGGCCGGCGTTATCGGCAAGAGCCTAGCCAAGGGCATGGTCTCCCCGTTTGTCGGCCTTTACGGAACCTTGAGCTCAGGGAAGTTCGGTAGTCAAGAGGGTATCCGGGCGGGGGAAGAGGCCGTGGAGCGTTTCATGGCTCCGGGCGACATATCCGCTGAGGCGATGCCCTATGTTCAGGATGTGGGCAAGTTCTTAGAAGAGATTGAGACTAAGTACAAGATCCCCCCGATCATGCCGGAGTTAGCCCAATTGGCTGGTGTCCGCGGGGTCAAGCCCCAGGTGCAAAGCATGATGAGCGGTGCCTTGGATAAGGTTAAGGAGCTGCCCCCGCTGCCGGTCGGGCTGTCGATGGAAGCCGTTGGCCCATCAATTGAACAGGTCATTACGCCCAAGGAAGTCAAGGCCAAGCCTGAGACAGTCAAGGCTCCGGCCAATCAGGTAGGTCTGTACTCCCCCGCGGAGAAGGCCATCCTCAATATGCAGAGAAAGCAGGGGTCTGGCGAGGCTTTCCTCTCTGAGCTAAAGAAGGCCGGGGTGTCCAATGATGAGCTGGAATACGCCGATCTTAATGATTTCCTACAAGGCAAGAAGTCGGTCACCCGAGATGAGATTCGGGACTACATCGACAACAAAAAGATAAAGTTTGCGGAGGTTGAGTACAGGCAGGGCGACTTCAATGATAATGACTTTGATTTCGGGGATGGAAGGGTTATTGAAAACGACAGTTATATCAGCGACCGTTCTGATGACTATGTCCTTGAGTTTGATGAGTATTTCCCAGGGTCAAGGGAAAAAATCCGTGAAGAAATCATGGATGAGTATTCTCCGGAAGATCTTGAAGACCCCAATATCCTAAGCCGGATTGATGAAGAGGTTGATGAGCGAATCAAGGAAAGAGCTTACAACCAAGCTGAGTCAGAGTATTACGAAAGCCCCGAATATGAGTGGAGAAACTCTGCTGGATATACCATCGTCGGTAGTGATGACATGGGGTATTACCTTAAAGATCCTGATGACATACCGGTAGGCCGTGGGGATTATCGCGACTTTGAGTCGGCTCAGGGGGCGGCTAGAGAAGATGCCATGCTCCAAGGACTCATGGGCGAGGGGGAAACCCGCTTTGCAGACTACCAATTAGACAACGGGCAAAACTACCGGGAGTTGTTACTTATTGTAAACCCCCGTTCTTATCCAGATCATGAGTTTACTGATGTTCAGGGGTCACATTGGAGCGAACCCAATGTCCTCCTCCATATGCGGGTTCAGGATCGAACCACGACCGATGGAAAGCCGATGCTCTATGTGGATGAGATGCAGTCTGATTGGCATCAGCGGGGCAATGAGGCCGGCTATTTTGATAAGGCAAATGTTGAGGCGAGGGAAAAGGTCGTTCAGGAAGAGCGAGCCGAAACAGAAAAATTTAGAAAGTTTCAAGAAGAATACGATGATTACAACGAAAAAATTAAGCAAGAACTCAAACAGAAGATAAAGGAAGAAACGGGCGCAGAACTGAGTTGGTATGAAATCACCGATAAAGTAAAAGATGACCCACAACTAAAAGTATTGAACCAAAGGTGGAAAGATCAGTTAGCAAAACTTGAGGGTGTTCGTAAAAAACTTTTAGAATTTGAAGAGCAGTTACCGGATGCCCCGTACAAAGACAATTGGCATGAGCTGGGCGTTAAGCGCATCCTTGCCTACGCCGCAAAGAATGGCTATGACCGCGTAGGGTTCTCAGCCTCCCCCGCTCAGATCAAGCGGTGGGGAACCCAAGAGATTGCTTGGCAGAAGATGGAAGGCGGGAATGAATGGAAGGTTGCTGCCACAGAGCAACGGGGCGGTATTGCAGGCCGGATCAATCTTGAGGCCGAGGCTCGAGCAAGAGGTCTGCTCAATGAGAATCGCAATGAAAAAGTCTCATCTGAGGAGGAACTGCGCCGGATCGTAGATGCAACTACCCGTGGGCTATCTGAGGATCAGAAAGACCGGATCGCCAAGAAGACTTGGGCGAAGATGCAAAAAGAGGATACAGGAGTGGTCGCCCCCCGCGAAGAGGGGATGAAGGCGTTCTACGACAACAAACTCAAGAGGTTCGCTGAGAAGTACGCCAAGAAGATGGGCGGGGAGTTCTATGAGGCAGAGACTAAAACCGGCCGCGGAGTATCGGTAGATAAAGGTTACGGAGACATAACCGAACCGGTCTATGTGATTGAGCTTACCCCCAAACTCAAGGATTCAGCAGTCAAGGGCCAGCCTTACAAGAAGGGCGGCCTAGTTACCCAGCCCAAGGGGTGGCAGTTAAAGCGCAGCCGACCCTGCAAAGACTTCAAGGAACAGAAGTTCGCCCGCGGTGGGGCGGTCAAGATGCAAGCCGGTGGTGACCCAAGGGATGAGATCCGCAAACAGATGGCCGCCGGGGTTCCCGTGTTCATGTCGCCCGGACCCGAAGGCGTGGTTGCACGCCAAATGATGGAAGACGAGAACCGCGCCCGAGAAGAAGAGGCGCAGGCCAAGTCTAAGCGGGTATCTGAACTGCCCTTTGCTGACAAGTTGAGGGGTGGGTATGAGACCGCTCGCACCATCCAATCAATCGTAGGCCAAGAGCTAGCCAAGCCCTTCGTTGGGCTTTTTGGCGGCGAGCAGAAGATCAAAGAACTTGAGGAGGGCACTCCCCTACCCCAATCGGAGGCCGGCATTGAGTACCTGACAAATGTCGGAGAGACTCTTGCCCCGGTCTCAAAAGCCATTGAGACATCCAAGATCCCTGATGTACCGTTCCTGCCTGAGTTGGGGCCAGTTACCTACATCCCAGGTATCGGCAGACAAGTTTCCGGGGCGGTAGCACGGGCGGGCAAGAAGATTGATTCGGCCTTCCCTGAGTCGCTAAGGAACCTTCCCGTGGGTGGATCTACCGTTCCCCCTGCCGGCGCACCATCAGCCGCCGAAGCCATATCAGGCAAGGTCAAGGTGCCTGCCGATGAGCTGGGCTTTTACTCAGCGACTGAGAAGGCGGCAGTCAATCTGCAGCGTAAGTCAGGCTCAGGGCAGTCTTTCCTAAACGACATCACTAAGCAACCAGGGGTTAAGAAGGATGAGTTAGAGGCTATCGGGCTTACGGAGTGGCTCAAGTCCAAGACTGCGGTCACCAAAGATGAGGTGGTGGACTACATCAACAACAACAAGATCCAAGTTCAAGAGGTTGTCCGAGCCCAAAACATGACTGAGGCCGAGATCAACAAGATGAATGAGCTTGAGACATTGATCTCAAAAGGCTTTTACGACATACCACAAGAAGACTTGGATTGGTTTGAGACAACCAAAAAGCGGTACTTAGATAACCCACCCCCTAAGTTTGACTCTCAAGACTTGAACCTTCCGGGCGGGAAGAACTATCGGGAACTCTTACTGACCTTGCCAACCAACATCAAACAGGGCTCTGAGATAACTGTGAATATCCCAAAGAATTGGGAAATCTTGCCTCAAAGTCAAGTTTTTGGTGGTACGACATTTGATGTGAACAAAGGATGGTATGTAGTTGATGGCCGCACCGATATTCGCGGAACCGGAAATACGATTGAGGAGGCAATTAAAGATGCCAAGATCGATCCATCGCTCCCGACCCAACCCGTAACATTGAAAAACGCATCGGGAGTAGATTACAAGTCACCTCATTGGGAAGAGCCAAATGTTCTAGCTCACATCCGAATGCAGGATAGGGACATCGATGGTAAGAAAACCTTAGTCATTGAGGAGGTGCAGTCGGATTGGCACCAAGCCGGTCGGGACAAGGGGTACGGCGCAAATAGGCCAATGCCCAAGCGGGATGCAGATGAGTTGATTGCTCTGCATAGCACCGAAATGACACCTTACCAAATTGAATGGCTGAAAAACTTCAGCAACCGATGGTCAGAAACAGATGAAAGCAATCTAGATTCCATCAATGCCCTGACCAAAGAATACGATGATTGGATTGGTAGCCAAAAGTTACTTGGCGTACCTGATGCTCCGTTCAAAGAAGATTGGTACCAGCTTGCTCTAAAGCGGGCTGTAAAGTACGCCTCAGACAATGACTACGATGCCGTGGCCATAGTCGGCGGAAAAGAACAGGCAAACCGCTATGCCCTAAGCCGGAAGGTAGATGCTATCGGCGTTGAGAAGGGTGATGGCAAGCGCACGGTAAGTATTCAAACCAAGGGCGGCGGCACTATTGTGCTTGGCGTAGATGATGATGGCATGGTCACAAGCTCCACCCAAAGACACTTTGATCGAGCGGTAGGCAAGCCAATTACCGATGTTGTTGGCAAAGCCGTAGGCAAGAAGGTTATGGAGATGGATAAGGGCGTTATCTCCGGCCAAGGCTTAGACATCGGCGGCGAGGGGATGAAGAAGTACTACGATGATGTCTACCCCAAGTTCTTGGAAAAGCAATATAAAAAGTACGGGGTCAAGCCGCAGCGTAAGGGCGTGGCCGTTCAACGATACGGTTATGACGATGTGACCTCTGAGCCAACCGGTGATGTAGATGGCTTTGGCGATGAAGTCATGTGGTATGAGGTGAGAGATCCCAACACCAATGAGAGATTGGGCGGGGGCTACTCTGAAGACAAAGCCTTGAAAGAGGCTAACAAGGCTGAGACCGGCATATGGGTTATGGATCTGCCCGCCAACTTAAAGTCAGATGTGAAGATTGGGCAGTCCTACAAAAAGGGTGGCCTAGTCAAAGATGAGAAGTTAAAGGCTTGGCATGAAGAGCGGATGGCCAAGGGCGGGATAGCCAAGATTGCCAAGGCCGCAGAGAAGGCTAGTAAGCGGATGAGCAAGGCTGAGGCCGAAGCCGCTGGCTATTGGCATGACATCTCAGAGACTAGATTAGCCAAGCCGATTGGGGAATACAAATCGAAGGTCGTTGATGATCCATCGGTTCAACTCCTCCCAAGGAAAATCATTACCCCTGAAGATATACAAAACGGCATAGCCATACCGTTTGCCGGAGACAGAGCAGCAGCGGGAAGGATCATTCAGGAAATCGAAGGTACCCCCATGAATGTGATCTTGGAGGGTGGCCCGGACTTTATGAGGCTCCATCCCGGCTCTGCATGGGCTTCCGGCCAAGGGGTGCTATCTATGCTTGCCAAGCGGATCAAAATGGCAAGGGAGTCCGGCCAGCCAATCTACGGGGTGTATACGGCCATGAGTCCCCTGTCGGTGGACTTCAACACCATGATGACCGAAGCGTTGCTCAATCAGATGGACATATCGGCCTTCAGCAAGAAAGACATTGAGGCGTTTAACGCCGCGGTCAAAGCGGTCAAGGGTCAAGGTGGCAAGCCCAAGGCTCCCAATTTCCCAGGGCTTGAAGACCCGGAGTTGCGCGACAAACTAATCACAGGACCTGGTGGCCAACGGGATGCGTTTGTAAAGGCTATGGCCAAGGCCGGATTCCAAAAGAGAGGGTTCCCAGATGTGGCGGCCACTCGATTGGCCGTGACCGATCCTGAGCTCTTGGATGTTGAGCGTGGCGCATCGGGCTACACCATCGCCCGCCTTGATCCTGAAGCCACTATCTTTGAAAAATCAGGCCATTCAACCTACCCGCTCGATTTGGGCGGGGATTACTTTGGAAGTTTTGAGAATCAATTGCCTGTTGAGCAAATGTACCCAACCCACTTTGAGGCTAAGCGCCTGATGGGTAAAACACCGGAGGGAGCGCATAAGTCATTGGAGTTGTTTGCCCCGCTCCAAGACTTAGATCAAAGCTGGTTAGATAGCGCCATGAAGTACCGAGAGATGCAGAAAAAACTAACAGGGCGTAAAAAGGGCGGTCTTGCCCACGCTATGAATTAAGGAAACCATAAGATGGCTGAAGAATTCCCAATAGATCCCGAATTTAATCGCTTCGTTGAAGGCATCCCTGACCCAACCATGGAAGAGCAGGGTGCGGAGACTGAGGTTGAGTTGCCCGAACTGACAGAGGCCGACATTGAGGAACTCCCTGATGGCTCAGCCGTGGTCAAGATGCCCACCAAAGGGCCAATGGAGAACGAAGACTTCTACCAAAACTTGGCCGAAGACGAGGACATCGACCTTTTTGACCTCAAAAGCATCGCCCTAAAGTACCAAACCCTTATCAGAAATGACAAGGAAAGCCGCAAAAAGCGCGATGAGCAGTACGAAGAGGGCATCCGGCGGACAGGAATGGGCAACGATGCCCCCGGCGGAGCGACCTTCAGCGGTGCCTCCAAGGTGGTTCACCCCATCATGGCTGAGGCTTGTATTGACTTTGCCGCTAGAGCCATCAAGGAAATGTTTCCGCCCGATGGTCCTACTAAAACCAAGATTTTGGGTGAGGTAAACGATGAAAAGATGGCCGTTTCAGAGCGCAAACGGGATTGGATGAACTGGCAGCTCACGGAGCAAATCGAAGAGTTCCGTGATGAAGAGGAGCAGATGCTCACCCAGCTTCCCTTGGGTGGCTCGCAGTACATGAAACTGTGGTACGACGAGCGCAAAAAGCGCCCGTGCGCTGAGTTCCTGCCTATCGACAATGTTTTGCTGCCGTTTGCTGCCGGGAACTTCTACACCGCCCAACGGGTTACGGAGATTCAGGACATAACGCAGTACGAATTCAAGCGCCGGATTAACGCCAACCTCTATCGAGACATCTCCATGGTACGGGCAACCGCCTACCCTGATGAGTCTGCCGCAGAAAAGGCCAACCTAAAGGTCGAAGGCAAAGAGCCAGATGAGAACGAAGACGGTGTCCGCAGGGTTTATCACATCTACACCTTCCTAGAGGTGCCTGAGGACAAGTATTCCAAGGGGGAGATGGCTCCCTACATCTTGATGATTGACGAATTGGACAACGAAGTCCTTGGCCTATACCGAAATTGGGAAGAGGGCGATGACTCCATGACCAAATTGGAATGGATTGTGGAGTTTAAGTTCATTCCTTGGCGTGGTGCCTATGCCGTAGGTCTTCCCCACCTCATTGGGGGCTTAGCCGCCGCGTTAACCGGCTCGCTTCGCGCCCTCCTAGACTCTGCCCACATCAACAACGCCGCCACACTCTTAAAGTTAAAGGGCGCAAAGGTGTCGGGTCAGAGCCAACAAGTGGAAATCACCCAAGTCTCTGAGATCGAAGCGGCTCCGGGGGTGGATGATGTCCGCAAACTGGCCATGCCGATGCCGTTTAACCCGCCAAGCCCCGTTTTGTACCAGCTTTTGGCCTGGTTAACCAACGCGGCTAAGGGCGTGGTTACGACCGCTGAGGAAAAGATTGCAGATGTGGGGCAAAACACCCCCGTTGGCACGACTCAGGCGCTAATTGAGCAGGGTGCGGCGGTATTTTCCTCAATCCATGCCCGTTTGCATGAGTCTCAGGGCAGAGTTCTTAGGATTTTGGGGCGGATTAACCGCTGGTACCTGGATGACATGAAAAAAGGTGATGTCGTTCAGGATCTGAATGTCACCCGCGATGATTTTGCCAAGACTACCGACATTGTCCCGGTCTCAGACCCGCATATCTTCTCTGAAACCCAACGGATGGCTCAAACCCAAGCGGTTATGGCCATCATGCAGCAAAACCCTGACCTCTTTAACCGCAAGGCCGTGATTTCCCGGTTCTTAAAGCAGATCAAGGTACCTGGGGTCAATGAGTTGATGATCGATGTGCCGGCTCCCAAGAAGATGGACTCTGCCAATGAGAATGTGGCTATGACCCTTGGATCGGCCGCATTTGCCTACCCTGAGCAAGACCACTTGGCTCATATACAGAGCCACCTAGACTTCGCTAAAGACCCTGTATTCGGGGGTAACCCATTGATTGCGCCTCAGTTTATGCCTAAGGCCATGGAGCACATCAAGCAGCACATCGTTCTATGGTATTTGGGCAGGGCAAAGGGCTATGTCAGCAAGTCTTTGGGCGGCGAACTGCACGAGAATTATGCTTTGGCGGTCAATCCAAAGGACATCGACAGGCTCTACTCCATGGCCGGCCAACACATCAGCTTGGACAGCGAAGAGACCTTGCAGGGCATCATGCCGACGATTCAGCAGATGATCCAAGCGGCTCAGCAGTACAAGCCCCAACCTCCCCTCACCGCGGATGCCAAGGTTCTGCTCGATACCTCCATGGCAGAGACCCAGCGCCGCGCCCAGCGCGACCAAGCCGAAATGCAACTCAAGGATCGGGAGATGGCCGCCGATGCAGAGCGCGAGATGGCAAGGTTGCAAAAAGACTACGAATTGGCCATGGAAGAGCAGAAGTACAAGATGTCTATTGCCATGGGCGATTTGGAGATGAAGGAACGCATCGAAACGGCACGGTTAACCCGTGATGCGGCCCGGTTGAAGTTCGACCAGGATAAGTCCGCCGTGGAGTTAATCAAAAAAGGAGATGTAAATGTCTGATTACGACAAAGAGCAAAAAGGCGACTTGGTTCAGCAGCACAAGCGCATGGCTATGGGCGTTCCGCTTGATGGCCAAACCATGAAATCGACCCAAACCGAGTCGAAAACCAAATCTCAGTCGAAAGGGGGGCTAAGCCAAGCTACTAAGAAAAAATGAAC
>Ga0315906_10009326_pt1 | contig 11682 bp, 11 predicted proteins | sample LakEriMetagenome_4_FD_203526 | JGI IMG/M metagenome (GOLD analysis project Ga0315906, IMG submission 203526) | Freshwater fungal communities from buoy surface, Lake Erie, Ohio, United States - Buoy 2 MA122 | ecosystem: Environmental > Aquatic > Freshwater > Lake > Lake biofilm | place: USA... | reverse complement strand
ATGAGTACGGTACGGTGGGGGTTCAGGAGTATGGTACGGGACAAGTGCGTTTAGGAGTGCAGTTGTACGGGAGATGTACGGGACAAGTGCGTTTAGGAGTGCATTTGTACGGTGGGGGTTCCGCCCCCCCTACGACGGAGGAGTACGGGACAAGTGCGTTTAGGAGTGCATTTGTACGGGAGATGTACGGGACAAGTGCGTTTAGGAGTGCATTTGTACGTGAGATGTACGGGACAAGTGCGTTTAGGAGTGCATTTGTACCCCCTACGACGGAGGAGTACGGGACAAGTGCGTTTGTGAGTGCCATAAACCCTAAAATCCTAAAACCCTATAGGACTGAAAGGAGACCGAAAAAAAAAACTTTAAAAAGTATAAAAATGAATCGGAACAGAATCGCGCCGATCGGTAGTGCGACAAGAATAAAAAAACCAAAGTGCGACAAGGCATTCGTGCAGGCGTTTGCGGACAAGCTCCACATGCTTCTCAAAGCCGCGAACGCGTGTTTCTTGACCGGGTCGTTCGTGATCGGCGACGACGACGATCACAAGTTTGCGGACATGCTCGGGACGAGGCAGACCTTTTCCTACAGGGACACCCTGAATCCGCGAGAAATGAACGCGAAATTGTTCGGCACCTGTCGGGTCCGGCCGGTTGCGTGGACGCACACGGAGTTCATGAAGAACAAAGATTTCCAGATTGCCAAGAACAATTTCAGCGACTCCAAGGTGGTGTCGTCGTCGCAACACCAGGAGATATCGACGGCTCCCGATATACTGATTGAGTACGCGTGCGACAGAGAGTGCAGAGGCAATGGTGCGGGGGAGAGCTGCAAGGACAACAACAGGGTCCCGAAGAGAGTCGCGCTGTGGTACACGTTCGAAGTAGAAGCGGCCGACACGCAAAAAAAATTCGTGTTTCTCAAGTTCGAGACGGACCCGGCGCTGAGCGTCCGGCACGGCGTCGACGCGATCCGCAACTACTACACCAAGCACGGCGCTGACCGGAAAAACGACTACACGACCAGGAGAGAGAGCCTGGCGTACGTGCTAAACCCCAAATATGTCGAAGGCAAAACGAAAGAAAAAAAATATATTTCCCTGAGGGCCTTGCACAAGAAAATGAAAATATCGGACCCCAATGACTCGCCGATCAAAACGTTCGAGTTGAAGGAGATCCCGCACACGGGGTACCAGCACGCCGACGCTGACAACGAGGCCCTCGAAAAAATGTGCCGGATTTTAGGCATCAGTTCGGCTGCTCCGTTGCTGGAAAAGAAGTGGTACGACGAGCACGTCCGGACTCGGGACGAAATGTACGTTCCATTTGCTTTCGTCGAGGCATTAAACATACGCACCATTAAAGATCTAGAAATTGACATCAGAAATGCGTCGCAAGCTTCTGAAATCACAGAATTGCCTCCGATTAGGCTCCGTCCAACCGGGCCTTTTAATGGACCTTTTAATCCGCTACAACCAATAAAAAATGGCGGGGCTCCCTCCGTGGCTGCCGGAGCCCTCATGGTCGCCGTCACAATCGCGGCGTCGCTCGTAGGCACCATGTGCTCCTGATTGGATCACGCGGTGGTTGCGGGGGCGGTGGCGGGGGCGATGCCGAACGTCTCCCTGATCTCGGCGGGGGTCTTGCCTTTGATCATGTCGGCCACCGTCTTGGCTCCGAGGTCCTGGAGAGACTTGATGTTCAGGTAGTTGGCCGCGAGGATGAGCTCGAAGATCGTCGTGTTGTCCACCTTGATAAACTCGGCGTCCCACGCCTGCACCACATCGGCCGGCTCGGATGCTTCGGCGGCGTTGACGTGGTACTTGCAGTACTCGACGACCTTGGCTAGCAAGGGGCCGGATACGTTGGGCAACGGAATGGCATCCCTGGTGTCCCCCATGTCCTCGAACATGTTGGTGATGGTGACCGATAGGAAGGCGACCGACTTGTCGACCTCGAAGATCTGTCCGTCAGAGCTGAGAAGCTGAACCTTCATCATTTTTAAGATCGAACTGTTGTGTGTGTGCAATAGCGAGCTGAATATATACTGTTGTGTGCGCTTTATGCGGTGTGACATTCATTTTTTTTCCCATTCCGGAAAGGTCGCGAAAATAAAAAAATTGTTATACTGTAAAATGAACAGAGACGTCCCGTACAGAGACATCCCGTCAGAATTAGTAGATGCCGTAGTGAAAGATTTGACCGAAAAAATCAAGGAGTTAACTCAATCGAAACAATTCGAACAGTTGGACTATTTCGAAGATCGACTCGCTTTTATAAAGAAACACAGGCCATTGGTAGAAAACGATATACGAACAAAGCAACACGTAAATAAATCAGATGTTCAAAGAGCAGTCATACGAATCGGTCAAATGATTGAAAGAGATATACCGACAAACACAAGACTTGAACAACAAGATCGCAAGATGATCATACAAGCAATACAAAAAGCGTGTCATGAATCCCTTACAAATGTATTACATGATAAAATTAGACAGTACGTTCCTGAGTTTGTAAACACGGTCGTCGAAAAAGCAATTCAAAAAACGATACCGGGAGAAGATTTCCGTAACGGCGGCGGAATCACGCCCCAGGAAGCAGAAATAAAGATTGTCGAACGTGTCAAAAAGACCGTATGCGATCTAATGATAATATATTTAAAAAAATATTTCAAGTACTACGTGGACGAAGAACTGGTTCTGACAGATTTGCAGCGCGATGTCGATATACTATTCGAACAATTATCGGGCGGTACACCGCCGGCGAAACCGAGAGAATTCGGAGGAGGGAAAGGAAAAACTTCAAAAAAAATACTCACTGGACCCCGGGGAGGTAAATACGTTATCCGGAATGGCCGGAAAATATATTTCAAGCGCTGAATGAAAGATGCAGCCCAAGCGTCAAGAACAAGCGGATGTGGACGGACAACGGTTTCAGCTTCAACAGCCGGCGAGGTCTTAAAAAAAAAAATTTTAATTTGTTGTAAGCTATTCCCGTCTCTCGAAGCACTTTTTGCACCAGGCCCGCGTGTTGATCGAGCCGTCGAAAGAAGTGTCTTCTTTGCTGAACGGGTATTTCTTCCGGTAAGCCCAGTCGAGGACGTTGATCCTGCTCTCTATCACGGCGGCCTGTAGCATTGTGGCCTTCCACTCCGCCCCGCTCTCGAGGGCCCACTCGATGACATGGACGTGACCGGATAGCGCCGCTTTCACGCAAACGGCTTCCAGCCAGTACGGACTGTCCCGGAATAAGAATTTGCGGTAGAGCCACTTCAGGACGGCCAGGTGCCCGTCGTACGCCGCCAGAGTGCCGTCCAGGGACGCCGTCGGACACCCGTTTTCTACGGCCCACTCCACCACGTCCAGGTGCCCCTCGCGAGCGGCTTCGTCGATCGCGTGGCGGTCCCAAGGGCATCCTTGGGCGCGGACCCACTTCAGCATCTCCAGGTTGCCGGAGCGAGCCGCCTTCGCGCAGGTCCACCTGTTCCAATTCCGCCCGCCTTCGCCGACGACGCGCTTCAGGACGTCCAGGTCGCCGCTCTCGGCGGCCTTCTCGCAAGCGACGGCGCCCAACGCGAAACCGTTTTCCAGGGCCCACTCGACGACGCGCAAGCGGCCGTTCTGAGCCGCGACCGAGCACAAGAAGAGGTGCGGGTCGAACAGCAGGCCGCGCGCGTGCGCCCACCGGAGGACGTCCAGGTGGCCGTTCTTCGCCGCGCCCTGAAAACCGTACCCCTGTTCGAACACGTCGTAGCTCAACACGCCGTTGGTCTCCGCCCATTGGAGGACCAAGAGGTGGCCGTTTGTCGCCGCGTTGGCCGCGGACCTGTAATCGAACACGTACCTGTACCCGAAGTCGCGGTACCACTCCCGGACCCATTCGAGCACGTGCAGGTGCCCGTTCAGCGCCGCGTTGGCGCTCGTCCTCCAGTCCAACACGCACCCGTTGGCGCAGAGCCACTCTATCACGTCCAGGCGCCCGTTCAGGGCCGCGCTCGCGCTCGTCGTCGACGTGTACCAGAAACGACCGTCTTCGCGGGCCCACGACAGCACGTGCAGGTGGCCGTTCAGGGCCGCGTTGGCCAGCGCTTGGCTGTCCAGACACGCCTTGATGTACCCGTGCTTGGCGGCGTACTTCAGGACGTCGAGGTGGCCGTTCAGCGCCGCGTTCGCGACGGCCGCGTGGGTCATCTCGCCCCCGTTGAATACGGCCCACCGGATGACGTGCAGGTGCCCGTTCAGGGCGGCCCTCGCGCAGACGTCGGGGTCCCACAGGCAGGTGCTCCCCGTGCGCCTCACTATCCACTTTAGCACGTCCAGGTGCCCGCTCTCCGCGGCGACGAGCGCGTCCTCGTACAACACGTGGTCCGTCTTTCCGGTCAGAACCGCTCGGAACATTTTGCGGGACGTATCGTCCAGCAGGTCCCTGACCCGCTCGCCGATCACCCACGGGAACTCGAGTTCCATTTTTCCTGCGGGAAAATTATAATAGAAAACAAAAAGTGAATGTTCGTCGTTATTGGAATCGTTATTTGTATCGTTGTCGCGACTGTCGTCGCCGTCGTCGTCGTCGCTTTCAGGCGCGCTCCGACTCCGGAAAACACACCAATTATACCTTATCAGGACATTCAGGCGGTCGCGAGAGCAGGATACGAACGCGACATGGCGCAGGACGCGAGAATGCAAATGATCGAGCAACACCTGAAAGGCGGCGCTCACCAGCAGCAGCAGCAGCAGCAGCAGCAGCAGCAGCAGCAGCAGCAGCAGCAGCAGCAGCAGCAGCAGCCACCACCACCAAATGCTCCTCCTACCCCGCTTTTCGAAAAGGCGATTCAAATCCTGTCCGAAGTCGACGTAAAAACGGGAGAAACCGGGATACAGAGCGTTGCGTACGGAGACTTTTCGACCGACTTTAGGCAGGTCTGTTGGAAAGACGCTTGCTGGAGATTCTGGCGAGGGAAACAAGTTCAAATCGAACCGGAAAGAGAAAAAGAAGAAGAAATAGAAAAGGGAGGAACGGTCCTGGTGTCGATATCTCCAATCACCAGATCGGACACAAGTGTGACAATATCTATCGAAAATATCCGGTCTGTGCCCGGCTTTAATGGCCGAATCACCGTTGCGGCGTTCGATAGGTCGAATTCGGAATACGATCCGAACAAAGATCAGGTTTTATACGTCAGCGACACGTTTACGCAGCGCAAGGCGGTGATCGAAGGGACACGGTCGGTGACATTCGGCGGCCTCGCAAGAGGCACCCCGTTTCAATTCTACGCAGCTTCGGAATTCAGCCCCGACGTGATACGACTCACGGATCCGGTTCGCACTCTCAACGTTCGAGTTGTCGGAAACGACGTTTTCTTGGACAATTTCGATACAGGTGCGTCAGTCACCGTCGCGGCGTTTCAGGGGGTGATGACTCCGAACGTCGACGACTTCGCCGCAGCTACCGTCAAACAAAAGCTGACAATACAGACCCAAGCCGCTCAAACGCTGACTCTCGACGGCGGCGTGCCGGGAACGCAATACAAATTATACGTTCTGATTGAAAATGCGACGATCATCGGTCCTTTCGATTACTCGTATCAGATATCTGCTCTCGCAATGCGAAAAATCAGAGAGCAGATCTCTGTAACAGCGCCACCAGCGCCGGAACCAGCGCCACCAGCGCCACCAGCGCCGGAACCACCAGCACCACCAGCGCCGGAACCACCAGCACCACCAGCGCCGGAACCACCCGCCAAAGAAAAAATCGACAAACGATTTCAACCTCCTCCGGGAATGGACAGATACGTATTCGAGGTGACCTCCCTGAGCTCCATGGGCGTCTCGAACGGACCAGGCTTCGCGTTCAATCTGCAGATGGATGCCGGAGGATCGGGACCCGTCGGAGTCGCTGTTAGCGATCTGAAATTCGTCGAGAGCTACATACCTTCGCTTGACAGCTATGCGGACCCAAACAACTCGCGACTATTCAAGGACGACTCTTTCAGCGGGGGCAGCTTCCGCCCGCTCGGATCGATTTACGTTTACGACGTCGCAGCCGGGGCGCCTTTCACAGGCATGCGCTTCTATAACGGGAGACCTTCTTACAGAGGCGGACTCCGGGTTCGAAGAAACGGGGCCGTCGTTTACGAAGACTCTTTCTTCACGACCGACGGGAATCCGAAAGCGCAGACGACGACGATATCATGGGCCTGATTATTATTTTTGCGAAAAAAAAAAAAATGTGTATATATAAAAAATGCTCGATTTAAAAGTGGTGCTCTTCGCCGCCGCGACCGGTCTCGGACACTACGGGGGATTCCCTCGTCCCCCGTACATTCTAAAGTACGCCGTCGACAACTTTAGCTTCCTGCGTTGGCTGCTTCTCTTCGTGCTCATCTGGCAGGGAGGAGCGAGCAAGTCCAACACCAACTTCGAGCACTTTTTCCACTCGGCTCTTCTTGTCACCGCGTTCTTCCTTCTCCGGATCGTTTTCGACACTGCTTTCACCCCGAACCAGCCTCTCTGAAGAGTCGCCGGTTCTCATCTTCCGCTGCCGCAACCTGAGCCCGCAGCACTCCGACGATCGCCACATCCTCCCGGAGTGTTTGGACTTCAAAACGCAGCCCGACGTTGGCTGCCTTCTCTTCCTCCAGATCCTGGCGGTAGGCCTTCGCTCGCACTTCGAGTTCGGCGCGGTCCGATGCTGCCCGCCTCATAAACATGTTGTGTTGTGTTGTACTTGTTTTTTGTTTCAATACGAATTTTGCTGTTACATACAAAAATCGGCGCACAAATACAAATGGCGAAAGCGGCGAAAGCTGCGAAACTACAAAGCTGCTCCTCGCCGGAAACGATCCGGCTAGCTATCGACTACTTGCGACAGAAAAATAAAAACGACGGGACAGTGGAAGCCGCCATCGAAAACTTGGAAGCCGTGCTGAAAACGCACGCCGGTAAACACGCGCCTCTCTACAGAACGGTGGAAGAGTTTGAGAAAACATGCAAGCCCAGCTCCCGTTTGCCCTACGCCGCCGGGAGCAAGCTGCTGATGCCCCCAAACGCTCGGTTCCACGACGAAATGCAGCTCGGCGTCTGCCACGACGGCCAGACCAAACTGACCCTCGTCTTGCTGGAATTCGTCCAGCGCGTTTACGACAACCGGGTCGACAAAAAGCGGCAGGTCCACCTTTTGTACGTCGGCGCGAGCAGCGTGGCGGCAGACGCGGTCCGGATCGCTTTCCCGGACATGCGCCAAACGATCTACGACCCCGCTTCCAACATGAGGACGCTCATGCCGCCCGGGTACAGGAAGGAGGTCAAGATCGTTACATCGACAGACAAAGTCACCCGGGAGCCTAAACTGGTCGCGGTGACCGATTTCTTCACCGACGACACTTGCGACGCGCTTCGATCCAACCGCTTTATCGAAAACGAGCTGCTGCTTTTCGTCTCTGACATACGGCTAGACGCGATGTCGGAAACGGATATCGTCAAAGACATGCTCAACCAACAAAAGTGGGCGGTCGATGCGAAATGCGACTGGTTCATGTTCAAGTTCCGGCTGCCGTACGACCAGAAGCTGCTCGCGCGTTACAGCTCCACCAAACCAGGAAACATGTACTATCTTTCCGGAGACCTCATGATACAGCCGTACCCCCCCGTCGGATCCGTGGAGCTGCGTCTCGTCGGCCAGAGACGCTCCAACGGCCTGAGGAGCAAGCACTACGACGTCGGCAAGCTGGAGGACCTGCTCTTCGCGCACAACCATTTCTGGAGAGGCAACGCCGTGTTCGAAGGCGGCGTGTCGCCGTACGACCTCGCCGTCGAGAACAAGATCCTGGCGCGGCTCGACGGCGACGCCCGCAAGAGAGTCAAGGCGACCATCGACGCGCAGCGCAGGTCCGCAAAAAAGACCAACGCCGCGGCATGCGCTCTGCTCAACCCGGGGTATCGCGGGCTCTTGGGCAAGCGACTCAACTCGCAGTGTCGCGAGAAAGTGAGGAAAATTCGATTATAAGGGGAGGTAACAAGGTGTACGTATGATGGAGCTTCCGGATCACTTGTGGGAGAAGATTATTGCATTGACAACGGTCGACGGGAGACGGGCGGCCAACATATACCGGAAGATCGACAGGCTCGTCGTCGAGAGCTTCGAAACGCGATACGCCAGCTGCAACGCAACGTGGTCGACTCGCGCGTTGCCGGTCACGACTCGCAGCTATCCGGGCGGAGACGTGGGCTACCACTGGATAACGAGAAGCGCCAAGCTGCCGAACGAAAAGCAATTTGTTTACACGCAGCGATTCAACAGCTGCTTCACTCACGACGTCAACGACTTTCACGTTTTCGAACGCACCGGCGCAGGCGATTTGATCTGGCACGCGCTAGACACGTTCGTGGGAGGAAAATGGTTACATTGCACCTTTCAGCACCAGGTCACAAGAGAGCGCGCCGAAATCATCGTCGGACACTCGTTGTCAAACTAGGTTGAGATGCTTGGGTAGATATTTTCGAATCGGATGCTGAATCCGTCGACGGTGATGTCCTTGTACGAGTGGTACCACTCAAAGTAGCCGAGCTTCATCATGTCTTTGTACACTTTGAGCGTGAGCGCGACCAGCCTGCGCTTCACCACGGCGTCGTCCGGCGAATCGAACGTCTTTTCAGGGATGGGCACGTGGATCGGGTGCAGCCGAAGGTGGGGCGAGAGGTCGTCGATGACGAGGTACCTCTGCACGCCGGGAGACCTCCGTTTCGGCGCCATTGTTTGTTACTGTAGTACACGTTGTAAAAAATGGTTCGGTCGTGGCGATCCGCCTTCTCTCCGCGACATCGGAGAGCAGTTTGAAGGTGACCGTCACTCCGCCCGCCGGAGAAGTGCATCGCGAATGACGGCGTCCATATCGGTCAGCATTTTTTTCTGTAACGAAATTGCATTTAAGTACGCGAATTATATATACAGCAGGCAGCATGTGCATGCAATACTTCGAGATGCCCGTCGTCGTCGACCTGGTCTCCTCGAAACTAACCGGCGGCCTCGACCTGCGTCTGTTCCGGACATTCCTCCTGGACCCGGTGAACCCCTTCGAAACTTTGGACCGAGAAAAAGACCTGCCTGCAGCAGCGAGACAGGGCCGCTTCGGCGCGGTCAAATGGATCCACTCTTGCATGAAGGCGGACCCGAAAAAGGGAGACGCTAGAGTCTTCGATCGGGTCTGCTTCGAGGCGGCATCGGGCGGCCACCTGGAGGTCCTCGTGTGGGCCCGCGAGAACGGGTGGAACTACATGACCTGCACCCACCCCGCGGTCAAATACGGCCACCTGGACTGCCTCCGGTGGGCCCACGAGAACGGCTGCCCCCTGGACAGAGACTCCTGCATATTCGCGGCGCGCGGCGGACACCTGGACTGCCTCAAGTACGCAAGAGAGAACGGGTGCGACTGGGACGCGCGCACCTGCACCCAAGCTGCACTCAGCGGCCAGCTGGAGTGCCTCAAGTGGGCACGCGAGAACGGCTGCCCTCTAGCCGGGCAAACCTGCATGTACGCGGCCGAAGGCGGCAGCCTGGAGTGCCTCAAGTGGGCGCGCGACAACGGCTGCCCCCTGGAAAAAAAAGACACCTGCACCAAAGCGGCAGAACACGGCAACCTGGAGTGCCTCAAGTGGGCACGGGAGAACGGCTGCGACTGGGACGAGTGGACATGCGCCTACGCGGCCGGAAACGGCCACCTGGACTGCCTCAAGTGGGCCCGGCAGAACGGATGCCCATGGGACAAGTGGACATGCGCCTTCGCGGCAGAAAAAGTGGAGCGCAACAAGTTGGTCCTGGAGAAAGACGGCGGCTGGTACGACGAATGGATACGCGCCTACGCGGCCGAAAAAGATCGCGTTACCGAGTGCCTCAGGTGGGCCCGGGAGAACGGCTGCCCAGAATAGATTCCGGTATACACTGTGCGTGCGGATATATAATGGTGGCCAATGTAAAAAAATAAAATCATTATCTACTTTTTTTCTATATTCTATATTCTATATTCAGCGGCAAAAAACTGTTTCGATCATGTCGACGTTAGCATATTTAGCAGAGTCCACCGCAGTCGGGGCCAAGGTCCTTTTCAAAAAACAGATGTTGGAGGCAGCTGAAAAACTCGCCGCTGCCGAGGCCGAATTCAAGAACAATATGCTGGAGACAGCGGAGAAAATTGCCGTGGCCGCGATCAAGTTCGAATTCAATAAATATGTACTTGAGGAAATTGCAGAGGGCGATGGCGAGCACGAGAAGAAGTTGAGGGAGGTAGAAGCAAAGTACGAGGAGCGACTCGCCGCGGCCGAGATCGAGCACAAGCAGAAGTTGGCGGATGCGACAGTAATGTACGAGGAGCGACTCGCCGCGGCCGAGATCGAGCACAAGCAGAAGTTGGCGGATGCGACAGTAATGTACGAGGAGAAACTCGCCGCGGCAGAGGTCGAGTACGAGATGAAGTTTGCGGCGGCAGAAGAAAAGTACGTCGCTCTCGCAGGTGTTTCCAACATCGAGGAAGTCGAGAAGATATTAGACGTTCATCGACAAGTCCGGGAAAAGCAGAAGCTCGCACGTGAACAACATCGTGATATCGAGGAGAGGAAGCTCCAACTCAGGTCAACTGTTTCAGACATACATGCTCTGAAACGGCCTCACCCGGGCTATGAGGTTGCCATTCATCCGGCCAATAAGTGTAAACCAGGTATCAAGGCTAGGAGAAAGATGGCTCGTAGGTTGGCTTTAGAAGCATCATCACCACCACCACCACCACCACCACCACCTCAAAGCGCCGGTAACCTCCCTCCTCCTCAGCAGATCAACTACTTTTTGAAACAGGAGTGATTATTGTAGTTTTTTTGAGAGTAGAATATTACGCTGATTTTCCTTGAAAATTAAAAATGTAAAAATTAATGCGTTTTGTTTTTCGATGTGGCGCTAAACCGGCTATTTTTTATATCATACATAAGGCGGTCGTGTAAAGAATAAACATGTTTACAAAATGTTTGCTTACACATACAGCGTTTTTTTGTTCTGTAAAAAAACAAAGGACATGACAGACGGGCTGCAAGCATTCAACGGCGAACCATATATGCAGCAGCGGAGGGAAGAAGCCGCGGGGGCAAGCTCGTACGCTCCCGTTACCGACGGCAGAGTGATACAAGCGTGCGATAATCTGGTGCGAAACTACCAAGAGACAGCAATTCAATTATTGGACGATTTGGAGCGCGAAGGGCTAGGCCCTGATACGCGAGTCATAATACCGGGAGATGTCCCGTTGGAAGAAATAGCAACTATTTTACAAAATAGAATATCAAGCCAAGACGAGCCCGACGATAAACCACCGTGGCGAGGCGGCAGTGAAGAACTGCATGCGAAATACAACCAAGATAAATTGCCCGTTTTAAGAGCCCAAATAAATAAGCTGAAAAACAAAGTTTTGACTGTGCCTGAAAAGAAAAAAAGAGCGCAATACATAGACCTGGTCGTCAATATAGGCATCTTCCACAACGATAAGCAAATCGTCGAGAAATATATGAACATTTACGAACAATATGCCAATCTAATGCCGACATTTCCGAAAGAATTGATACCAAGTCTGCGCGCGTATGCTGCCACGCACAATTGGTTACCAATCCGGCTATTGAGGGGATTGATGAAGACCCCCCCAAGAACCCCCAA
>Ga0315906_10009325_pt1 | contig 11683 bp, 7 predicted proteins | sample LakEriMetagenome_4_FD_203526 | JGI IMG/M metagenome (GOLD analysis project Ga0315906, IMG submission 203526) | Freshwater fungal communities from buoy surface, Lake Erie, Ohio, United States - Buoy 2 MA122 | ecosystem: Environmental > Aquatic > Freshwater > Lake > Lake biofilm | place: USA: Lake... | reverse complement strand
TCGCCCGAGAACAGGGCTTCGACGAATTGATCGGCGTTGAACACTTCGAGGTCGTCGATTTGTTCTCCCAGGCCGACGTATTTGACCGGCAGGTTCATCTGTCCGCGGATCGCCACGACCACGCCCCCCTTGGCGGTCCCATCCAGCTTGGCCAGTACCAGGCCGGTGCAGGCGACCGATTCAGAGAATTTCTGCGCCTGGCTGACTCCGTTTTGTCCCGTGGTGGCATCGAGTACCAACAGAACCTCATGTGGCGCACCGGGAATTCGATCGCCCAGGACCCTGCGAATCTTCTCCAGTTGCTTCATCAGGTTTTGCTGGGTCTGCAACCGGCCCGCGGTGTCGACCACCACGATGTCGGCACCAATCTCCAACGCCCGGACACAGCCGGCGTAGGCAACCGCGGCGGGGTCGGAACCACTGGGCTTGGTGACGATTTCACAGCCGATGCGGCGGCTCCACATGGTGAGTTGTTCGACAGCCGCAGCCCGAAAGGTGTCACCGGCTGCCAGAACCACTTTTTTTCCCGCCTTGTGCAGCAGATTGGCCAGCTTGGCGATGGACGTGGTTTTTCCCACACCATTGACACCAGCCACCAGGATGACCGTGGGACCAGTCGCGGCCAGGTTCAGTGGAGCCAGTGGAAGATTGGGATCCCAGGTATTTTGCCGCTCGCCCTTCAGCAGCAGCTTGAGTTTGTCTTTGACCGTCTGCCAGATCTCGTCCAGGACCACCGTGCGGCCCATGTGCTTGATCCGCAACTCGTCCACGATCGCCCGGGCTGCAGGAACCCCCATGTCGGTACGGATCAAACGGGCAAAAAACTGCTCGAGTTTTTCCTCCGTCAGGATTTCGCCCGATTTGAACAGATCCCGAATGTCAGTCTGCAGCAACTGCTTCGTCTTCTGCAGACCCTGTTTCAGCTTGTCAAAAAGTCCCATCGATCTCACTCTGGGGCGGGGAGACGCCATCCCCGAACCTGCCTGTGGCGCCGGTCTTCTTCCGCAGCCCGCGGAATGATCAAGCCAGTCCGAACAACCAAACACTCCGGGTGAGGGCTTACTCAGGGGCATGGAAGAGGCCATCTGGCGACATCTCATAGCCACTCCCGCAACCCGGTGGGAATCATAAGGTTCCGCTCGATCGACCGGCAAGGCGCGAGGTTGTTCCCCAGACGTGCGGAGGCTACGATCTTCGACGTCAATCGGTCTCAGCCCGCCCCCCCTGGCCGATCGGCGGGAGAACGGGGTGGCTGCTGGCGTGAATCATGGCCAACGACCGATTCAAAACCGTGCTGTTGTTTGGTGCCCCGGGTGTCGGCAAGGGGACGCAGGGACGAATTCTGGGGGAGATTCCCGGGTTCTATCACCTCTCATGTGGCGAGGTTTTCCGGTCACTGGATATCAACTCCCATGAGGGGCGGGAGGTCTGCCGGTTTACCTCCAAGGGCATGCTGGTTCCCGACGAGATCACCATCCGGATCTGGAAACGGCATCTCGACGGGCTCTGTATGCTTTCTTATTTCAAACCTTACGAAGACCTGCTCATTCTGGACGGCATTCCCCGCAATCGGGCGCAGGCCGAAATTCTGGAACAGTACATCGATGTGCTGAAAATTGTGCATCTGAAGTCGGTCGACATGGAGGCGATGATCCACCGGATCCGCCGCCGGGCCATCCGCGACAATCGTGTCGACGACGCCCATGAAGACATTATCCGCAAGCGGTTTGTGGTTTACGATGCGGAGACAAAACCGGTGCTCGAGTACTACAACCCCCGACTGATTACAGAGGTCGACGCCATCGGTTCACCAGCTGAGGTGCTGCTCAAGGTGCTGGAGTGCGTTGTCCCGGTCCAGAACCGGCTGTTCCGAAATGAAGAAGACTGACAGGTTTCCCTGCCAGTCTTCCAAAGCAGTCAATTCACGAACGGATTGTCTCGACGTGTTGCCTGCCTGGTGGGGGGCGCAGCAGCCCATTCGCAAGCTTCTGACTCCATGTCAGTTGGCCGAGATCATCTCCTTCGACTCGTCTCCACCGGCGGCCGCTCCCGGGCGGGGCAGAATTGTAAACCGCTTCAGTCCGATCTCATCGCGCCCGGCTCTCAATCGCAGGAAGTATTCCCCAGGACGCAGCGATTCGTCGAGATTGAAGAAGAAATTGGCGCGCAGCAACTCCCGTCCGACTGGCACGCCAACTTTGGCCAGCGACCGTCCGGGCACCCGCTCTCCCTCCACTCCGGTCTCGCGCGATTCCTGCAGCCAGCAATCGAGCCAAAGATCCTCGTGCGGAGGCGTCAGGGTCACCTGGGCCAGCATCTTCTCCCCCTGGTGAAACTCTCGGCGGGAATCCACCAGGTGTTCCCCAATCTGCAGGGTTCCCAGATCAACTGCCAACAGCTTGTCGGAAGGGCGAATCGCCCGATCGGGCCCCAGCATGCGGGCCACATCGTCCTCGCTCATCGGCTCCAACGCCAGGGGACCACCCGGCCCCCGCAGCTGGTACGGATCACGCAAACGCTCCCACCCGACCGCCCCGGCGGCGGCCAGAAGCAGGCAAAACCCATAGGTGAAGGCAACCCGCTCCGGGGAGCGCTCGGGACCCCAGATCGGAGTGAAAACAGCCTCTCTCGCGGCCTCGCACCATCCGGCCATCCGACGCATCCCGGACAGCCAATCCCGGGACTGCAGCCACCGCCACTCGGCAGTTTCCACAAACGCCAGGTAGCTCGCGAACATCACCAGCGGGAAAATATAGAGCCCCAGGGTGAACATCGTCATGAAGTGGAAGAACGCACCAATTGCAATCGCCACCCACTTGTACCACAAGCGGTCTGATCGCCCCGGATGAAACACCACAAACAAAAATGAGATTTCCCAGACGATGGTGACGTAGCCAAACACGCTCAGCACCAACGGATGCTGAGACAGCCAATCTCCCAGGGGATGGACATTGTTGACGTAGGTCATGGTCCAGTACATCAACTGGTCGCCGTTGAAAAACGCCGGAGTGTGCATCTTGGTGATGGCCGCCCCCAGGTATACGACGGCAACCAGAAGCTGAATCAGCCGCGCCGGCCAGATCGGAGCCGACAGAGCACTGTTCAGGCCGCTTTCCGGGGTCAGGTTCTCCCGTTTCCGCCAGGCGTCCAGCGACCAGAGCGCGCCGCAATTCGACAGCGTCAACAGCAGCAACAGGTGTGACGCGATGACTGTGTACTTCGTCAGTGTGCTCAGGGCATCCAGCAGCCCAAACCAGGTGTAAAAGACCGTCGCGACAGACAGCGAGATCCGGCTGAACCAGCCCAGTGACGAGGCCACCAGGGACGCGATCAGGATCGCATGCAGGGCCACGGCCAGGGATCCATCGGGAATAAAGACCATTCCCGGCTGCTGAAAATTGACATCCAGCGGCGACGGAGCGCCGTCGGTCGAATAGAACTCCCGCGCCCACGGATGCCGGAAGCAGGTATCAATTAACAACACCAGCGGCAGCACGATCCTCATCAGGGCCATGCCATAAGGGGGTTGCTCCTCAAAAAACCACTCGTTCAGCCAGCCTGTGCTTCGGGCATCTCGATTGGGACGTGAGGCAGACATGGACATGGCAGTGGTCTCCTGGCGGGAGAGTAAGGAACCGGGGCGGGACGAATGGCAGAGTGCGGGACGGACTGGGGCAGCTGGCGAGCTATCCTCAATTGGCACTCGGTGCGAGCATCTGCCCCAGAGAGTTCGCTGAGGGAATGCGGCCCCCCTCAGGACGATGCGAACCCGAAAGCCCGGGCGTCACGATTACGGGAGCTCCGGTCCGTGCTTCGGCCTGCAGCCTGGGATTGTCGGCGAACATTCGCGCCCCCTGCAGGGCGATCCACGCATCATTCTTCTGCACCACTGTCTTGTCAGGCAGGGTCACCGAGCGTACGTGGTAGTACGAGAGCTTGTCTTTCGGCTCGTCATACCGGGAATTCCAGACCGCTGTCGGAAGATTGAACTTCTTGGCCCAACACTCCTCGACCACGAAGATCCGTGTGATCGGCTCATGGCTGGTGTGTTTGAGCACATTCATCCCAATGTGAGCCGAGAAGTTGTTGAAGGTGTCGTAATTCTCGCGGCCGATCATTCCGTAGGGATGAAACTCTCCCCAGGGAGCGGGCGTCAGACGGTAATAATTCTGGCTCTCGCCCTCGGCAATCACATGCATCCGGGTGTCGTAGGCACTCCACCCGCAGAACATATCCCACACGAGGTAGTACATGATGGGGTGTGATACCGTACCGGCATTGAGCATGTGCGCCCCCAGCCCAACCCCCAGGGCCCCGATGTACAGGGCGATGAACGCCGCCGAGATCTTCCTGACCACCGTGACACTCCTTCCATGGAATGCAGGCCCCAACCTCGGTCGCCCGACCGATTCTGGACCAGAATGTCCCGTTTCCCGGGAGTGGCCGGAAGTATTCTGCGTTTGGCCAAATCGGTCAAGCCCTCTTGATCCAATCATTCGCCGCCTCGCCGCCCGACCGATCGGCCGACGAGGTTTTGGTTCGCCTCTGCGGAAACTCCAGGAGCCAGCCCCAGGCGTTGGGATGGCCTCGCATACTCCGATTTCCAACCGGGGTCCCCGCAAACGGCCCCCCGTGGCACAATCGCTACAACCACCGCGGCAAAAACCGGAATTCCTGCGATTTCAGGACGTTCGGGAGTTCCCGCTATTGACCAGCCTCCAGCAGCGGTAATTTGGGGAATTGAACAGGAATCGGACACTTTGGTGACCTGATCGCTATGGTCTCCAACCTGGCCCCGTTCCTGTTTGCTACTGGCGGGGCAATCCCGGTTTCCCGAGAAGACGAGGTCGCAATGCCAAACCCGATTTCCCCTCCCACCAAGCGGGTCCTGCGAGGGTATTCGATCGACCCCAGCCTGGCGTTGTCCCTGTCGACCCTGCCGATCCATGAAATCCGGTACGAAGTTGACTGGGAGCCGCTGTCACCCCATCCCCTCCCTCCCGTTGAGAAACTCCTGTACCAGGAGAACTCTGCAGGGGTGTCTCTGTCTGTCGGGAGCTATCCCCAGGGTGAGTATCTGGAAATCGTCGATATCGATCCCGCCAGTCAATTGTACTACGAACCGGTCAACCTGGATCATCCGCATCTGCTGGCCCAGGATGGATACCCACCGGATGTCGGAAATCCGCAATTCCACCAGCAGATGGTCTATGCGGTCATGATGACCACCATCCGCAATTTCGAACGCGCGCTGGGGCGTCGGATCCAGTGGGGGGAACGTATTCCTCAACACAGACAAACCGAACCGGACAACGATGGCCAGGAGGACCCTTCAGGAACAAATGAGTCCCGTGCAGTGCTGAATTTCCAGTTCGTGAAACGACTGAGGGTTTATCCGCATGCCCTGCGGCAGGCCAACGCCTTTTACGATCCGCAACGCAAGTCTCTGTTGTTCGGCTATTTCCGCTCGACTCCGAGTGACCCGAAGCTGCAGTTGCCAGGCACCACGGTCTTCACCTGCCTCAGCCATGACATCATCGCCCACGAGACGACCCACGCGATTCTGGATGGACTCCACCGGAGGTACATTCATCCCACCCATCCCGACACGCGGGCGTTCCATGAGGCCTTCGCCGACATTGTCGCGCTGTTCCAGCACTTTACCTTTCCCGAGGTGCTGAGACATCAGATCGCACTCACCCGGGGAGATCTGCTTCAGCAAAACCTGCTGGGGCAATTGGCCCAGGAGTTCGGCCGCGCCATGGGGGGCTATGGAGGCTTGCGCGACGCACTCGGTGGATTCGATGAGAATCATCAATGGCGGCCGAAAATTCCCAACCCCGACGACTACCGCACCGTGATGGAGTGTCATGCCCGGGGTGCGATTCTGGTGGCGGCCGTGTTTGATGCATTTCTGAATGTCTATCGCGGCAGAATCAAAAAGCTGCTGCGAATCGCAACTGGGGGGACCGGGATCCTTCCCCAGGGAGAACTCCACCCCGACCTCGTGGACGAACTGGCGAACAACGCGGCTGACACGGCACGGACCGTGCTGCGCATCTGCATCCGCGCGCTCGACTACTCCCCGCCCGTCGATCTGACGTTCGGAGACTATCTCCGGGCGTTGATCACCGCCGACTGCGATATGGTCGACAACGACCGCCTGGGATACCGGGTCGCCTTCGTCGAAGCCTTCCAGAAACGGGGCATCTCGGTCCCCGAGATCCACTCCATGGCGGTCGACAGCCTCCGTCATCCACGGCTGGACAATCCACTCAAAGGAGAACGCCGGACGCTGTTGGGCAACTTTCTGCGCGAGGTGAAATCCCGCATCGCCTACGCGCCCGATCGCGAAAGTCTCTACTGGGCCACACGAAATGTGGTCAATGGAATCGGGCCTGAGGGAGACACCTCGCAGGAACCAACGGACCCAACTCAACAGGGGAAAAACAAGAATCTGCAGTCGCTCCTGCAGTCCTTTCTGACCACCAACGAAGTCGATTCCCGGCAATGGCAGGAATTGACCGGATTGATGTTTCCCGGCCCAACTGGCGGGTCGTCTGAGGAGATCCAGAAGGCGTGCGAAAAATCTGGACTCGAATACGGCTATCTCACGGAGAACTGTGCCTCCTATGTGATCGATAAGTTGTGGTTAGCCAATCGTGCCGGTCCCGACGGCCGAATCCTGGACCATGTGATCGTCAATCTCGTCCAGAAGCGGGGAGTCACCTTCAAAAAGTCAGACACCGGCGACTGGGCCGTCGATGAAACCGGATTTTTCGTCGACGACAACACCCACAAGTCCAGTCCGCCCATTGAGCACATCATCTTTCGCGGCGGCTGCACCCTGGTGTTCGATCTCGAAACACAGCAACTGCGATACGTCATCAAAAAAGATGTGAACGACTACCACCGCATGGTCCGCCAATTCCTGTTCGAGCGGGACGACTCCGGCTCGATGAACCTGAGCTACTTCCAGGCCAGAGAGCTGGAAAACCTCTCCGGGCCCTTCGCCTTCATGCACTCCCACCACTCGCCGGGAGAACACTCTCATGGCTGAAAAACAACAGCGGGTGACCCAGATCAAGGTGCGCATGTATCGCCAGGGGTTTGGCGACTGCTTCCTGCTGCAGTTCTTTGCGAAGACCAAACGGGTCTTCACGATGCTGATCGATTGCGGCATCAAGCTGAATACCAGCCGAGACGAATGTCCCATTGAGCGCGTGATGGAGGACCTGCGCCGGGAACTGGCCCCCCAGGGGAAAAAAGGAGGTCCCCCCACGCTCGATGTCCTGGTTGCGACGCACGAGCATTGGGACCACATCGCCTTCTTTCACCCGGAGACGACCACCAAGTCCGGCAGCAAGCGTCAGGACCTGTTCGCAGACTTCGTCATCCGGCAAGTCTGGCTGTCCTGGACTGAGGATCCGGAGAATCCCCGCGCGAGGCAGTTGAATTCCCGTCTCAGAGAGGGAGCCAGGGCCCTCCAGATGGCCGCGATGAATCTCCAACAGACCACCACAGGAGCTTCCGGTTCCTCGACCTCGCTGAACGAAGACCCAAATCACACCGCGAGACAAGCCCTCAGCGAGGGGGTGGCCGAAGTGGTCAGTTTCTATGGCCTCGAAGCGGCCGCTCAGAGCGAGTCGCTGGCCGCGGCCGGCGCGAAGAGCCTGAAGACCCAGGAAGCGCTCGAAAACGTCATCCGTCTTGGAAAACAACATGGCCGGGTCCATTATTTCCAGCCGGAAACCCTCGTCGCTGCCGACAACCTCCCCCCCGGGATCCGCGTCTATGTCCTCGGGCCTCCCGGAATTCAACCAGACGACAAGCTGCTGAAAAAGTCCAATCCGTCGGCTGGCGACCGACAGGAAACCTACCTGAACGTTGATCAGGCCGGCTTCGCGGGATTTGTCGATGGACTGCTGGCATTGGCTGACGGCAATTCGGCGGGTCCAGCCCGGGGGAATTCCACTCCGTTTGGTGCCGGGATTGGCCTGTCCCTCGGGGAAGCCCAGCAGAACCATTACCTGCGCGAAACCTATTTCGCGCCGCGCGAGGCGTATCGGAAAATCGACCACACCTGGCTCGATGCCGCCGGTCAATTTGCGCTGCAACTGGACGGTGCCGTCAATAACACGAGCCTGGTGCTGGCCATTGAGTTCGAGGATTCAGAAAAGGTTTTGCTGTTCCCGGGTGATGCCCAGGTTGGCAGTTGGCTGAGTTGGCACGACCTGAATTGGGAGGTGAAGTCGGGGTCCGAAAAAAAGACCAGGACTGCAACAGACCTCTTGAAGAACACGGTGCTCTACAAGGTCAGCCACCATGGCAGCCACAATGCAACCCTGCGCGAGAAGGGGCTGGAACTGATGACCCATCCCGACCTCGTCGCCCTGATCCCCGAGCAGGAAAAAAAATACCGGGGAATAATTCACGAGGAACTGCTGGAGCGTCTGCAACAACGCTGTCGGGGTCGGGTGATCGTTTCCGCCGATTCCAGACTCCCCGCCGAAGACCTGCGGAAAAAGGCCAGGCCCCCTGAGCTGGATGCACAGGGATGGAAGCAATTCCAGGACAACCTGGAGATCACCGACACCTACGTGGAATACACGGTCGAGGGATAAGTCCCAAAGCCCGATCTTGGTCATCCGGCGCCGTACGGCTTCCCGCGCACTTGCACCAGCCACTTCCGTCGATCAAGGTCCTTCCCGGCTTGAAATCAGCGGGGCTCCCGGGAACACTGCGCGCCGCCGGACCAGGCGCGAGCCGCTCTTTTCACCCCGACAGCCTCTTAGATATTTCCTATCTTTCTCAACCACTTACTCATTTGCTCTAACACGCTTCGTGGTGTATATTTCCCCCAGAAGCGTGTGTTCTGGGCATGGGGGCCATGACGATGGAGTGGATTAACTACCACCACCTGCTGTACTTCTGGATGGTTGCTCGGGAAGGGAGCGTCGCCCGGGCGGCGGAGCGACTTCTGCTGGCCCAACCCACCATCAGTTCGCAACTGCACAAACTGGAGGAATCTCTCGGTCACCGTCTCTTCAAGCGGGTCGGCCGCAATTTGGTCCTGACAGAAATGGGCCATACGGTCTACCGCTATGCAGATGAAATCTTTGCCATCGGCCGCGAATTGCAGGATGTGATGAAGGGAGGTGCCCAGGGGGCTCCCCGGCGTCTCCATGTGGGCATCGCGGATGCCGTTCCCAAACTCATTGCCTACAAGCTTCTCGAACCCGCCCTCACGCTGACGGAGCCAGTGCATCTCGTCTGTCTCGAGGACAAACATGAGAAGCTCTTGGCGGACCTGTCGGTGCAGGGGATCGACATGGTCATCGCCGACAGTCCGGCCCCCCCGACAGTCAAGGTGCGGGCCTTCAATCATCTGCTGGGGGAGTCGGGGCTCAGTGTGTTTGGCCGCTCCCAATTCGTCGCCAAGTACAAGGCGGGTTTCCCTCACAGCCTGAATGATGCCCCCTTCCTGCTGCCGTCGAACAATTCCGCCACGCGTCGACTGGTCGACCAGTGGTTCCGGCAGAAGGGAGTCCATGTTGTTGTCCGCGCCGAATTCGACGATACCGCCCTGATGAAAGCCTTTGGAGAGGCGGGAGTGGGCATGTTCATTGGCTCGACCGTACTCGAACGGGAAATCAGCTCGCAGTATCAAGTCGAAGTCGTCGGCCGTCTGGATGACGTGCAGGAGCGATTCTACGCCATCACAGTCGATCGCAAGCTGCGCCATCCCGCGGTCGTCGCGATCTCGGATTCGGCCAGGAACCGTCTGTTTCAGCCTTCTGGAGGCTCATCCCAGGCCATTGCGGCACGGTAGTCTGCCTCGGCCCGGAAGGCCTCGAGCAGGGTGTCGATCAGTGTTTCGGCCGCCTCCACGGCCTGCTGTTCCCGCAGGTTGACCGCCAGCAGATCCGAGTCACCCAGCGAGAATTTCCGACGCTCGATCGCCGCCATCTGGTCGGCCAAACGCTGCGCTTCGCGAGCCCGGGCGACCTTGTCGCGAGCCGCCACCAGGGTCTGGTAGGCCTGCTGCACTTCGATGACGATCTTGTCCTGCGTGATCCGCCGCTTGGCGTTCACCTGGGCCAGTTTCGCCTCGACGGCAGCACTCTTGCCCCGTGCTTTCCGCCGCTGCACCGACAGCTCCATCATCACGCCTGCTTCCAGCTCGAACTGCGACTTGTCCATTTTCTTGCTGGTCGGTTCCCCCACATCCTGCGAGCCGGTCATGTAGCCATCGAGGGCCGGGCGGAAATCGTTGTGGGCCTGGGCCAGATCCACCTCCAACTGTCGGTGCAGCAGATCCAGCACACGCAGTTCAGGCCGACGCTCCACAGCCAACTGCACGTCTCCATCCAACTGATCGGGCACCACGGGCCCCGGTGCCGGAAACTCGGGCAGCTGTTCGGGAGAGGGAATGAAGGGCTTGCCCTCGAGGTCCCGCAGGTACAGCGACAGCTTGACCGCACTGTTCTGCAGCTTCCGACCGGCTTCAATCTGCTTCGCCTCGCGCGACACAATCAGCCGCCGGTTGTCCTGCAGCAGGGGAGGCTCTTTGTCTCCCAGTTCCACCTGCCGTTCAATTCCTGCATTCCGCTGCCGGGCCAGTTCCAGAACCGTCGTTGCGATCCGATACTTCTCCCCTGCCGCCACCCATTCCCAATACGCGTAACTGGCCGACTGCACGAAATCGATCAGTTCCGCCTGGATGTCGTATTCCACCTGCTGTCGCCCGTAGGTCGTCTTCCAGACGTTCGCCCGGCGTTCGTCGATGGTCCGATTCCGCGAAAAGGGAACCAGCACCCCGGCCTTGAACTCGCCCCCTTCATTCGTCGCCCGCTCGAGGTACCACGGCTCATACAGCCCACCGCGACCATTCCGGTACGCCGCAAAGGCCTCTCCGCCGGAGTACAGCGGCTGCGCCAGCTTGATGTTGTTCCGGTACGTCTCGTAATAGCCCAGCGGCTGATTTTCACTGCCTGCAGACACTTTGATGTCATAGGCTCCCGCCGCGGCCAACTGATCGCCCGCAGCGATGTCCCGCTGCCGCAGTGCGGCGTCCAGCATGGGATAGGCCCGATAAACCGAGCCAATCACCTCTTCCAGCCGCAGGGTTCCCTCAATTTCGTTGCCGGGCATCCCCTCGTCCGCGGGGAGTCCCGGAACGACCGGAAACTCCCGTTCGGACGGCAGAGGGGGCAGGGAATCGGTCTCGCTTGCCGGTTGCTCAACCGAAGCCTGCACCACTTCGCTCCGTCTTGTGTCCCCGCGCACGGCCGCCGGGATCACCTCAGACCGGGTTGCCGGATCTCCGATTCGTCCGGCTCGGGCGACAGGACTGGACTTCAAGGAGACCGGAGGTCGTGCATCAACCGTGGCTCCCCCACGTTCCGGAGTCGCTGTTGAGCAGGCACTCAGAAGGCAGCACAGGGCCAGCGGCGGACAAATTCGGCGCACAATGGGTCTCGCGGCAACCGGGCGGCTGGGGAGGTGCCAAGACGCTGCGTCCTTACCCGACTCGGGAAATGCGAGCGTCTCACTTTCAGCATCATCGACACAACCGGCGCCAGCCCGTGATATCTTGAAAAAATCAATCTCGACCCGACAACAAAACTCATCCCAACCCCCCCAGATCCCGCACCCTCTCCTGCAGTCTCGGAGGATAACT
>Ga0315906_10009324_pt1 | contig 11683 bp, 6 predicted proteins | sample LakEriMetagenome_4_FD_203526 | JGI IMG/M metagenome (GOLD analysis project Ga0315906, IMG submission 203526) | Freshwater fungal communities from buoy surface, Lake Erie, Ohio, United States - Buoy 2 MA122 | ecosystem: Environmental > Aquatic > Freshwater > Lake > Lake biofilm | place: USA: Lake... | reverse complement strand
TATCAAGTGCTTTTTGAGATAACATTTTAAAGATTCCATCTTTCCTTTCAAATGTCAATTGGCTATCATTCTCAGTGTCAGGTCTCAATCCTTGTACGAAGTCTTCATAGCTATAATTCTGATGAAATGTTATAAACTCAATCCTGTCATGGAGATGTTTATTAAATATCTGAAGTGCTTCATCATAGTCATCGATTTTCCGGTTTTCTATAATCTCAGCAGCACTCTTGATAGAGTGATATGTCTTCCCTGTACCCGGTGGACCATAGAAGATGGTATTGAGGGCATATTGAACTTGATTATTACTAACAATTTCCGCATCATCTTTGCTTTTTACATGCATTAATCCAAACAGTTGATCATAGTACTTTTCATACTTTTTATCATAACCATCATACTTTGTAATATCTGTTAAAGTTTTCAGAGCTAAGCTATGGTCAGCCTTCCAATTCCCTTTTAGCTTCCAATCAACTTTTCTAATAGACTTATGTCTCATTCTGCTATCATCATACATATAGTCTGAAGATACAATACCATATCCTAATAGTTCTTTTCGGCCTCTTTTAGCAAAAACAATATCACCAATAGACATTACACTCTTAAATTCATAATTTCCCGTTGCATCATTCTTCTTAGAACTTTCCGTCTTGTAAATTTTTTGTAGTTCAGATACAATCTCAGCTTTATTTGAATAGTCATTGAGATTGCCAAGTTCATCCCATCCCATACTCATAATACCAAGTTCATAACACTCTTCCCACAACGAAGCATTTTCAGCCGGAGCATAGAGCCAGTATTTTGGTCCAATCTGTTGTGCTAATTCTAGCATTGCATTGTATTCCTCAGCTGTAGCTGTAAAATTTGTTCCCTGGAGTTGAATTTTTACTTTTTGGAGCTTGGGATGCTTCTTTATAGAGTCTAGCGTAATTGGATTACTTGATAAGTTATGAAGTATTGTAATTTTTACTCTTTTTGATAACTGATCTTTGCTTAAATCTGTGTAGAATTGTTTCTGTATCTCTTCATCATATCCTTCATAAACATCAGAAGCTACTTCTGCAAGTGCATAACAACCAGGATTTTGACCACCAACCCATAAAATCACTTTATCCCCTATTTTGATTTTGTCCTTATGAGATGTTACAGACCATGTCTTTAAAGAGTTTTTTTGAAGTGATTGGACAATGTCAAAGTACTTTGGGTTTCCTTGAAATACCCAATAATTACATTCCCCTTTACTATTTGACCATTCCCATGCAATATGAGATAATTCATAAAAAGGACTCTCTGTCTTTTTTCGAATTGCACTTAATATTGCCATGTACTCCGAATATGTAGAGAAAGATGTATTTACTTTAAGAACCTCTTCTAAATAAGGTTTAGCAGGACCATTTATTGGAAAATACTTATTCGGTAGTATGTCAAATAGTGCTTCTGTTAATTTCGTTTTCCCAACAGACTTGATTTTAAGAATATCTTTGAAATCTGCATCTGTAATTGAATCATTCAGAGCTTTAAAAAAGAATGACCATAGTTTTTGAATATCATCTTCTTTTCGTTCATATTTATAGAGGAATAACCATACCCTTTGTGGCTGTGCAGAAGGAACACCATCTGTCCCTACAGGAAATGGTGCTCCAATCTTTTCTGCAATTTCTTGGAGTTTCATTAGCCTTTTTTCAAAGCCATATTTATAGATATAACAGAAAAAAGTAAATGGGTCAATTTCAGTTAAAGGAATGAAAGTATCGCCAGGTTTATCCTTGTCATTCAAAGGACCGATTTCTACTGAAGCCAATAGGTCAGTTAGTTCTTTTTGAGAATTCTGTTTACCTCGAAGATAGTTGACAATAAATTCATGTGTTTGTACCCAGGAGAAACCGATATTGTTCATGCAATATCCTAACCAATAATTAACTAATTACAATTAAATCAGAATTTAACTTACTTTGATTTGACCATATTTTTGAGTGTTTCTTTCAAAAAATCTAAAAACTCTGGGTTAGATACATTAAAATCATCTTTTAATCTTAAAATAATTCTGTCTGATTGAGAATTTAGGGAACGTATATTGACCGAACTTGGAAGATTAAGTTTTTCTGATAATGTATCATCAGTATCAAAGACTTCGATTTCTAATTGTTTAGCAATATCAACCTTTTTCATGGAGTTCGGCTTGATTCTAATCTTCAGTGCAAGATATTTAGAACCCGAATACAGACTAAACCAATTCATACCGTGAATTTGGTAAGTAATAAAAAGCTTATTGGAAAAGTCAGGAGCATCTACTTCAAAATTGTCTATTATAAGATCATCGAGTTGTAAATAGATTTGTTTAATTCGACTATTCATTCGTTTTTCAAGATGCCAAGTTTTACCACCAGTTTTCCAGGGCTTTGTTGTGTTACTTTTTGGTACTTTTCCAACCTCTGAAAATCTGTTCACTGAATGCGGAATAATAATTCTAGGTTGGATTAATAGATGATCACCTTCTTTGTAACTGTCTATTTCAATTATTTTGATATCAATGTTTCTTTCATAAAGCCAAAGTGCAACACTACCTAATTTATCTTTCACTTCAGATCCAACAATGATCATCCGTTGATTTGTATTAATATCTGGAATCTCTTCGATCCCGGAATTTGTACAGAATGTTTCAAATATCTCATTGAAATTGAACTCTTCGTCTGATTCTCCTAGATAACTTTTGGCATGATGTTCAAAATCAGAAAATTCCCACTTTGAGATATAACTCGCGTATCGTAATGATTGCATATCTACTGGTGCAGACATTCTACCCCTTTTTAGTTCTATGATGACTGCATTTCCACTAGGATCAAGTGCTAAAAGATCTAATCGTTCTTTTACTTCTGGGATTATTATTTGTCTTCCTATAATAAGCAATGGTTCTCCTAGAATATCAGTACTGTTTTCAATCCAGTCTTCAAGATGCTTTTCGAGGATTTGTTCATTTTTAAGTTTTGTTGTTGAAACCCGCTCAGGTTTATTATCAGAAGTTATTTTCCAGAAACTCATATTAGTCATCACTAAGTTTGTTGATTATAAAGACATGTTATTCTTCCCAACTCCTTTCCCACAAAAAGAGCCCAAATTCCCCGCAATTTACCCAAAACCACTCAAAAGGGCTAGTGGTACTTCACATGTACAGTAACTGTGGACTCGTTGACATTATCGCAATTAGAGCAAAGAATGAAGTGGAATGTACCGGGTTGATCAAATGTGTAGGAATTTCCACTATTCAGAGTTGTTGCGGAGCAAAATGGATATTCATAATCGCCGCTTGCTTTCTCAGGCCATGTTTCTGTCCACCAAGCATCGGTATAAATTGAAATCTCACCGGAATTGAATGGAATCTTGGTTCTCTCATTTGCGGGATTGAAGGCAAGTGTTTGTCCTACAGAACATGTCATGACCGGGTTTCTCGCAAGGATCTTATCGCCGGAGTTTGAGAAGAATGCCGGAATAGCAACTGCAGGATTCATTTGATCTCTGGAATAGAATTACTGAGTTATCTCATTGTCGGCTATCTGAAACACATATTTCTGTATCACATCATTGATAATCATTTGTTGATCATGCAGCTCTACAAATCCATATTGATTTAGATTCATGATTTGATCAATCATTCCATTCGAATTCAAAGTGATCACAATAAAATTGAAAAGGGCATGTGCACCACCAAGATTGAATTCGCCTGCTATGACTGCTGAATTATAATGTGAAAGTAAATAGACATCTACGAAGAATTCGCCTTCTCGTCCGTATTTCTGAATATTTAATTAGTCATTATATATCATTCATTTACAATCTGCTTAATTATGAATAATAAAAGGATGATAAAATAATTCGATTTGACTATGAGAAAAACAAATCAAAGGTAGGTAACTTGATCACTTCAGTTTTTCTTGAAGATTATTAATAAGTTCTTCTATCTTTTCTCGATCATCTTCAGCATCCAGATTTTCTAAATAGCGTTCAACTATTTCCTCTTCTTCAATATTGTTAGGAAAGTACTCCCAAGAATTAGTGAAGATATTGAAATAAATTGTATTGTAGTCATATGCAAATGGTTTTGGCAATTTCAACAACAACTGATTAATTATCTCCAATTCTAACTCACTCTTAAATAATTCAGAAATGAAGACTAACTCTAATAACTCATAATGCTGCAGTTCATTAACTTTGGAAATGTCAAAACTCAAGTAGTTCTGATTATACCATAGCTTAGCATGTGATACTGATGTTTTTGCTAAATCTAAAGCTTCTTCTTTGGAGGTTGAAAAGAGTGTAGGTTGTAAATTTGGATATACCATGCTAATATTTCTAATTGATCTATAAATTTTGTTAAAAGGGGTTTATCACAATCTCATTTATATGTTTATGCACATCGTCATAATTTACATGTACGCTCCGCCTGATTTAGTACCACCCAAAAGTTGAGAAAGTGGGTAAAATGTACATTGTGTTTTCAAGCCTGTCATTCGTCGTATTTCACTGACCTCCATACCTCCAAATTTTTGGATTTCCAGTTAGAAAAGGTGAGTTCGCTGATTCCATTATCACGGCAGATGTCCTTGACGGTTCTACAAGCTTCATGTGAATGAAGAATGGTAACTATTTGAGCCTCCGAAAATCGTGACTCTTTTATACTGTTTTTTCCAGGAAGTTAGAGAATAATCTCTAATTATTACTGGTACTATTTTCGGGGGAGCGTACAATGATGCATAGATTTGTGCACCACGCCAATTTCTATACCATCCATAGGGAGATCGCACTCTATCCCAATAGCAATTGGGTCTGGCATATCCATTAGACATATCTGTTCGAGCATTCTCTATTCTACAGCCAATCTTGGGATATACTCTGTACATTTTGTCCCAATAACATACATGGGAATAAGTGGAGCAAAAAAATACTATTCATTCGAAACCGCTTTATGCAACAACATCTGGCTATTGCCATAGAATGGAACATCGGTTTTCCCAAGAATTGAGGTTGGCAGGGTGCTGATTTCTGATAGGTTTTCCATTGGCACTAAAACTGTTTTAGCTCCGTTTTCTGAAAGCAGGGTCACTTTATCTGCGAAATTCATTGATCTTTCTATTGCACCACCAATGGATATATTTCCAAGAACTGCTAAACCTGCTTTTAAATTCTTTTTATAAATGGCTGATATAATTGCAATGTAAACTGCACTGCCTATGCCACCGCTGATATATGCACCCATTAGATTACTGATTTGAATGTTGATGTCGTAACCTGATAAAGAGTGCTGCTCATTCAATATGCTTTTTTCATTTGCTCTTAGGTAGTTGTAAGTGTTTTTAATATTTTCTTTTACATCCTGAGAACTTGTGCCTGTTACATTTATTTTTCCTGAACCTTTTAAAGCAATTACTTCAATTTTTACTAATGCATTGCTCTCTCCATCACTTGTTGCAGTATAGCAAACACCTGGCGATAATGGGTTAGATTCTATTAATGAAGAGCCTTTTTCTTCTTGTAAGCCAACGAAAATTTCTTCCTGTGTTTCTTTATCAATGTATGAGAAATTAGTATCCCAAAATTCCATCCCACCAATTCGCTTTAACTGCTCCTTTACTCTTCTTCGCATTTCCATACCAATTACCAAATATTCTCTTATGTCTTCTTTAGTATATTCACCATCGGGATGCAGCAATTTTATAAAGCCTGAAATAATACGCCTTACGGACTTAGAATCTCTTTGCTTTAGGTGTGAACCCAAATTAAAGTACTTGTCTAAGGCATCATAGTAAGTTGTTTTTCTCTGTGACTTTAAGATTTCTGAAAAGAAATCAGTGCTGAACCCAAAGTGATTGGTGAAGTTTGCAGGACTGAATTTTGTTATTTCCCAACCGGGTAGAAATAAGTTGATACGGTCTAAAAATGCTGTATCGTGGTTTACTTCATCTGATAGCGGACTGAACAAATGTGAAGTCTGCAATACTGTTTCTACTGGTTGGTTGATATTGCCATTAAGAATTACAGATGCTGAACCTGAAATTTCACCGCCTTTTGCTCTGGAGAATGAACCTGATTCCATATAGTCCTTCATCAAAGGAATAGCATCTCTATCTTTAAAAAGTTTATCGGTACTTTCATCAAAGCAAATGGCATCCCATAAACCAACTGCACCAACTCTGCCTGTGGTATTGTTTACAAATAATTGTGCAACTGAACCTTGACCGCCTGATATGAGTATGGCATAAGGTGTAATTTCTTTGTATATGTATGATTTACCTGATGAACGAGGACCTAACTCTACCAAATTGAAATTGGCTTCAACTAATGGAATTAATCGGCACATCAAGAGGTTTAGTTTCCTATCATCTAAACCCTCACTGTATGGCTCATAACCTGCACTTCTAAGCAACAACTTTTTCCATTCATCTTTGGTAAACTCTTTTCTTTTTTCTGATATTTTAGAATTGTCAAAAGTGGAAAGCTGTATTGGTTTAATGTCTCTTACAACAAATGGAAAAACAGTTGAACCAATGGTAATCATTGGATCATACTCCATTTCTATAATTGCCCAAATACCACCAAGCAAAAGTTTTTCGTGTGCATTTACCAATTCATCACTGATGTTTGCCTTTCTGATATTGCTATTGGCTATGTTTGCCCAATAACGGTCTCTTTGAGCATCAAGTTCTACCGAAATTTTATCAATAATTTTATAGCGACCTTTTTCCCTAAGTTTTGATTGTATCAAAGTACTTTCTTCGGGATTGATGTAATGGTTTCTTAGAATGGTTTTTACATTTTCCATTCCTTCCTTTAGCTTTTCCTCATCTTCGGTGCTGCAAGTATTGGCTAATAAATACTCCAACACAAACGCTGGAACATTTGCACCACCTTTGATGATAGCTACAAGGTCTTTCTTTACCACAAAACCCCTGAAGTGGTCTAAGGCTTTTTTATCTAAGTCGTCTAATATTATCATATTGCAATTTTTATAAAAGTCCGCCTAAATCTCTGGCGTTTGATTTTTTGATTTTTACTGAATCTATTTGTTCTTGGGTGCTTGCATCTACAATAACCGCAATAATTTCATTGTTGCCACCAAATGAAAAATCGAATGATTGTGATACACCTGGCTCAATGGTTATAATATTACTACTGCTGTATGTGAGATTATTGGCATAGAGCAAAACTTGGATTTTTCTGCTTAATGAAAACAAGTTATCTGCTTTACCGATTGCTTGCACCTTTAAACCAAATAGTTCACCTGTTACTTCTATTAGTTCTTTCTTGTTGATGATAGTTACTTCAAGCCCTTTATCAGCAACACTCTCTTTACTAAAAACAAAGTTGGGTATAATAATTTCTTGCGGTGTAAAGCCACCGTGTGAAAAACCATAAACACCTTTTGACTTAAATGGTCTGTGATTTTTAGCAGCATATACATACTTGAAATCGCCATAAGGTTTATCAAAGGCAAGCCAGTCTTTTGTTTTTTGTTTTTCTTCTGTTCTTATAAACCTTTCGTGAACTTCTTTTTTCCCTGTTGCATCTGGATCAATTTTATCAGCTTCATCTAATAAACCAGTAAGCACAAAACCGTGGTCTGTTACTAAATGTACCTTTTGGAAACCCATATTGAGCAGCAGCAAAATTTTATCGGTTAATACATTTTCAAATTCATTGAATAATTTGATTGCTCCTAATTGAAGTTTTTCGCCTGCACTGTCAATGTCTTTGTAGGTTAGCACAAGGTAATCGGCTTTAATACCATAGTGTAATGCTTCCAAATTCAAGTAAGTAATTTCCTTACCTGTAACCTCCGATAACTTTTTCTCTCTGTCTTTATGAACTGGCAAAACTTCATTATTGCCCACATACAAAGCACTCATATTGTGTTCGGTTTCCGAAGGCATATCTGCAAACATTGTATTGGTTTCCATTTTGCATTTGCCTTGCAATTGCGAAGCAATAAAAGCTGCTATTTCAAAACGTACACCATCACCAACAATAATTGCTGTGCCTGGTTTTGATTGTGATATTAACTGAGGCAGGTAGCCTTGTTGGTCTGTTTTATAAGTGCTACTATGGTCATACCAGTGCTGCAATAATTCTTGATTTAGGCTTTCGTAATGCTCTTGTAATGGCCGAACAATGGCTTCTTCCTGCAAAAAAGATGCATAAACATTGCGTATGGCTCTATCTACCTTGTGAAATGATTTTGTATAGAAATCCGTTACTTTAACTAATGAATTACACTGTGCTAATGCCTTGTTATCAAACTCAAAAAGGTTGATTACATCATCCCACCACAGCGGAACGAAGTTCGCTGCTTTGCGATTTTTGATACGTGAGTTTAGTTTTTGAAGCTTTTCCTTTACAAATGATTTATCTCGATAATTGGCTGTAATCTGAACTAATTGCAGTTTATCAATTGCTATAAAGCAATGTTCGGGATGTACATTCCAAATATTTTGTTGAGGCGATAATTGGAAGCCTGATATGTATTGGCTAAGTGATTGTGAATAGGTATTGCTATCTAACCATTTGTGATAAACACTTAATAATTCTGGTTTGATGTCATTATTTAATAAGCCTGCAAACAAATGATTTACCACTTCGGTAGCCAATGTTTTTGAGGGAACATTTCTATACGATTGCCCTATGAGTTCAAATAGTTTTTCTTCAAACAGTCTTTTTACATCTGGCTCTTTATCTGAAAAATAAGTATCAGGGTTGCTCAAAAATGGTAGCAATTCATCTTCAATAGAAACGAGTTCCTCTAAGTTTTGCAGAATTTTTTTCCACCAACTAAGGTCTTTGCCGATTCCCAATTTAGCTGCTGTAAGCAGCATTGGATTGTCTAAAGTGATTTGATGGCCAGTAGTTGCAAAAAGTTTCTTGCGTATCCATTCAACAGGATTACTGAGGTCAACACAACCGTGAGTGAAACAGTAATCGAATAAAAAACTCAACTTAGAAATAGGTCGTGTTACATAAAACACCACCTTTTCATTTTTAAATTTACTTTCCGTTTCGTAACGCAACATTAATTCTTCTTGCACAGTTTGCCATTCTTCGGTTTTGGTATTGTCTGTTTTTAAGATGGTATAAGAATGCTTCTCAATTATTGGCAATAAATAGCTGCACTGACCTGTAGGGTCAAGTATCACTACCCTGTTTCTGTGGGCAATGTGTTTCTCTATATCTTGTATTATCCAGTTATCTGTCATTTTTTCAATTTATATTATCTTATCAAGCAATTAGTTTACAATTTACAACTACCATAAGGACTAATAGGACTCCGTAAAATAAGATTAATGTAAATGAGAAAGTTGCATAAAACCAATGCTCAAACTGAAAGCAAAGTGATTTCCATTTATTTTTTAGTTTTTTCTTATCATACCATTTTGCATTCTTACCAACTTCTGACAATTCCAATTCAAAATAGGGATTCATATCAAAATTTATGGCTTGCTCTGATTTTCCAGAAACAGCTTTGTACAATGAAACAAAATGCCTTTCCGTTGCCAAGAAAAAGCCATCAAGTATCCAAAATAAAGGAACTGGTATGAAAGCAATTTGATATAAATTGTATTCATTTGCCTTATCTGACAAAGCAAACAGTGCTGCTACAAGAGTTACCACCCATCCCTTAATTAAGAAGGAGTTGCTATTCATACGGGTTATTACATTTTGAATAAACTCAAGATGTTTTAGTTTTTTATCGATGTCGCTCATAATCTGTTATTTGGTTTTTGATTTCTGTATAATACATCCAATGGGTATTCCCATTTTTCATTTACTTGATTGCATTTCCAAAGAATTAGTTCACTTTTACTCAAATCATTAAGATGATCCATATTAAGAGGATACTCAATCTTCAAATTTTCATTTAGAAATACTCGATGCTTCTCAGTAAACATTCTTATTTGACTTTCACTTATTTTGCGATACTCTTTAAGCGGTTTTTTTCTTACTAACCTTGACATTTCTATTTCAGAATAAATCCAAGGAGAATAAGTGTTTGGTGTCAATATGGCTTTCTCAGTGGTTATAGAATTATCAGTTTTAATAAAGAAAAAACACTCTGCTTTATCAATCATTTTTGTGAGAGAAATAGATAGCATTGCGTGAACGTGACTTGTGGAATAATTTCTTAGCCTGTAATTGTAAACATTATTTGATTTACAATAATTATCATCTATTTCACGAAGTAAATTATCAGCATAACCCCATATCATTGAATCAATAAATGATTTCAATTTAAAATTTGTGTAAAGCCAACCTGCAAGACATATTGCTAAGTGTTTATCTTTATGTGAATGGGAGATAAAAACATCAGCATCGACTTCCGGAAACCAATCTTCTCTCATTTTTTCTCCATCCAAAGATTTATTGTCCTTCAAATATTCGTCAAGAACTTTTTGAACCTTAGGTTCGAAGTACTTAAAAACCTCCAAACCTTTGTTATAGTGGGGTTTAATATCCCAGTCATTTATATCTAATTCAAATCCTCTATACATAACTTAGTTTTTACCAATCCGCATTTAAGTATTTATCTAATTGTGAGTTTTTGCCTGCTGATTTTAATACTTCTGCTCTGAGCAATCCTTTCTTTTGTAATGGGGCTATGTTTTTACCTACACCATCATCCAGTTTAGGGTCGTAGCCTTCGGCTATGAGTTCGTCTATTTTGGTAGTGAACAATTTTATTTCTTGCAATTGTAAATGGATGGTTTCTTTCTCTGTTTGTGCTTGTGCTGTGTTTACATCTTGCAGGGTAATTTGGCGGTATTCTAAATTTTGTACCCTGTGGCTGATGTAATGCGATTTGAGCTTAAATAAACTATCTCTGTTCCATTTATAAATGAGAATGTATGCTTCAAAGCCTTGCTGCTGCCCACTGCTTAAATGCCAAATAAATGGCGTTTTGGGCAAGTACATAAACAGGTTGAGGTGATTGCTCAATTGGTTAAAGAAATGATGCACTAAATATTCGTTTACAGAACGCCCCAACAAACTATCCAACTGCATATACTGTGCTGCCGTGAAGCCATTTTGTAAACAATGCTGCTCTAAGCGTTGGCTAAGTGCTTCTTCGCCTGGCAAGCCTACCAATGGAATTATGCCGTCATCATCTTGCTGTAAAAGTGTACGAATGGCATCTGCTAAAAACTCTAAAGCAATTTCGGATGCTCTTGCTGCTGGCACTATGTTGGCTTCTTTGAACCAATACCATACATTGATGGGATTGACCTGATGGCGGATGCAAAACTCTTCCAAATCATTGTTGCTTTGGTATAGTGTGGCGAACGCTTCTTTAATTTCTCTTATTTGTTGCTCATCAAAAGTAGTGATAGGTAAGTTTTGAATATGCTCTGTAACTTCTGCTAATGGGTTTTGTAATTGTGCTAAAAATGCTTCTTTGGCTTCTTTTAATACAGCTAATGAACCAATGGAAAGACCCATTTTTGTTTCTACCTGCTCACGGTCTGCATCGCTCAATTCATATACTTCAAAAATAAGTTCGTTGATGATGGCTTCATTGATAATCACCTGTGTATGTTGGACATTCTCATAATTGAGATATGCCAATAGACGGTCTTTTAATGAAGCACCTTGGAAGGCTAATAAAGGGCTTTTCTCATAATTGGTTTCAATGATTCGGGAAGAACAA